>Ga0335394_10001650_pt1 | contig 25147 bp, 23 predicted proteins | sample MAT03_FD_205741 | JGI IMG/M metagenome (GOLD analysis project Ga0335394, IMG submission 205741) | Freshwater microbial communities from Lake Fryxell liftoff mats and glacier meltwater in Antarctica - MAT-03 (spades assembly) (version 2) ...
GGAAGGTATTGGTAATGGGATGATGGGGTGGAGTGTACCTCATTCACTGTATCCACCGGGTTATCATTGCACCCCCGAATTGCCCCTGCCATTTATGGGACTTGCATCACAAAAGAATTTTATAGCTGTATATCATATGGGAGTATATGCTGACCCCAAGCTGTTTAAATGGTTTACTGAATCTCATGCAAAAGCATCTTCCAAAAAATTAGATATGGGCAAAAGTTGTATGCGGTATAAAAAACCAGAAGACATTCCCTTTGATTTAATCGGAGAGCTGGCATCAAAGATGACGGTAGATGATTGGATTGAGCTTTATGAAACTAATTTTAAGAGCGGACTGAAGAAAAAATAATTGCAGTCCCATATTCATTTTCACAAAAGACACTAACATGGGTACAGAATCTATTGACAAAGCCTACGCTACTCAGATTGCCAACATTGAAAAAAGTACCGGCAAAAAATTAAAGGAGTGGATTACCATCTTAAACAAATCTGGTTTTGCCAAACACGGAGAACTGGTTAGTTTTTTAAAAGAAAAACATGGGTTTACTCATGGCAATGCAAATACCATTGTCCATTTCGCCAAACAAAGTCATGCCGGAGCTGCAGAGAACGATACAGACTGGGTTGCCGAACAATACAAGGGTAAAGAAAACCTGAAGCAATGGTACAATAAGATAATAGCAGCAATAAACAAGTTTGGTAAGGATGTGGAACTCTCACCTAAGAAAGCGTATATGAGTATCAGAAGAAAAAAACAGTTTGCTATTATTCAGCCATCTACTAAAGATCGACTGGATGTTGGGTTAAATATTAAAGGCGTAGCTGTTTCAGGTAACGTAGAGGATGGGAGTAAATGGAATGCCATGTGTACACACCGTATCAGGGTTGAAGATGAAAAAACTGTCAATAAAGATTTAATTGCCTGGATAAAGAAAGCATACGAACAGGCCGGATAAGAAAAGCCCCGAAGAACTTGGTTCGGGGCTTTTGATTAATGGCAGTTATTATTTTTTCCTGGTGTATTTAATATTCATTGTATTAAATTCTTTGCCATCCGGCATGGTAACGTACATTGCCATTTCCTGGTTGTTATCATCTGTGATTTTAAAAGTTTCTCTCACATCCATATCTTCTTTAGTCCCAGGGTCAACCATTTTCCCTTTTAGTGTAATTGTTTTCGTGGCTTCATCCCGGGGTCCTTTTAAAACCATAATGCCACTACCCATATTATCAATTCAGGTACTTATAAACTCTTTGCGATGAATATCATAGGCTGTGGTACTCATCCCATTAAACGGCATACCCACCATATTGCCGGAATGTGTTGATTGTTGGTAAAGACTGTTCATAATCATTTTATCTACAGCAGTGGAAGTGCTTTTTTGTTCAGGAGCACCGGGTACCATCCACATGGTTGCCTCGCCGTTCCATGTACCATCCCATTTAGCCATCATTTTATGCACATCGCCAGGTGTCATGTAACGCTGCCAGTTCTTCATCATAGTGGCAGAGTCAACTTCCGGTTTGGGTTCAGTACTTGTTGCAGATTCATCTTTTTTTTGTTTCAGAGGATTTGGTTTCTTTTTTTGCATCATCTGTTTTCTTTTCATTGTTGCAGGAAGCTATTATAAAAGTTACAGCGCAGAGAGTTAAGGTTATTTGTTTCATATACTAATTTTAGGGGGGATAAGGTAAAAACTCTGCTGACAGTTATCAAGAAATAAAAGGATAAAACCGGAAATTCTCAGGATGAATCAACTATTAGTTAGCTTAATTGCTTGATTTTTATTTGCATAACGGTGGCGATACTTGTTGCTCTTTCTTTGATGATAAAAGCATTATCTCCTGCAAACAGGTCGTCAACCGTTTCTTTAAAATAGCGGAGCCATGTTTCAAAATGGTGTTTGCCCAAAGGAGATTGTTGATGCAACGCCAGGTGAGGCTGCATAGCATTCTTGTGATAAGTATCAGATTGAAATAAAACCGAATCCCAGAAATCAACCAATACAGGCAGGTGATGGGCTAAATCTATTTTGGCAACATCGGTAAAAAGATAATTGATTGAGTTATCTGCCAACAGTTTTTTATAAAACTCCTGCATGAGTAACAGCAGGTCGTTTCGGGTTTCAATGTCTTTTTTATCGTTCATTATCAGCATTGATCTCTTTCAGGATATTATCAATTCTTGCTTTCACATTTTCATAAGAGGTATAACCTCTTGCTACAAGATAAAATTTTGTTTCATTTGCTTGCAATAGTACAGCCGGAAAACCTGTTACCTGCAATTGTTTGCACAAGGAGAATTCATACAAGGCTTTCTCTTTATATTCTTCGCTGTGTAGTTTCGTATAGAAATCTTCAGCGTTGATACGGTATTTTTCCAGCAAGTGACGATAGGCTTCATCATCAGTCAAATCCCTTCCTTCGAAATGCAATGAGTATTGAAGGTCGGCTGCAAAAGCAACCTGCTGTTCAGGATATACTTCCTTGAAAATGGACAATGCAATAGCCGCCTTTTCAGAATAGGGAAACCAATCACTTTCTTCGGGATTACGGATATGCCAGAGATAATCTTCACCAAATTTAACGCCGGTCATTTCTTCCACCCTTTTATATCCTTCGCTGATATAGCCAGCCATTGCAGCAATTGGTCGTGGGTTTTCAGCAGGCATCATACCCCCACTTAGTACTTCAAAAGAAAGCTTGTCTTTATACTCGTCTGCTATTTTTTTAATTACAGGGCTAAATCCATAGCACCAGCCGCAATAGGCATCATAACAGTAATAAATTACAGGTTGCATAGAATGCAAACTTAATGCAGGTAAGCTATTAGTTTATTATGATTTTGGAAAAACCGGACACCGGAACCCGATAGCTATCGGGTCTGTTCCGGATTTTTTTAATCGGAACGGAGCTCCTATATCCGGGCTAAAAAATTATTTGCCTTTAACTTCATCAAACTTTTCATCATAATCTTTACGGATGGTACCCATCATCCTGTCCCGGAAGAAAAAATACAAACCATAGTTGCCCTTAAAATATTGATGGTGCTGATTATGATTGACAGAAGTGTTGACCCATTTTCCTATCCGGTGTTTGCTGAATCCCTTTGGATATAGTTCCCAGCCAAGATGACCATACACATTATATACAATCATAAAAAGGAAGAAAAACAACAGGTGAAATAAATGCACCGGCATGGTAAAAACAAACACAAGAAATATCCCTGCTTCTACAATGGCTTCCAGTGGATGAAAGGCATACGCTGCAAAAGGGCTGGGGTTAGTTGACTTATGGTGTATAAAATGAACGAACTTGAATATGGCCGGATGGTGCATTAACCGGTGCCTCAAGTAAAAATAAGTGTCATGCATGATGGCCATTAGAGGAAAGGCTATAATGAAATACAATGTTCCATGCTGTTTAATATCTGTATAAAACTTCGTATGGCTCCTAATTTCCGGACTACCTAAAATTAAAGCCGGGATAAATGCCATAATAAAGATGGTGAGAATAGAGAAAATAATCTCTCTTACATAGTCTTTAATTGCAGGAAACCGATTCTGAATTTTTTTCGAACGGATTATCCGGCGCAACAGGACATAGGAAATAAGAAAAGCTATACTGGTTATAATCAAATACCGGCTTCCTATTATTGTTACATCTTTAAAGTAAAGCGACCAGTTCATATTAATGTGCTTCTAACCAGTTTTCACCTTCCCCACATTCTGCAATGATGGGTACTTTATGCGGCAGCAACATGGCGGACTGCATGTTTTCTAATATCAGCGGCTTTAATTCTTTTACTTCAGTTTTCAGTGCATCAAATACCAGCTCATCATGTACCTGCAGCAGCATCTTACTTTGCATTTTCTCTTTCCTCATAGCGGCATGCACTTTTTGCATTGCCAGCTTTATCATGTCGGCAGCCGTTCCCTGTATGGGTGAGTTGATGGCATTTCGTTCTGCAAAACCACGAACAGTAAAGTTGGCAGAATTTATATCTCTTAACCATCTTTTTCTTCCCATCAGTGTTTCTACATACCCGTTTTCTCTTGCAAAATTAATAGTGTCGTCCATGTATTTCTGGATACCGGGAAATTGTTTCTTGTAGTTATCAATAATTTCTTTGGCTTCAGTTCTGCTGACACCAAGATTATCAGCGAGGCCAAATGCACCTTGCCCGTAAATAATACCAAAGTTTACGCTTTTGGCTTTGTACCGCATTTCTTTGGTTACATCTTTCTCCTCAATATTATACACCCTTGCTGCAGTGGCTGTATGAATATCTGTTCCATCCTGGAATGCTTTACACATATTTTTATCGCCGCTGATAGAAGCAACGATTCTTAATTCAATCTGTGAATAATCGGCGGACAGAAAAATGTGTTTGCTGTCTCTGGGAACAAACGCCTTTCTTACTTCTTTGCCCCGGTCTGTTCTTACCGGTATATTCTGGAGATTAGGATTATTACTTTGTAAACGGCCAGTTACTGCTACCGCCTGTCCATAACTTGTATGCACCCTTCCTGTTTTCCTGTTGATCAACTGTGGTAAAGCATCCACATACGTTGATTTTAATTTTGTCAACTCCCGAAAAGTCAGAATATCATCTACTATCTGATGGCCTTTTACGGCTAACTTTAATAACACATCTTCACCGGTTTGGTATTGGCCGGTCTTTGTTTTTTTGGCTGAAGAGTCCAGCTTTAGTTTATCAAACAATACTTCGCCCAATTGTTTGGGTGATGCCAGGTTGAAACGAACTCCGGCCTGTTTGTATACACTTTCTTCAGCCTTCTTTGCATCTTTTTCTAATTCCTTTGAATAACCGGCCAGGAAATCAACATCTACTTTTATTCCCTCATGTTCCATATCTACCAATACTTTCACTAAGGGGATTTCCACTTCGTTAAATACTTTTTCTACTTCTTTGCTTTTTAGCAACGGCACAAAAACATTTTTTAATTGCAGGGTGATGTCTGCATCTTCGCCGGCATATTCTTTTATTTTTTCAATTTCCACATCTCGCATACTTCCCTGTGTCTTCCCCTTTTTTCCTATTAATTCTTCAATAGACACTGGTTCGTAGCCTAAAAATTTTTCGCTGAGAAGGTCCATGCTTCTTTTTCCATCCGGCTCAATCACATAATGGGCCAGCATGGTATCAAATAATTTTCCAACTATTTCAACATCATACCACTTTAACACCAGTAAATCGTATTTGGTGTTTTGCCCTATCCATGTTTTCTTTTTATCTGCAAACAGCGACTCAAAATGTGCAAGAATTTCTTTTGTTCTCTTCTGATCCGCCGGGCAGGGAACATAAAATGCTTCACCGGGTTTCACAGAAAAACTTAATCCTACCAGCTCCGCATCATTTGCATCAATACCCGTTGTTTCTGTATCAAAACATATTTCATCATGCTTCTTAAGGTCGGCTACCAATTTTTTAATAGCCATATCAGTTTCCACGGCTTCATACTTGTGTGGGGTATTATTAATATTCTTATCAACGTGTAAAACCTCATCTGAACTTTCAGAGTCTTTTAAAGCCCTTCCTGCAGAGGAGTTTGGGGAGGCATCAATCATGTTTCCAAACAAATCGGTTTGCACCCCCTGTGGTATTTCTTTCTCAACCACTCCTTTTGAAGAAGAGGCAATAGAGAAATCTTCTCCCAATAATCTTTTGCCCAACGTTCTGAACTCCAGTTCGGCAAACACTTCTTTCAGTTTTTCTTTATTCCATTCTTTCAACCTGAAATCTTCTTCATGAAATTCAACAGGAACATTGGTAATGATAGTAGCTAATTTTTTAGAAAGGATAGCCATCTCTTTTCCCTTCTTTACTTTTTCACCCATAGCACCTTTTATCTTATCAGCATTGGCCAACGTATTTTCCAAAGAACCATATTCCGCTAGAAACTTAGCAGCAGTTTTTTCTCCTACACCCGGTATGCCGGGAATATTATCTACTGCATCTCCCATCATACCCAGCATATCAATTACCTGGTTTACATCCTTTATATTCCATTTGGCACAAATTTCTGCCGGACCCATTATTTCCACATCACCTCCCTGGTAGGCAGGTTTGTATATTTTTATTTTTTCAGAAACAAGTTGACCGTAATCTTTATCTGGTGTTACCATATATACTTCATAACCGGCTTTCTCTCCCAATTTGCTCAGCGTACCAATCACATCGTCTGCTTCATAACCATCAATGGCGATAACAGGAATATTAAAACCTGCAATGATTTTTTTTATATCTGGTACAGCAGCACTGATGTCTTCCGGTGTTTCCTGGCGATTGGCTTTATAATCTGCAAAGTCTGTATGGCGTTCTGTTGGTGCAGAAGTATCAAAACAAACAGCCATGTGGGAGGGCTTTTGTTTAGTAATCAACTCTACCAATGCATTGGTAAAGCCAAATTGTGCATTGGTGTTCTTGCCTTTTGAAGTCAACCGTGGATTGCGGATGAGTGCATAATAAGCCCTGAAGACAAGGGCAAATGCATCGAGTAAAAAGACTTTTTTTTCCATGCCCCTAAGGTAAAGAAATCAGTGGCAGGTATGGCCAAAAACACAAATGACCCGTCCGCTTTATGCGAACAGGTCAAAGATATAGTTAGCGTTGCTTTGCTTAATTAATTGACAGCTTTAAAGCTGTGGCATCGCTCTGCTGTGTTTTTGAAGAAGCAGGTTCTTCAGCAGCAACTGAAGCAGTAGTTTGGTTCTTTTTTTGCAGGTACTGCTCAGGATTGTCCACCAGCACGGTGCCACCAAAGGCGGCTGTTTTTGGTTGAGCAATCTGATCGCTGCCGGGCACAGAACTCTTGTCTTTATGAATAAAGTTCAGGTACAGGGCAAAGAATAGCAAGTTGAATGCAAAGAAATTTGCGACTTTACGGATACGTCTTTTCATGATACTGGATTTTGTGGTTTTATTGAACTTGGTTTTATTCGGATTCTGATGCTAAGATATACAGTGGTGGTTCTTGCTGCAAGTTTGAACAAAAAAAATTATTGAAAAAAAGAACAAATACTTTGCGGTGTTTCGTAAAACTACGAAAAGCGGTTAGTGGTTCTTCAGTACCAGACTGATATCAGGAAGGATTTCAGAGTAAACCCGACTATTTTCTTAATTCTTCCAACTGCTCTTGAAGCAAAAACATCGCATCCATCAGCCTCGCTGCCACCAGAAACAAAATCATTATTTGATTTTAATATTTTTATTATTGATAATTTATAAAGATTAGCCCCAATACTAACTGAACATGATTTAAGTTCTTTAAACAACTATTTTTTTATAAAATCCGGAGAATCTTTTTGCTTACTATTCTGCAATTCCGACTTTCATTCGCATTTGATAATATACTTTTTCCAATGGCCTGACCAATGCCCGGGGTATATAACTTTCCAGCATTAGCTCCCAAGCAAATTATAGTATCTCACAGACCTCCCGGTGAGTAAATTGACCAAAAGACATACATAAGAATTGCTTCATCATGATTTATCAATGTATAGGTTGTTGGATTTAGATACAAAGTCCAAAGAAATCACAGATAAATATTTCTCTATTAAAATAGAATCTATGGAAAACAAAAGAGACACAATAACAAAGATGTTGAACATAGTTGTTGTGCAACAAAGAAACCTCAGGTTTAATGATGGTCGCTTACAGCGGGCCAGGGAATTACCGAATGAATTGATTAATGAACTTAAAAGGGAATATCATATTGAAAGCAATTAATGAAGTACTAATGCATAATAAATGTATTTGCAAAAGCGGGGCTGGACCAGCATCAAATTCCTTAACCTTCGGCAATGCAAAACCTTATCTTCTTTCTAAAAACACTTCCGCCATCATACACCACCCCATTGCTTCCCCCAAATCTTTGTTCTACCTTTAAGTAACAAACCAGGCCCAACCTTACTCTCCCAGGCTTTTCTGAACAGGAAGACGAAATAAAGTTTTTGATTTCAACGTTTTAACTCACCCAACCATTTCTGCCTGCCAGTACAACTATGTTAGTAACACAAACTGATATATTGGAACAATTCAACCACCTGATACAGAAATGTATGGAGGGCAACAGGCTTTCCCAGAATCAGTTATATAAACTGTTTGCACCAAAAATGTTTGCGGTCTGCCTTCGCTATGCCAAAAACAGGGAAGAAGCAGAAGAAATAGTACAGGAAGGTTTTGTGCAGGTGTTTAAATCGCTTAAAAATTTCCGGTATCAGGGTTCTTTTGAAGGCTGGATAAGAAAGATAATGGTGTATTGCGCCATTCAGCAGTACCGGGGCAAATCAAAAATGCACCCGGTGGTGAATATTGAAAAAGCGGAAGTGGAAGAAGCTGATAATGATGATGCTATGGCACAGCTTAGTAAAAAAGAATTATTGAAAATGGTTCAAGCCCTGCCCCCCGCCTACCGCATGGTTTTTAACCTCTATGTTTTTGAAGGGATGAAGCACCGGGAGATTGCTGAATTGCTGCACATTTCAGAAGGCACTTCCAAATCAAATTTTTTTGACGCAAAAGTTATTTTACAAAAGGCTGTTAGCAACAGCTTAAAAGTGGCAAAACAAAACTATTAAGATGGATAAAGATTTACACAATATTGAAGAGTTGTTCAAATCCGGGCTGGGTGACCATGAAGAAATGCCTTCGGTAAAAGTGTGGGATGCTGTTGACAACCGGTTAGATAAGGATACGGTGGTCGCCATCAAAAAGAAATACAAAACATGGAAAAGGCTGTCGCTTCTTTTATTGCTGTTATTGGTTGGTCTTAGCATTTATGAAATAAACAACCGTTATAATAACACTGGTATTGCAAAAACAAACGGCAATGGCACTGATAAAGAAATAATAGCTGGTAATAATAACAACGAAGGGCAGCCCAACAAAAATACAGTCTCTTCAAAAGAACAAGCGGATATAAATGATATAAATAATGACATAACAGTAAATACAATTCCTGGTAAATTAACTGCTGATAAAAGCATACCGGATAACGATGTGCTGCCGCAATCAGATAATAACCTGTTTACAGACAAATCCGGAAAATATTTCATTACAAATAAAAAAAATATACAGGTTGATGGAAATGCTATTGTAAATACCCCTGCTTCTTTCCAGGTGTTTCCGGCTTCAATCAAAAAAAATAATCCCGAAAAAACAAGGCCTTTTAAACCGCTCACCAATAATTCAGTTGCGCTAGTACAAAATAATGCTGTGCCTGTAAACGAACCATTCTCATTACCCCGGCAGTTGAGTTTCATTTCCATAGAAAAAATAAACAGCCCGGATTTCTTATCAACTGGTACAAAAAAGATTTGGGAGTCACTTGCCTTAACAAAAAATACCTCTTCCGTTGTTGCTGCAGCAGCAGCTTCTGTAAAAAAGAAACAAAATCAGCCAGGCAGCTTTTCCATTACAGGTTTCTTTTCTCCGGACAGGGCCTCTTACCGGCTTGAAAATGATGACCAGAATAATCAACCGGCTAATGCTAACCAAATTAAAAAAACAGAAAAACATGAAGTCTCCTCTACTTCCGGAATATTCGTTGATTACAGGCTGAACAATCGTTGGTCATTACAGTCTGGAGTTACATTTTCTAATACTAATATTTCGATAGAACCACAAACCCTTTATGCACAGGCAGATAATGCAGGTGATATTAAATATCGGGTCAATCTTTCGTCCGGTTATGCTTACATACTTCCAACTTTCCAGAGCAATCCTGTTATTGGCGATAGTGTATATGCCTCGGCAGCCGAACATAAATTGCGTTATTTGGGCATTCCATTAGCTGCAAAATATAATTTGACAAAAGGTAAACTCAGCGTTGAAGTAATGGCAGGCGCAGGGATAAATATTTTAACCAAAGGGAAATTTGAAACTGAGATTCAGCGGGGTGTTAATAATGAAATAGATATTATAGATAATATACAGGGATTGAAATCAATTTATATTAATGGCCTGGCAGGTATTGGTGCAGAATATAAAGTCACAAAAAATATTTCTATAACGGTTATGCCAACAGCAAGGTTTGCCTTTATGCCTATAAACAAAGGGGCTGTAGTTAAAACATTTCCCAACTCTTTTGGACTAGCCGGGGGGCTGAAAATAAAATTGTAATTTTTCTGCAACCATCAAAACGAAGATTGTCCCAAACCAATAGATCTCCGGGGCTTACCTTTGTTCTTCATTGTTGTTAAATCATGAACAAAAAATTGGTTTTTATTTTTGTTTTGATGATGCTTCTTTGGAGCAGTCTCCTTGCTCAAAAAAATACATCAAACATATCAGGTACTGTTACAGACAAAGCAAACAAACAGGCAATAGAATTTGCATCTGTTCAATTATTAAAGATAACCGATAGCGCTGTTGTTAGCACCACGATGACAGATAAAAAAGGAAGATTTACACTTACTGATATCGCTTCGGGCAACTATATTTTGCAATACAATTTTATTGGATATGAAAAAAGCAACCAGCTTCTATCTGTATCCTATCAGCAAAACCTGAATGTTGGCCGTATTGAAATATTCACTTTGCCTAAAAGCCTGGATGAAGTAACCGTTACTGCTCAAAAATCAATGCTGATCAGTTCTATTGACAGAAAAATATATAATGTAAGCCAGGATATCATGGCACAGTCCGGCACTGCCAGCGATGTATTAAAAAATATTCCATCGTTAGAAGTAGATATTGATGGCAATGTAAGTTTAAGGGGTTCCGGTGATGTAATCATTTTGATTAACGGCAAACCTTCCCCATTGATGGGCCGGACAAGGGCGGAAGTGCTGCAGCAATTTCCGGCAAATACAATTGAACGGATTGAAGTAACTACCAATCCGTCGGCAAAGTACCGGCCCGATGGCACTTCAGGCATCATCAATATTGTACTGAAAAAAAATTCTAAGTTGGGCTGGAATGGTACAGCCACCTTTAATGCAGGCAACCGCAGCCGGCAAAACGGGAGCTTCAATATGAATTATAAACCAGGAAAACTTAACCTCTTTGGCAATTATGCTGTCCGGCACGACAGGCGGTTTCGCTATACAGACATCAACAGGGAATATTTAGATTCTGTTGGTAAAGCATTGGGTTATTATACCGAAAACAATCAATCACCTTCAAACCCTTTATCTCATTTTGTTACATTGGGAGCCGAATATACTATAAACAACCACAACCGTATTAGCCTTTCAGGAAATTACTATACCCGAAAACTTATAAAGCAGGATGTAGTGAAAAAATTATTTTATGGTAAAAATTATCTGATTACCTCTGCTTTTAATCGCCTGCGATACGACCCCGAAACAGAAGAAGAATACGATGCCACGGCTAACTGGCAGCATAATTTTAATAAAGAAGACCATGAATTAAGTGCTGAGTTCACGGCATCCTCTTCTAAAGACAAAGAAGATAATTCTTTTACCAATGTGTATTCATATCCGGCTACCGCAAATTCATTTGATAATACCTTCATAAAACAAAGCGATAATCAGCAACAACTGCAAATAGATTATACGAATCCGCTATCAGAAGATTCACAATTGGAGGCGGGATACGCAGCATCATTCACACAGATTGATATGAATTTCTATGCTGAGTACTTTGATGCAGCCCAGGGAAAATTCGTAAATGATATTGCCAAAACAAATCATTATAAATACTGGGATGCCATTCATGCTGTTTACGGAACCTGGCAGCGCAGCTATGAAAAAATTGGTTATTCGGTTGGTCTCCGTGCTGAGCAGGCATTCATCAAAGGCAACTTAATAACCATAGATTCTCTTTTCAATAATTCCTATTTTATAATTTATCCAACACTGCATCTTTCTTATGAATTGGAGAATAGTGAGTTTCAACTGAACTATAGTAAAAGGGTAAACAGACCTGATGGCGATGAAATAAATCCTTTTCCGGAATACCGTGATCCCCAAAACATACAGGCTGGCAATCCGAAGCTGCTTCCGGAAATTATTCATTCAATAGAGTTGGGATACAAATGGCAGAATAAAAGGTTTTCATTTGTACCCAGTCTTTATTACCGGTATAAAAAAAATGGATTTACCGAAGTTACTATCCCGCTTAACGATTCTGTTTTGTTAACCACAGACCAGAATTTATCAACTGACCAATCAACAGGACTGGAATTAATATTTTCTGCCAAAGCTGGAAAATTTTTCTCTGCCAACTTAAGTTCTAATTTCTTTTATAACCGGATAGATGCTTCTGAGTTGGGATACAGCAACAAGAAATCTATCGTTTCAATGAGTACCAATTTTAACAGCAGTTTTACTGTTACCAAAACAACTATGCTCCAGGTTAGTTGCAATTATCGCTCTGCATCGCTAACCCCACAGGGAAAAACATTTGCCAGTTTTGTAACCAATGCAGGCATGCGGCAGGATTTGTTTAAAAAGAAAGTATCTGTAATCCTCACTGCTTCCGACATTTTTAAAACCCTTCAGAATAAAACTGAATTAAACTCCTCTTATTTAAAGCAAATTGCGGTCGGCAAAAGAGATGCACAAATCTTTTATCTCGGCATTAGTTACCGTTTTGGAAAAACTGTTAATAAAAATGATGAAGAAAAGATAGAGTTTGACAATAATTTGCGATAGCCCTGATTTTCTCTGTGCCAACCCAACCAAATACTTCCACTTCCCCCACTACTTAATAAAGCGTTAAGCAGAAGCAGTATTTCATAAGCAGATGGTTTGGGGAAGGCCTCTCCTTCTCATGTGAGGGGCCTTTTTATCACACGATACTTTATATGTGAAAAGTAAAACATTCTTTTAACCTGATTAAAAAATAAATCATGAAAACAAAATCATTTTATCTGTCAATGCTATTTGTACTGGTCACTATTACTTCCTGCAAAAAAGAAACAGTACGTCAGCCTGATTCATCTTACAACCCGGTGATTCTTGCTGCTAATTTTACCAACTCCACCAATCTTACAAATCCTTATTTCCCGTATCCCGTGGGAAAAAAGTATATCTATGAAGCGACTACACCGGAAGGCCTGGAGCATATAGAATATGAACATCTTGCTTCTACCAAAACTGTATTGGGCATTTCATGTGTGGTAATCCTTGACAAGGTTTGGGTGGCTGGTAAATTAGTTGAAAAAACTTTTGACTGGTATGCACAGGATAATGCAGGTAATGTATGGTATATGGGCGAAGACGTAGAAAATTATAAACCAGATGGCAGCTTGTTAGATAAAGACGGCTCATGGGAAGCAGGTGTAAATGGTGGGAAACCTGGCTACATAATGCTGGCCACACCCGCAGTGGGAAATGCCTACCGGCAAGAATATCTTTTTAATGAAGCTGAGGATAAGGCCGAAGTAGTTGAAAAGGGCATCACGGTGACTGTACCGCTTGGCACATATACCAATTGCATAAAAACGAAGGAATGGACAGAACTCGAACCCGGTGTGGTCCAGTATAAATATTATGCTCCTGCTATTGGGCTCATTAAAGACACAAAAGATAATGTGAATCTTGTTTTACTGCAGATTCAATAAGGCGAAAAGAGAGTCCTGCAGGGGTTGCTTTTGAGATATTTCACAATGGGTGATACATTATAAAATAATATTGAAGAACATGTAACCTGTTGATTTGTGCAGATATATGCCCCCTCTCTTATATTTCGTAACGTGTTGCACACACAAAATGTAGTAAGATACACATTGGAAATTGCAGGGCATTGTAATGTTTCGGAACAGGAACTATTCATTCTCCTTACGGCAGCCTGGTTTCATGATACCGGTCCCCTGTTTACAAAACGGCAAAATCATGATGAAGTAAGTTGCTTTCATGGAGAAGTTTATGTCGGAAAAATAAGTGCCATAAATACCATCCGTAGCATTGAACAACACAGCATGGTGACCAAGCCGACCCGCCATCCTGAAAATTAATTGAAGCAAATTATATGTGATGCCGATGTCTTACATTTTGGAACAAAAGAATTTCAGGAAAATGATACCCGGGCACTCCAGGAATATAAACTTAAATATGGCGATACAGACCATCTGCAATTCAAAAGGGATACCATAAAAATGCTGATAAACCATCATTGCTACACTGCTTATTGTAAAGAAGTATTGAAAGAACAATATTAAAATACTGCAAATGGAATTTCTGGAAACGGAAAAACATCAGCGTTAGTTAATGCACTAGCACATTAAAAATGAGATAATGAAACACAAATTATTACTCCTGTCTGTTATGCTGTTGCCATTTTTTTCGATGGCACAAAAAATTACCATCAGCGGATATATAAAAGACGCCGTATCAAAAGAAGCATTGATTGGAGCCTCTGTTGTAAATGCCAATGCTAAAACAGGAACTTCGACTAACCAGTATGGTTTTTTTTCATTAACTGTTCCGGTGGCAGATACAATCGAATTACTTATTTCTTACCAGGGATATAGTATCCAGGCAAAAAAAGTTGTTGCAAAAGAAAATATACAAATAAATTTATTATTAGAAAACAGTGCCGGTACTTTAGGCGAAGTAATTATTAGTTCAGGAAAAAACAACCGTAATGTACAAAAAGCACAGATGGGTGTGATTGATGTGCCATTGAGCGCCATAAAAAACCTGCCTGTGCTATTGGGAGAAAGAGATGTGCTTAAAATAATTCAACTGCTGCCAGGTGTGCAGGGCGGACAGGAAGGTACCACGGGTTTTTATGTACGTGGCGGCAACCAGGACCAGAACTTAGTTCAGTTAGACGAAGCTACGGTATATAATCCCAATCACCTGTTTGGTTTGTTTAGTACGTTTAATGTAAACGCCATTAATAATGTGCTGTTGATAAAAGGCGGCTTCCCTGCAGAGTATGGCGGTAGGCTCAGCTCTATTTTAAATATTACTATGAAGGAAGGTAATAAAACAAAATATCAGACAGAAGGAGGAATAGGATTGCTGTCAACCAACCTTACATTTCAAGGGCCCATTCAGAAAAATAAATCATCCTTCATTGTTTCTGCAAGAAGGAGCTATGTTGATTTATTGCTCAAAGCACTTACAAACAGCAGCAATACATATAAATTTTATGATGTAAACGCTAAAATTAATTTTGAGCTGGGAAAGAAAGACCAGGTTTTCCTCAGTTTTTTTAAAGGCAATGACAAGGCGGCTTATCTTAATCCGGCCAGCTTAAATTATACTACTGTTTTTGGAAACAGCACCGGCACAGTTCGATGGAATCATTTGTTCGGCAGTAAAATTTTTTCCAACACTTCTTTTATTTATAATGATTATAATCTTGCTCTTTCTACTTCGCAGAATAATTATTACTCGCTGCTTTATACTGGTGTAAAGGATGTTACGGTAAAAACTGATTTTACCATTACACCCGATACAAAACATAAAATAAAAACTGGTTTCAGTTATATCCGTCATTCATTAACCCCCGCATCGTTTTCTGGCAGCATCCCCCGACGGGGAAACCGGATAACCATCAACAAAGACAGCATTAACAAAATGCAATCAAACGAAATGGCTTTGTATGTTGGTGATGAGTTTGACGCATCGCAAAAATTCAGCGTTTATTACGGTATTAGAGTTCCTATTTTTTCCGCATCAGGTAAAACTTATACATTTATTGAGCCACGCATCACTGCTAAAATATCTGTTGGTGATAATGCTTCTGTAAAAGCATCCTATACGCAGATGAACCAGTTTTTGCATTTGATTCCTAATTCTACTGCCGGGTTGCCAACAGATATCTGGGTTCCGTCCAGCAATAAAACAAAGCCTCAATCTTCCACTCAGTATGCATTGGGTTATTTTAGAAATTTTAAAGACAATGCAATTGAAACAAGTGTGGAAGTTTATTATAAGAAAATGGACAACCAGGTGTTGTTTGGAGAAGGAAAGCAATTGAGGATAAATATAAACTTAGACAGTTTACTGGTGTACGGAAAGGGTGAAAGTTATGGTGCAGAGTTTTTTGTGAAAAAAAATTCAGGAAACCTGACGGGTTGGATTTCTTACACTCTTTCCCTCACCACCCAGCAGTTTAAAGATTTAAATTTCGGAAAAGAATTTCCATTCAAGTACGACAGGCGGCATGTGTTGTCAGTAGCTACCAGTTATCAGCTTACTAAAAGATGGACCCTGAGCGGCGTATTTGTTTATTCTTCAGGCGTTGCTTTTACTGTTCCTACGGGTCGTGTAAGCACACTTAATTCAGGGACAATATTCGAGGGTAATTATTATGCATATGATGGAAGAAATAATTACCGCTTAGCTCCTTATCACCGGTTCGATGTTTCTATTTCTCATAAAAAGATGGGCAAACTATTTAAGATGCGTTACGAAAGAGAATGGTCTTTCGGCTTTTATAATACGTACAACAGACAAAATCCCTATTTCGTTTATTTCCAGGTGGACGCATTAACGAGCAAGCCAACGGCAAAACAAGTATCGCTGCTGCCAATTATTCCCAGTATTTCGTTCAACTTTAAATTTTAAGAAAATGAATATTCTGAAATTCTTATCTGCAATCATCGTTAGCATATTGATTGCTTCCTGTCAAAAGACAATCAGTGTAAACTTTCCATCAAATCATGAAAGCAAAATTTTTATTGAAGGAATGTTATATCCCGGAAAGAAGCCTCAAATATTTATCAGCAAAAGCAATTCTTTCTTTAGTTCAAAAGTTACTCCGCAGCAAGTTTTTGCAAGGGGGGCTGTAGTAAAAATCACCAGCGGCGCAATGGTTGATATATTAGTCGCCGATTCCACCTTTAATAAGTTCAGGTGTCGTTGGGAGCCTTATTACCGTGGTAATATTGCTGCCGAATTGGGAAAGGCCTATACACTGGAGATAAACTTCGAAGGAAAGGCCTATACTGCAAGCACTACTATCAACCAACGGCCCGTAAGGATAGACTCCATTAAATACACACCTGCGTTTATTGATTCTTATGGCGGACATGATGGAGTAATTATTACCATCAGGGACAACCCCGGAACAAAAGATTATTTTCGTTTTCAGATGAACCGGATGATTGACACTTCGGTGCACCATGCCCATGTGCTTGACGGGTTTCTTAATACTTGTGTTTCCGGGCCCAATGAAATATTTCCAGTCAAAGACATTGGCCGGATTATTTTCAGTGACGAAAATGCTGATGGACAAAAAATTATTATGTCCATTGAAGTGACTTATGAGTACGACAAAGATGATGAAGGATGGGTTTTTATACAGTCGTTAGATAAAAATTCAGCAGAATTTTACAAAGACCTTGACGATCAGTTACAGGCAATATTTAATCCTTTTGTGGAACCCGTTTTTATCAATACTAAAATTAATGGCGCCATCGGGGTTTTTGGTTCTGCGGTATTGTCAGATTCGGTGTTGTTTATTTATCCGAGGGATAATCCGTGATGTCAGTAATGGTCATAATTCATCTTTTCTTTCCAAAAACACTTCCGCCATCATACACCGCACACTACCGCCTTCCACTTCTTCAATGGTGGGCACTGCTATCGGCAACAATGTGGAAAAAGCTTCCAGCATTTGTTTTTGTTCCTTTCGCAGAGAGTTAAAGGCCGTTTGACTCAGTATCAGAATGTTTTCACCTTTATTGTTTTTTACTTCGAGCATATTGCCGGCAAAAGAATGCATCTGGTCACGGGTAATGGCGATAATACTATGATTAGTTGATTCCAGTAATTGACGCACAGCAATCAATTCCCATTCTTCCTCAATGGCTTCTTCACACAACACACAAAAATCTTCGCCGAGTGTCATCATTACATTGGTGTGATAAACAGGCATCCCGTTTTTATCTGTGGCCAGAAAAACAATAGCCTGGAAGTTGTTGGTAGCAGCATATTTTTCCAATACCAATAGACTCGTCCTTTCCGACACACAGGCATAAATCATTTTGTTCTCGTAATCAATAATCATACTGCCGGTGCCTTCTAAAAATCTTCCTTCGGCTTCGTATCCGGTCCAGTCCTGTAAATCCTTTATTATAAAGGAGGAGGCAATCTGTTCCAATATCTCTTCTCTTTTTTCTATTCTTCGATTGGGTGCATACATGGGAAACACCGTAACAATTCCAGTCGGAGAAGTGCTGAGCCAGTTGTTTGGAAAGATTGCATCGGGCTTGGCCGGTTCTTTGGTGTCTTCAATAACGAACACATTAATGTCGTGGCTTCGCAGCGTTTGCACCATAATGTCAAACTCAGTTAGTGCCCGTTGCTGTAATTCTTCCTTACTTATATCCGGGCTGGATTGAAAGTAATTATTGGCTGCTGTTTCTTCATTGAAACCAAAAGCAGCCGGACGAACCATTAATATGGTGGAGGTTAAAGGCATACCCCCGTCCCTCTAAAGGGAAGCAATTAAAGCGTCTATTTTTTTTGCCAGTTTGTGGTCTTTGTCAGTCACAACATCTCCGGCATCGTGGGTGTTAAGCCATATTTCAACCGTGTTGTAAACATTCGTCCAAAATGGATGATGGTCCATTTTCTCGGCCTCTATTGCCACCCTTGTCATAAAAGCAAAGGCTTCGCTGAAGTTTTTGAACTGGAATTTTTTATAGAGTTTATTGTCTTTTTCTTGCCACATAGGTTTATTTTTAGAAAACTAAATGTTCTTTGTTTTTTATTTTTTCATTAGTCAATTCCAATACCAATTGCACACTGCTGATGGCCTTTATCGTCTGAATGGTTTCCTGTAATGATTCATCGCTTACTTCATCACCTTTCATCAACCATAAAAAATCAAGGTGTTTAAATTCCGGTAACAAGTATTCACCGTCAAACTGGTTGTTATAAACATAATGCGATAAGAAACGGGTGGGTTCACAATATTCATATACCGAAAAAAAATAGTTGCGTTTCTTTTTAGTGAGTTGTATTTCCAGTTCATTGTTGTTGCGGAAATTCAGGCCGATAGTATTATTCAGGTGCCAGCAGAATTGATAATCTTTTACCGGCGCCATAATGCCGAGCAGCCGGGTGTCGTCAAAAAATTCTTCGGTAAGTTGTTCTGTGTTGAGAACAAGTTTGGGGTTTCGGTATGCCATAGATTGAAATTCTTTAGTTCACCAACCTCAATACAAATTACAACTTAAAATTCAACTGTTGCTTCTAATGTTTCATTCCCTCTTTTGAATTTTACTTTTGTCTTCTCTCCTTTTTTGAATTTGCCGAGTGCCTGCATGTAATTTTCCAACGAAGAAATATTATTATCTCCCAGTTGAATAACAACATCACCGGCTTTTAATCCGGCTTTTTGTGCCGGCTTACCATCGCTTACACCGTCAGCTCTTACACCGGTACCGGAATAAGTATAATCCGGCATGATGCCCATAGAAACACTGAATCTTGCATTGGTGGAAGTTTGTGTTTCTCTTGTTTTCAGAAAAGTAAGTTTGCCTTTTCCATTCAATGATTCAACAAGGTTAACTATATGCTCAATTATTATCTTTTCTCCTGCATAATTGATTTTATCCGCATCATCTGACGGTTTATGATAATCAGTATGCAGCCCAGTGAAGTAAAACAATACAGGAATGTCTTTTCTGTAAAAAGAAGTATGGTCGCTGGGGCCGGTGCCGCTACTGTCAATTTTAATGTTTAATGAAGGGGCTACTTTCTTTACAGCGATTGACGGGTCATAATAATCTTTGCTGACAACATTCGACCATTCAGGAGAAGTGCCATATCCGCCAATGGTTAAGACTTTGCTGCTGTCATTAAGCCTCCCTACCATGTCCATGTTTATCATATAGTTCACCGTCTTCAAATCAATCGTTGGATTTTCAGTAAAATATTTTGAACCAAACAAACCAAGTTCTTCGCCGGAGAAAGCAATGAACAAATAATTATTGTTAGTGGCTTTAGATGCTTTTAGTTTTCTTGCCAGCTCAATTAATGCGGCGGTGCCGCTGGCATTATCATCTGCACCATTATGAATACTTTTTTCTCCGGTCCTTATCATTGAGTTGCCGTCTTCACCATAACCGAGGTGGTCGTAGTGGGCACCAAGTATTACTGTTGTGGAAGCTTTGTTATTTATATAGCCAATCACATTGTGGCCAATCCTGTTTTTTTCGCTGATGGATGTTCTTAGTTTGACGTTCAGAGTTGCCATTTTATCAGCAAAGTATTTTTTTGCCGCTTCTTTTGATACATACACAGCAGGAATAGCCAGTTTTTCTGATTTATCTTTTGGGTCAAAGACCAGCTTGTCATCAATGGAAGAGGTGTTATAAAAAATCATAGCAACTGCTCCCCTGTCATTAATGCCTTTGTAATTGGTGCGGATATAATCCACCAAATCAAAATGAGGATTGGACTTATTTTCTTCCAGCACATCTTTTAAGTCAAAAAACCAGGGCATACCAACTTCCTGCAAAGCAACAGAAGGCAGGACCTCTATTTTTTGGCTTGGGCTAAAGGGGAAAAGAAAAAAATCTTTCCCGGCTTCAAGCTTGTTATCATTTATTACTAATTCGGTAACAGCATCCATTTGTTTACCGTCGTTTACAATAAAATTTTGCGGATAGTACTCCGTTCCTTTTGGTGTCAGGCCAATTTCTTTGAACTGGCTGATGATATATTGCATGGCCAACTCTTCTCCGGGTGTTCCTGTTCTTCTTCCTTCCAGTTTATCGTCGGCGAGGTATTGAATATGGGCTTTGATGTTGTCTGCGGTTTGTGTATCGGGCTTAGTAATAGTCTTGGGGGCAGCGCAGGCAGAGAATAGTATTGCGATTAAAAGTGCTTTTGAAAGAAAGGAATACATAATTGGTGGTTGTGCGACAAAGGTATTAGAGTGATAACAGAGGTAAAGTTATTTATTGTAAAAAATTATTGATGCATACGACCTCACCCCAACTGTTAGTTTACTATTCGGAAACTCAAATTCCCCTCTCCTTGAGGAGAGGGATTGCGGAAACTTCCCTATACACGACTCTTACCAGGCTGAGGTTTTATTGATGCACAATGAACCGAACGATGAAGTGAGTGACACAACAGACGATGCCCAAAGAACCGAACTTCTGCCTACAAAAAAATTACGGCTTGCCTTCGCTGACAGCCGTCGGCCAAAGCCTATGGCGTAGGACGAAGCTATGGCGAAAGCTGGCAGATAAACTGGCAACACAATTTTTCTTCCTGATACAGTCGTCCAAAAATCGCAATTCGTAAAGCTGTTTGCCTTTACCATTCTACATTTGCTGACTTACCATAAGTTGAAAAACAACAAACTACATATAGCTTTAGTGGGTAATCCGAACAGTGGAAAAAGTTCCCTTTTTAATTGCCTGACAGGGTTGAACCAGCAGGTCGGCAATTTTCCCGGGGTGACCGTTGATAAGAAAACAGGTTCTACTTCATTATCGGCATCTATGAATGCCGAAGTGATTGACCTCCCCGGCACCTACAGCCTCTACCCCCGCAGGGAGGATGAATGGGTGAGCTACAAAGTGCTGCTGGGCCAGGATAAAGAACTGAAAGCCGATGTGGTGGTGGCCGTGGCCGATGCCAGCAACCTGAAACGTAACCTTCTTTTCTGCACCCAAATCATTGATCTGAAAGTGCCGGTGGTAATTGCCCTGACGATGATGGACATGGCCAAACGAAAAGGAATCAAGATTGATATTGCTGCATTGGAAAGGGAACTGGGTGTGCCGGTGATTGCCGTAAATCCGAGAAAGAATAAAGGCATTCCGCAACTGAAAAAAGCAATTGAACAAACGGCGCAGCATTTATATCATTCGCCGGTCAGGGATTTTATTGATAATAAAGCATTGGCCGAAGCTTCAATATCAGCAGTTAAAGAACAGTTTCCCCAATTAAGCGATTACACGGCTATCCATTATCTCATCAACCATGAATCGTTTGATTTGAATGAGACAATCCAGAAGACGATTGAGAATATTGAGTTGAAAAATAAATTCAATCCAACGAAAACACAGGCAGAAGAAATTTTGCAACGCTACAGCCGCATCCGTCATATCATGCAGCAGACCGTTTCCGAACCCGACCCTTTAAAAAAATCATTGTTCACCGAAAAGCTGGATAATCTTTTATTGCACCGGGTGTGGGGTTATGTTATTTTGATTGGCGTTTTATTTTTATTATTTCAAAGTGTGTTCTGGCTGGCACAGTTCCCCATGGATTGGATTGAGTTGGGTTTTGCCAAACTAAGCCAGGGACTTTCGGCTGCTTTGCCCGATAACCGCTGGACCGATTTATTAATAAACGGGGTGATTGCCGGTGTTGGCGGCATCCTGATTTTTGTGCCGCAGATAATGATTTTGTTTGGGCTGATTACGCTGCTGGAAGACACCGGCTACATGGCGAGAATAAGTTTTCTTTCCGATAGATTAATGCGAAGCGTTGGCCTGAATGGTAAAAGTGTAATGCCGATGATCAGTGGTTTTGCCTGTGCGGTGCCAGCTATTATGAGTGCAAGAAATATCGAGAATAAAAAAGAAAGGTTGCTGACGATTTTGATTACTCCGCTGATGAGTTGTTCGGCTCGGCTGCCGGTTTATACAATTTTAATAGGCCTTGTAATTCCTAAAACATACTTACTCGGCTTTCTCGGTGTGCAGGGTTTGGTAATGATGGGGTTGTATTTATTGGGACTTGTAATGGCATTGATAGTATCGTATGTAGCCAAATGGTTTATTAAGATAAACGAGAAAAGCTTTTTCATTCTTGAATTGCCAACTTACCGTTCGCCAAGATGGGGCAATGTGCTGCCAACGATGATAAGCAAGGCAAGGATATTTGTAATGGATGCCGGTAAGGTGATCATGATAATCAGCCTGGTGTTGTGGGCTTTATGTTCTTTTGGGCCGGGCAACAGGATGCAACAAATTTCACAACGGTATGAACAAGCCATCTCGCTACAGGGTGCTGATAGTACTCAATTAAGAAAGGAGTACCAGTCAGCAAAGTTGGAAAATTCGTATGCTGGTATATTGGGAAAAACGATTGAACCAGCCATTACTCCACTGGGTTACGATTGGAAAATAGGTATTGCTTTGATTACATCCTTTGCAGCGAGAGAAGTTTTTGTGGGAACAATGGCCACTATCTACAGTGTAGGTGATGACAACGATGGAAGTTTATTATTGAAAGAAAAGATGAAAGCGGCGGTAAAACCAGATGGAAAACCAGTGTTTAACCTGGCCTCCGGGTTGTCGCTGATGATATTTTATGTTTTTGCGATGCAGTGCATGAGTACACTGGCTGTAGTAAAAAGAGAAACGAAAAGCTGGAAATGGCCTGTTATCCAATTAATCTATATGACGGGGTTGGCTTATTTAATGAGCTGGGTGGTGTACCAGTTGTTTAAATAAGCTTTAAGCTATAAACCAATCCTTTTCACCAGTTCGTAGTTATAAGGAAGGCTTTCTTTAATAACTTGCCATAATATTTCATACTCTATTCCGAAATATTGGTGAGTAAGTATATTTCTGAAATCATTCATTAATTGCCATTCAATCAACGGTGTTTGAGATTTTATATCTTCCGGAATCAATTTTGCCGCCTCTCCAATTATTTCAAATGCCCTCACTACAGCATACACACTCTTTCTTTCATTAATAAACTCTTCAAAAGTAGAATTACCAACAAATTGAAAAATAGCCTCGGCATTTTCAATAATATCTTCAATCAATAGTTTGGATTCTCTTTTAGGCATAAATCAAATCCGGTTCTACGTACACAAAATATTTTGGCCTTATCGCACCACGGCTTACAACCTGTACTTTTATTCCGGGAAATAATTCTTCAAGGTTTCGATATGTGTTTACATAGTCTTTGAAATTGGGAATAGCCATTTTAACCATTATATCTATATCGCTATTTTTGGTCTGCTCATCCCGTGAATAACTGCCAAACAATGCCAAATCCTTGAGATTATATTTTTCCTGAAGCCGGGGCTTTATTTCACGAAGTCTTTGTAATATTATTTCTTTTGAAAGCACAGTATGTTTTTTCAATCTGCAATTTAATTTATTCCGCTGGTTTCCCCCATTTATCCTTTGGCTCAAAATACTCCCACAACATTTTTGAAATTTTTCTCGTCAGTATCCATGCCTCATTAGTATCTCCCCAACTGACATCTTTATTGTTTTTGGTAAAAATGGAAAAAATATAGGGGTTATGAACAGCATTCACAATCATGATCTCACTTCTTGATGCGTTGACTGCGCCATTCTTACTATAAACCTCAATATATGGCGGTATTTGAGATAAGGCTTCCGCATCCCAAAAGTTGCGGCCGAGTACCCTCTGCATTTTTTCGCTGGCGGATGGAGAAATTACCTGGTTTTGATAAATCATTTCAAACAGCTTCGCCATTTCAGCCGGTGTGGTTTGCCCCCAGCCGTATTGGGTTCTTTTGTTTTCCCTGCCGGGTGTTCTGGAGTTAACTTTTGTGCTTTTTAATCCCATGCTGTCTAATATTTCATTGATTCTTGTGCCACTGCCCGCAAGGCTTTGTAACCAGAGGCTTGCAGTGTTGTCACTGGTAGTCAGCATCAGCATCATTACTTTTTTCAATGCTATTTTTTCATTGCTCTTAAAGGAACCAAGAATATCTTCACCTTCATAGAGCAATGAATCTTTATAGATAATTTCCTCGTCATACTTCAATTCGCCTTTTTGTATTTTATCCATGATGCCCAGCAGTATTGGCACTTTTACAATGCTGGCCGTTGGGAAAATAGTGTCCGCATTAATGGCAACTGTTTTGCCCGTTCTTAAATTTTTTATATAGACGCCAATGTCGCCATTGTAGCCGCTTACCGCTTCCTTCAGCTTTGTTTCTAATTTCTTAACGGTTTTTTGTGCAATGGTAAAAAGGGGAAGGATAAAAACAATGGGTATAAATATTTTTTTCATGCTGCGTAGTTAGTTAACCACAAATTAAAATTATGTTACCAATTAATATAATCTGTGTTAATCCGTGTAATCTGTGGCTGAGTGTAGTTCGTGGCTTCTTTCTATTTCATATTCATATAATCAAATACCAGATCACAAAAAGCTTTAATGCCCGTTTTCATGCCACTATCATCCACATAAAAATCTGCAGTATGGTGAGGCGGTGCTTTTGCCG
>Ga0335394_10001651_pt1 | contig 25141 bp, 16 predicted proteins | sample MAT03_FD_205741 | JGI IMG/M metagenome (GOLD analysis project Ga0335394, IMG submission 205741) | Freshwater microbial communities from Lake Fryxell liftoff mats and glacier meltwater in Antarctica - MAT-03 (spades assembly) (version 2) ...
TGGGCCATTTCGCAGGCGACCACACCGCCCCCGATGATCCCCAGACGCCGGGGAATCTGCGACGCTGATGTGACGTCTCGGTTGTCCCATGGCCGGGCCGATTCGAGCCCATCGATCGGCGGGATCGCCGCCCGCGAGCCGGTCGCCACGACGACGGCCCGCCGGGCAGTCAGTTGCCGGGTGCCGCCGTCGGGTGTCTGGACATCGACCAGACGCTCGCCGGACAATCGGCCCCGTCCGCGTACGAGAGTGGCACCGACCGATTCGACCCAATCGGCCTGAGAGCTGTCGTCGAAACTCGAGACGAACTCATCGCGCCGACCGAGAACCAAATTGACGTCGATCGTTCCCGACACCGCCTCGGCAGCACCCGCCATCTGGCGGGCGGCCGCAACGGCGTGGGTCGGCCCGAGCAGTGCCTTACTCGGCATGCACGCCCAGTACGAGCATTCGCCCCCGACGAGTTCGGCCTCGACCACCACGACCGACAGGTCGTTGTCGCGGGAGTAACTGGCGACGTTGGTTCCCGTCGAGCCCGCCCCGAGGACGATCACGTCGAACATCTCGCGACCCCCGACCTCGTCCGGACTCGCTTCGGTCTCGATCTTCGTGTCCGGGTCGGTCACGTCGGTCACCTGCAAGATTGTCTGGTGCGCGTCAGCGGGGTCGATCTCGTTCATCTCATCGTTCCTTTCTGATTACCGGGGTCTTGGACTTGGCTGTAACGCAGCACTACGACTGCACCACTTTCACGACATCGCCCGGAGACAGTCGACCGAGCGCGCCGCTGCTGTACACACTCATCACGACACGATTCTCAGGGTCGAGGACGAATGCTGTCGGCTGGAGGAACGGATGGTCGGAGGTGTCGAGGTATCCACCGACGGCCGCAGCAACCGAGATGGCGTCGAGACCGCTCGCCATCTCCAGGTTCGCCAGACCCAGTTCTTCGGCCAATGTTGCGGACTGCTCGGCGGAATCGACGCTCGCAACGATCACACGCACGTCGAGATCCTGCAGGTCGGTATTGCTCTGAAAGTCAGCCAACTGCTGACGACAGACCGGTCACCAGTGGCCACGATAGAAGAGCAGGGCCGACCACGGACCCTTCGCGACGGTGGAGAGATCGACGGTCTCGCCGTTCATCTCGCCGGTGATGGCGGGCAGGGTGTGTCCGTTCTCGATTTTCATGATCGGCACTCGTTTCTGTTGGTGTGTGGCTCTTGGGGCGGCAAACGCGACCGCTGACAACAATCCGTACCTACCCGGCTGCGAAGGAACTCAGTCGTGTGGCTCGAGAATCAGTTTTGAGTGGTCGTCGCAATGGTCGAACGATTGGAGGTGCTCGAGCTTGATACCGGGCGCTTGCAGCGCCGACGAGAGTCGATGGATGGTGGATCAACGTGCGTCGAGCCGACCGTTCTCGATTGGCGAGATGGCGACCCGGGAGACTCGTCTGTGTATCTGGTTGCAGATGATGCATCCACGCCCGGCCGTCCCGGCGATGTGCGAGTGATCTTCGGGTTGGCCCCGAGGTCGTATCCCGATCGGCCGGAGTCCAGGGATCGACCAGCCCACCGAGATTCCGGTTGAGTCGACCTCTGGACCACCCCAGAACTCCTGCCCGCGTGAGCGCTGGCGGCGACGCAGTAGCGCTGGTGTCACGGATGCAGCACGGGGGACGGTCGACGACACCTCCGGAATGCTGGCGAGGACATGACCGAGACGAACGGCCCCGACGAGACCAGACGACCGGATCTCGTCGGCGACTGAGATGAACAGCCCCTTCTTCTGATTCTGCAACTGGACATCCCACACGGAGCCATCAAGCTGCTTGGCCATTATCCCGTGACTGCTGGACTTCCAATCATCCTTGGAGGACATCGCCGTGATCGCTCGGCCAGCCTGACTCGACGCGTAGAACAAGGGCAGTGCCCGGGCCTCGCAGCCAACTGCCCCAGCTGCGGCGAAGAGTTGCTCGGACTGCTCGAGCGCAGCACCGAAGGTCTCCCGGCGCTCGTCACTCAACCCGGCAAACTCCGGGGGAGACGACCGTACCGCTCGAATTTGGCACCAGACGCTTCCGTCTCCGCCAGGCCTCAACGGCGCGCCCTACGCTGGCGGCGCCGACGAGCGCTGAAGGACTGCAACAGCGTCGGGGTGACCGTCGGCCACCTCGGCGAAATGCACCTGGCCGTCGTCGTCGACCTGCTCGATCCGCACGACCGACCAGAACCGCTCACGACCAGCGACCAGTACGGCACCCGGCACTACGGCTTCGGGGTCGCTCGCCCAGTCGAGCACCGACCGTCCGAATGCCGGGTTGGTGACGGTGCGGTGCGACACCGCAAGGAGGCGGGCAACACCGATATCGACATCATCGTAGAACGTGATCGTCACGTGCGGGCTCCGGTACGTCGGCACGACCTCTAACCCCGCATCGATCACGTCGGCCAGCCGGTACACGAACAACGTCGCGAACGCGTCGAGACGGTCTTCGGCGAGATCGAGCACCTCGTCGTCCGACCGCGCGTAAGCGCCGACAACCCGTAGCGGCCCCAGCCGTCGAATCGGCCGGAACAACTCGGCCTGACGCCGAGACGTCTCTGGCTCGATCGACGCGACACCGCGAACGACCAGCCAAGCATCATCGGGGATGGCGGCATGGCCGGCCTCGATCCACACCCCCAAGGGCATAGCACGAAGATCGGCCGGTGCTAGATAGTTCCGTCGCCAGGCAGGAACCTCACGGTCATCGACGACCTCGTGTCGCGGTAGCGGCGACCGCCGCAGCTCGACCTCGACGGCGAACGACAACGCGTCGACCACCCGAGTCGCCGCATGGCGCACATCGACAAGCGTCCTCCATCGCTCACGACCGGTCAGCCCGTCGGGCTCGAACGCCAGCATCGGTCGGTCAGCCATCCCGACTCGGCCCGCCGCCAACGACGACGCCTGGTCGGCCAACACACCGTCGAGCGCGAAGCGACCTGCAGCAGATGGCACCGCCGCAGCCAGGGCGACCAACTGCTCGGTGGGGTCGCTGACCTTGCGTGGCGTTCGTCCGGTCATCCGTCCGGTCGCCTGGCGAACGACTTCGTTCCACCGCTTCTCAGACATGCGAGGCACAGCGACGCTCTCGATGGCGCCCGCCGCCGGCCGCCGAGCCAGTTGCTCCTCGGCGAAGACCAATTCCCACCGGTGACCTCCAGCCACGGACTCTGACGAGACCTGTGCACGCGATCGGGAGCTCGACACAGCCGCCGCCTCCACGACCGGAACCCTCACTGGAAGACCGTGCTCGCCCGACCGCACTGCGCACCCGCGGCCCGGCTCGCTCGACGGCACCCGATCCCACGTCGCAACGCCTGCCACCCGACCAACCACGCCGTACGAGGCGAGCAGCACCTGGTTGCGTGGCGAGTAGTCGAGCCACTGGTCGCAGCGTTCGAGCATCGAGGACCACGGCTCGGGCGAGTTCAGACTTCGACGCGCCCAGGCGTCGAGGTGACACAACATCGGGCGAGGATCGTCCTCTCTGAACGTGAACGGGCGGCCGACGATCACCATGGTGGCCACGCTCGACCGTGCGACACACCTGATCGCTCACACGACCACACACCCCGACCGGAAGCACGGCCCGAACCACACACACGCCGGTTCTTGTGGCGGGTTCAGGCCACGAGATCAGCAGCTGCACGGCGTCGGAGTTCCTTGCGGACGTACTTCCAGCGACTCCGCTCCGAGGAGGTCCGATGCTCCTTGTCCGCCAGGCGCAGCGCAGCGTTCCAGGAGTTCACCGCCGAGCGATTCGCGACCGGGTTCGATGCCAGTCGGTCCCGGAACTCGACAAGTGCGACACGATCGAGCACCGCCTCATCTGGAGCTTCCACCGAGCAGACCGGCACGAAGTCGAGCTTCAGCGGGTCAAACGGAACGTAGGCGCTGCGATGTCGCTCGGCCTTTCGATGGGCCTTCCACGCCCGATCGAGCAGCAGGTTGGCGAGCGGACGTTCTGTATCGGGGACGCCATCGCGAGCCATCTCACCGACCACGATCGCCAACTCGGTCAACACCTCTTCGATCTCTCGCCGGTCGAGCCTGCACCGATGCCGCAACATCGGGATGAGAGCCACGATGACGACCTCCTCAGCGACCGATCGGTGCGACCGATCCCCGAGCACGAGGCGAATCATCCGGTCCGACTCAGGACCGACGTTGCGGATCGTCGCGACGACGCATCGCAGCGTCGTCACACCTGAGTCGCTGATCAACCAGTCGAGAGGAAGGTCGAAATCGGGTCGGATGAGGAGTCGTTGTTCGAGGTCTTGGCAAAGAGTCATGCCCTCGACATTGAGAAGCGCGACTCACACGACCGCACCCTCGACCGCTCACACAGCCGTCGCACTCCGGCGCCCAGGAGGCCGACACGGCCGCCGTCTTGCTCCGTGACAGCTGACAGACTCCATCTCCGGCTCGCTGCACCGACCGATACGTAGCGACGTGGTCCTATGCCGGCCGCCCGGCGCGAAAAATGAGCGGCCACGGGCTCTCGACCCGATCTTCTCAACCAGTTAGTTGTCGTGCCGGACCTGAGCCGGTCCGTCTCCTCGCCGCACGCGCCGGCCGCGGTCGTCGCTCGCCCGCCTTCAGCCGGCAGGGTTGACGAGGATGTCGAACGCCAGCCCGCTCGAACCCTCACCGCGGCCGATCGTTCGCTTCGCCCCGACCCACAGAACGACGCGCCCATCGAGCCACCGCGTCCGTTGGTAGCCGAGGCTGACGTGGGTCCCGGCGCGGGTGATCTCCTGCTCGTGGACGAAGAACGGTTGCAGCGGGAGCTCGTCTAGGCCTGGGCGCAGCAACGACGTCCGCGGCCGGACCTTGGCGACGGGCGCAGGGCCCCCTTCGATCACCCGCGGCATCGCGCCGCGCTGGAGCTGGGTCTCGCGCACGTCACCGGGCACGTGGACGGCGACAAACGGTATCCAGTGCTCGGGCACGGTGGTCATCGCGGTGTAAGCAATCGGTGCGGCCGGTGGCGCGGCGGGAGCCAGCGGCCCGACCGCGTCGCGCACGAGGCGAGTGCGGTAGCGCAACGTCTCCGTCGCCGCCTCGGCGCCCCGTGTGCCGCGACCGGTGGCCAGCGGAACGACGGTCTCGATCCCCCACACCATGTTCGCCATCTCGTCACGGATCACGGCGACGTCCTCCAGCGGCTTGCTCTCGAGGACGTCGGCGACACTCGGTGCGAGCAGCAGCGACGTGTCCGCCGCTTCGTGCCCGAGGCCGGCGATGTCGAGCGTGTACATCGACCACCGAGTCCAGTCGTCGTCGTCACCTCGCCCGGCGGCGTCGATCCACAATCGCTCGCCGAACACGTTCGTCACGGCGAGGCCTTCGACGCACGCCAGCGTCCCGTTGGTCACCTCGATCGGGATCGTGCACCAGTCGTTGCCGTAAACCAGCGCGAACTCGATGAACAGCAACCGCGCCAGATCGGTCGTGTCGGCGCGCACGTCGCCGAGATTGGTCCGGCCGTCCTCGAACGCCCACCACCGCGGGTTGGGCATCCCGGTGAAGCGCGCCGCCGTCGGCACGACCGTCAGCGCGTCGTCGAATGCACCGGACCCGCGCGCTCCTGCCGGATCGATCGAGAAGGCCGTCCAGTCGAGGCGCCCTCCCGGATACTCCTCGGCGAGGAGTCGCTTGGCCCCGTCGTCGACCCCGGCGGTGACGCTGAAGCGGTGTTCGAGCCGCTGCTCGTCCCACGCCGATTCGTCGACCGGGCGTTCGAACAGTTGGTCGAACCAGAGCACGAGGCGCGCTGCGGCGTCGGCCAGCGCCGGCTTGTCGGCGTCGAGCACGATCACGCCGTCCCACACCCGGTTCGTCGGTGCCGCGGTGAGATGGTCGTACAGCGACAGTCCGTCCATCGCCCGCCCGGCGAGCGTGCGCAGTGTCGCCCAGACCTCGGTGTGGGCGACCAGTTCGGCATCGGCAGCGGCCGTCGGATCAGGTGCGACGAACGCGTGGCGGGCGATGAACGCCGTCCGGTAGGTCGCCGGAATCAGTCGCAGGAACCGCCGTCCGAGCGCGAGGCGCAGGTCGATCGCCCCGTGGCCGCCCGTCTCGAGGACGCTGCTCGGCCGACGTTCGACGATCGTCTCAAGCGGCAACGCCCCGTCGTAGCCGACGTCGGCCCCGTCACCAGGACGGAAACCGTCGAGTGGCGCATTCGACATCTGAAACCGGGCCAGCACCGGCGAACCGGCGTCGTCACCGAGGAACTCGCCAACCTGCCACTGGCGGGTCAGCATCCACAGTCCATCGCGCACCTCAGCCCGCAGTGCGCGCCCGAAGTCGAGGGTCCGCGGCCGGCCTTCGAGGCGGTTCCAGATCGTGATCGACGGGATCTGCCGTTCCGCGAGGACGGAACGCATGTTGTCGATGGTGAGTCGGGTGGCCATGTCGTTCTCCTTCGTCGATCAGTTCGCCAGCAGTGCCGCGAGGCCGTTGTTGTAGGCCAGGTTGGCCGAGATGTGCAGGCCCCGGACGGTCGCCGACATCACCGTCGCAGGGGCCAGTGCGGCGTAGCGCGTGGCCGCCACCTGGTCGGGGTCGACGGCGCGAAGTTCGGCGAGGGCACGGGTGTCGTGGAGCGCGTCGACGAGGTCGTCGAACCGCCAGGTGGGCTGCGGCGTCGGCGGCACGACGAGCAGCATCGCCTGCGGTGGCTCGGCGTCTGGCCGGTCGTAGTGGAAGGCGAGGCCGGTCGTCGACGACGTTTCGGGCACGACCTCGGTCCACTCGTCGAGCAGCAGGCCGCACTGCGGCCCGACCTTGTCGAAGGCCACCGGGTAGTGCGCGGTGTACAGCAGGCGCTCGCTCGTCACGGTGAAGCCGGTGGCGAACTCGAGGCCAGCCCACGGCTCGGCGGCGTGCGGTAGTTGGATCGGCGTCAGTGCCGGTTCGGCGCTGCCGAGCGCACCGCAGAGCATCATCATCTGTTCCCAGCTGCGGACCCGCTCGCGCACGCGGGCGACGCCGTGGAGCCAGTCGTCGAACGGCTCGTCGCGAGTCGCCAGCAGATGCGCAGCGAGCCCGCCCGAGCGGCTCCACGAGTACGCCGCCTCCCATTCGTCGCCGTGTGACGTCGCCAGCGTGAAGGTCGGCACTACGACGGTTTCGTCGCCGAGCAGCGCCTTGGCCGCGGCGATCCCAGCGTCGACCCGCGCTTCGCCCGCTGGCGCGGCGTCGTGGTCGGCGAGATGCTGGGTGGCGAGCGCGATCCGTTGGTCGCATTCCTCAACGACCGACCCGAGCCGTCCGACGCACACCGTGGCGAGGTCGATCGCCGCCAGCCGCCTCGGTTCGAGATCGAGGTCGACGATGTCGAAGTCGGCGAGTGGGAGGAGCGCGTCGACATCGGCGAGCAGCGCGGCCAGATCGGCAGCGGTGTCGACGACGGTGGTGAGCGCGTCGTACCGCGCACGGAACGCAACGACCTTGGCGTCAACGACCGCACGCAGCGCATTCGCCCCTGCGGGAACCGGGTCGATGCCGGTCGTCGACACGACCTTCTCGGCGAGCAGCAGGATTCGGGCACGCTCCGCGTCGGTCGCGGTCGACGGCAGCGCATCGTCGCGCCCGAGCAGGTCGGTGACGTCGGCGAGCTTGCGGTCCCAGCGGGTGAGCACCTCCTCGACGTCGGCGGCGATCCCGACGAAGATCGAACGCCGCCGCTCGACGACATCGCTCCAGCTGGTGCCTCCGAGCGCAAACGCTCCAGCCGCCATCAGCTGTTCGATCGTCGCGTCGACGATGCCGTCGACACCGACGAGCAACGCACCACGATTCGCCACCGGGTCGGCGAGCAGTGCGCCGACCGGAGCGCCCGCCGCGTCGACTGCGGCGCGGCGGGCGGTGAGGTCGGTGAGCACGTCGCGGATTGCGCCGTCGGCGATCTGCCGCGGTGGCAGCGTTGTCGACCGGTCATTCGGCGCCTCTGTGCCGGGCATCACGTCGTTGGCGCGCAAGGGGCGGGCCAGCCCGACGACCCCGCGGGTGTGGGCGACGAGCGCGGCGATCTCGAACATCGCCAGGTGGCCGGCCACCGGTTCGGTCAGCAGCACGCGATACGCCGTGTCGAGCCGGAGTCCCTCGGCGGTCTCGACGAACCGGATGATCCGCTCGTCGAGTTCAGCGAGTGCCGCGTCGCTCTCCAGCCGCAGCAGCCGCAGGAGGTCGACCGGCTGGAGTCCGAGGTCGGCCTGGGTCACGACGCGTTCGCCGGTGCTCTCGTCGGCGGCGGTCCAGGCGACGCGCAGCGCGACATCGGCCGGTGCCGGGAGCACCGCGGCGACGAACTCGTTGATCGCCGGTTCGATCATCGCCCGGGGTGTCACCGCTACGCCTGGCACGGGCGACACGGTGTGGTCGAGGCCGGCGCGCAGATGGAGCGCGAATCGGTGCGTCAGCGTCTTGCCGCGCCGGGGCGATTCGATCACCGCCGGGTCGGTCGGCGAGCCGCCTGACCCGAACGCATCGAGGGTGGCGCCGACGCGGTCGAAGTTGCCGAGCACCGCCTGGTGCACGCTCTCGGCGAGGACGAGGTCGGCGACGGCGTCGTGGACGTCGAGCAGCAGCCGGGCCTCGGCGTCGATCGCCGCCCGCTGGGCGACCGACGCCGGCGCCAGGTCGGCGCGACCGAAGGGGTAGGTCGTCACGCCGACGCGCTCGATGTGGCGCACGAGGTCGAGACCGTCGAGCGCCAGCTTCCGATCGCGATCGCCGGGCGCAGGGAACGCTTCGCGGAGCACCGAGATGAACTCGTCGATCTCCGCCAGTCCGTGGCGGTCGTGCAGTCCGCGCTCGAAGCGGTACCCGAGCAGAGCACCGAGCGACTGTCCGTTGCGCACACCTTGGACGATCGTCATCGCCAGCCGCATCCGCTCGGAGCTGATGTTGATCGCCATGATGTCCGGCTCGTCGGGCGTGGCGTTGGCCAGGTGTCCGCTGCGCAGGATCGCTGCGGTCGCAGCGTGGTCGAGTGATGGGGCGTGGATGAACCCGCCATTGAAAGCGTCGCGCATCAGCGGGGCCTCGGCGGGGCGGTCGAAGCCGTCGCGCAAGGCGTCAGGTAGCCGCACCGCAGCGAGCCGCCCGGCGCGCGGGCGTACCTCGTCGAGCCAACCATAGGCGCCGAGGTACACCCCCAGCGCCGGCTGATCGTTGCCCCCGTCGGGGATCTTGCGCAGTTCGGTGAGGCGATGGTTGACCAGCCCGAGGGTCCACGCATCAAGGCGGTGACTAGCGCAGTCGAGGTGTTCGGCGAGCATCCGTTCGAGGCGCGCCGTCGGCAGGCCGGCGAGTCGCCCGATCGCGTCGCGGACTTCGGCGAGGTGGCGCGCTGGGGCCTTGTCGAGCAGTTTCGGGATCACGTCGACGAGCAGGGTGCGATCGTCGCCGGTGATCGCCGCCGCCGGTGAGTAGATCGTCTCCCACGGGCTCTCGCTCGTCTTCGCCTGCCCGGCGACGTGCACGAACGTCGGCTCACGGCGGACCGCTGCGGCGCCCGCGGCGTCGAGCAGCCCGCTCGAGACCCGCAACCGGATCGCCGCCTCGCGCACCGAGAGCAGCGATGCGTGGCGCAGCAGTAGGTACAGCAGGGCCGTCGGCGATGTCGGCGCGAACCCGGTCTCACGGCGCACGTCGTCGATCGAGTCGCCGAGCGTGTCGTACAGCCACTGCAGGTAGTTCCGCCCGTCGGCGGTGTACGCCCGCACGAGTTCGGTCTCCGACAGCGGCCGGTCGTCGATGACCGGACCCTTCAGCCGGTGCTGACTGCCGTGGAACATCTTATCGAGAATGGCCGGATCGTCCCCGAACGGGTAGCCGAGGTCGGCGAGCAGTTGGCGCGTCTCGAGCACGAAACCGAGCGCCTCCCACACGTCGATGAAGGCGTCGGAGTCGCCGAACAGGCGGAAACGGTTGAACACTTCGGTGACGCTCTCGGCGTAGCGCTGATGGAACTCGACCGAGGCCGGGTGCAGGGCGACGACATCGAGCAGAGTCTGGTGCGGGTCGCCGATCCGACCGACGTGGGCGACGTCGGCCGCGAGCGCCCGCCAGTCGTCGCCGATCGTCGCCAGGATGCCGGCGAGCGTCATCACGCGTCGCGGTTCGACGCGCCGGTCGAGCCGGCGGCCACCGTCGATACGGAAGTCGACACGCAGGTCGAAGCGGGAGATCGCGGTCGTGGCGATGATCCCGTACGGCTGGCGCCCGATCCGGATCGACGGGATCCGGCCGCGCCCGCTGACGTGGCGGAGCGCGAAGTCGCGCACCCAGTCGATCGTCTTGCCGTCGATCCCTTCGAGCATCGAGTCGAGGAAGTAGCCCCACGTCGCCGGCCACAGCGCGGTGTTCATCGCCAGGGTCTCGGCCTGATCGCGGCCGCCTGCGCCGCGCACGGTCGCCAGCGCCGCGACGTCGATGCCAAGCATCTCGGCAAGCCACTGGCCGTCCTGTTTCGTCGTCCAGTCGGTGGTCGGCACGAGATCGGGCACGCCGAACCACTCGTTGTACGACTCGTCGGCATCGTCGAGCCGGTCGTAGCCCGACGTCGAGTCACCGGTGTTGTTCGTCGGAGTTCCCTGCGGCACGAGGTCGAACCCGGCGCGCCCGGTGTGGTGGTGGGCAAGCAGGGTCTCGAGCGTCGAGCGCCCGTCGTCGGCCGACTCCCCGGCGCGCACGCCGAGGAGGAGCAACCGGTCGTAGCCGTTGTCCGCCCGGTCACGCGGCCCAATCCTCATCCCCATCCCGACCTTCACGGCGATGTCGAAGTCGATCATCCACCGCAGTTCGTCGGGGATCACGAGCTCACCGTTCTCGATCCGCATCTGGTCGTTGGCGCCCGCCGCGGGGTCGGGCCCGACCGCGAGCGTCGGCGGGATCGGCGCCCCGACCGCACGCAGGACCTCGGCTCCACCGATGTAGCCGAGCAGCACGAACCGGTCGGGGAGCACGTTGACCCGCGCCTGCGTCGACCACGACGTCGCCGCGGTGTCGGCGGGATCGACCGCCGGCACTTCGCAGACGACCGTTGACACGGTCGCAGTCTGCGCAGTGAAGCCGACCGGGATCTGTTCGACGAACATCGGCTGGATCGCCGACAGTTCGGCGGCACGGGCCTCGCCGAGCGCGACTTTGAGGTCCTTGCCGGCTGCTGTGACGGCGACCGGACCGCCGGCGGCGCGCCAAGCCGCGGTCCAAAACGCGCCGAGCGCAGCACGTTCCGCGGCGGTCACCGGTTGGTCGACGACGACGACGAGGATCACGTCGGTGTCCGCGGCGCGCGCCGGTTCGACGCCCGGGTTGGTCGGCGAGTGGGTGCGGGTCAACCATCCGGCGCGACCGCTCCCGTGGCTGGCGACGAGCCCACGCCAGGCCGCGCGCCGCAGCGCGTCATCCCCACCGGCGCGCCACCACTCCGCCCAGAACCTGCGGACGCTCACCAGCTCCGACACCGACGGCACCGGCTCGAACGTGTCGACGGCCCACGTGTCGGGGTAGAAGCGGACCCACATCTCGTCGCCCATGAATCGGGTCTCGATACGCATCGGCATAAGCAGCATCGGGGTGCCGCCGTCGAGCCGCTCGACGTCCTTGGTGTGATCGATCAGGACGCCGAGTCGACCGATCAGGTCATCGATCTCGCGGCGCGTCGTTGCCGCGACCAGGCGCGCGTCGTCGGCGCGGCGCGTCGCCTCGACCACGTCGGCGTCGATCCGGGCGAGTTCGTCGGCGGCTGCCGGCAGACGCGGGTCGAGGCCCCGCGCCACACGTTCGTTTCCGGCGCGCAGGTGGACGATGCGCGCCGCGGCCTGCGCCGCGTCTGCGACCTGGGCGTCGAGCTCGGCGCGCGCCTCGGCGAGCCGCTTGCGGAGGTCGTCGATCTCAGCCATTGCCGAGCATCTCCTGGGCGTGGACGGCCACGAGGACCGGTGTCTGATACATCACGTACGCCACCTCCGACGACTGGAGGTCGCCACCCCAGTGCAGGTGCCGGTCGTCCTCCCACTGCTCGTGCTTCTCGGTCACAGCGGGCGACGTGGGTTCGAGCACGGCATGCGACGGGGAGGCGGCGCCGACGGGGATGAACTGGTCGTTGGCCGCTGCTACGTCGGGCCACGCCAGGTCGTTCCACACGTTGAGGTCGCCGTCGCGTTCGATGTCGAAGCCGAACCGCGGTTCACCCGGACGTTCGCGGATCACGAAGAACCATCCGGGGTCGTCGTCCTGGTTGTCGCCGCTCTCGCCGCGTGCTTCGACTGAGGTTAGGTCGAACCCGAAGAAGTAGATGTCGGGATCGATCTTGGCCTCGTACAGCGGTGTCTTCAGTTTGGTCGGCGGAGGCGCTGCCAGCTCGACTGCGGTCAGATCGACGAGCGTCCGTTCGCTGTCGGGATCGATCGTCCCGTCCGGCTTGCGGATCCACTCGGCGCGCTGGGCGTAGATCACGGCGGTCGGGTACCGCTTCAGCAACTCGCCGCGGATGACGAGCACGACTTCCTCCTCCGAGCTGCCTGGGATCAGCTCGCGGTTGTCGTGCGAACCGAGCCGGGACGCGCGCGACCAGAGGTGCAGCGGCGGGATGTCGCGCAGCCGCTCGCGGCGCTGAGCCGGGGTCTCGCCGGGCAGCGAGAGCTGGGACGACGGGTCCCAGAACTGGCGGAAGTAGCTGCCGCGCTGATCGGTCGGGTATTCGCGCCACAGTAGTTCGCGCGCCATCTCGTGGTTCAGCCCGACCATGTACGACTCGATGAATCGCTGGTTCGTCTCGAGCAGGCTGATCGTGTCGGGCGGGATCAGGTTGAGGTTGGGGAGGAACAGCTCGCCCGACTTGGCGACGAGCGGTTCGTACATCGGGATGTCGATCTCGGGGTAGGCCATCGCCTCCTTGAACTGTTCGACGACGAGCGGGCGGAGGCGGATCGGGATGTCGAGCCCGGCGAGCGCCCGCCGCGGGATCGTCAGGTCGGGGTGGAGGTCGGCGATTGCCGTTGTGGCGACGATCGTCAGGTCGATCGCCCGGTGCGCCGGTTCGACACCGATCTTGGTCGACACGTTCAACACCTCGCCGAGGTCGACCATCGCCGTCTTGTAGTTCGTCGCGTCGACGCTGTCGGTGCGACCCGGTTCGAGCTTCGACTGGTCGCGCCGCACGTCACGCAACTTGAACTCGGGGAACGGCGGCAGCTTGTCGATCATCTTGCGGCCCCGGCCCGCTTCGTCGAGCAGTACCGCAGTGTCGGGATCACCGAGTCGATCGGCGAGCTTGTCGCGCAACTGAGTCGTCGTGGCGATGCCGCGAGGTGCGGTCTTCGGCCAGGCTGCGGTCACCTGCCCGGCGGCGATGCGCGTCGCCAACTGCGGCAGCTTGCGGCGCTCCGGCCCGATCCGGCTGGCGCCCGACGACAGCCCGAGGTGGCGCGCCAGCCGTCCCGCCGGGCGGGTGATCCGGCGCATCACCGTCGACAGCGGCGCGCTCGTGACGACGCTGCCGCCGAGCCGGTGCGCCACGGTCTCGCCGTCGGTCATCAGCCGCTGGTGAACCGGTGCGGCGAGCGCCAACAGGCGCGCCGGGTCGACGCGCGACTGCGCCGACAGGTGGCGGGCGTGGAGCCGTCCGGCGACCTGGCGGGAGAGGTGCGCTAGGCGGATCCGCCGGTTCGCCTCGAGCACGGCACCGACCTGCTTCCAGGCGATGTCCATGTACTGCTCCTGGTTGTCCTGCACGATCGCCGTTCCGAACCCGGCAGGCACCCGCCAGCGCGTGTCGAGGTTCAGCTCGTGGACCCAGTTGTCGAGCGTCGTCGGCGGCGTTGGCGGGGTTTCGAGGAGCCGGTCGGTGAGCGCGTGCCAGCGGCCGTACAGCGGCGGCACGATGATCGGGTCGGGATCGCTGGCATCGCCATTGGCGTAGTCGTCGGCGAGGTTGACGAGCGCTGCGAGCGCGGTCTGGAACGGGTGCGGAACCGGCTCGTCCCAGTTCTCGTAGGTCGCCGCCGCGGCGAGTTGCGCGGCGTCGAGGTTGGTGTCGGGGATCTTCAGCGCACCGCCGAGCCGGAGCACACCTGCGAGGGCCGGGTCGCTGATCGCCGGCAGGTCCGACCCGGGGCGCAGCACGTCCATGTCGCGCTGGCCGACGTGCGGGTCGAGGACCCGCGCCTCGAGCAGCCGTACCAGGTACTCGAAGTCGCCGACAATCCCGGTGCGGAAGTACCACCGGTGGTAGTAGCAGAAGCGGTCGCCGGCGGCACGTCCCGGGTACGCGTCCCAGGCGACGGCGGTGGCACTCGGACTCTGCGTCGGATCCAGTCCGAGCCCGGCGAGCCGGCCCGACTCGAAGGTCGGCATCACGAAGCAGTGGTACGCGGTGTTCGGCTGGAGCCGCCGCGGTGACACGATCCGCGCCGATCCGTGATCGCGGTTGGCGGCGATCACGGTGTCGAAGCGGCCGATCACCCCGGCGGCGTCGTCGGACGTGATCTCCCCCGCCGCCGAGAGCGACTGGTCGACGTGGACGTGCGCCCACGCCCACAGGTCGGCCGAGGGCGGGAACGACCCGAGGTCGGCGACGGTGACGAACGGCGTCGTCGCGCCCGGTGCTGCACCTTCGGCTTCGGCGAACTCGCCTTCGGCGAGCACGATCAGCGACAGCCACGGCGTCAACCGTTGCTGCCCGTCGGGTGCCGCAGGTGTGTACCGCCAGGCGAAGTCCTCGTCGTAGAACTCGACCTGGGCGAGATAGTTCGGTTCGAAGTTGGTGATCCAGTTGCGCGGTTCGGTACGGACGATCGCCCGGGCGTCGATGCCGACGATGTCGCTCGGGCCGTACAGCTGCACGTCGCGGTGGATGTCCTGGGTGATCACTCCCCCGGCGACCGCGTCGCCCGACACGCGCAGGTCGATTCCGACACGCGCCCGTAGTTCGCCGGCTGCGGCGTTCGCCGCGGATGCGGCGATGCCCCGGCGGAGGTACGGGAGGAACGAGTAAGTGCCGATCGCGTCCACGTCAGACTCCGTTCAGTTCCGCTGCGGGGAGGACGTGCAGCAACGTCACGAGGTTCGGATCGTCGGCGACCAGTTGGGCCAGGTGGTCGAGCGCCGCCGCCTCGCTGACGAACATCGGCGCCGCGGCCATCGCGCTGTTGTTCGCTGCGCCGGCGATCGCATAGGTCGGGGTTCCGGCGACGATGTGGTCGGCGTGCGGATCACGCCGTTGCTCCTGGGCAAACGACAGCGGGGAACGGGCGATGCTCGCCCCACCGAGGAAGTGGGCGAACAGCAGACCGTGCATCGGGCGGAACCGGCGTTGCCTCCGCCGGAACTGGTTGTCGATGATGATCTCCTCGTAGCGCACGATCCGGGTCACCATCCGGCCGGTGCCCGCGCCGGCCCCGGTCGCCGCGATCTCGACCCCACCGTGGTGCGGTTCGAACGCCCGGCGTCCGACCTTGTCGGCGTCGGACATGTCGAGGTACTGGCCGCCCGCGAACTGTTCGTCGAGGTCGCGCGCCTTGCTGAACCCGGCGGTCGTCACCGCCACCGAGAAGCGGTTGGCGTCCTTCACCTTCTGGTTGCCTACCTTGTTGATCTTCAGGTCGAGCGGCACGGCGCGCTGGCGGACCTGGAGCGATCCGACGGGATGGAGAACGAGGTCGCCGGGAGCATCGGCGATCGCCGACCGCAACGTGACGAGCAGGTTCGTTCCGGCCGGTGCGAGCGCCTTCCACGCGTCGTCCTTGGTCAACTCGGCGGCGACGAGCGGAAGGACGTCGGCCGACGGCAGCGAGGTGTCCTGCGAGTCGCCCCAGGTGATGTCGAAGTCGGCCGAGACCGAGAAGAACAGGAACGAGATCTCGCCGGACCCCTTCGCCCGCCACGGCGTCGGGCCTTCGAGCGAGAACTGCAGATGGATGCTGAACAGCCCCATCCCGAAGACCTTCAGCGACACCGACGCCGAGATCTCGACGATGAACCAGAACGGCGAGAACTGGAACAGCGCGTCGAATGCGATGTAGCCCTCGACCGAGGCGACGCCGACGTCGAACTTCAACTCGGCCTTCGCCCCGAACTGGGCGGTGTTCGACGTGACGGCGAAGTAGCCCGACACCCGGATCAGCGCGACCGAGGTGTGGATGATGTCGATCGATACCCGCACGGGGCTGGGGAACGGAAGCGGCGGCGGGGTGAACCGCGGGTGGAACCCGCCGACGGAGAGGACGAAGTTGGCGTCGTCGCCCCACGCCACGAGAAGGCCGAGCTCACCTTGGATCGTGAGCATCAGGATCCGTGAGTCGTACAGGCTGGCGAAGAAGTACAACCGCTGCTTGTCGAACTCGATCGCGCCGGCGAAGTTGACCTGCAGTTTGAGGATCGCCGCTTCGTCGGTCGGCAGGGCGATCTTGATGATCCCGACGATCGCGATGTTGCCCGGGATTTCAATGATCACGCCGACCGAGACGCTGATCAGCGTCGGAGTGCCCCACCCGATCTTGAGCATCGGCCCGATCAGGAACGTGTCGGGCTTCTCGGGGAAGAACGCCCGCAGGTCGCTGAGGATCCGCGGCGCGTTGGCGACGACGTCGTGCGGGAACATCACCGACTCGATTGCGTTCGTACGCACGCCTTCCATCAGTGCCTGGAGGTTCATCGTCCGGTTGAGCCCGATGATCCCACCGACGCCCAGGAGTGTGAACCCGAACCCGAGCTGGATCCCGCCGGGGAACTCGGCGGTGATCACGAGAAGCATCGAGAAGCCGTCGCTGCCGTCGGGCATTTTCGTCGTGATCAGCCCGATCGCGCGCACCGCGACGATCTCGGCGAGGACCAGTTCTAGCGCTCCGGCGTACTCGCCGCGCGCCGCGTCGATGAACAGGTAGCCGCCGCCCTTGAGGACGCCAACGTCGATCGACAGCCCGACGCCGTTCGGCGGCTTGAACCCGAACGAGAGGTCGGCGAAACCGAGGTTGCCCGTGCCGTTCGGCGGGAACGCCAGGCGGGCGGTAGCCCCCATTCCTTCGACGACGGCGGCCATCGGGCCGAGCTCGCCCTTGATCGTCGCGCTGAGCGAGATCGGGAAGGCGTTGCCGTCGACACCGATCGACAGGGTGATCGCGCTGATCTCGATCGGGCCGAGCTCGATGTGGCTCGGGAGCTGGACTTCGAGCGCGCCCGAGCCGGTGAAGTAGATGCCCCCGCCGGCGCGCCACCCGAAGCCGAGGTCGAAGCTCGCCTCCAACCCGAGGCCGGCGACGATCGAGCCGACGAACCCGTCGGCGTCGTCGAGCGAGATCACCAGCTTGCCGCCTTCGACCCGCCCGTCGATCCCGAAGTCGCCGGTCGCCTGCCCCGACGCGCTGTCCCACCCGAAGGCGGCGACCGTGCTGAGCCCGATCCGCCGCGCCTCGAGGCGCGTCCCGCCGACGATGCCGAGGAGAATGACGGTCTCCTCGCTCGGACCGGGCACACGGTTGATCCCGGCCGCGACTTCTCCCTGCACGCTGCCCGCCGGCGGGATCACCGTGAAGTTCGCCGGCGGCTGGACGCGCATCCCCACCGATGCGGCGAGCGCGCCTTTCATCCGGAGGTCGAGTTCGAGGCCGCTGGCGATCGGATACTGGAGAGCGAAACCGTCGGCGAGCGCGAGCATCACCGACAGGTCGAGCCCACGCGGCACGACGCCGGCGGGCGTGCCGGCGATCGAGGCAAGGAACAGTTCGACTGCGGGACGACCGTCGGGCAGCACGGTGCGGGCGACGGGGAGCCCGACACCGGTGAGCAGATCGGCGATGCGGCCGAGGAGCTTGCCGTCGTCGAACGCCGGCTGGCCCCAGCCGTACAGCTCGGTGAACAGCTGCTCGGGCGAGCTGAACAACTGCCCGACGCGGTCGAGGCGGAGCACCTTGCGTTCGACTTCGGGGTGCAGCGGGTCGGGCGAGCCGGCGTTGATCCGTGAGCGGTCGATCAACCCGAGCAGACCGAGCAGCGACGACAGCGTCTTCTGGCGTTCGTCGAGGAACTCGATCAGCGCCATCTCGAGCAGCCGGCCCGGAAGCGCGGTGACGAACGCGTTGAGCTCGGCCGGCGCAAGCCCAGGGATCGCAGCCGAGCCCAACCGGTTGCCGATCGTGACGAATGCATCGATCAGCGCGCCGACCTTCTCGGCGAGCGGCACCGCCTTTGCCGCGATCGTCAGCCCGCCGGCGTCGGCATGGATCGAGTCGACGAGCTCGGTGACGAGCGCCGGGAGTTGGCCGGCCGCTGTCGCCGCGGTGCCGAAGGCGTTGCCGAGGTCGGTCGTCAGGCTCGTGACCGGCACGGCCAGGCCGAGTTGCGCGATCGTGTCGAGCGCGTGCGCCGGATCGAGGCGCGCCGCCAGCGGACTGAGCGCGTCACCGAGCATCATCGCGATCTGCTCGAAGGTGCCCGGCTGCTCAGCCATCGATCTCACCTCCAAGCGCGGCGTCGACGACGACCGCTGCGAGCACGACCGGAGAGACCACGGCGAACGCCACGGCGAGCAGCGCGAGCTCGGCGGCGAATAGCGTCAGGCGATCACCGCCGGCCCGCTCGGCAGCGGCGATCGCCCGAGTTCCCGGGCTCACCAACTGTCGCCGGACTGCATTGCGCCAGCGGCCGCGCCGGGGTTCGGCGAGCCATCCGGCGAGGCGCGGGCTGAACGAGTAGTACGCGCCGTTCACACAGCGCACGAACACGCTGCCGACCCAGCCGCTCGCTGCGAGGCGGTCACGTGCCGCGCGCAGGTAGACGACATCGGGGGCGTCCGGGGTGCCGTAGCTGACGGTGGCGACAATGCACGGCCACCGTGCGATCGGCGGATCGTTGATCGGCGACACCGCCACTGGCGGCGCGGCGGCAACCTGGACGAACGACGCGAGTTGGCACGGACGGTGCTGGACGTCGACGATCCACAGCATGTAGAACCCGGGCGGGGCGAGCGCGGCCTGCGCTGTCGGGATCATCGTCACGGTCAGTTCGTTGCCGGCGCGTACAAACGCGAGGTCAACGAGGCGCTGCTCGGTGTCGGTGTGGTGCGTGGCCGCGCCGAGCCGGATGAGGTGGACCTCGCGAATGTCGGCAGCCTGCGGCGTGGTGATGACGAACGTACCGTTGTACTGCACCTGGCTGGTGATCACCCCACCGCGTGTGACCGAGGTGATCGTCGGCCGCGTGCCGTTGAAGAAGTACGGCGGCTTGTAGATCTCGTAGTCCTTGCGGTTGAGCACGTTGTTCGGCCCGTACCGCAGATTCGCATCCCATCCCGCCGGCCACACGAGCTGCGGCTCGAAGGCCGACGCCGGCGAACCTGCGTCGGCGGGGTGCGCGCCACCGGCGATGACGACTCGCCCGTCGCGCAGCAGGAGCGCAGCCGAGTGGTACATCCGTGGGCGCTGCGCAGCCGCGGCGACGCGGAAGCCAGTGCCCGGAGTGTAGATCTCGGCGGCGAGCGTCGGGGTCGTGCCGTCGGCCGGCGAGTTCCACTTGTAGAAGTCGTGCCCACCGAGGGAGAGCACGGTGCGGTCGGGCAGGAGCACAAGGTGGCCGTTGATCCGGCCGTGCGTCGTCCGACCGCCACCCGGTGTCGGGTCCCAGCGCGGCGGCGACGTCGCCGTCGACAGGATCTCGGCGCGTCGCGGATCGACCGGGTCGGCGATCCCCGAGAAGTTGTTCGGGCCCCCACCGCCGTTGAGGATCGGGCGGCCAGCCGTTCCGCGCGCCTCGCTGCCGCCGACGACGAGGATCTTGCCGTCCTGCGCTGGAGGCAGAAGCACGCTCATCCCCTCCTCGCGGCGTGGACCGGCGGGCATCACCGCGCCGCCGAACGTCGCCCACGATCCGGTCGGCGCGGCGGCCGTACCGGCGACGGTCAGCGCGCGCGTGGAGATGTTCGGGATCTCCTGACCCCAGTTGGTGTGGGTGAAGTACACCTTGCCGTCGGGAGCGAGATGCAGGCCGGGGTAGATCGGCAGCGGGAGGTCGGCGCCGGTGAGGCGGCGCGGGGTGTAGTCAGGTGGTGTCAACACCTCGACCCAGTCGGCGATGCTCGCTGCGGCGACGGGTGGTGACGGGTTGAACTCGCGGCGGCCGGAGAACACGAGCACGCGCCCATCTGGGAGCAGTACTGCAGTCGGGTACCACCGGCCCTGGAGCAGTTGCTTGCCGGTGTTGACCCACCCCTCGGTCACCGGGTCGAAGATCACGACGTTCCGTGCGCCGACCGAGCCGTGGCCGGAGAAGTTCGAGTCGGACCCACCGACGGTGAGGATCCGACCGTCGTGGAGTTGGACGTAATGGCAGCAGAACAGGTCCGAGCCGGGCGGGAACGGGATCCGTCGCAGCGTGCCGGGCGTGTTCGGGTCGAACAGGTAGCTGTTTGTGGCGTAGAAGAGGTGCTCGGTGTGGCCCGAGAACCAAAGCAACTTGCCGGTGTGCAGCGCGACGGCGTGGATGACGAACAGCCCGCGAGTGTCGTCAGTCGTGAGGGCGCCGTTGGTGATCTTCGGAACGGGGAGCGGTACCGGGATCGTGACCGGCGGTTCCCACTCTCCGTCGGTCTGCGGTGGCATCGCTCCTCCTCAGCCCTGCACCACGAGGAATGTGCCTAGCGCCGCCAACGCGACGCCGCTCGGCCGGGCGAGACGTGGCCCCCACGACGCCGCCTTCTCGATCGCAGCGACCGCTGCTAGGCCGAGCATCAGCAGGGGGTTCGCCATCCCGAGCGCGGCCATCACGACCATCAGCGCGGCACAGCAGCCGAAGCAGGACAGCCCGAAATCGACGCCGATCGCGAACGCCTGACGCGCCGGCCGCTCAACGCATCGCCACCGGCGGTGGATGAAGCCGTTGGGGGTCCGGCAGGCGCGCAGACACGAGGCGGCGATCGGCGACAACTGATAGGCGCCGGCGGCGATCAGCGTCGCTCCGGCGACGATCGGACGGTGGTCGGCGAGGTAGGTCCGCTCGCTGAGCCCGTGGAGTCCGAGGTCGGCAGTGCCGATCGCTACGCCGCTGACGAGCCATACGCCGAGGTAGCCGACGATCAGTGTGGCGGCGATCCGGCTGGCATCGGGGCGGTCGCTGACCATCCGCCCGAACGTTGCGATCAACGGTCGCGCCGTGGGGAGCATCGTGGCGATCACCATCAGCATCCACGACCCGGTGAACAGCGACACGCCGGCGAGTCCACCGGCGTGGTCCGGACGGGTGTGGTCGAGAAGCGTTCGCAACGGCGAGGCGAACCACACCGCGAGCGACGCCGCGGCGAGCACCGCGAGCGCCCACATCAATCCGGTGCCCGGCGCCGCGACGCGCGGCCGGAGCCCCGCGCTCCCGACCGGCACCGCCATCAGCCGCCGTCCGAGACGTATTCGAACGCGCCGCGCATCGCCGCGCGTCCGCGGACGTCCAGGCCGAGCCCGCGCTCGCCGAGGTCGATGTGGAACGACGCACCCTTGCCGACCTCGGCGCGCGGCCCGAGCACGGTGCTCAATCGGCCGTGTCGCAACTCGGTCGGCTCGTCGTCGGACCCGAGCAGCATCTCGGCGTCGCCGGCGATCGACCTGCCGACGGTCAGCGAGACGTGGCGGCCCTTCCACTCGATCGTGATCGGTGCTCGGTCGCGACCGCGCAGGGTGCCCATCAGCGAACCGAGCTCGCCGAGCGGGCCGCCGAGCTCGCCGGTGAACGCGGCGACGAGAAGGTCGGCCTGCTGGTCGTCGGCGAGCTCGTCGATGACGAGGTACACCTCCTGGCCACCATCGTTGCGGTGCCCGGTGTGGAACGAGACGCTGACGATCGCCAGGCCGGTGACGTCGACGTGGTCGATCTCGCCGTCGTCGATCACCCAGGTGAACGCGCCGGTGCACCGGCCGTCGGTCGGCGGTTCGCCTACCCAGCACGGGCAGATCGTGGTGCAATCACACAGTTCGACGAACCTGCCGCGCATCGAATACGGCTGGCTCATACGTCACCGTCGAACGGCGGTTGCGGAGCGTCGAACGTTCCGGGACGAAGCGATATGGGTGGGTCGCCTCGGGGATCTTGGATGACGCTCGATCTCTTCATTGCGTGTTCGGGTTGCCGAGAAGTACCTATCGCCACTGGGCAAGTTGGAGGTCCGCAGCCGGGTCGTTGTCGTCGCCGAGTAGATGTCGGACAAAGATGGCCCCCCTCGGGCCTGCCTCCGTCGAGGGTCTCAATGCCCTGCGTCCGCAGTCGGATCGCAGATGCAGCGGCGGGAGCGACGTCGGAGGGGCTCGAACTCTCCAACAGCTTCGTGATCGCACCCTTGAACTGTCGGAGCACATCCAGTACCTCCTCAGTTCGGATGTGCCGCAGCATTCGAGCAGGAACGCCTGCTGCAGGCACTCGATCAACGCTCAACGTCCCACGCTCTCGACCCCCCGTGTTCCGGGGCAAGACTCGGATCTCCTCAATGACGGGACGCCCGTGCTGTTCGCCCAACCTGTAGGCGACCTTCCACGATGAATCGAGGACATATTCGAGCCAGGCCGGCTCGTCGACCCTCCTGAGGTCACCGATGGGGCCGCACTTCGGACACCGTCTGAATGACTGGCGTCGTCGGCTCCGATCCCCAGGAGTGAACCGCCATTCACCACAGTCTCTGTCGCCGCCAACTCGTGGCGCAACGTCAGTGGGCACGGCAGACTCCTTTCCCTCGGTGTCCGCGCTACGAGCATTATGCCAAAGGGTCGACGTGGCCGCAAGGGCCATGTCGACCCTTTGGCATCACGATTCTCGTTTCGAGCGGATGTTCGCAAGCAACCCGCGATCAGCCACCCACCTTCGGAGACAGAGACGGTCGAGCGGATCGGCATGGTCGACCTTCTTGCCGCCAATGCGCGACATCAGATGGCCATCTTCGAGACGTATGCAAGGCACCGACATTCGCGGCGTCGGCGAGATCGCCGGGCGTCACCATTAGCCCGTCAGGTCAAATCCCGGAACTGCAGGTCAACATCGACGCACCCCTACGGACGTGGTGCTCCCCCGTCTTTCGTTGAGCGTCGATGACGCTCAGTGCAGGTTGGGGCGCACTGGATCACCATGCGGCCGCCTCGATTGACCTGTCGAGCTTCACCAGCTTTCAGTCGGTGGCCGCAGCTTTCGCAGACCCCGCTGACGGTGCGACGTCGGGTCGGTTTGCTGTCGGACTCCCCGCCGACCTTCGGCGCAGGATCATGCTTCCTCGTTGCGTGGGCCACTCCGTCTTGCGAGGCTTCGGCAACTGTTCGACCGTTGCATCGAGTGTTCGCTGGTCGACGATCTCTTCGTCGGTGTCCGGCGCAGGTTGATCGGTGAGCGGGCAGGTGCTCAGGATCTTCGGCGGGACGGGGTCGCCGTTGGCATCGACGGGGACGAGGTCGGCGAGAGCCTTCTCGCGCCACCATCGGATCGCCTCGAGGGGTACCGGCGGCAGCGTGCCATGGATGAGCACAGCCTGACCGGGGAACATCTGGCGGATTGCACTCTCTGGAGCAAGTTCCTCCCGCTGGAGGGATTCGGAGATGCTGCGCCGTCCCTGACCGTTCCCACCCCACATCGAGAGCATCTGGGAAGCAGCTTCATCTCCAACGGCCTTCGGTCCGGGATCGGGGAGTAGAAGGATCAGGCTTGCGCCAACTCCACCTGTCGACGGATCGATGTACGGAATGTCATCGCGTCGGAACCGAACCATCAACTCATCAACGAAACGGTTGATCGGCTCGGCCTGCCCCACATAGCGCTGCGCAAGGCGCTCAGTCCGCGCCGTCAAGTCCCGAAACCGCCGCACTATCACGAGTTGTCGACAGCCCAAACCCGGGAGCCGTCAGGAGCTACACCTGTTCGAACCGGAACCCCGAGGAGTCGGCCAGCACGACGTGCGGCCTTGCGCCACAAATCGACGTCGTCGACCTTGTCAACGGCGTGGATCGTGCTGCCGTGCCCGGAGCGAAGCTCACCAGCGATCACGTCTGCCAACTTCCGCAGACGAGAGTCGACGAGTGCAACCACGGTCGCGTCGCTCGACTTCTTCTCAGATTCGCGTTGACAAACCGTTGACATCCGGCGCCTCCTGAGAACCGCAGAAGCCCTCCCCGTTTCCGGAAAGGGCTTCTGACCTGGTATTACGTTGGTGGCGGGGGCAGGATTTGAACCTGCGACCTTCGGGTTATGAGCCCGACGAGCTACCGAACTGCTCCACCCCGCGTCGTGGTGAACCATTACCCTACGTCCGGGGGCGTCCGATCGCAACCGGCGCGTCGGCGGCATCGTCCACGGACGGATCGTAAGTTGCGTCGTGCCCGGCGCGTAGTGTGCGCCGGTGGGCGGCAACTCCTCCGACATTGCAGTGCTCCTCCTGGTGCTGGCGTCGCGATCGCCTGGGGCCTGCGCCGGGCACCGAAGCCCGACTGGACGTTCCGCGTCGACGTCGACAAGCCACTCCCCGTCCTCGACATCCCCGACCGGCCGCAGCCGGCGCTCCGGCTTGCCCGGCCGTTTGCGGAAAAACTGCTGCCAGTCGGATTGATCGCCGCGATCTACTCGAGCGTGCTCGACGTAGACGCACCGATGATCCGCATCATCATCGGCACCTCGCTCATCATCGTGGCCAGCGTCGCAGTGAGCGAATGGCTGTCCCGGCGAGGCATCGAGTGGTCGACGATTGCGCTGCAGTGGATCGTGCTCGCCGTGGTCAACAGCGTGCTGATCGGCACCTACTCGGCGCTGCTCGGGAGCGACATCAACCGCTCGCTCGTGTTCTTCTTCGACCTGCTGCTGACGATGATCATCATCGTGCTCTACGACCGCTTCCTCGCCGAACGCGCCACGCGCACCGAAGCCAACGCCATCAACCCCACGTTCTCGTGAACTCGTGCGGACATAGTCACCAACGAGTTCACGAGAAGCGACGACTGATTACTCGACGGGGGTCTTCCAGGTGTTGAGGTAGGTGACCTCGCTCGCCGGGCGGCGGGGGGCCGGGCTGAACGAGTCGCCGGTGTAGTAGCCGACGGCGAGCAGGCACACCTGGGTGACCGACGAC
>Ga0335394_10001657_pt1 | contig 25087 bp, 13 predicted proteins | sample MAT03_FD_205741 | JGI IMG/M metagenome (GOLD analysis project Ga0335394, IMG submission 205741) | Freshwater microbial communities from Lake Fryxell liftoff mats and glacier meltwater in Antarctica - MAT-03 (spades assembly) (version 2) ...
AATATCCAGCGCCTGCACCAGCGGCAAGCCGGCGTTGATCATGGTCGAAAACTGTCGCGTGAAGATCACGATGTCGCGCATCTTGATCGAGCCGACAGATTTCTTGGGCGTCGACTTCGACTCGTCGACCTTGATGATCGTCAGCCGCTGCCGTCGCAGCTGCGTGACTGCATCATCACGCGTCGGTGCGTCGATCGTCGCTGTCTTGAGATCGCCGGTGCTGTTGCGCGCCGTGTAGGTAAACGTTGGCATAGTCGTGTCGGATGTCGGTGTGCGTGGTACAACGTGGTACAACGTGGTACAGATCAGAGCATCAACAGCTGATTTTCGTGCGCGAGGGGCGCGTGGTGCCTCAACGCTTTACGCCGCCAACCAGCGCGCGATCGGTCGACCGGCGTTCGACCGTCGCCGCCAGATCCTCGCCCGGGCTCTTGCCGATCATGCGCAAAAACTCGTTGGGGTCGCTCGACGAGCGTACGCATTCGTCGGCGCTGACCTGCCGGGTGATGTACAACTGATACAGCGCGTCGTTCAGCGTCTGCATGCCGAACTTCTTGCCCGACTGCATCGACGAGTAGATCTGATGCACCTTGTCATCACGAATCAGCGCGCGGATCGCCGGTGTCACCACCAGAATCTCGGCGGCCATGGCGCGGCCGCGGCCCGACAGCTTGGGCAACAACACCTGCGTGATGATGCCTTCCAGCACAAACGCCAATTGCGCGCGCACCTGGCTTTGCTGGTGCGCAGAGAACACGTCGATGATCCGGTTGATCGCCTCAGCCGCGCTATTGGTATGCAGCGTGGCGAATACCAGGTGGCCCGTCTCGGCGATCGTCAGCGCAGCCTGGATCGTTTCCAGGTCGCGCATTTCGCCAATCAAAATGACGTCGGGATCTTCACGCAATGCATACTTGAGCGCCGAGGCAAAGCTCTTGGTGTCCGCACCCACTTCGCGCTGGTTAATGATGCAGTTGCGGTGGCGATGAATAAACTCAATGGGGTCTTCGACCGTGATGATGTGCCCACGGCGCTCGGTATTGATCTTGTCGATCATCGCGGCCAGCGTCGTGCTCTTGCCGGAACCGGTTGGCCCCGTCACCAGCACCAGTCCGCGCGGCCGTTCCGAAAAGCCTGCGATCACCGGCGGGAGATTCAGGTCGGCAAAGGTCTTGATCTGGAACGGAATCTGGCGAATGACCATGCTCACGCAGCCGCGCTGCTTGAACACATTGCCCCGGAAACGCGAGAGATTCGCAATGCCGAACGAGAAGTCCAGCTCGTCCTCCATTTCGAACCGCTTCTTCTGGTTCTCGGTGAGTACCGAGTACGCCAGCTGGAGCGTGTCGCGGGGCGTCAGAATGTGATCGACCACCGAGTTCACGATGTCACCGTCCACGCGCATCTTCGGCCGGTCACCGGCCGTGATGTGCAGATCGGACGCGTCGCGCTCGATCATTTCATCGAGCAGCGTCCGGAGTGAAACGGGCGGTTGTGTTGGCTGTGTCATGTATGCACGAGAGAGACGGCCGCGAGCGGAACGCCGCGGCTCATCCCATGGTGGACGAATGGTTCGTAGCGAGGAAACCCACCGTCACGCCACGCTAACTTGCTGTTTCACGGATGACCTGATCGAGGGTACAGACGCCCTTCAGGACCTTGAGCCACCCATCCATGCGCAGGGTCAACATCCCTTCATTGATGGCCCCTTCGCGCAGCTGCTGCACGTCCACGTTTTGCATCACGAGCTTCTTGATCAGCGGCGTGAGGAACATGACCTCATACAGACCCTGGCGACCTTTCAGCCCGGTGCCGCCGCACGTATCGCACCCGTGTCCTTTGAAGAAGGGCAACTCGCCGATCGTCGTATCAAGCCCAAGGTTGGTCAGAAACGGCACTGCTTCCGGGAGCGCACGGCTCTTGGCGTTGTCAAGCGCTTCGTCCGTAAACCGGAGTTCACGAAGGGTCGTGGTGCGCTTGACCTTGGCGCCCGCCAGTTCGGCATCGTCCGGGGTGTACCTGGTCTTGCAGTTTGGGCAGATCTTGCGCACCAGTCGCTGCGCCAGGATCAGGTTGAGCGCCGACGCCACGTTGAACGGTTCCAGCCCCATGTCCAACAGGCGGGTAATGGTTTCGGGCGCCGAGTTGGTGTGCAGCGTACTCATGACCATGTGGCCCGTGAGGGCCGCCTTGATGGCAATACCGCCCGTTTCCAGATCTCGAATCTCACCGACCATGATGACGTTCGGGTCTTGCCGCAAGAACGCCTTCAGGGCGGCGGCGAACGTCATGCCAATTTCGGTGCGCACGAGGACCTGGTTGATGCCGAAGAGATTGTACTCGACGGGATCTTCCGCGGTCATGATGTTGACATCGCCGTTATTGATCTTCGACAACGCCGAATAGAGCGTCGTGGTCTTGCCGGATCCAGTGGGCCCGGTCACCAGCACCATGCCGTACGGATTGGAGATCGCCTCCATCAGTTCCCGCTCGGCGCGCGGCTCGATGCCGAACTTCTCGAGGTCCAGCGTGAGGTTGCCCTTGTCGAGAATTCGCAGCACGATCTTTTCGCCAAACAGCGTGGGGCACACACTCACGCGGAAGTCGATGACTTTTTTGCCGACCTTGAGCTTGATACGCCCGTCTTGCGGGACCCGACGTTCGGCGATGTTGAGTGAGGCCATGATCTTGAATCGCGAGATCAGTGCGGCGCGCATCTTCATGGGCGGCTTCATCACTTCCTGCAGCGCACCGTCGACACGGTAGCGCACGCGCAGCTCGTGCTCGAAGCACTCGAAGTGAATGTCCGAAGCACCCTTCGTCACCGCGTTCGTCAGAATGGCATTGATCAGCTTGACGACCGGCGCCTCGTCGACCGCCGACGCCATGGCGCTCTCGTTGATGTCGTCCTGCGACTCCAACACCTCGACATCGCTGTCCTCGTCGGCGATGTCCTGGAGCAGCGACTGCATCTGGATTTCGTTCGCTTCGTAGTGCTTCTCGATCGCCGCGCGCATCGAGAACTCGCCCGCCAACACCGGCACAATGTCATAGCGGGTAATGAACTTGAGGTCGTCCACCACACCCATCGACGTGGGATCGGCGATCGCGACGGTGAGCTGACGGCCGTCACGCTTGAGCGGCAGCACGGTGTGCTTTGACGCCAACTCGGCCGGTATCAGCTTCAGCAGACGGGTGTCGACTTCGAAACGGGTGAGGTCGACGGCAGGCATGCGGTACTGGCGTGCCAGCATGCGGACGACCGCGTTCTCCGGCACCATGCCCATCTTGACGACCGTCAAGCCCAACCGCTGCCCCGGATTCTGCGCCTGCTCCTGAAGGGCTTTGGCAACCTGATCGCGCGTGAGGAGACCCTCTCGAACGAGAAGATCGCCTAGCCGTTCGGCGGCGCGAGTGGGTTGAGTTGCAGCGGGAGCGGCCATACCTTTTAAAGAATCGTCAGAATGTAGGACACTTGGTGTCATGACACGCCAAGGCGTGCCTCACACTGGAATGGACGGTGCCACCGTCAAAACGTCACTGATGGCGCCAGCAAGGCGGCCGTGACCGGGCCAATGCCGCGCACGTGACGGAGGTCCTCCAGTGACCGGAACGGTCCGTGCGTCTCTCGCCACGAGATAATCCGTGCCGCCAACGCGGGTCCGACGCGAGGCAAGCGCTCCAACTCGCGGGCCGACGACTGGTTGAGGTTGACCACGACGGGTGTGTCCACACGCGGCACGCGCTCTTCGCGGAGCTCGGGCAGCGTCCGCGGAGCGGCCGACGTACGGCGCGGCGCCCGGGAGTTTGACCGTCGTGTACGCGCCGTCTGTTGCGCGGAGTCTACCGCAGCAATCTGGGCCGCCAGCGCCCGCGCCCCCAGCGTCGCCGACGGCCGCCCAGCAATCAACTGTTCCGCCGCGTCCGTTTGCGCCAGAAAGCGGCGCGCTCCGATTGCGCGCACCCCTCCACCCAACACCGCCAGCGCAGCGAGGAAGAGAAGAGCCTGTCGTTCGGCGGGGGTCGGCATGCAACAGCATACATGATCGGTGCGCGGCATACGGTACCGCCGCATTGCGCGCTATAACACGGGGCCGCAACGACTGCGGTGCGCTCTGCTGCCGAAAGCACCGGCTCAAGCGCACCCCTCAGTGCGGGCGGTGAGGGATGAGGCGCGAAAGGCGTGAAGCACCTACAGGCGTGCGCCGTGAGCTCCGGGCTCTGGGGAGGGAGCTCCAGCTTGAGGCGAAAGGCATAAGCTGCTCAGGCCTGAAGCCTCAGGCAGGAGCTCTCACCTCAGAGCCCAGAGCTCATAGCGCACGCCTGAATGTGCCTCACGCCTCCCTCCCCTCACCCCTCACGCCCTCAAACCCTCACGCCCCTCGACCCTCAACCCTCAGCCCCTCGCCCCTCACACCTCACCGCAACTCACCAGCAAAAAAGCGCATCTGCAGAATCACGCTTACCACCGTGCTGGACAGGCGCCGATTGTAGTTGCGATCGAACGTCAGCGCATGCGACCCCGTAAGCCGAAAGGTCAACAGCTCGGAGACATCCGTATCTGCATTGATGTTGAACGCTCGCCGCCCGTTGTTGGTCAATACCGAATTGGAGAACACGTCCGACACCGGCGGAATGATTCCCCCACTCGTGCCACCCACCGACACGATCGACTCGTCCGATTGGTACGAGAGTCGCGTCTGCAACTTTCCGGTACGCGTGTTCCACTTCTTCGGGAGCGGCACGCTGCGCGCGACATCGAACGACACTCTGCGCGTGTCGCTCGTCGTCAGCGAACCGGGCCGCGAATCTTCCCGGCTTTCGACGCCCACCGATCCGTTCGTGGTGAGATTGCCGAGGAACGTCCAGGTGATCGACCCGGATATCGGCCGGTTCCGCGTCAGCGTGCGACTGCGATCGGCAATGCCCCCCGTCTCATTTGGCACCACCGTACTCTGCTCGCGCTGCACATACGCACCCTGCAGTGACACGTTGCTCACCACCGCCTTGATTCGCATCGGACGCCAGTTCCACCGAATGTTCACGTCGGGATACGTTTTCCGCTCACTGGTGATCAGTGCCTGAAAGCCGTCAAGGATACGTCGGGTCCACGTTTCTGTCGTGCCACTCTCAAAGCGCGATTGCAGATTGATCGAAAGCGGTAAGTTCAACGCGCTGATCGCCGTAAAGTTCTGCACGCGACCGGCCGCTGTGGCCAACTTGTTGTTGTTCAGTCCACGGAAGCTGGCGATGCCCCCCAGTCCGAGTTGGTACCCGATCTGCGGATCGAAGACGGTGTTGTCGTAGTTCGACGTCAAGTCCCGCTGCCACGACACATCGGCCGGGGCAAAGCTCTTGCCGATCTTGTGCAACCACGATTGCTCCTTCGACCGTGACATAATCAATCGGCCGAGTTGCAACTGCGTACCGGCGGAGAAGCTTTGCACGGCACCCAATCGCTTAGGCAAACGGAATCGGCCGGTCGAATCTTCATCACGGAGCAGTGCCCGCGCGTTCGGATCTTTGGACAGCCGAAACGACGATCGGAAATCAACCCGCGGCTGTATCCAGCCCACCAGCTGCGGCTGGAACAAGATGCCACTCGTCACCGTGCGATCCTGTTCGAGTCCGACATTGGCCCCGAGGAAGCGCATCCGTTCTCCAGCCGCTGCCTGACGACGATCGGTGCTGTCAAGCCCGAGTGCGACGTCACGATAGTCGCGCAGATCAAGAACCTGCCGTGCGTCGAAACTACCGGTGAGCCCGACGGTTGGACGAAACTCCAGCCGCGCGTTGTTGATCCACGCGTGGTTCAGCCCCGTGATCACCTGGCCCGTGTCAGACAGCGCCGTGGCGGCTTTGGTGAAGCTTGTGGTGGAGTTGGCGTTGCGCGCGAGCGAACTGGTGACGCGGAACTGCGTGGGCTGCCATCGATAGTTTTGCGTACGAATCGTTCGTATGGCACCGCTCTCGCGCAAAAACCTCGGCAGAACGCGAAACACGCGGTCCACAACACCGGGCAACTTACCGACGCGGGCATCGTCACTCAGGTCGAGCGTGGCGCCAAGCACGTAGTTGGACTGGCTTCCCTCCTGAAACGCGGTCTTCGTTTCGCCTTTCGACCAGTTCCCGGACATCGAGAGCCCATTCAAGACCGGTGCATACCAGCCACCAGAGAGCGGCATTGCTCGGCGCAGCGCGACGGAGTAGTTCATGCGGCGATCACTGGGATTTCGCAGCCCCGCAATTCCGCTCGCACGAATGTCGGACTTGTTGATAAACAGCTGATCGATGCCGGCGCCCGCGTAGTCGATGCTGAAGGGCACAACCACCCCCAGACGCGCCGGGAGCATACGTTCCAGATGCAGCGTGGTCCCGATACTCACGCCACTGGTGGTCAGAAAGTTCGGCGTTTCCCCCAACTGCCGAAAGTTCGGATCGCGCCGACTCACGTTCACGCGAAAATCCGCGAGGTCACCGGCGTTCATCGATACGCCCAACTCCCCGGCGAACCCGATATCGTCTACCACGTCGGTGAGGCGAATGTCGTTGACCCACAATTCCAGTGTATCGTTGGCCATCACGCCAATGCCGCCTCGTGGGATGCTGTCCACACGCACCAGCCCCACCGCCAACTCCTGTACACCGGCCAGATTGGGCGGCGTGACACTTGGGTCGGCGCTGTAGACGATGTATCCGTCCTGACACACCGCATATCGCCGAACGATCTGACCACGCGGCAATCCGGATCGTGTGATCAATTCCAGATCCGTGCCCGTGCACGACAGCGAGTCGGCCGAGCTGGTGAGGAAGTTGTTTTCGAGTTGCGCGCGAAGGAACTGGAACCTGGTGAGATCGACACTCACCTCCGGATCCCACGCGTTCTGCGTCGGCCCCGCGTTCACCGGCGTGCGATACATGTAGAAGTTGTTTTCGTCTCGGCCGATCTTGACGAAGCCATTCAGTTCCCCTGCCGGCCCCCATCCATTTCCCCGCCCGCGCATCCACAGGCGCAACGTCTTGTATCCCATGAACGACTTCGTGCCTTCCGGAAACCGAAAGAATGCCTCCGCGCGATCGAATAGCCGAAAGGCCTGACCTGGCACGCCCGTCTGCAACCGCAGCGCGCGCTCGTTGATCTGAATGCGCGTGTTCTCAAAGCCAGTCTGCCGGTTCTCCGGCTCCTGCACCACGCCGGGTGGTGGCGTGTACGGCAAGACCGCCGAGGAATCGAGCGTGCCAACGACGCTGGCAATCACGTAGCCACCGGCCGGCGACGCTTGGTCGCCAGCCGCACCACTGATGGGTGCTGCCGTGCGCTTCAGCCACGGCGCGCCGACCAGTTTGAAGCGCGCCAACGCGATGCGTTCAAAGTCCGCATCAGGCGACAGCGCGTTCGAGACCATCGTCAGACGCAACGCCCGCACGCGACGTTCGTTGGGATTGTTCAGCTCTTCCGCCGCGGCGCGCCAGTTCAACCGGATTTGTACCCAGCAGACCGTGTCGGCAACGACCACCGCCGCCGTCGAATCGATTTGGGGCAAGCATCCACCAACGCGCGTCCACGTCCGCTTGTCGCTCAAGTCCACTACGAATCGGCGCAGCTGCTCATTCTCAACGGTAGCTGAGGGCAGATTCAATTGCCCGTCCAGATCGATGTCTTCTTCGTCAAGCCGGTTGTTGCGTACCGTGCACACCGCGCGACTATCACCAAGCAGTTGCACGATGTTGACCGACTGCGTGCACAACGGGACCTTGTTGGCCGTCGTGACCTGCACTGGCGACACCGTCTGATTAACCACCACGATCGTGTCCGCCACGTCGCCAGCCAACCCCGTGTCGTTGAGTTCCGCGTTGAACGCGCGAGAGAAGAGATCACGTTCACTATCCAGGCGATCAAATCCCACCAGTCGTTTGCCGCGGTACGTGCTATCGACGGGCAGCCCTGGGCGCACGGGCGGCTTCACCGTGAGCGTTTCCGGCGCAAACGTCACACTGTTCTCACTGATCTCCCCGAAGTCGAGAATGAGCGTGGGATTCCTCGTGAGCTTCGCCGACTCCGCTTGCACCAGCACGAAGAACTCAATGTTTTCGATGCGCGACAGGTCGGCGCCGCTCGTATTCAGGATCGTACGGACAGACCGCCACCGCCGTCCCACAGGCGTGGTGCCAACAGCACTGTTGTCGCCGACGGTCCACGCGAAGCGACGGCGATTCGATCCCGGCTCGAAATCGAAGATGCCACCGGTTTTCAACGGGTACAGCGTCATCCAGAGCAGTGGCTCCGGGGGCTGAATGCCGCCGCCGATGATCTGCACTGAGGGGTCGATTTGCTGGATGTTGTACTGAATGTACGTGCCGGCGGCGTCGACGCCGTTGCTCTGATACGCGAGCGTACTCGCGCGATTCAGCGAGAGGGTTTGCGCACCGATCAGACCGGGAAGCACACCGCCCAGCGCCGGTCGTGAGCTGTAATACCACGCCGCTTCAGAGAGTGGAATGCCCAGCCCCGCATCACCTTCAAACGATTCCACGTAGGCTTGCCCTGCCGAATTCGGTTGTGGCTTGCTCATGGCAAACTCGCCCTGAAGCGCCACACGTGAGCGGGTATTGGCAGACCGAAAGGGCAGCTTTTTCAGTACACTGCTTACGAGCGACGCATCCCACGCCATGTTGCCCGTAACGCCCGCGACCAGTGATCCGATGGGTTCGAAGCCAAGCGGCGGGCGATTGTAGCCCGATCGCTGCTGTTGCGAGATGGCCGTGAAGGCCAGCTGTCCGTTGTCGAGCGGGAACTGCGACGCGAAGCCCAGAATGGTGATGGGCGCCGACGCGAACAGGGGGTTTTCCTCGTAGCGCACCGAGATTTGGCGCGGACGCGGAAAGAGGGTGTCACCGCGCGCAAAGGTGATCGTGCCCAACTCATACTCAATGGTGTAATCCTTGTCGCGTTCAAGGAGACGCCCTTCGAGCGACACGCTTTCGGAGTTCGGGCGGATTTGCAGACTGTTCAGCCGCACCGCATACTGCGACGAGCCACCTTCCGACTGATAGCGCGCAATCATGCGATAGATCGCCTGCGGGCGTTGTGCCGAGTACAGGTACTCGTTGGGGTAGCGGTAGAGCGTGTCGTTTGCCGGGTTGGCGAGCGGCTGCGCGAGGCCGGCACGGGCGAACGGTTGGAGCGAGGGGAACACTACGAAGTAGTCGCGAATCAGTTTTTCGCGTCCTCCGCTGGCGGCCGAGTAGTTGGGATCGCTGGGGCGCGGCCAGACGCGATTTTCGACGTCGAAGGCGGTTGGATTCGTGGCCTGCGAGAGCCCAAAGAGCTGCAAATATGTTTCGCCGCGCGACGGGTCGAACGGTTTTTCCTGATCACCCGACAACCCGGTGACCAGTTTCAGCGTGACGGTTTCGCGCTGCATGTCTTCGCCGCCCAATCGGTAGATCGATTTGATTTCGCGATTGAAGTAGTCTTGCGTGGATGGCTGCAGCTCCGGCTCCCACAGCAGGTTGGCAAACTGCGTCGCGTCGGTGAATTCGATGTCCGGCGTCCCACCCGTGTTGACGTTGCGCCCCGGCACGCCCCCACGATTCACTTCATAGGCCACGACGAGTCGTTCGTTGTTGGCATTGAGCGGTCGCACCAGCGAGATCCAGAGCTGCGACTGATCGATGTAGTAGTCGACGTTCTCGCGCAGCACCTCGTAGATCTGTCGCGCGGGATTTCTCGCCCCGCGTACTGAAAACTGCGGGCCGCGCGGGTTCTGGTTGGAGGCGCCGACCAGCTGTCGATAGACGTACACGCGTGTGGGGCGCACCGAATCGGGCAGCGCGGCGGCCAACTGCTGCATTTGCGGCCGGTTCAGCAGGTCGATATTGGGATAGCCGGGGAGCTGTCGCGGGTCGACGGTGAAGAAGAACCGGCGCACTTCAATTTGAATATCTTCGATCGGGCGTTCGATTTGCTGCTGCGTCCGGTCGCCGACCGTGAACACATTGTCTTTCGACACGTTGCCCTTTTGTTGGGCGACGATTGAGGTGAACCGCATCGGACCGATCTGTCCCGTGGCTTGCACCCCGTAATTACCCGACGGAATGCCTGACGTCAGAAAGCGCGACGCGGGGGCCTGAAAGCTGACGTTGCCAACCTCGAGCCGCTGCAGCATTTCGTCAGATTTGCCTTCGTAGAACACGGAAATATTATTTGACGCATCGAACTCCCGTTGCGAGTCGAAGTCGACGTTCAAATGCACCCGGTTGGCAATAACCCCGCCGGTGCGCAAGTTGAACTGGTAATCGAAGGCCGGTTGGAATGAGCCCGTACAGTTGTTGCCGATCACGGTCAACTGGGCCGTGGTGCAGCGTAGATTCCGCGTGCGCTCCATCTTCGATTCCAATCGCGAATCGAGGTTGATGCCTAAGTTGGCGGCGTTGTCGAGAAAGTCGGCACCGCCGATGCGCGTACGATCATCGGCTCCACCGGATCGGGGCGGAAGCAGCGGCACGAGCGCGCCCGGTGTGGGCCCTGAGTCGGTCGCGGGTCGGGCGCCCACGGCCATGGGCTCGGGTGCTCCGCGCATCAGGGGCGCCTGAATCACTGCCTGCCAGCGGGCCGCGGCGCGCGCTCTCGTGCGGCGCATGGCGTCGGCAACCAGCCGATCGGCGACGCGAGCAGGATCCGGGTGATAGGGCAGCCCCTTGCTCAGCGCACCAAATCGAATGAGCTGCTTGAGCGCGAAGGTGTCACCTGGCGTGCGCAGCGAGAGTCCGGCGATGGGCAGTCGCGGGAACGAATCCACGCCTGCCCGTTGGATCCCCGGCTGTGCGCCCACGGGTGAGCTCGTTGAAAACGCACCGCAGGCGACCGACAATCCCAGGGACACGACGGCGCGCGTCACCCCCCGTGGCACTCGCTGCAGAGTGCTCACCTGTCGGCCCAGATACGGTTCGCGCATCAGGCGGCGCACCGATTTCCAGTCGTGGGGTACGAGCCAGCCTGACGGCCACGGCTCCCTACGGGACGGCTCTCCGCCCTTTCACCCACAGTTCATGCACTCATCTACGCCGTTGCCCTTGATAATGCAGGTAGTGTACGAGGATTTTACGTCGTGAAGCTTATTACCCGTTACGTCGTGCGCCAGCACATCGGCCCCCTGATCTTTGCGCTGACCGCCCTGACCTCGCTGCTCATGCTGCAGTACGTCGCGCGGCAACTGGCCAATCTGGCCGGTAAGGGGCTTCCGTGGAACGCCATCGCGAAGTTCTTCGTGCTCTCGCTGCCATTCACGATCGCCATGACGATGCCGATGGCCGTGCTGGTCGCGACGTTGTACGCGTTCGGGAATATGGCGGCCGAACACGAGATCACGGCGTTCAAGGCCAGTGGCGTGCGTGTACGCTCCCTGATGGCGCCGGTGTTGCTCTGTGCCCTGTTCCTCTCCATCGCCATGGTGGGATTTAACGACCAGGTGCTGTCGCGCGCCAACCATGCGCTGCGCATTTTGCAACAGGATATCTCGCGAACCAAGCCGACGCTCGCCTTGCGTGATCAGGCCATGAACGCCATCAATGATCAACTCTACATTCGCGTCTCCAGCAGTAACGCCGACCGGAACAGCATGAAGGACGTCGAGGTCTTCGACCTCTCCAAAGGGCCGGAACGGAAGACTATTTACGCGGACAGCGGCCTGCTGATCCTGGCGCCGAACGGGAAGGATCTGCAGCTCAAGCTCTTTGACGGGTACTCGCAGGAGTTCGTGCGGGGCGATCCCAAGCGCTTTCAACGGTCGTTCTTCCGGGAGAACACCGTGCTGGTACGCGGCATCACGCAGGGCTTCGAGGCGTCGCGCTCCGACACGTACAAGGGCGACCGCGAGATGTCGGTGTGCGAGATGGAGAGCAAGTACGTGGTCGCGTCAAAAGAGTTCATGAACGTGCGGAGCGAGTTCATCAAGTTTTCCTACCTGCTGGCTCCCAAGGGTACGACTGGGCTGCGCGCGCCGCGTGAACGTCCGGCGCGCGATCGCTTGGCCTACCTATACTGTGTGACGCTTCCGGGGTTGTTCGCTCCCAAGGTCGTGAAGGCCGCGGGGGTCGCGTCAGTGCAGCAACCGCCGGTCCAGCAACCGCCGGTCGTGCCACCGCCCGTCCAGCCACTGCCCGTCCAGCCACTGCCGGTCCAGCCACCGCCGGTCCAGCAACCGCCGGTCCAGCAACCGCCGGTCCAGCAACCGCCGGTCCAGCAACCGCCGGTCCAGCAACCGCCGGTCGTGCCACCGCCCGTCCAGCAACAAGCGACGCCTGCCACGGTACCCCAAACACCGACGCCAGTTACAATACCGAGCGTCGCCCCCGGCGCGGTGGGTGTTCCCGCCGCCGTGCTCCCCAATAGCGTCGCCGATTCGATCGCGCGGGCGGTAGCCACCGCCGATTCGATCGCACGGGTGGCGGCTACCGCAGCGGCGATCCCCCCTAAGGCACCTGCGGTCGACAGTATCGAGATGTACCGCGGCTCGCTCCTCGCCTCAACCACGCAGATGGCGCAGGCGAGGGAGTCGTTGGATAGCCTCGCGGTCGAAATTCAGAAGAAGTTCGCGCTCTCCTTCGCCTGCTTCGTTTTCGTGTTGTTTGGCCCGCCTATCGCACTTCGCTTTCCCCGGGGCGGCGTCGGCGTAACCCTAGGCGTGAGTATCGTGGTCTTCGGCCTGTACTACATCTGCCTCATGGCCGGCGAGGCACTCGCCGACAAAGGGCGACTTCCAGCCATCGTCGCGATGTGGGCGGCCAATGTGATCTTTACCGTGGTCGGTGTCATTTTGCTCTGGCGCATAGAATCCACGGTGGACAGTTCGCGCGGCGGAGGTATTCGGGAATGGTTCGCCGATCGCGCCGTGAAACGTCAACTCGCGCGCGAGCGGGCCGGCCGCAAGCACTCGGCACGCATCGAAATCTCCCCGGAAGCCACGGCATGAGTGACGCTCCTGCGTTGCCGCGCGCGAACTCCGGTCGCGCGAAAATAGTCACCCCACTCGACCGCTACGTGGCGTCGGAGTTCGCCCGCATCTTTTTCGTGACCGCCGCCGGTTTTCCGGTGCTGGTCTTCGTGATCGACCTGGTTGACCACCTTCGCAAGTACACCGAAGCCAAGCTCAGCTTCAACGCGGTCGCCATGAGCTATTACTACTGGATCCCGGACACCCTGTTCATGGTGCTCCCGGCGGCCGTGCTCTTCGCCACGGTCTTCTCGATCGGCGCCTTCACGCGTTACGCCGAGATCACAGCGGCCAAAGCGTCGGGCATCAGTTTCTATCGTTTCATCGCCCCTATCCTGCTCATGGCCTGCTTCGCGACCGGACTGGGCTTGGTGTTCAGCGAAATCGCACCACCGGCCAATGCCAAACGACTCAAGCTCCTGGCCGGCAAGTCGGAGTTTCGCGAATCCACCCGCTACAACTTCGCCTTCGCGAACGAACTCGGCCGTATTTACCGCATCTACACGTTGGATACTGACAAGAAGCGCATTGAACGCGTGGAAATCGAACAGCGTGCATCCGCGACCAGTGCCGGCATGTTGATCGCCGCCGACAGCGGGACGTGGAGCGCGCGTTCTGGGTGGATGCTGCGCAAAGGGCAGATGCATGTGCTCCCGAACGACTCCATCGATCTGGCTTTTGGCTTTGACTCTTTGGCCGATCGACGGCTCACCGAAACACCCGACGCGCTGCGTTCCGCCGAGCGCGAGCCCACCGAAATGAACTTTGGTGAGCTGACCCGGTTCATCAAGGGCCTTGAGCGCTCAGGGACCGACGTCAATCTGCTGAAAGTCGAACGCATGCTCAAAATCGCCATCCCGGTGACCTGTATCATCATCGCGCTGTTTGGCGCGCCGCTGGCCACCAGTTCTCAGCGTGGCGGGGCGGCCTTTGGCGTAGCCGTGAGCCTTGGCACCACGATATTGTTCCTTGTGCTCATTCAACTCACCAAAGCGATCGGCGGCAAAGGGCTGATGCAGCCCGAACTTGCCGCGTGGATGCCCAATATCGTGGTCGGTTTCATGGCGTTGGTGCTGCTGGCGCGGGTACGCACCTGATGCCCGTTGGCATTTTGATGAACGCCGCTATGAAGCGTACGAGCGGTGTGCTCGCCGCCATTGGGAAGCGCGCCTACTTCATGCGCGATATCCTGCGTGGTCTTCGTGAGCCGGCTACGTGGTTTCCGGAAATGATTCGACAGATGCGCACGATCGGTGTCGAGTCGGTGCCGTTGGCCGTTATCGTCGCAGCATTTCTCGGCGGCGTCACGGCATTTCAAACACGCTATCAACTCTTCCCCGGCGTCCAGCTCTCGGTCGTCGGTCTGATCGCGCGCCAGAGCATTGTGCTGGAGCTTGGTCCGTTGCTCACGGCGCTGGTGCTCACCGGGCGCGTTGGAGCACGCATGACCGCGGAGATCGGCACGATGCGCGTCACGGAGCAGATCGATGCGCTGGAGACACTCTCCTTCGATCCGGTGGCCTATCTGGCGGTGCCCCGCTTGCTGGCGGCCCTCGTGATGATCCCCGCACTCACCATGATCGCCAATGCCACCGCGATCTTTTCCGCGTGGCTGACGCTGATCCTCGCCACCGACGTGCGGACGTCTGATTTTAAAGAAGGGCTGCAATTGGCCTTCACGTCATTCCAGGTCGTGTACTCGCTGATCAAAGCCGTCTGCTTTGGTGGCGCGATCGCTTTCGTGTGCTCCTACGAAGGATACGTCACCGAGTCCGGCGCCGAAGGCGTGGGTCGTTCCACGGCGCTCGCGGTGGTGATTGCCTCGGTCTCTATTCTGGTGCTCGACGCCATTGTTGCGGCCGTACTTGCTCCCTTCATTCAAGCGTGACGCGCTGACGGCGCACGCCACAGCGTTGCACGGTTCTTCCTCAGGTCCTATGAAAAAACGACGCGACGAAGTGCTGGTGGGATTGCTGCTGGCGACAGCGGTGGCCGTAGGTATTGGGGGGACGATCTGGATCGCTCGCGGCGGACTGGCGCGCAATTATGCGATGTATGCACGGTTCCCGTGGGGCGCTGGGCTCAAACAAGGACAGCCGGTGTTGTTGGCGGGCGTTCGTATCGGCTTCGTCGATCGCGTGGAGCTCGACCTGAAGGGCACGTTGGTCGTTGGCCTCAAGATCGAACAACAGTACAAGATTCCCAAAGGCTCGACGGCAACGGTGCAAGCCAACGGCATCTTCGGCGATCAGCTCATTGCGCTGCAGCCAGTGCTTGGCCAGACGGCATTTCTGCCGGCCAACGATACCATCCCGACAGGCAAAGGCTCACCCGGCACGGCAGAACTCCTCACAAAAGGAGACTCGATCGCCTCCGACGTACGCGCGATAACGGGGAAAGCGCGCGCCGAGTTTGTGGAAGGCGGTGGCGTGGAGGAGATCCGCGCATTGATGGCGGACGTCACCCGGCTTGTGGCACAGCTGAGCAAGGTCGCGGCCGTCCAATCTTCTCAGCTGACCGCGACGCAGCAGTCATTGCGCACGGCGATCGCGTCGATCGATTCGGTCAAGGTGGATTCGACACTCACCAACCTGCGCGCGACATCGGCGAGCTTTGAGCAACTGTCCCGCGACCTGAAAGAAACCAACGCGCAAGTGCAGCAGGTGGTGGAGAAGGTGAACAGCGGCAACGGCACGGTTGGCAAGCTGATGAACGACGGCGCGGTGTATGCGCGGATGGATACGCTGCTGGCGCGGGTGGATTCGCTGATGGCGGATTTCAAGAAGAATCCGAAGAAGTATGTGAATCTGAAAATCTTCTGAGGGGACGCGACTTGGAGGGTTGAGGAGGCTGAGGGTTGACGTGTGAGGGGAGAGAGGCGTGAGGCACATTCAGGCGTGAGCTGTGAGCTTTGGGGTTTAAGGTGTGGGCTCCTGCTTGAGGCGTGAGGCTTGAGGTAAACTGCTCTCGTGCCTCCTTTCACTCGCACCTCCTTCCCTGAGTTCCTCGCGGTGCCCCACACCTCAAGCCGCAAAGCTCACAGCTCGCGCCTTCAGTTGTCTCACACCTTCCGTTGTCTCGATTTCCCGCAGTTGCAGTCCCTCATTTTCCCGCAGTTGCAGTCCTTCGTTTCCCGCAGTTGCAGTCCCTCATTTTCCCGCAGTTGCAGTCCTTCATTTCCCGCAGTTGCAGTCCTTCAACGAAAAACGGGCGGCTCTCTCTCGAGAACCGCCCGTTTTCCTTTGCGCCCTCAGCCCTCAGCCCTCAGCCCTCAGCCCTCAGCCCTCAGAACGAGTACCGCAGCGACAACTGGATCCGGTAGTTCGAATCCACGTTGCGCACATCGTAGTCGGCGAGCGCGGTGTTGAACGTGTACACACCCACCGTCTTGCCGTTCTGTGTGGCAACACCAGTGCGGCTGAGCAGTGCGACACCGGGCTGGGCAGGCTGCACGACGCTCTTCTGCTGGCCCCACTTATTGTTTACCAGATTCGCGAAGTTGAAGATATCGACCGCGAAGGACATGGACTGTCCGCTGATCGAAGGCAGCGATTGGCGAATGGACACGTTATACAGATCACGCCATGGCGCGCGGCAGGTCATGCGCGACTGGATCTGTCCGCGCTGTTCCTTGAGGCACGCCCGGTTGTTGATGAACCGCTCGAACGCCTGCTGCTGCGTTGCAACACTCGCGGCTGACGCGGGCACGTTGTAGCCGGTAAACAAAATCTCGTTGGCGTCAGTCGTGGTCTTCGGGATGTAGACCAGGTCGTTCGCCGTGGACCCGTCGGCGTTTTCGTCGGTGCTGTAATAGTGATCATAGGCCGATCCGGAGGAACCGGTGTAGATCATCGACACGTCCATACGCCACGGGAAGGTGTACGTCCCGATGGCGTTGATGCGGTGCGGCTGATCCCACTTGGCAGTGGCCAGTGTCGTCCGGTCGAGCAAGTCGCCAGAGACCGTGCGGCCCTGATTGAAGTTCGAGTTCGCGGTCGAGTTCAGCGTGCTCTGGATGTCTCTGGCCTGGGAGAAGGTATAGGCCAACGAGCCTTCCCAGTTGTCGGAATACCGCTTATTCAGGCTCGTGGTGAGGTTGTAGGAGTAATCCCTGCTACTGTTGGATACATCGTACACCTGATTGCGACCACCAAAAATGGCCGGGCTTGAGTTTGCACCCGTAATCGTGCCGTACATGGTCCGACCGCGTGCGTCGACACCCTGCGGTCCCGCAAGCGCCAGGTTGCTATAGAACAGGGCGTACTGCGACCTCGTGTACAAACCCTCGACCGTGGCGATGATGCTGTTGCCAAAGTCGTGATCAAACCCGAGTGAATACTTGTACACCTGCGGGAACCGCATCTCGGGATCGATCGTATTGATCGTCGCCGAAAGACGCGCGCTACCCGGGGTCGGGTTGGTGCCGCCGCAGGACGTGGGCGGACTGGTCAGCGCGGCTTGGTTGAAGGCGGGCGGATAGAACGCGTTGGTGATCGTGGCATTGTTGCACGTCAACCCCGGCGTGCCAAGCAAACCCGTGTTCCCATACACGTTCGAAAGCCACACACCCGCCGGGTTGCCGGTGAAGGCGCCGACGCCAGCGCGAAACTGATTGCGCTGGTCGCCGGTGATGTCCCAGTTGATTCCGACGCGCGGCGACCACTGGATCCGGCCGCTTGGCATCTGATCGGTCCTGCGCTTGAACGCCGTATCAACGGACAGGTTGTAGACCGGCGTATTCGTGAAGGTGGGAATGTCAGCGCGAACGCCGTACGTCAAGTTGATTCTGGGGCGGATGTTCCACTGATCTTGCGCGTAGAAGCCGTAGGTCGCGCTCTTCATCCGGATGAAGCCGTCGGTGCCGGCGGGCGTTGGCACGGTCACAGCATATGAAGACGCCTCTCCCCTGCGCAGCGAATCCAAGCTGTTGAAGCGCCATGTGCCGAACAGGTTGTTCGCGAACAAATTAGCCGACTCGTAGAAGATGTTCTTCGTGCCAACCGTGATGTTGTGTCCACCGAGTGAGAACGAGAGATTGTCGGCGATTTCGAGCGTCTTCTGGTCGAGCTGGTTGCCGTGCGACGACGCCTCGCCACCGGCCTGGAACAAGGCAAAGCCGGCGCCCGTCGACCGCGGGACCTGCACGCTGATGGCAGCCGTCTTGTTGTACGGGTCGCGCTTGTCGTTGATCGTGGTGTAGCCGATGTTCAATTCGTTCAGCACGCCGTTCCCGAGCGAGGTATAGGCTTGCAGGACCGTCGCATTCTTGGCCGACGTGAAGGCGTATCCGTACGATGTGAGCGGGAACTGGGGGAGCGTGCTGGTAATCTGATCGCGGGAGAAGACGTTGTTGTCTGCGCCCGCGTAGTTGTGCCGCAACACCACACGCGTTCTGGGCAGGAAGTTGAGGTCTACGCGCGCGAAGATGTTGGTCAGCGGGTTTGGGCGGTTGACGCGTTCACCCGTACCACCCGCAATCCCCAGCGGCTGCAGCACGCCGTTCACCTGATCAATCTGCGCTTGCGACACCGGCGAATCCGCCGATCCCACGAACGGTCCGGTCGAGAGCAGCTCCTCGCCCTGCCATTCACCGGACAAGAAAAAGAACGCCTTGTTCTTGAGGATCGGGCCGCCGATCGTGCCGCCGTACTGCTGTCGGCTGAAGGCGCCGAGGAACGGCTGCTTGCGGGTGAGGTCCTGATCGCGCTGGTAGCCGAACACGGATCCGTGGACTTCATTCGTCCCGCTCTTCGTAACCGCGTTGATCAGCAGCCCGGCAAAGTTGCCCTGCCGCACATCGTACGGCGACAACAGCACCTGGTACTCTTTGACGGCGTCGAGCGAGATCGACTTGGCGCCAGCCTGATCACCAGGGCGGCCGTTCGAACCGAGACCGAACAGGTCGGATTCGTTGGCGCCGTCAATTTGAATCAGATTGTAGCGGTTGTTCACACCGCCGCCTGACAGCCCGTTCCCAGTCGTCGACACTTGCGGCGCGGCGCGCGCAAAGTCGGTGAAGTCACGATTGATCGACGGCAAGCGGGAGATGAGCGTATCACTGATGGTCGTTCCAACACCGGTTTTGTTCGGCGAAATGATCGACCCCTTCGTTGCCGTTACCTCGACGCCCGCCAACTGTGCGACGACGGTCTTCAGTGCAAAATCGGCAGCAATCGTTTGGCCGAGTGGGACGAGGATGTTGTCCTTCGCCACCATCGCGAAGCCAAGTCGACGGACTTGCACCGTGTACGGTCCGCCAACCTCAAGCCCTTGGATGAAGTAGCGACCGTTGTCGCGCGTCAGCGTGCTGGCGCGGAACCCATTGCTCTTGTTCTCGGCCTGAATCTGGGCGCCTTCCACCGGCTTCCCTCCTTCATCGGTCACGAGTCCTGCAATTGCTCCTGTGGTGACGCCCTGAGCGACTGCAACATCGGCGACGCCGACGGCAGCGCCAAGCGCGAGCACAAACAGCGAACGAAACATGCGCATGGTGTGATTGTAACCTGAAGGTGATGTGCATCTGGTGGGATGCACGATGGCCGTCGCATCGAAAGCAACCGGCACTGTAACGAAAGCTAGAGGTCCCACAGACGTCGCACAATCAAGCGGCGTATCTGAACGGTAACGGCGGGTACGACGTGACCGAAGATGACCGAAACCACGCGAACCAGAGACCCGGCGTACGGCGGCGAAGTACGCTGTACGGCTGCGCGTCAGCGCCTGCGCGTGCGACCGACGGTGAGGTAGTACACGGGGATCCCCGCCGCGATCACGCCGAGCACCCCCACCGTACCCCAGCGCGTGCCCGGGTCGAGCAAGGAGTTCACGAGCAGAAACAGCGTTGCCCCACAAAAGAGCAGCGGGGTGATCGGATAGAGCGGCACGCGCATCGGCGGATCCCAATCCGGCCGCTGACGCAGTCGGAAAATGGCCCCCACGCTCAGGATGTAGAACACCAACGACGCGGTCACGAAAATGTCCGCCAACTGTTCAAACGACCGCAACAGCACGAAGGCGATGCCGATCGTCGCCGCCAACGTGATCGCGACATAGGGCGTCTGATACTTCGGGTGCACCTTCGCGACCTGCTTGAAGAACAACCCGTCGTCGGCCATGGCGAAAAAAATGCGCGGCCCGGTCAGGAGCGAGCCGTTGACCGACCCGAACGTAGACAACAACACCGTGATCGACACCAACGTCACGCCGACCGGTCCGATGAGTTTCTGCGCCACATCGGCGGCGACGAGGCGAGCGCCGCGGATCTCGTCAACCGTGAGGACCGACAGGTAGGCGACGTTGGCCAGCAGGTAAATCAGGATGATGGCCAATGTGCCGATGATGATGGCCCGTGGTATGGTACGGCGGGGGTCGGCCACTTCGCCGCCGACTTTGGTGAGGTCGCCCCAGCCGTCGTACGCCCACAGCACCGACACCAGCGCCAAGCCAAACGCACTGACCGAGAAACTGCCCGCTGGGGCCGCCGGTGTGAAATGCCCGCCGGTTTTCGGCAGTCCCAATGCCAATGCGAGCCCGACAATGACGAGCAGCCCGCCATACTTGGCAACCGTCGTGACATTCTGTACAAGGGCGCCCCACTTGAGCCCCACGATGTTGACGGTGGCCATGAGCCCGAGGGCCACGGCGGCCGTCCAATGCGCATATGAGTCGTTGGGCGCGACCGCCGTGTCCAGCCCGAACGCGCGCAACAGATACTCTGCAAAGGTAAGGGAGATGCCGCCAAGCGCCGCTGCCCGAATGATCACCAGTTCCGTCCAGCCGTACAGAAAAGCGGGAAGGCGCCCCCAGCCTTCTTTGATAAAGACGAAGTATCCACCGGTCTTCGGGATGGCACCCGCCACTTCAGCCAACGTCAGTGCGCCGCAAAGGGCGAAGATGCCGCCGACGGCCCAGACGGTGAGCATCGGCAATGGCCCCGGCAGCTTGTCGGCGATGCCGGCCGGCGATCGGAAGATCCCGGAGCCGATGGTGGTGCCGATCACGACGGCGATGGCGCTCCAGAGCCCCAACTGGCGAGGCAACTCCGTGGGAACGGAAGCGGACGATGTCGCAGAGGACGACGCGTTTGGCAAAGTCATGAGCAATGCTACTCTCCGGGTCGCCACCTTGCACGCGGATGGCGCTGGGAATGCGGGCGAACACAGCTCCGTCGTCGAACTCGCCTGCGGCGGGGGGTCCGTTGGCTTGGTCGACCGCCTAGTTTTCCCGCATCCGTTATCACACGCAGCGACGACACACGGCGATGACACGCGACGTGCAATCGCCGTGATCACAGGCGGCGATCACCGCCGACGCCGCAGCCCTCACGCTCTATATCACCATGCTTCAAGACCTTTCCACGGTAGCGGCTCAGGCACCAAGCCCGGTGCTCGTGGCACTGTTTTGGATCTCCGCGGCGACCTGCGTGGTGGCCCAGTACTTCATCGTCCGGGCGGTCGTTCGCGTCGTCCCGTCGGAGACGGGCTCACCCCATGTTCCGTCGCCCAACAAGGCCCTGGAAATCGCGTGGGCGATTCTCCCTGCACTGCTGATGGTCGCGGTGTTTGTTGGCGCGTGGCGGCAGATGCACGCGGCCTCACGTATTGATCTCACGCCCGTCACGTATCATCGCGCGCCTCACGCGCCGCCGTCTCGTGCATCGCTTCTCGCTCCTCAGCCGTCATGACTACCACTATGCTTCCTCCCGCGCCCGTGCGCCGTGCGTCCTATGTGGCGCTGGGCGTCGCGCTGGTGCACATCGTGTTTGGCGCCATCGTGCGCATCTCCGGCTCGGGCATGGGCTGCGGCGATAACTGGCCGAAGTGTTACGGCTATTGGTTCCCACCGTTCGAGCGCATGGATCTCGTGATTGAGGTCATGCATCGATATCTCGCCATCGCGCTCTTCGCCTCCATCGCGTGGTTGGTGTTGGCGGCCTATCGCGCGCGCCGAAATCTGTCGGTGGGAGGATCGGGCGGTGTGTGGAACGCCGCGCGCCTCGCTCTCGGGCTGTGGTTTGCGCCAGCGCTCTTCGGCGCCGTGACGGTGTTCACGGGGAATCCGCCGTGGGCAACGGTCGTGCATAAACTGTTAGCGGCGTCGCTCCTCGCGGTGCTGGTGGCGGCGACGATTCGTGCGGGCGGTCTTGGCGGCACATCGATTCGTGGCGCGACGGGCCCGACGAAGGCCGTGGGCGGTGCTACCGCGGCGGCCGTGTTGGCGCTGCTGGTTGTGGTGCTTGGCGGCCTGACCGCAAAGCTCCCCGGAGCGGCCATCGCGTGCGTCGGCTTTCCGCTGTGCGGCACGGGCTCGCTGGGCGGCGCTGGGCAACATGTGCAGCTCACGCACCGCATTGTTGCCTATCTCCTGGTCCTGCATCTCGCGTCGTTACCGTTCATTTTCGGCAAACGCGGAGAGCCGGCCCCGGTCCTGCGCGCCGCGTGGTTCGGCATGGGATTGGGGTTGCTGCAAATCGTGTGGGCCGGCTGGATGGTGACCGGTGGATTTCCGGGCGTCGTGCGCTCACTGCACCAAGCCACGGGCATCTGTATCTGGGTGGCGGCCTTCGCGATGACCTACCTTGCCCGTATCGCCGCCGGTCGAACGGTCCTTGCCACAGCGTCTCGCCAAGCGGATACGCGCCCAATGAACGGCATCACGACGGCGTCGGCCTCCTGATGTCGCGCCTGACCGCAGACGCGTCGGGCACTGTGCCGCCTTCAGCAGTGTCGTCAACCGCAGCTCCCCTCACGAGTCCGTCGCTGCCGATACCGGCGGTGCCCTCATTGTGGCGTGATCTGATCGCGCTCACCAAGCCGCGCATCATCTCGTTGCTTTTGGTGACCACCATTGCACCCATGTATGCGGCGGGTTCACCCTCGTGGCTGACCGTGTTGATCGTGACCGTCGGCGGGTACTTGATGGCGGGCGGTGCCAACGCGATCAACATGTACATCGATCATGATATCGACGACGTGATGGCCCGCACACGACTGCGTCCGATTCCCAGCGGTCGCATGTCGCGCACGCAGGTCCTGGCTTTCGGCATTGCCTGTGCGACGGCCGCGACGTGGATGCTGGCGCAGTTCGTCAACGTGCTCACCGCTGGGATGGCGCTGGCGGGTTTCTACTTTTACGTCTTCATCTACACGCGCTGGCTCAAGCGGACCTCGCCGCAAAACATCGTCATCGGTGGCGCGGCCGGTGCCTTCCCTCCCCTGGTCGGATGGGCGGCTGTCACGGGCACGCTCGATCTCTCGGCGGCGTGTCTGTTCCTGATCGTGTTCTATTGGACGCCGCCGCACTTCTGGGCCCTCGCCTTGCTCAAGCAGGTCGACTACACGAAAGCGCGCGTGCCGATGGCGCCGTTGGTGTGGGGTGAGCGTGAAACGATGCATCAGATGGTGTGGTACACGGTCATCCTCATCGTGCTGACGTTCATGCCGGTGGTGTTTGGTGCGTTTGGGCTGACGTACTTGTTCAGCGCCGCGATCCTGAACGGCCTGCTGATGTTCGGCGTGCTGCGCATGCTCTTTGCCGCGCGAGCCGGCAAGCCCTGGACTGGACCGGCGTGGTGGGTGTACAAATACACGCTCCTGTATCTCGCCGTGCTGTTTGTCGCGATGGCTGTGGATCGTGCCATTGGCTGACAAGCCGACGGGAACAGCTCCATCGGCATCCACCGCATCAGAACCACCGGCCGCGACGTCAGCGGTGATCGATTCACGACGCACAACGCTTGCGTCCGCGAGACCGCTCGCGCGATTGCTTCCACTGCTGCGCCCGTATCGTGGCACGCTGGCCTTGGCGTTTGTGTGCTTGGTCGTTGCAGCGGCCGCCGGGCTCGTGTTTCCCTTGGTGCTGCGCTTCTTGCTCGACGCGGCCTTCGAACTCAAAGACCGCGCAGCGCTCGATCGGGTGGCGCTGGTTTTGCTCGCGGTGTTTGCGGTGCAAGCGCTGATGAACTTTGTGCAGGTGTACCTGCTCAGCTCGACCACCGAGCGTGTCGTCGCGACGCTGCGGGAACAGACCTTCGCGCACCTGATTCGCCTCTCGCCTGCATTCTTCACCGAACAACGCACAGGCGAACTGACCAGCCGGCTGTCCAGCGATCTGGGCTTGCTGCAGTCCTTGATCGGGACATGGGTTTCCGAACTCTCACGCCAAAGCCTGTTCACGGTTGGCGGGATTATCATGCTCACGGTGACCAACCCGGGGCTCACGCTCACCACGCTGGCCGTCGTGCCGTTAGTGGTTGGTGCAGCGATCGTGTTCGGCAAGGCGCTCCGCAAAGCCAGCACCGGCGTGCAGGATCGTGTCGCTGAGGCCATGGGCACGGCGGACGAAGCATTCGGTGCGATTCGCACGGTGCAGAGCTTTACGCGAGAGCCGCAGGAGATCGCGCGGTTTGGTGCGCGGCTTCGCGACGTCGTGATTGCAGCCGTGCGCCGCGCGCAACTCCGCGCGTCATTCTTTGGCATCGTCGGATTTGTGGCCTTTGCCTCCGTCGTGGCCGTGATGTGGCAAGGCGGCGTTCAGGTGATTGACAATCGACTGACGGCCGGCGCGCTGGTGTCATTCTTGTTCTACGCGCTCACCGTCGCGGCGGCCGTCGGATCGCTGGCCTCGCTCTTCGGCAATTTTCAGGAAGCGGTGGGGGCAGCGACGCGTGTGTTCGAACTGCTGGATACGCGAGCGACGGTCGTGGATAGCGCACAACCAACGGCGCTCGCCTCCCCCGTTCGTGGCGCCGTCGCGTTTGAAGAGGTGTCCTTCCGCTATGCCGACGATCTGCCGGACGTGCTGAAGGGCGTAACGCTCGACATCGCTCCTGGCGAGGTGCTCGCGCTGGTTGGCAAGTCGGGTGGCGGCAAGACCACCGTCGCCAGCCTGCTGCCGCGCTTCTGGGACGTGAGTGCGGGACGTATCACGCTCGATGGCGTCGATGTGCGCGATCTCTCGCTCGATACCTTGCGTGGCGCGATCGGTATCGTGCCGCAAGAACCGGTGCTCTTCAGCGGCACGATTCGGGAGAACATCGCCTACGCACGCCCAGATGCCAGCGAGGCCGAGATGCAGCGTGCCGCGCGCGCCGC
>Ga0335394_10001662_pt1 | contig 25049 bp, 22 predicted proteins | sample MAT03_FD_205741 | JGI IMG/M metagenome (GOLD analysis project Ga0335394, IMG submission 205741) | Freshwater microbial communities from Lake Fryxell liftoff mats and glacier meltwater in Antarctica - MAT-03 (spades assembly) (version 2) ...
CATCGCCGTAGAGCGAGACGTCGACGGTGGAGCCGGCCGTGAGACCGAGACGTTCCCGCAGTGGCTTGGGGAGCACGATGCGCCCCACGGAGTCGACCTTGACTGCAACGCAAGCGGGGTGGCTGGGTGGGAGCTCGACTGCGGTCCCCCATCAATTCGGGATAAAGCGTGATAAAATCCCCGTACGGCGAGGTCCTCGACGACGCGACCACCACGCGACCACCACGCGACGCCTACCTGTCTCCGCCAACTCCTGATGCCCGTCTCCGCCACTCACTCTCCGGTCGAGCCATGATCGCGGCCGGGCCACGACACGACGCCGACCTCATCATCGCCGGGGCCGGGTGCGCCGGGTTGAGCGCGCTCTGGCAAGTCATGCACAGTGCGGGGCGGGATCGCCGCATCGTGGTGATCGATCGTGACTTCGAACCCGTCGACGACCGCACGTGGTCGTTCTGGGGGACGCCGACGACGCCCTTCGCCGGCCTGGCCGACCGAACGTGGGACCAAGTGCAGGTGCGCTTCCCCGGATGGGAGTCGACGCAACAGCTCCGTGGCCCGGCATGGCCAGGCGAGCCCACACGGCGCTCGTACACGCGAGTGCGCCGACGCGACTACGACCGGGCGATCCTCGAGGAAGCTCGCCAGCGGCCCAACGTGCGATTCGTGGCTCACGGCATCGTCGACATCCGTGACGAGCACGATGGTGGCGTCGTCGAATTCGCCGAGGGCGAACTGCGCGCACCGGTGGTGTTCCAGAGCGTTCGCCTGTCGCCTGACGGCAGTGCCGCTGCTGTGCGACATCCACTGCGACAGCACTTCGGTGGCTGGGAAGTGCGCACCGAGCGGCCGGTGTTCGATCCCGACGTGGTCACCCTCATGGACTTCGACACGCGCCAGCATGATGGCACCTCGTTCTTCTATGTGCTTCCCGACCAGCCCGATCGTGCACTCGTCGAGCACACGATGTTCTCGCTCGATCCGCGTCCCGACGAATTCCATGACGATCAGATCCGGGCTCGGCTCGACACGCTCGGGGCAGGAAACGTCTCGATCGATCGGCGTGAGTACGGGTCGATCCCGATGGAGGACCGATCCCTCAGCCAGCGCTGGGGTGCCCACATCTGGAACATCGGCACCGTCGGCGGCAGGACCAAACCGACCACCGGCTACACGTTCCAGCGAATCCACGCCCAGACCCGACACCTCGTCGACGGATGGGCCAGCGGACGCGGCCCGGCGCCGCTTCCCGGCGCGGCGGCCCGATTCGGGTTCGCCGACCGGGTTCTGCTGAACATCTTGCATCACCGCCCGGAGCTGGGGCGCCCGATCTTCCAGCGTCTCTTCCGAACGACGTCGATCGACGACGTGCTCACGTTCCTCGACGAGCAGTCGTCGCTCGCCGCCGATGCCCGGATGGTGTCACGACTTCCTTGGTCGCCGTTCCTGCGCGCCGCAGCTGCCGAGGTCCGGGCGTCCACGACCGGCAGCACCGCCGGCACGACCACCACGACCACCACCACCACCGGCACGACCACCGGCACCGCCACCGCCACGACCGCTACGGCGCGCCGCCAACTCGTGCGATGACCGTTGCGACACTCGTCGAGCAGTCGACGCGAGGCTTTCGACAGCCGGCGGTGTTCGTGCCGGTCGTCGCAGTCACGTTCATCGTCGCCGTCGTCTCGTCGATGGTCTCCGAATCTGGCCCGGTTTCGGTGGCCGTCGTCGTGATCGTGGTCGCGTTGCTCGGCGTCCCCCACGGCGCCGTCGACCATCTGGCTGCAGCTGAACTCGGCGGTCCGTTCGACACGTCGTCGCTCCGCCGGTTCGCCGGCGGCTACGTGGGGGTCATGCTCGGTGTCGGCGTCGTCTGGCTCGTCGCGCCCACGCTCGCCCTCGTCGTGTTCCTCACCGTCTCGGTCCACCACTTCGGCCAGTCGGATCTGGCGTATCTCGGGCTCCCGCGCGGTCGAGCCGTTGCCGTGCAGTGGTCACGAGGTCTCCTCCTCGTCGGGCTGCCACTCGTGGCGCACGTCGACCTGGTGAGCCCGGTCATCGAACGACTCGGCGGTGGCGATCCGGCCAGCTGGGCGTGGCTCGCCGATCGGTGGATCCTGTGGTCCGCGATGCTCGTGGCGCAGCACGTGGTGATCGGCTGGGTGCTCGCGCATCGGTACCTCGACCGGCCGACCCTGGCCCGCGAGGCGATCACCGTCGCAGCGCTGGGCGCCCTGTTCCTGACGGCCGATCCGCTGATCGGGTTCGCCGTGTACTTCGGGCTGTGGCACTCGCTCGCCCACCTGTTCGTGCTGGCCGATCTGCTCGGAACCGAACCCTCCCGGCTCCGGTCGCTCGGGCGCCTCGCCGCACCGCTGAGCGCGGTGTCGATCCTCGGGGTCGTGGCGGTGGTGATCGGTGCGTCGGCCGCCGATCGAACCGATCTGATCGTGCCGTTCACCTTCGTGTTCGTCAGCATGTTGACGATGCCGCACCTGCTGGTCGTGGAACGCATCTGGTCGGCGCATACCTTGGGTGCCGATCGGGAAGGATCACGACCATGACAACGACCACCAACGCCCCAACCGTCGCCAGCGGCGTCACATCCGACAGCCTGGCGAATCTCCGCAAGTGGAACATCGGGCTCGCAGTGCTGCACGCCGTCCAGGCGGTGTTGATCGTCGTGCTCTCGGGCGACTTCGTGATCGAGGTGGTGTCCACGTTCCCCGAGGGCGATCCGGGAACCAGGGTGCCCGACGCCGCAGAACTGTTCGACGTGCGAGTCGGCTTCGCGATCGGACTGTTCCTCGCCCTCGCTGCGATCGATCACCTCGTCACCGCCACCGTCGGCCGGTCGACCTACGAGTCCGATCTGCGTTCGGGCATCAACCGGTTCCGCTGGGTCGAGTATTCGATCAGCGCCACCATCATGGTGCTGCTGATCGGCTTCTACAGCGGGATCACCAACATCACCGCCGTCGTCGCCGTGATCGGTGCGAACGTGGCCATGATCCTGTTCGGCTGGATCCAGGAGCGGATGAACCCGCCCGGGCGCACGACCACCACGATGATGCCGTTCTGGTTCGGCACGATCGCCGGCATCGCCCCGTGGGTCGGGATCCTCATCCAGATCGTCGGCTCGAAGACCGTCCCCGGGTTCGTGTACGGCATCGTGATCGTGCAGTTCGTGCTGTTCTTCAGCTTCGCCGCCAACCAGTGGTTGCAGTACCGCAGCATCGGCAGGTGGACCGACTACGTGTACGGCGAGAAGACCTATCTCGTGCTCAGCCTGGCCGCGAAGTCGCTCCTCGCCTGGCAGATCTACTTCCCCAGCCTCGACTCCTGAGCGCCGGGCTGCGGTGTGCTGATCACACCGCAGCCCAGATCGAGCTCAGGGGAAGGCGACGAAGGTGTTGAAGATCTGGTCGGCGGCGGCGAGGTCACGTGGCTCGACGGCTTGGATCAGCAACCGGGCGAGGAACGTGCCGTCAGAGGGGGTGACCGCAACGACGAAGATCGCCGTGGTCCCACCTCCGCAGTTCGTGTAGAGATCGAACGATCCCAGGTACAGGGAGTCGCCGTACACGTCGCGTCCCACGTAGGTGCACTGGCTCGAGAAGTCGATCTCGTCGAGCGTCGACTGGATGTCAGCCGCTGTTCGCCCGGCAGTCGCCTCGATGATGACGCCGGGGGTGTCGAAGGTGTCGAGGAAACTTCGGATATCCGTCGCCGCGTACAGGCTTGGTCCGAAGTTCGGGTTGGCCGCCCCATTGAGGTCGGCCCACTCGGCGGGAACGTCGACGCTGATCGACCCGGAATCGTCGCTGACCGAGACATAGGTGTCGTAGGTGTCGGCGGCTGATTCGGCATCCAGCGCGACGTCGTCCTCGAACTGCTGAGCGAACGAGAACGACAGCGCCAACGGGGTCCCGTTCAGTTGCCCCTCGTACACCTCTTCGGTCGAGAAGCGCAGCACTTCGATGTCAATCGCGGCGCCGGCTCCCTGGGTGCGGATCACGTCGCAGTAGTCGCTCATCGTGCCGTCGAGCGCCAGGTCGAGTCCTGCGAGCCGGGTGATGATGTCACCGGCTTCGATGCCGACGGTGTCGGCAGGCGAACCGCTTTCGACGTTCGACACCCAGACGCCGTTCACGCCGGCGTCGGGATCGTTGACCGCCTGGCCGTTGACGCCGATCGAGTCGACGTTCTCGCCCTTCATCAACCGATCGATGATCGGTTGTGCATCGGTGGCGGAGATCGCGTAGTTCAGGTCGTCGGCGTCGTTGCCGGCGTAGTTGACGGCAACGACCTTGCCCTGCTCGTCGACGAGCGGGCCGCCGGAGTTCCCACCGCGGATACGGGCATCATGTTCGATCACGCCGTCGACAGACGACTGCCGTGTGAGGCCGATCGCATTCGTCGAGCTGACGATGCCTCGGGTCAGCGTGTACTCCACGTCGTCGAACGAGGCCGCGTCGGTCAGCGGGAACCCAGCGGCGTAGACGGCGAGCCCAGCGTTGACCTCGTCGGTTCGGAACGAGAGCGGGGCGTAGCCGCTGCCTTCGAGCTGGATGACGGCGAGGTCGGAGCACTCGCTCACCCCGAGCACCGTGGCATTCACCGGCCGGTCTTCGCCTGGGACGATGACGCGCAGCAGTGCAGCGCCGGTGACCACATGGTTGTTGGTGACCACCAACCCGTCTTCGGACACGATCAGGCCACTGCCGATGCCTGCACGGTTGCGTTGCTCGCCGACTTCAGGATCGACGAACGTCCCCTCCGCCAGGATCTTGACCACCGACTGCTCGACTTCCGCGATGTCGAAGGCGGCGGCGGTGTTGTCCTTCTCGTACACGGTGCCGGTGGGCTTCTCTTTCGTGGAACCCACGGTGGTCTCGGTCTCGGTCGCTGTCGACGGGGACGTTGACGAGTCGCCACCCCCGCAGGCTGCGAGCACACACACCCCGACTACGAACACTGCTACTGCTTTTCGCACGTTGCCTCTCCCATTCTCGATGTGACCGAATAGTAGACCTTTCGTGCGCTGCTCCGAAATGGGGAGAATCACCCAATTTTCGCCGATTCGCCGAACCCCGACCACGTTTGCGTGATGTTTCCGGTGGGACGGGTCACCAGAAGTGCAACACAAACGTGATTTTCGGCGCCGCTCGCCGTGAGTGGCGTCGCGACCAATTCCCGATCGAACCGACCTGCTCCGACGTCCCCTTCATGGGACAAGAGTTGCAGGCCAGCCAGTCCGAGCTGCAGTGGGTGATCGACTCTTTCAACGTGGTGCCTCCTTGCGCTGCTACCGGGATCGACACAGGGATCAACGAAGGTCAATGGCGGGAAACCGGGGCTCGCTCTTTGAGGTACTCGGCGATGGCCTGCTCTGCAGTCTTGGTGCCAGCTTCGACCGCTTGCAGGTCGGCGATCGTTCGCTCGCTGAGATCGACGCCCTCCATCTTCGCGCTGGCGATGATGTTGCGAGTGGAGCGCGACAACTCCATGTGGAAAATCGTAGCCGGTCCGGTGTCTTCGGAATCGACGCCTACGTCGGTGCATCGACCACGGAGCCAGACACAGAGGGACGGGTTTCGAATTCACCGAAAAGCCTAACCCCAGCATCTGCGCAAGCACGCCAAGAAGCTCCGCTATCTGATCGAGCGTTTCAGCAGCAAGCTTCCTGACCAACCCCGCAGGAGGCACGTCAGGCAAATGCATCAAACGCCGAGGTCCACATCGCGCTGCTGCGCTCGCTCATGCCTGAACTCGTTTCCGCCGGCGCCGCCGACGCATTGATCGTGCCGACGATCCCCACCACCCTGTCCGAACGCACCCTCGACCAACTCACCAGCTTCCTCTCCGAACACCCGCCAGCACCGATGATCCTGCCGTTTGCGTCGATGCTCGATCGACGCAAACGCCTGCAGCGCGACATCGTCGAGCACCTGATGGCCGACATCGCCGCACGAATCTGGAGCTGATGCGGCCCCTCGCCCGACGACGTGTGTGTCCTCGCCGAGAACGTGAGTGTGGTCGATCCGTCCGGGACGTTCGATGCGGTCAAGTTCGAGGCGAAGTGGCTGTCGGAGCGGTTCATGACGGTGTCGACGATTGCGTCGTCGCGTGCGTGAAGGTCGATGGTCATTTGTCCTCACGTTCTCCCGAGGTGGACGTCCGCGATCGTGGGGGGCTCGCGCCGGTTCGCAGCAGATCGGTCGGCTACCAGGCCTTGAGTCGCCGTAGGAGGCTGCGCTTCTTGTCCTGATGGCCGCCCATGCGTGTGAGGATCGAATCGAGCGTCGCGATCGCGTCGGTGATGAACGGGCCCTTGTTGAGCATCACGCACTCTGCGCGCTCCGACATCGCTGCGTCGCTCACCTCGGCGCGCGACGGGCGCCCGGTTCGCGCCAATGTGTCGAGCACCTGCGTCGCCCAGATCACCGGGACGTGAGCCGCCTCACACGCCCACATGATCTGCTCTTGCACTTCGGAGAGGCGTTCGAAGCCGACCTCGACGGCCAGATCGCCCCGTGCGATCATCACGCCGACCGACCGGCTGCGCAATGCGGTCAACAACAGCTCGGGGAGGTTCTCGAACGCGGCCACGTTCTCGATCTTCAACACGATGCCCAGGTCGTCGGCGTCGAGGCGCCGCAGTTCCTGTTGGAGTCGGTCGATGTCTGCGGGGCGCCGCACGAACGACAGGTTGACCATGTCGGCGTTGTCCACGACGAACGCGAGGTCGTCGAGGTCTTTCGCTGTCAAGGCGGCGAGGTGAAGATCGGTGTCGGGGAGATTGATCCCTTTGCCCGCCTTCAGCTTCGCGCCTCGTGGACGGATGTCGGTGACGGTCAGCGCGATCTCTTCGTCTGACACCGACTCGATGGTGCCGCCGATCTTGCCGTCGTCGAGCCAGACACGCTCGCCCGGCTGTGCGTGCTCGAACGCTGCCTCGAGCGTGCATCCGATGTAGTGGTCGACACCGTGCCCGGTCGGCGCTGCGGGTTCGAGTGATCGAGTCAGGATGACCCGATCCCCATCACGCACCCGGTGCGCCGGCTCGATCTCGGCGATCTCGCCGACGAGCGTCACGTCGTCATCGCTGCCCGCGCAGATCAGCTCGAGGCCAGTCATCACATAGGTCGTTTTCGACACCGTTGCGATGCACTCGGATTCTCCGACATCGACAACGGTCCAGGTGCGACGGGAGCCTCGGCTGTCGCGAAGTTCGATCTCATCTCCACAGTTGCGCCGCCGCAGCCACGCCTCGTCGTCGACTGGGACCTCGACCGGGACGTCGACGATCGGGACGTCACCGTCGACGACAGGCAGCGGCCTCGGGTGCGCCGACAGACGCACCCGGCCCGGATACATGACCCGGCCCTGGTCGTCACGACGAGGTTTCACCTTGACGACCCGGGGTCCGGCGAGCAGTGGCCCGGTGCGGAGCTTGGGTCCGCCGAGGTCCATTGCGATCCTGCAGGGGCGGCCATCGGAGCTGGCGCCGGATCGGACGAACCCGATCATCTGTTTCCAGGCTGCACTGTCGTCATGTGCGCAGTTGATGCGTGCGACGTCCATTCCGCGCCGGATCAACTCAGCGACGAAGAGTTCGTCGCCGGCCGCTTCGGTGGGCAACGTCACCATGATCCGAGTTGATCGCTGAGCCGGAGCTTCTCCGAACAACATGTCAGCGTTGTGGTCGAGCAAGCCGCGCCCCTCGTCGAGATCGATGCTTGCTGCGCGTGTCACCGGCGGGTCATCGGCGAGTTCGGCCAGAACCGCAAGGACGCTTTCGACCGCGGCCATCACCGACGACTCGGTTCGACCGAGCGACGACAGTCCCAGCGATGCCAACCGGGACTGCAGATCACGGATGTCGTGGCGGCGCAGCTCCCGGTAGTGGACCAGGTTCACCGCCGATCGACGATGAACAACATCAACTGCTTCGATGTCGGCGCGATGTGTGGCTTCGGCCGCGAGCATGCGATCTCGCAAGGTGTCGAGCTCGCGAGCGACACCGCGAATCACGCTGACGTCGAACACTGCCTCGAACCCTACGAGCACTTTGGTACGGCCGAGATGAACAGTTGGGGTATCCGTGCTGCGCGGGTGGATGGGTTGACGCGGGTGTACGTCGAGAATCGACACGGAACCCCGGGTTCCGCAGTTGATGGGCACATGACCGGGGTTCCAAGCGGATAGTGCCTGGTAGCCGAGTTGAGGGTTCTTGGACGGCGCGAAAAGCGTGGGCACACGATTGTGAGGTGGTGCGGTGCTTGCGTCACCCCGTCGACGCGGCGGTTGTGACGCAGGCGGAGGTGCTGGTCAATCTGGGCCGCGAGGACCGCCTCGGCCGGGAAGGGCTGCGGCGGTTGGTGGCGTCGATCAACCGCTATCTCGGCGAACCCGACGAACACGACCACGGCGATGTGCGTGTCGTGGTCGGTGACGCGTTGGCGGTGGTCGGGTCCCGGCCAATGGGCGCGGCGTGGTTGCTCGACGGGTTGTGGTCGCAGCTGGGTGTTGCTTCGGCGTTGGGCAAGGTGCTCGGCCAGCGTCGGTTCACGACTGATGTGGAGCGGGTGTTGTTCGCGTTGGTCGCGAACCGGGCGATCGATCCGTTGTCGAAGTTGGCGGCCGCGGAGTGGGCTTCGAACGACGTGACGATCACCGGACTGGACGTGATGGATGAGGCTCAGGCGTATCGGGCCATGGATCTGTTGATCGACGCTGACACTGATGCGGAGGTCCAAGAAGCAGTGTTCTTCGCTGTTGCGGGCCTGTTGACCTTGGAAGTCGATCTGTTGTTCTTCGATACGACGTCCACATATTTCGAGACCGAGGACGTCGACGAGTTCCGCCGGTTCGGCAAGTCGAAAGACTCCCGCCCCGACCTGCCCCAGATCGTGATCGGCTTGGCCGTCACCTGCGAAGGGGCTCCGGTTCGGTGCTGGTGTTGGCCGGGCAACACCAACGACAACTCGATCCTGCCGGAGGTGAAAGACGGACTGCGCGGGTGGCGTCTCGGTCGGGTCGTCACCGTTGTCGACCGAGGGTTCTCATCGAACACCAACCTCGACTACTTGCGCCGCGCCGGTGGGCACTGGATCGCTGGGGAGAAGATGGGCGACGGCTCACCCGACGCCCACAACCCGTTCGAAGCCGAACGCGACCTCGCGAAGCGGACCGCCGCACTCGCCCGCGTCAACGAAGAGTTGGAACGCATCGCCACCGCCCGGACCCGTGACCGCAAGAAGCGTTTCAGCGACGACGCCCACGTCAAAGCCGAATGTGCGCGGCGCGATCATCCAACACTGGGTCGTTGGGTCCGCCAACTCGCCTCCGGCCGACACCGCCAAGGTGCGTGCTGAGGAACGACTCGACGGCAAGTATCTGCTGTCCACCTCGGATCCGGACCTGTCCGCCGAGGACGTCGCGCTCGGCTACAAGAATCTCCTCGAAGCCGAACGAGGGTTCCGTGACATGAAATCCACCCTCGATCTGCGACCCGTCTATCACCGCATCGAACCCCGCATCCGCGCCCACGTCCTGCTCTGCTGGCTTGCGCTGTTGCTGATCCGGGTCGCCGAGCGACGCACCGGCCTCACGTGGCGGCGGATCGCGATCGAGATGGGTCGGATCCACACCGTCACCCTCACCGGGACCGCCGGCACCGTCACCCATACCACACCGCTCACCGAGATTCAGCAGGGCATTGTTGACGCCTGCGGCGTGGCTGCACCACCCCGCGTCGCCCACCTGCACCCCACCTGAGCAGGGCAAACACCCGCAAAACGCTCGGCTGAGAGCGTGGACACACGCCCCCACACGCGCAAACGACGCATCAGGCCAGCTCACACCCCGAAAACAGCGTCAACGTGTGCCCATCAACTGCGGAACCCGGGAGTTCGTTGTCGGGTCGTGGCTGTTCGGAGGGTGTCGTATCGCTTTCACGTCGGTGTTGGCGATGATGTTTGCAACCCGGCTCCGGGATCGATGATCTGGTCGCGCCCGCGCGACCAAGCATATTCAAGGGGTACCCCAGGGTTGTCGTGTCGAACGACGCCACGCGCCCGCGGACGCGTCGACCCCTGGACGCGCCGGCGCAGCACGAGCGCCTGCGCGTCCAGGGGTCGACCCGACACTGCCCCAACAGCTGCAGATCGGCGAGGACCAGCTGTCCTGAGGGAATCACCGCCGCCAGCGATGGGAACACCTTGCCCCGCCCGACACCGAACTCGTCGATTCCGGCACATCGGGTGATACTTGCTGCATCGGCCAACCGATCGGCGAGGCGACGCATGTCGAACCGACGGGAAGCGCGGTGTCGATCGCGGTCCCCGGTTCGTGGAACAATCGGCCGATGCTGCAGCTGCAACCGCTCGATCAACCGCTCCGCTTCGGGATCTTCCTGCCCCCGATGCACAAGACCGGTGTCAACCCGACCCTGGCGATGCACCGCGACCTCGAACTCATGGAGCACCTCGACGCGCTGGGATATGCCGAGGCATGGATCGGCGAACACCACTCCGCCGGATCCGAGTTGATCGCCAGCCCTGAGGTGTTCATCGCCGCCGCCGCCGAGCGCACGAAGCACATCAAGCTCGGTACCGGGGTGAACTCGCTGCCATATCACCATCCGTTCATCCTCGCCGACCGCATCGTGATGCTCGACCATCTCACCAAGGGGCGGATGATGTTCGGTGCTGGCCCGGGCCAGCTCACCTCCGACGCGATGATGCTCGGCATCGACCCGATGCAGCAGCGGCCGCGGATGGAGGAGTCGCTCGATGTGATCATGCGGCTGTTCGCTGGCGAGACGGTCACGGAGAAGACCGAGTGGTTCACCTGCGATCAAGCGGTGCTCCAGATGCGTCCGTACAGCAACTTCGACATCGCCGTCGCATCCAGCCTCTCGCCGTCGGGTTCGAAACTCGCCGGCCGCTACGGCACCGGGATGCTGTCGATCGCTGCCACCGAACCCGCTGCGTTCAGCGTGCTCGACTACAACTTCACGGTCTGGAACGAGGAGGCCGACCGCCACGGCCACGTGGCCGACCGCTCGAAGTGGCGTCTGATGGGCCCGATGCACATCGCACCCACCCTGGAAGAGGCCAAGGAGAACTGCCGATACGGGCTGCAGTGGGTGTTCGAGTATCTGAGCCACATCATCCCGATGGGAGACCCCAATGATCCCCCTCCTCCATCGGACTACGACGACTTCGTCGACTTCGCGAACGAATCGGGTCGCATGGTGATCGGCACACCCGAGATGGCCATCGAGCAGATCTCACGTCTGCAGGAGAAGACCGGCGGGTTCGGTGCCTACCTGTTCCTCGGTGCCGATCTCGCCAACTGGCAGGCCACCAAGGACAGCTACGAGCTCTTCGCCTACGAGGTGATGCCCCACTTCAGCGGTCAGGCCGCACCCGTCCAGGCCAGCTACGACCACGTGGTCGGCGCCGGCTCCAAGTGGGTCGATGCCACCCTCGGAGCCCAGCTCACCGCCATCGCCGACTACGAAACCGAACGAGCCGCCCGAGACGAGTGACGCGTCGGCAATGACGGCAGCTCGATGTCGCGGGTCGGCGACTCAGGTGTCGAATCCGACGCCGAAGCGATCGAGCAACCGCAGCCATACGCCGCGCCGACCTGTGCGGTCCTCGCGTGCGAGCGCACGTTTGGTCAGCCCGATCACCGGTGTTCTCAGCGGTTCGGGTGGGAACGGCATCGGACCCTTGCGTACCATCGACAGCTGCGACCGTTCGGTGACGTTGCCGTCGAGCACGTCGAGCGCTGCGAGCGCGGCGAATCGACTCGACCCGACGCCCAATCCGGTGAATCCGATTGCCCAGCCGAGCTTGCCGTCCATTGCCGAGCCGAACATCGGGGTGAAGCGGCTCGTCGTGTCGATCGGTCCACCCCAAGCGTGTGTCACCTCGACACCTGCGATGGCGGGAAACGTCTCGACCAGATGACGAGCCAGCAACTCATGTGTCGCCGACCGCTCCTCGAAGCGCTGATCGATGCGACCGCCACGGTGGTAGGTGGCGTCCCATCCACCGAACAAGATCCTGCCGTCGGGTGTCGGCCGGTAGTAGTGGAACTGATTCCCGGCGTCGGTCACGCCGCACCGTCGATGCCAGCCGATGTCAGCCCACTGCTGCGCGTCGAGCGGGGCTGTTGCTATCACGTGGTCGTACACCGGAATCACGCGACGCCGGAGGCGACGTTGGAGCGGTCGGTACGCGTTGGTTGCCAACAGCACCCGGCGCCCGGTGATGGATCCGGATGAGCTGCGGGCCTGGACCCCGGCACCGTCATCGTCCAGTTGTTCGATCGTGACGTGCTCGACGAGCGTCACGCCGGCCGCGAGCGCGATGTCCGCCAGCGTGGCGACGAGTCGAGCGGGATCGCACAGCCCATTCGCCGTTCCGAGGTGGACGCCGGCGAGATATTGCGGTGAGGCGACTTCCGCGCGTACTGCGTCACGGTCGAGGAATTTCGCGGACTGGCCGTAGTGCAGATGGACGTCGACAGACGCGCGCAGCGAGTCGACGTGGTTGGCGCGGGTCGCGACGGTCAGTTTCCCGCACGGCTCGATCACACCGTTTGCGCCGTGGCGGTACAGGAGATCGAGCGTGTCGTACCAGAGCGCTTCTTGGAGCGCGACGATCGTCGGCATTTCGTCGGGCCAACGCTGGTGACCGTGCGCGATGCCGTGTGTGATCGAGGCGTTGATGAATCCGCCACAACGCCCGGAGGCTCCTCCACCGATCTCACCGCCGTCGACGACGACCACCTGTTGGCCGCGTCCGGCTGCCTCGATCGCCGTCCAGAGACCCGTCAGCCCGCCGCCGATCACGACGAGATCGGCCGTCGTGGTGCCGTCGAATGTCCGAGCCACGCGGTCGCTGGCGATCTGCCGGGGTCGATCGAGCCACATCGACATCGGGCGCGCTGAGCGGACCGACGCCAAGGTGGCATCGGGTGACCCGGTCAAGTGTGACACCGCGCTCACCGCGTCCTCAGCGTCCGACGCTCTCGAGCAGATCGGCGGCGACATGCGTGCCGCGCCGGGCTCGGATCATCGTGCCAGCTGCGGCTGATCGATCGCGCAGCGCGCCATCACCGAGCAACCGTTCGATCGCGCCGTGCAACTGATCGTCGGTGAACCGGTACGTGTCGAGTCGGGCACCGAAACCGGTCTCGTCGATCCGCTGCGCGTTGTCGTACTGGTCCCAGAACAGCGGCAAGGCGATCATCGGCTTGCCGAAATGCAGCGACTCGGTCGTGGTGTTGTTGCCGGCATGTGTGATGACCAGATCACACTGCGGGATCACGTTCGTCTGGGGCACCTGGTGATCACCCCACATGTTGTCGGCGAGTTCGTACTGCTCGTGACGCGGGCCCTTCGACACGATGTAGCGGTGTGGCGTACGCGACAGCACCTCGACCAGCCGACGCATCAACTCGACATCTGCTGACCCGAGCGACCCGAGCGACAGGTAGATCAGTGCGCCGTCACCGCTGCGTACCGGCTCGGGTAGCTCGAACGCTTCGTCGGTGGTGCGCACCGACGAGTCCAGCCGATGCCATGTCGGGTCCAAAGGCCGGTGCTCGGTGTAGTCCACCACCTCGGGGTAGAGGTACAAGTTGAGATCGGTGCTGGTGTGGATGAAGTCGAGGTCGGGCAGACCCGGTGCGCCACACGACCGCACCCACTCGTCGTACGCCGACCACATCGCACGATGCGTTCGGTCGTACTCGGCACGGAAATCGGTCCAGCCCGTCGTGTCGTGGATCGGATAGCCCGAGAACACCGGCGGGAGATCGATACCGCGCACCTCGAGCGGGTTGCACGACATGATCCTCACGAACGGGACACCGGCGGTGACGAGCGCCGGGAAGCAGTTGACGTTGTCCTCGATCACGACGTCGGGACGCGTACGGTCGATGATCTCGCGGAGCTGAGGCTCACAGAACTTCGCACCGTCGATCAGTGCCTGCCACGTCGGTTGCACGAACGTCGCGAGCTGTTCGATCGTCGGTTTGCGGAACTCCGGAGCGGTCTCGGTGATGAAGTCGGTCCAGAACTGGCCGGCGTCCTGTTCGCCGCCAGCGTCGGGATCGGCTGGTGCGAGGTCGACCAGATCCTCTTCGAAGCCCAGTGGTTCGAGCCGGCCGGCCCAGGATCGTTCAGCGGCGAACACGATGCGATGGCCGCGATCGCGCAGCACGTTGGCGATGCCGATGCAGTTGTTCGTCGGGCCGTAGGCGCTCTCGGGCATGAACAAGATGGTTCGCTGGTCGGTCATTTCGTGCCTTTCTCCGTGGCTCGTCTCGCGGGTTTCGCCGGGGTGTCGGCGAGCGGGACACCATGATCTCCGACGCCCCAGCCGTAGGCCATCTTGTGAATCTCGAGAATGAGGAAGGACTCCGTCGACGCGACCCCGGCGATCCGGTGGAGCCCGTCGTTCAAGACCTGCTGGAAGTGCGCCGTGTCGCGACAGACCAACTCGACGAGCACGTCGTAACGACCAGCGACGGCCGCGACGTAGCTCGTTTCCGGCAGCTGCTGGAGGTCGGAGCACACGTCATTGATCGTTCCGGGATGCACTCGCAGACCAACCATCGCCATCAGGTCGAATCCGATCTTCAGCGGGTCAGCGATTCCGACCACCTGGAGAATTCCCGCCTCTTCGAGCCGCTGCACCCGATATCGCACGACGGACTCGGAGATCTCGAGCTCGTCTGCAATCGAGCTGAACGCCCGGCGACCTTCGGTCTGCAGCGCGGCGATGACACGTCGATCGATCTCATCGAGCGCTGCAACATCACGTAGCCGCGCCCCGCCTGCGACTCGGCGCGCTTGTCCCTGCTTCGGCGATGGTCCCGGCGTATCTTTCGCTTTCCGCAAATCTGTCATCGCTTTCTTGCGCTATCCCGTGATGTGAGTATAGTTGCCGACGAATTCCGGGGATTGCGTCGTGGCCTACATTCTCCGGATCACATTGACGGGCCGATCGCAGCGAATCGCAAGCCGAGCACTCGGCACACAAGGGGAGACTTCCATGAGCAGCACATCACGATCCTGGAGCACCCGCCTCGGTGGGGCAGCGTGTGTCGCCGCCTTCGTTCTCGCTGCATGCGGCAGTGACGACAGCGCCGGCGGCGACGCGCTCGATCCCGACGCCGACCTCGCGGCCCAATCGCTCGTCATCTCGAACTGGGATGCCTACACGCCCGAGGGCCTGGTGCCAGGTTTCACCGACGAGTTCGGCACCGAGGTCGACCTCACCACCCATGCCACGAACGAAGAGATCGTCGGCAAGCTCCTGCAGAGCGACGGGGAGGGCTTCGACATCGCGTTCGTGTCCAGCCAGTTCGCCGATCAGCTGAACGACGCTGGCCTCCTCGCCACGCTCGACCCGGAACTCATCCCGAACATGTCGAAGCTCGCCCCCGAAACCGACGACCTCGCCGGTCTTGCCTACTCGATCCCGTACACCTGGGGCACGACGGGGTTGTGTTATCGCGAGGACCTCGTCTCGAGCGCTCCGACGAGTTGGCGGGACCTGCTCGAACCTGCCGACGACGTGAGCGGCAAGACCACGATGCTCGCAACCGATCGTTGGATGATGCTCCCTGCCCAGAAGGCGCTCGGCTTCTCGGTCAACACCACCGACGACGAAGAACTCGATCAAGTGGCCGAACTGCTCAAGGCCGCCAAGCCGACGTTGCTCGCCTTCGACGACACCACGTTCTACACCCGCCTCGTCACCGGCGAAGCGTCGCTGGTCCAGGCATGGGATGGCTGGTGCAACTACGCAATCGCCGAGGACCCCAACGTCAAGTTCGTCATCCCGTCCGAAGGCAGCGACCTGTGGGCCGACACGATGGTCGTCCTCGAGTCCTCGGAGAACAAGGAAGCCGCTCACGCCTTCATCAACTGGGTGCTCGAACCGGCGAACCACGCGCAGGTGGCGGAACTCGTGCTGTACAAGGTGCCGAATCCCGAGGCCATGGCATTACTCGACCCGGCGCTCCTCGAACAGTTCCCCAATCTCGCAATGACCGCCGCCGAACTGCTGGAAGGCGAGCAACTGGTGGATCTCGGTGACGCACAGTCGAAGTACACCGAGATCGTCACCCAGGTGACTTCGAGCTGAACGGGTCCGGTTCGAGCACTGGGGTCAGACCTGGCCGGCGAATCGAACACGACCCCGTGACGACCGTGGCGGCACGTTGAGCACCCCGGGCCATCGACAGCGGAGCGCGCGAGCCGAGAGGCTCGTGCTGCTCGGGCCAGGCGGGCTGTACTTCGCTGTGTTCTTCGTGGTGCCGTTGGTGCTGGTCGTCGGCTACGCGTTCCTCACCCCGTCACGCTTCGGCGGGGCGCAACGCCCCGTCACATTCGACAGCATCATGCGCCTCGGTGAGCCGGTGTACCGCAGCGTGATCACCACGTCGATCATGCTCGCGCTCGCCGCGACGATCATTGCGCTCGTCATCGGTTACCCGGCCGCGCTGGCGATCTCGCGATTGCCGAAGCGATGGCGCACCGTCGCGCTGGTGGCGATCGTGTTGCCGTTCTGGACCAACTTCCTGATCCGGATGTACGCCTGGATCGTGCTGCTGAACAACGAAGGACTGATCAACCGGCTGCTGCGCGGCATGTCGATCGTCGACGAACCGATCGCGTTGATGAACAATCGCCCGGCGATCGTGCTCGGTTTCGTGTACGCCTATCTCCCCTTGATGATCCTGCCGCTCTATGCCGCGATCGAGCGACTCGATCCGCAGCTCGGCGAAGCCGCCACCAACCTCGGCGCCTCGCCGATCACCAGGTTCCGTACCGTCACACTTCCGCTCACCGCGCAGGGGGCACTCACCGGAGCACTGTTCGTCTTCATCCCGAGCCTGGCGAACTTCATCGTGCCCGAGTTGCTCGGAGGCGGCAAGACGGCCACGCTCGGCACACTCGTGCGTGACCAGTACCTGAAGGCGCGCGACTGGCCGTTCGGGGCGTCGGTCACGATGGTGGTGCTCGTGATCGTCGGCGGAGTCGTGTTCGTGCAGGGCCGTCTGTCGAGGCGGGCGGGAGCGACCGCGTGAGTCGAGCGAGCAAATGGGGACGGGTCCATCTCGGATTCACATATGCGTTCTTGTACGTTCCGATCCTCGTGCTGGTCGGGCTGTCCTTCAACGAGTCGGGGCTGGCAACGTCGTGGGGCGGATTCTCGACCAAGTGGTACGGCGAACTCGGCCGCAACGACGACATCCAGGAGGGGCTGCGCAACACCTTGATCGTCGCGGTCGGTGTGACCGTACTGGCGACGATCATCGGCACACTCCTGGCGGTCGGGGTGTCTCGCCACGTGCACAACCCCGTCATCGAGTCGGCGTTCGTCGCCCCGGCCGTGATGCCGGACATCGTGTTGGCCGTCGGTCTCCTGATGCTGTTCACCGCTGCAGACTTCACCCTCGGCCTCACGAGCGTGCTGCTGTCACACACGTTGTTCTGCACGGCATTCGTGACCGCTGTGGTGAGGACACGACTCCAGCACGTCGACGAATCGCTCGAAGAAGCCGCTCGCGATCTCGGTGACTCCGCCGTAGGCGCATTTGTCCGAGTCACGCTGCCGAGCCTCGCGCCAGGAATTCTCGCCGGCGCATTGCTGGCGTTCACACTTTCGATCGACGAGTTCGTGATCGCCTTCTTCACCAACGGCCCGACCTCGCCGACGCTCCCGCAGGTCATCTACTCCAACGTCCGATTCGGCGTGAAGCCCGACATCAACGCCCTCGCAGCGGTGCTGCTCCTGGTATCGATGATCATCGTACTCTCAGCTCAGCGCCTTGCCCGCCTCACCGACTCGATCGGACAGCAATGACCGACGCCTCCACATCCGTCGAACCGACCACTGCACGATCGGACACATCCGATTCGCCAGCGACCGAGTCGATGCCGCTGCTCAGAATGGTGGGGGTGATGCGCCGGTTCGGCGATGTGGTCGCCCTCGACGACGTCGACATCGACATCGTCGGCAACGAGTTCTTCTCGCTCCTCGGGCCGAGTGGCTGCGGCAAGACGACCCTGCTGCGCATCATCGCCGGCCTCGACGATCCCGACGGAGGCACCGTCACACTCGACGGCGACGATCTCGTCGCCATACCGGCACATCGTCGACCCGTCAACTTGATGTTCCAGTCCTATGCCCTGTTCCCGCACCTGAACGTCGAACGAAACGTTGCCTACGGACTCCAGCGTGAACGTCGGCCGAAGGCAGAGATCCGTACTCGCGTCGGCGAAGCGCTCGAGACGGTCGGGCTCGACGGCCTCGGCAAGCGGCGGACCAACCAGCTGTCGGGGGGCCAGCGCCAACGTGTTGCCCTCGCGCGGGCAATCGTGAAGCGACCACGGATCCTGCTCCTGGACGAGCCCCTCGGCGCACTCGACAAACAGATCCGGATCCAGATGCAACAGGAACTCAAGCGACTACAGCACGACGTCGGGATCACCTTCGTCGTCGTCACACACGACCAGGAGGAGGCAATGTCGATGGCGGACCGCATCGCCGTCCTGCGTGATGGTCGCGTCGAACAGATCGCCTCCCCGGAAACCCTGTTCGAGCGACCTGCGACGCGCTTCGTCGCCGAGTTCATCGGTCGCACGAACATGCTCGAACCCGCCGACGGGCGCCTGTTCTCGTTGCGCCCCGAACAACTGCGGCTACTCAGCGCAGCCACGGCTGCGTCCCCTGGTGCGCGCACGGTTGCGGCGACCGTTCGAGACATCCAGTTCTACGGCGGCGTCTCGCACTGCACGGTGCAGACCGACCTGTCGGACCCCACGGCATCGGCGGTCGGTGCGCCACCGTCGATCGTGGTCGCACTGATCGGTTCTACCGTGGTACGCCCGGGCGACGACGTCGTCGTGTCCTGGCAGCCGCAGCACGAAGTGGAGATTCAACGATGACCATCAACACTCGAACACTGGTGAACCCCGCGACGGGCGCGAACATCGCGGACATCGGGGACTCGACGGCCGGTGATGTCGAGCGGTCGGTGCGTGCCGCTGCAGCCGCAGGTGCTGAATGGGGACGCAGCCTCCCCTCCCAGCGCGCACTCGTCCTCCATCGACTCGCCGACCTGGTCGAACAGCACGCCGACGAACTCTCCCACCTCGACGTCGAGGAAACAGGCAAACCGTGGGCCGTGATGCGCGACGGCGAACTGCCATTCGCCGTCGACAACCTCCGGTTCTTCGGCGCAGCTGCCCGTTCGCTGAACGGCACGGCGGCCGGCGAGTTCTCGACCGGGTACACATCGATGCTGATCCGTCGACCCGCCGGCACTGTTGCTGCGATCACCCCCTGGAACTTCCCGTTCGTGATGGCGGTCTGGAAGGTCGGCGCTGCGCTTGCGGCGGGGTGCTCCGTCGTCCTCAAGCCAGCGCCGACCACACCCCGATCAGCCATGCGTCTCGCCGAACTGGCCCGCCAGGCCGGCGTGCCCGACGATGTGTTCTCCGTCGTGCTCGGCGATTCAGCAGTCGGCGAAGCCCTCGTCACCAACGAGCTGATCGACATGATCACGCTCACGGGATCATCGGCGACGGGCCGCAACGTGATGCGGCTCGCTGCCGACCGGACCGCACGGGTGCACCTCGAACTCGGCGGCAAGGCGCCGTTCATCGTGTTCGCAGATGCCGACCTCGAAGCGGCCGCCGGCGCTGCAACCCTTGCCGCCACGTACAACAGTGGCCAGGATTGCACCGCTGCCACCCGGGTGTACGTCGAAGCAGGCGCCCATGGCGAACTCGTCGACGCGATCGAGGCATCGATGCGCAGCGTTCGGATCGGTGACCCCTACGACGCCGACACCGATGTCGGACCGCTGATCACCGAGCAACACCGCGAGCGCGTCCACGGTTTCGTCACACGCGCAGCAGCTGCCGGCGCGCGCATCGTCGTGGGTGGCGAACCGGTCGACGGCATCGGTTCGTACTATCCGCCGACGCTCGTCGTCGGAGCCGAACAGGGAGCCGAAATCGTCCGAGACGAGATCTTCGGACCGGTGCTCTCCGTGGTGCCGTTCGTCGACGAGGCCGACGCCATTCGACTCGCCAACGACTCGGCGTACGGCCTGGCATCGTCGGTGTGGACGCAACGAGTCGACCGCGGCCTGCGCGTCGCGCATCTTATCGAGGCGGGCGTCACCTGGATCAACGATCACCTGCCGATCGCGAGTGAAATGCCTCACGGAGGGCGCGGAGCATCCGGCTTCGGCAAGGACATGGGCCACGACGCAATCCTCGATTTCACCTACGGACACCATGTGATGGTCAAGCACGCCGAGCCGGCCGAACGGACAGGCTTTCGCCCGGCCTGACCCGATGGACGAACGATCTGGCGCCTCGAACCCGACTGGACAGCGCCGACCGGTCGTTCGCGCGGATGTACCGGCCGGCCGATCAGCGGCCATGGTGCGGCGGCATGCGCCGCAGTTGGTCGGCCCCGGCCGGGAGCGTCCGATCACCGTCGACCAGACCCATCACAGCGTCGTCGTCGACGACGCGGTGATCGTCAAGTGGTTGGTGCCCCCGGCGCAGCCACCGCATCACGCGCTCGACACGCTCGCCCATCTGGCAGCGGTCGGCTTCGACGCAGCACCCCAACTCCTCGGTGCAGAGTTCGACGGTGATCGCTTGGTCGCAATGGCGACCTCCTACGTGCCCGACGCCCGAGATGGTTGGGACTGGTTCGTCGACCAACTCACCGACTGCGCCGACAAAATCATCACAGCACCGAGCGTTCTGACCGACGCGGAACGCATCGGTGAACTCGCCGCCCAGCTCCATGTCGCGTTGGCGACACCGTCACATGTTCGCCCGGCGCCGATGTCCGTCGGCGACGCCGGAAGCGAACGCATCCGCTGTGAAGCGCTACTCGTCGAGGCGCTCGGCGCGGTCGAGGCCGCCGGAGTCGACGACGACATTCGAGCCGCACTGCATGCGCGTCGAGCGGTGATCGCGGCCAGCATTGCTGCGATGCCACACGGGGCGACGCCGATTGCGCCGATACACGGAGACCTACACATCGGCCAGATCCTCCGAAGTGGTGACCGTCTCGTCGTCGTCGACTTCGACGGAAGTCCGCTCCTCGACCCGGCCGCGCGTGCCGCGCCACGGCCGATCGCCGTCGACGTCGCCGCGCTCGCCCAGTCGGTCGATCACGCCGGACGAATCGCGCAGCGTCGCCGCCCCGAACACGAGACGATGCTCGACGAACTCACTGCAGATGCGGTGATCGCTACGTTGGCCGCCTATCGCCAGATGCTCGGCTCGTGCGGTCACGCGCAGTGGCCCGACTCGGAACTTCTCGCCGGTCTACGCGCCGCACAAGAACTCCATGAGATCGTCTATGCCGTGAAGTATCTCCCGCACTGGACGTACGCACCGGCAGGAGCACTCCGAGCGATGTTTCCGATCAGCACCGCACCGGCGGCCGACTGATGGACCCCGAAGCGTTCCGCTCGGACCTCGACGGCATCCCGGGCGCGCTCGACGATCTCGCAGACGCGATTGCGGCCGGCAACATGCGTTGGCCCATCGATGGCGTTCCACGACGGCTCGTGCTCACCGGGATGGGGTCGTCGTACTTCGCGGCCGACGTGTGTGCGCGGCGGCTGCGGGCTGGCGGCGTCGACGCCGTGGCGGAAATCGCGTCGGCGCAGATCGGTTGGCCGCCGTCCTCGGACACCACCGTGGTGGCGATCTCCGCAACGGGCGCGTCGGTCGAAACTCTCGATGCCATTGCGGCCCACCACCCGACGAGCCGCGTCATCGCGCTCACCAACCAGCCCACATCAGAATTGAGCGCTCAGGCTCACGCAACGATCGAGATGCACGCTGGACACGAGCGCGGCGGCGTCGCCTGCCGGTCCTTCCGCAACACGATCGGCGCGCTTCTCGCTCTCGAAGCCCAGCTCCTCCAGACCCCTTCACCGGTGGTCACGCTCCGGCGCGCTGCGGAGGCCACCGCCCACCTCCTCGCCACCGTCGATTCATGGCTACCCGAGGTGCTCGAGGCGGTCGACCACCCTGACGGTGTGTGGTTCCTCGCGCCAGCCGAACGGCTGTCGTCGGCGCTGCAAGGCGCGTTGATGGTGCGTGAAGGTCCGCGGCGTCGGGCCGACGGGTGCGAAACCGGCGACTGGTCGCACGTCGACGTGTACCTCACCAAGACGCTCGACTATCGCGCCGTGGTCTATGTCGGCTCCCGCTACGACGCGGCAGCAGCGGAGTGGATGAACCAGCGCGGATCGCGCAGCGTGGCGATCGGCGGGCCCTTCCCCGGCGCGAATTGCATCGTTTCGTACCCGGGAGCCGACGATACTGCGGTCGCAGTGCTCGTCGAGCCGTTGATTGCCGAACTGATCGCTGCCAGTTGGTGGGTCGCCTTCCACCGCTGACGGCAGCGACCTCCTACTCCAACGACGTCCGGCGTTCCTCCCGTTCGCAATGTGGATTACTCTCACAGACGAGTGTTCGCCACGCCACCGATGCCGACACCTCTGTCACGGGCGCGAACGCCTCTGCCCTCGATGTAGGCACCCCGTGACGGAAGCTGCGGCAGGGGGCCAGGTAGGCGCGAAAGCCCAGTTCAGCGGCATTGGCGTCGAGCATCCCAAGGCAAGATCGACCCGCCGACTCGACTCGCAGCCCCAATGGCCGTTTCCCCTGCACAACGCTGCGACCCGGCGGTTGATCACAGTCCGAATCCGACAGATGACCCCGTGCAGGGGTTCGAGGTACAGCGGTTGGCGCTAAGGATTTCGGTCACGGTCGGTTGGCTAGGTTCGCGGGGTGCCGGTCGAGTTTCTGAGTGACGAACAGGCTGCCGGCTACGGCAGCTTTGTCGGGGTGCCGGATCGTGGGGATCTGGAGCGTTGCTTCTATCTCGATGATGAGGATCGACGTCTGGTCGGTTTGCGTCGTGGCGATCACAATCGGCTCGGGTTTGCCTTGCAGTTGACGACGGTGCGTTTCCTCGGTGTGTTCTCAGACGTCCGCGTCGTCAACCGTGTGACCTGTTCGGCGGAGTTCGTCGAGTGCGGCGTCGATGTAGCGGGTGTTCCACAGCACGATGGCGTTGACGACGAGGCCGAGAATGCCGAGCTGGTCTTCTTGTCCTTGCCGGTATTTCTGGCGGAGTTCACCGCGTTGGCCGTGAAACACATTGCGGGCGACACGGTGTCGGGATTCTTGGGTGCCGAGGCGGGTGTGGACGAGGCGCCGAAAGGTCTCGTCGTCGGGGTTGACCATCGCCAGCAGGTGAAGCGTTTTGGCGAGTCGGCCGTACTCGGCGATCGCTGCTCCGAGCGGTGTCGGGTTGCCGTCGCGGGCGAGCATACGGATCAGCTCGTAGCCAGCAACGCTGCATGTGTGGAGCGATCCGGCCACGCGCAACCTGTCGGGCCAGTGTTGACGGATCCGCTTGTACGACACGTTGCTGCGCGCAACCCCGTTCAGGGCGCCGTAGTCGACACGGCGTAGGCGGTGTCGAGACGCTCGGCAAGCTTGTCGAGGTGAACATCGGCCTCGTCGTTCAACTGCAAGGCTTCGAGCGCTCTCGGCTGGTAGCTGCCCGTTCGGCGCCGGCGAGCAGGCGCGCTCTCGGGTCAGCCCAGCGTCTCGAGCCGGTCAGGAAGATGTCGCGTCGTCGCAGCGCCCGGTGCAAAGCTTCGAGTACGCACATCACATAGGCCCGCCGGTTCGTCGGGCATGCGGCGCAACGTTGCCGCCTTGGTGCTCAACCCGTACCGGGCCAGAGACGCCCAGGGATCGGCCGGCACATCCGACACGTCCACCTCGCCCGCGCCGACATCGACGAGCGTTGTCGCTCGATCAAGTGCTCGCACCATCTCGGGCCCCGATGATCTCACCGGAGCCCGACGCAACAACTCGAGCTGCGACCACCGCGACACAGCAGCAACCACGAGCAGTTCGTCCAAGCGGCGGGCGAGCGCAGGAGCGATGCGAGCAACCACGCTCGCGACGCAACCAAGCAACAGCACGATCAAACAACTGGCTCGGGTGTTCCGGCTGGCTCCATGCTCTCGCTCGTAGAAACTCGATGACTTCATCACGCACCGCCGCCGAGGTGAACTGCCGGAACCGAACACCTCGGAGATCTCCCGACGATGCTCGTACGCCGTCTTCGACCGCTCCAGATATCGACTCGACCCCGACGTGTCGTCGAGCCCCAGTTGCACAGCCACGTAGCCCACAACCTCGGACTGCACATCGGCCGGGTCGTCCAAGAACACACCGAGGAAACGCACCGTCGTCAACTGCAAGCGCCCAGAAGGTCTCCATCGCGGCGTTGTCGTAAGCGTCGCCGGTGGATCCGAACGACAACGTCATGTCGGTGTTGCCGGCAGCGGACGCGAAGCCGCCGGATGACAGTTCCCCACGACGACCACATCGAAATCGGGATCGGCGTCGGCAACTCGTGACATGCGCAATAAACGCCCAGGACGGTGGCCCATCGAAAATCGTGAGCACGGGTCCAACGAAAGGAGCAAGATGGCTGCACATCATCGTGATCAGCCCGATAGGAGCCAACCCGTGTACACCGTGAATCGAATCAGATCCCTCGCCGGACCACTCGTCGCCGTGGTAGCGCTCGTTGTCGCCTCGTGCGGCAGCGACACCGGATCGTCGACATCCTCGACGGACGAGGCGGTCTCGACGATTCCCGACGATCAGCGTCCCGAGACGAGTCCACCCGCCACGACCACCCCGCCTGACACGGCACCGGTCGAGACGACGGCAGGCGAACCAGCCGACGCGACGCCAGACACCGCCACAGACTCGTCGTTCGACGTCGCAGCGGAGGGCGCTGGCAGCGAGCTCTGCGCCATCGGGCGCCAGCTCGACGCGATCGAATTCGACTTCGCTGCGCCGTCCGACGAACTCCGCACCGCCTTCGACGAAGCAATCGACCTCATCCAGCAGGCGATCGCCGTCG
>Ga0335394_10001664_pt1 | contig 25037 bp, 25 predicted proteins | sample MAT03_FD_205741 | JGI IMG/M metagenome (GOLD analysis project Ga0335394, IMG submission 205741) | Freshwater microbial communities from Lake Fryxell liftoff mats and glacier meltwater in Antarctica - MAT-03 (spades assembly) (version 2) ...
ATGCGGACCGCCGCTGCCATCGACCCGGCTGTGACGGCTCCTGCCGATCCGGCAGCTCCGGCGGCGACAGCCCCAACCGACACGACGACCACTGCGGCGATCGACAAGTCGACGCTGAAGGAAATGCCCGCGACCGAAATACGGGCTGAGGATCTGGTCGGCACCACCGTTTACGGCGCCAACGATGCGAATGTCGGTGAAATCGGCGACATTCTGCTGTCGTCCGACGGCAAGGTCGACGCCTACCTCGTCGATGTCGGCGGCTTCCTCGGCATGGGCGAAAAAGAGGTAGCGATCGGTAGCGACAACCTTGTATTCATGACCGACAATGACGGCAACAAGTACCTGTATACGACCTTCACCAAGGAACAACTCGACGCGGCTGCTGCCTATGACAAGGCTTCGTATGCCGAGAAGCGTGACATGCAGCGTGTGATGACTACCCAGTAATCACGCGACTGAGCAATCGAGAAAGCCCGCGCCGCCAGGCGCGAGCTTTTTTTCGTCATCGCCCCGGCAGCGCCGCCGGGCTTCCGACTACACCCTTTTCGGTCAATGCGGAAAGCGCGAGGGACTGGTCGAGATGTTCGGCCCGCCATTCGAGCAGACGCTCGGCGTATTCAACCCGGATCGACAGGAAAGCTGGATCGGCGGCGAGATTGCGCAACTCACCCGGGTCTGACTCCATGTCGAAGAGCAGCGGCGGTAGTCCTCCGCCGAAGTGAACGTATTTCCATCTGTCGCCGCGGATCACCGAGAGATTGCACTGCTGCGGCGTTAGTCCGAAGTGGCGCTCCGCCGAGCCCTTTTCGATCGAGCGGAAGTCGAACTCCCAATGAGCGGCGTCCCGCCAAGCGGAGGGTTCCTTGCCGCGAAGAAAAGGCGCCAGCGACCGGCCGTCGAGGTGGGCCGGTAGGGTAGTTCCCAGCAAATCCAGAAGCGTCGGCATCACGTCGACGGCTTCCGTGAATTTGTCGACCACCGACCCTGCGGTCTTGCGCAGGCGGGGATCGCGAACGATCAGCGGTATGTGAAAACTCTGGTCGAAGAAGCCGCCTTTGCCGAGCATGAAATGATCGCCCATCATCTCGGCATGATCGGACGTCAGCACGATGATCGTGTCATTCCAAGCGCCGGCTTTCCTGAGCGCCTCCCAGATGCGGCCCAACTGGGCGTCGGTCTCCGAAATCATGCCGTAGTAGAGCGCGCGTATGGCCCGGAAGTCCTCGCGGCTGAAGTTGCTGACCTTGCCCTTCATGCCCGGCAGGAATTTCCCCCGCTTCTGCCTGCCGATAGCGTAGTCGAGATAGGGATGCGCGGCGGCTTCCCGGTGCCAGTGCTCGGCGCGCCGGAAGTCCGGCCCTCCGGCCGGGTCGTAGAGCGTGTTGTATGGCTCCGGCACGATGAAGGGTGGGTGCGGGCTGATGAAGGAGAGGTGCGCGAACCAGCCACGGTCCGCCTCCTGTTCGCCGAGCCAGCGCATGAATTCCCCGGCCAGAAAGGCGGTCGGCGTTTCCTCGGCCGAATAGACGGGCGGCGCGTTGGTCACCGTCTTGCCGACACCCTGTGCCGGCCGGTGGATGTCGGGATGGCCGGCGGAGGAGTCGATGCCGCGCGCGGCCAGCCAGGACAGCCATTGCTTCTGGTGCTCGGGCAGCGCCTGGCGCACGGTGAACCCGGGCAGCACGCCCTCATAGCTCAGCAGCAGCGGGTCGCCGGGAGCTAGATAGCGAGGATCGGGCGAGACGTCGGTATAGCCGAACAGGGTTGGATCGTACCCCAGAGTGCGGGCGGCAAGCGCGATGTTGCCGTGACGCCGGTCGAGCGGGCTGCCGTTCCGGCAGACGCGGTTGTTCATCTGGTAGAGGCCCGTATAGAGGCAGGCCCTCGCCGGCGAGCAGGGGGCTGCCCCGCCAAAATGCCTGCGGAACAGGACGCCCTCCGCTGCAAGCGCATCGCTGTGTGGCGTACGCACCACGGGGTGTCCGGCGGCCGACAGGCAGTCGCCACGCCATTGGTCGCAAGTGATCAGCAGTATGTTTGGTTTTGTGCGCGTCATCTGACCATCGACCAATTGTGGGACTTCGCGCCATGGAACGAAATTCCTGCTGCCTTGCAAGTCCCGGCTCCAGCGCTCAAAAATGAAACCTAAGGTCGATTGTTCACATTTAGATGACAGTCTTTGCTGTCTATGGTCACTGGATGTGAACGATGCGATCGACAACATATGGGCCATGAACAAGGCGGCCTGTCGCCGCTCAAGAAGGAGCCCGAAAAATGCTCGACCAGATCAAAGGCCTGCACCACGTGACCTCGATGGCGAAGGATGCACGCCGGAACAACGTCTTCTTTACCGAGAAGCTCGGCCTGCGCCGCGTCAAGAAGACCGTCAATTTCGACGCGCCCGACGTCTATCACCTCTATTACGCCGATGAGCTGGGTACACCCGGCAGCGTCATGACCTACTTTCCATTTCCGAACATCGGCAAGGGCCGACCGGGCGTCGGCGAGGTCGGCACGACCGTCTTTGCCGTACCGGAGGGTTCGCTTGACTACTGGAAGGAGCGCTTCGAAAAGCAGGGTGTCGCCGATCTTGAGACCGAGGCCAGCTTCGGAGAGAACCGGCTGCACTTCTCCGGTCCCGATGGCGACAGCCTCGCGCTCGTCGAAACCAGGGATGAGCGCGCTCCCTGGGCCAGGGGTGGCGTACCGACGGACCAGGCGATCCGCGGGTTCCATTCGGCGTCGCTGCGGCTGCGCGATGGCGGAGCCGCGGAAGAGCTGCTCAAATTCATGGGCTACGAGAACGTCGATCAGTCGGGCAATGTGAAGCGCCTTGCGATCAAGGGCGGCAACGGCGCCGACATCATCGACATCGAAACGCTGCCCGGAGCGAATTTCGCGGATCTCGGCGCGGGCTCGGTGCATCACATCGCCTTTGCCGTGGAGAACCGCGCCAAGCAACTCGACGTGCGCAAGGCCCTGATGGACACCGGTCACCAGGTGACTCCGGTCATCGACCGCGACTATTTCTGGGCGATCTATTTTCGTACGCCGGGCGGCGTGCTGTTCGAGATCGCCACGAACGAGCCGGGCTTCGACCGCGACGAGGATACCGCCCATCTCGGCGAGGCGCTGAAGCTCCCCAGCCAGCACGCGCATCTGCGCGACTACCTCGACAAGCATCTCCAGCCGCTGGGCAATTGAAGGCGATCGCGATGTCAACGACTGCGTATGTCCACAAGCTGCTGCCCGGTCCGCCGGGCGGCCCGCTGCTCTTCACGTTTCACGGCACGGGAGGCGACGAAAACCAGTTTCCCGGCCTGGCGCGGGACCTCCTGCCTCAAGCGACGATCGTATCGCCACGCGGCGATGTATCGGAGCACGGTGCGGCGCGCTTCTTCCGCCGCACCGGCGAGGGCGTCTACGACATGGCCGATCTGGCGCGGGCGACCGGGAAGATGGCGGGTTTCGTGCGCGCCCATGTCGAGGCCGCCAAACCGTCCGTCGTGTTCGGTCTCGGCTATTCGAACGGCGCCAACATCCTGGCGTCGGTGATTTTCGCTGAGCCTGCCATGTTTGACCGTTCGGTGCTGATGCACTCACTGATCCCGTTCGAGCCCGTCGTGAAAGGCAGCCTTGCCGGAAAGCACGTCCTGGTCACGGCCGGCCGCCGCGATCCGATCTGTCCGCCTGAGCTGACGGCAAGGCTCGTGACGTATCTGCAGAAGGACGGCGCCAATGCCGTCCTTGAATGGCATGAGGGCGGACACGAAATCAGGGAAAGCGAAATCGATGCGGCGCGGCGGTTCCTGGCCGCGTCCTCGGTGAAGGAGTGACGACATGAGCGACGAACCGGAGATTCTTTTCGAGGACTGGGGTTCGAAGGGCCGGTATTATATGCGCACCCCGGCAGGGGCTGTCGCCGAGATGACTTTCACGACCGTCGGCGAGCACCAGATTGTCATCGATCACACCGAGGTCCCGGACGCCTTCAGGGGCCAGGGCGCGGGACTTCGACTTGTCACGCGCGCGGTCGAGGACGCCCGGGCGGCTTCCAAGACCATCATCCCGCTCTGCCCATTCACCGCGGCGCAGTTCCGCCGCCACCTGGAATGGGCAGACGTTCTTAGGAAGTAAGTTCGAGATAGGCGATGAGCGCGGGCCACGAGGTAACGATGGTGCGGGAGGGCGCGCGCGGTGCCTACCTCCTGCCGTTGCCGGACAGCGAGCCCGCCCGCGTCACCTTTGTCGAGACCGGCCCGAACCTCATCGCCATCGACCACAGTTTTGTGCCGCCGTCGTTCCGCGGTCGCGGCGTCGCCCTGAAGCTGGTCGGACATATCGTTGAGGAGGCCCGGACCAACGGCTTCAGGATCACTCCCCTCTGCGGCTATGTCGCCAGGGAATTCCGTGGTCACCCCGAATGGTCCGACGTCCTGGCGACGTCACCGTAGCCTGACACGCGCCCTCGGTTAAAGGTAGCGCAGCGAGCAGACCCCTGCCGGCGGGGCTTTCTTGTGAGGATTTCGAAACTTCAGTTGGCCAGCGCGGCCGTCTGGTCGTTGACCGCGGCCAGCGCGCTTCGGACATCCAGCGTGCTGAAGGGTTTTTCCAGGACGAGCGGCCGCTCATGCGGCGCCATCGCACCGATCTCCGCCCGGGCCCCCACCATGTCTCCGGTCACCAGCACGAAGCGCCGGGCAAGGCCCGGCCGCACGGATGTCAATTCGCGAAAGATCGTGATGCCGCTAGCCTCGGGCATGCGAAGATCGCTGAAGATGATGTCAGGCGAAAAATCGGCAAGCACGGCGGCGCTCGAACTCCAGGCCGTGACGATCCTCGATTTGATACCCATGAGTTCAAGGATGTCGGAGAGCGATGAAGCGACATCCGGTTCGTCGTCGATGATCAATGCGTGACGCAGACCTGTCGAGCGGGTTTCCTGCGCGACCGAGTGAGAATGCGCGCCGACGAAGGCCGGCAGTTCCACGACGAAGCGTGCCCCGTTCGGGACAACCTCCTCGAAGCGGATGGTGCCCTTGTGACGCTCGACGATCGCCTTGGAGATGGAGAGGCCGATGCCGGTGCCGACGCCGACCGGCTTCGTCGTGAAATAGGAATCGAAGATGCGATGCCGGATTGCCGCTGGTATGCCCGGCCCGGTGTCCTCGACCGAGAAGCCCACGATCTTGTCACTGACGCGAAAGGTCCTGATGCTGATCCTGCGTTCGCCGTTCTGCGCGGCCAGCGCGTGCTGGCTGTTGATGAGGAAATTGGCCACGACCTGGGTGATGTGGTCGGCGTCCGCCATGACCGGCACGGCTCCCGGCACGAATTCGGTATCGATCACGATGCCGCTTGAGCGCGCGCCGTAGGCGGTCACCTCGAGGGCGGCCCGTACCGCGCTGTTGAGGTCAGTTTCAGCGGGCACGGTGGGATGCAGCCGGACCATGCCGAGGAAGCTCTTCACGATGCGTCCGCAACGCTCGGCGGCGGCGCGCACCTTCTCGGCACGCAGCTTGGTCTGCGCGTCCGGCGCGAATTCGTGCAGCAGTGTCGACTGCGCAACCACCACCGCGAGCGGGTTGTTCAGTTCGTGCGAGACGCCGGCAAGCAACGAGCCCATCGCCGCCATCTTCTCGTTCTGGTGCAGGCGCTCGCGCTGGCGGTTGATTTCCTCCTCGGCGCGCCGCTTCTCCCTGAGATCGCGCATCGAGCCGAAGAAGAAGCGACGATCGGCGACATGCATCTCGGTCACGGTCAATTCGATCGGAAAGACCTCGCCGCTGGCGGTCTGGGTCACCGTCTCCATGCGCTGGCCGACCATCGGAGCACCGCGGCCGGACATATACTCCGCGCCGGTCGCATAGCCCTTACGGTAGAAGCTCGGCACGATCGTCTCGATCAGGTCCTTGCCGATGATATCACTGCGCTTGAAGCCGTACATGCGTTCGGCCGCAGGGTTGAACTCGACGATGCTGGCGGTTTCGTCGATCACGATGATGGCGTCGAGCGAGGACTGCAGCATGGTCTGGCGGATGATCTCGCTGACATGCGCCTCCGAGAGCGAGCGCTCGATGGCCGCGCCGATCGCCATCGCCACGATCTCGGCGGCTGCCTTCTCCTCGTCCGTCCAGCGCCGCTCGACGGTGCAGTCGTTGACCGCGAACGTGCCCCAGAGATTGCCGTTGGCGAAGACGGTGACGGACAGGAACGACTTGATCCTCTGGTCCTCGAAATCCTGTCGCAGGTAGCCGCTGATCTCGCGCGTTCTCCCGGCGAACATCTTGCCCTGCCGCACCTCCTCGGAAAGCCGGCTGAGCAGCGGGTCGGCATTGACGACGGATTGCACGATCACCCTTGGCCGGCCGGCGCCGGCGAGCACGCTTGCATCTTCCCAATAGGCCGCGATGGACTGCGCGAAGCCCTCGCCCGGCAGTTCGCGCAGGCGAAAAAGGATGGCGCGGTGGCAGCCGAGAGATTTCGCGAAAAGTTCGACCACCTCGTCGATGATGCGCTGCCATTCGGCGGTTTCGTGCAGCAGCCTGACGATGCGCGCGGCGGCCACCGAGCAGCCGGGTTCGGCGATGTCGAGGTCGGTGCTGGGCGGCTGCGTGTCGATCATGCCGGCTCCTTCAACGCCACCGGCTCCATGCGGTCAACGGGAAGACCCGTCCGGCAGGGAGAAAATATAGCCCTCGCCGCGCACCGTGCGCAGGAATTTCGGGTTCGACGGATCATCCTCGATCTTCTTGCGCAGGCGCATGATGCGGATGTCGACGGCGCGCGACGATTCCGGGTCCTCCCCCAAGCCGATCGCATCCGATATGGCGGCCCGGCTCAGCAGACGGTTGGTGCGGGTCAAAAACACTTCGAGGACATCGAATTCGCTCTTGGCGAGTTCGAGGATCGACCCGCCGCGGCGCGTCACCATGCGTCCGTCGAGGTCGGCGCGGAAGTCGCCGAAAGCGACGATGCGACGGTCCGCTTCGGCGGGCTTGTCTGCCGGGCCGGTCGTCTCCGAGGGGCGCGGTACGCGACGCAGCACGCTACGCACGCGCGCCAGCAGCTCGCGAAGTTCGTAGGGCTTGACGACATAGTCGTCGGCGCCGAGCTCCAGCCCGACGATGCGGTCGATTGCCGAGCCGGCGGCGGTGGCGTAGATCAGGCCGATCGGGCCCTGCTGGCGCAACCAGCGACCGAGCGACAGGCCGTCCTCGCCGGGCATGGCGATGTCGAGAATGGCCAGTTGGAACGTCTCGGTCTTGACCAACTGGCGCATTGCGTCGGCGCTTCCGGCGGTAGCAACCTCGTAACCGTTGGCGACAAGATATTCGGCGACCGCGTCGCGCAGATCCGGCTCGTCCTCGACGATGGCAATCCGTGTCGGCAGGGAAATCACGCCTCCGCTCTCGGCGGACGAAAGTAGATTGGGTATAAACATGATGTCCAGCCTTGATTTGGGCGTTCATTTCGAATTCGGGAACCAGGGTTCTAGAGCATGGGTACAAGGCCAGTAGTGGCGCTCATCTGCTTGGCGCAGGACCCCGACGGCGGTCTCGCGGACTATCTCGAACGGCGTGGCTATGAGGTTCGGGAAGCGGCCGAGGAATGGATGGCCGAATCGCTGCTTTCTGCCGTTGACGTCGACGTCGCGGTGATCGGCGAGGGTTTTCCGGTCAGCGGCGGCCTCGATCTGCTGCGGCGTCACGCGGGCGAGGCCGGGCCGAGCTTCGTGATGGTTTCGGGCCGCGCGGACCTGATCGACAAGGTGCTGACGCTGGAGCTGGGCGCCGCCGACATCGTGCCGAGCCCGGTCGTGTGGCGCGAACTGGCGGCCCGTCTTGGCGGCATCGTGGCCCGGCGCGGCAAGGGACGGCGCGAACTCCTGGTGCTGGAGAATGCGACCGTCGACCTCAAGGCGGCGCTGGTCATGCACCGGTCCGGCAGCGAGGAGCAGCTTTCGGCGGGTCAGGTGGCGCTGCTGCGGCTGTTCCTGGCCAATCCGCGCAAGGTGCTTTCGCGCGACGACATCATGGCCGCGGCGCCGGCCGAAAGCGCCGAAGCGTTCGACAGATCGATCGATTCGCGTATCGTCAGGCTGCGGCGCAAGCTCGATACCGAAAGCATCGCGACGATACGTGGCTCGGGATACCGCTTCGATCCGCCCATGCCGGGTAAGGATTGAAACCCGGCGCGCGCACACGGTCAGTTCACGCGCAGTGCGTCGAGCGACGCTGTTCCCATGACGAAGACCGGTTCCGACTGGAGACGGTCGCGCAGCACCACCGCCGTAACGCTCGCGGCACACAGGAAGCCCTGCGCATGGAGCAGGGCCGCAAGAATGGTTGAGGCGGTTTTCGAGCTTTTCCCGAGCATGGCGGTGGTTCCGGATCGTGTTGTTGCGGGGGGAGCCCGGGCGCATCGTCCGCCCGGCCCGCTTGGTTGCAGTATGGAACCGGGCTGTATCGGCGCAATGTTGCGCGCAGGGTGGCTTGTTTCGAGATTGTTTCTTGCTAGTGGTCCTTTGATTCCGACATTTGCCGGAGTGGCTCGTATCGGTGGGATGCAAATGTCAGAATCGGACCACTAGGGGGGTCGTGAATGCGCGCTTTCCTCAGACGTATGCTGCATGCCGCTCGCCGCAGGCGCCATATCGCCATCTGGACCGCGGGTCTCGCGGTCATCGCCCTTGTCATCGCAGCGGCCTACTCGCCGTTCAGCCCACTCGACCGGCTGAATTCGCTGGTCTTCGACACCTATCAAAAGCTGCGCCCCCGGGTGCAGGCCGAAAGCGCGGTTGCGGTCATCGACATCGACGACGAAAGCATACGACGGCTGGGGCAGTGGCCGTGGTCGCGCACGGTGCTGGCGTCGATGATCGATCGCCTGACTGCCGAAGGTGCGGCGTCGATCGGCCTCGACATCGTGTTTTCCGAGGCTGACCGCACCTCGCCCGCGCTGGCTGTCGCGCAGCTTGAGAGCCAGGGTTTCCAGATTACCTACCCCGGCTCGGCCGGCGATCTCGATCATGACAAGGCGCTCGCGCAGAGCTTTTCCCGGTCGCCTGTCGTCGCCGGGCTGGTACTTTCCAGCGGTCTCTCCACCCCGCCGCCGCCGCCCAAGGCGGGTTTTGCGTTCGCCGGCGACAATCCGGCCCAATATCTGCCGACTTTCCCAGGCTCGGTACGCAACCTACCGATACTGGACGAGGCAGCGCCAGGCCTTGGCGTGTTCTCCTTTCCACCAGCCGAGGACGGCGTGGTCCGGCAGATTCCGCTCGTTTCCCGCCAGGGCGACAATTTTTACCCCGCGCTTTCCGTCGAGTCGTTGAGGCTCGCGCAGGGTGCTTCCACCATCGTCATAAAAAGCACCGGGGCGAGCGGTGAGTTCGATACCGGACAGCCCGGCATGACCGCGCTGAAGGTCGGCGATGTGGAGGTTCCGACCGGACCGGACGGACGGATGTTCGTGTACTACACGCAGGAGCCCACCTCGAAGATCATACCGGCCTATCGCCTGCTCGAAGAACCCGACCCGGAACTGGCGAGCCAGATCGAAGGGCGGATCGTGCTCGTGGGAACATCGGCGGTTGGACTGCGCGATCTGGTCGCGACGCCGCTGCGGTCCGCTTTTCCGGGCGTGCTCGTCCATGCGGAAATCATCGACCAGATCGTCAACGGCAAATTCCTCAGCCGCCCTGACTGGGCAAGCGGCCTGGAACTGGTGCTGGCGGCCGCATTCGGCCTGATCGTGCTTGCCTTCCTGCCGTGGCTGTCGACCTTGGCCAACGCCGTCGTTGCGGCCTTGGCGCTGGCCGGAAGCATCGGCATGGGCTGGTTCGCGTTCGCCAACTACGACCTCCTTTTGTCGCCGATCCTGCCAGCGCAGACCTGCCTGCTGGTCTACGGCGTTGGATCCGGCCTCAGGCTGCTGCTCAGCGAAAGCGAGAGCCGCTACATCCGCACGGCGTTCGGGCACTATCTGTCGCCGCATATGGTCGAGCAACTCGTCGAGAATCCCGATGCGCTTGTGCTCGGCGGCGAGAACCGCGAACTGACGATCCTGTTTTGCGACATCCGCTCTTTCACCTCCATATCGGAGTCGATGGAGCCGACCGAACTGACGGTATTCCTGAACAACTTCCTGACGCCGATGACCGATGTCCTGATGGAGAGCGGCGCGACCATCGACAAATATATCGGCGACGCGATCATGGCGTTCTGGAACGCGCCACTCGACGTGCCCGACCACCGCCAGCGCGCGTGTGAAAGCGTGCTCAAGATGCTGGATGCTCTCGGCGAGCTCAACAAGTCATTGGAAAAGCCGGTGAGCATCGGCGTCGGTCTGAACAGCGGCATATGCTGCGTGGGTAATCTCGGCTCCAGGCAGCGTTTCGACTATTCGGCGATCGGCGACAGCGTGAATGTCGGGTCGAGGATCGAGAGCCTGACGAAACAATATGGCGTGAGCAATCTCGTCGCCGAAAGCACGGCGCGCGAAGTCGCGGGTCTTGCAATGCTGGAGGTCGACAAGGTCATGGTCGTCGGCCGCGACGAGGCGACGCTTGTCTACACGCTTGTGGGCGGCCGCGAACGCGCCGAGCAGGTGGAATTCCTGGAATACAAGCGCCTGCATGACGGGTTTCTCGCGAGTTTCCGGGCGCAACGCTTCGACGAAGCCTCTGGTGACCTCGACCGGCTGGTCGCCCGGGCGCCGGACGGGTTGCGGAAAGTCTATTCCGAATACAGGCGAAGGCTCGACGCCTATCGCGTATCCCCGCCGCCGGCCGACTGGGACGGCTCCTACCGCGCGGAACACAAGTAGCGCCGTCACCGGCCGTGGCGCCGGCTGCCATCAAGCCCTGATCCGCGGTAGAGCATCGGACCGAAAAGTGGAACGCGGTTTTCGGATCGTTCCGATGCTCAGGCAACAATTTGGATCGTCCGCTGTGCGTCCGACAGGACGCACAGCGATCCATGCGCACAACTCATTAACCGGCTATGCTCCCATTGCATAAAAGCTATGCAAAAGAGACCATTTAATAGGCAGCCGATGATCACTATCTGGGCTCTGTAACGAGAACAGCCCAAAGACGCTGAGAAAAGAGAGCACTAAAATGAACCTGATCCGCAACTTCCGTAACTGGCGCCGCTATCGCGATACCGTGAATGAGCTGAGCCGCCTGTCCAACCGCGAATTGAACGACCTCGGCATCACCCGCGGCGAAATTCACGGCATCGCCCGCGTAGGGCGCTAAAGCATCGGACCGAAAAGTGGAAACCGGTTTTCGGTCTGTTCCGATGCTTTTTCAATAATTTAGATCGTCCTTTGCGTCCGATAGGACGCACGGCGATCTAGAAGAGATCTCGGCGGCTTCTCCTCCCGGCTGCCGATGAGGCCGGCGTTCCTCCCCTCCGAACGCTGGCCACCAATCAGAGCATTTCCGGTTCTCCGGAAATGCCCTTTTTGTTTGTTTTACCCGCCCCTATCCGGCGGGTTCTTTCGTTTCCGCCGCCGCGATTTCGGCCTGCAGCGCTTCGATATGCTTTTCGGCAACCGTTTGAGCCGCGCGCTCGATCGCCCGGAAACGGCTGACGATCGCCAGCCCCACTAGCGTCAACTGCGCCCCGCCGCCGCGACGACCGCCGGTCTGGGCAGACACCACGGGCTTGCCGAACAGCCTGTTCATCTGCTCGACAAGGTCCCAAGCGCGCTTGTAGGACATCTCCATGTTGCGCGCGGCGGCCGAGATCGAGCCGAAAGCCGCGATCTGCTCCAGAAGCTCGATCTTGCCCGGGCCGATCCGACCCGCCGGGTCGAGGTTTATTCTCAGGCTGAGCGATGGCATCGGTACTACTCCGGGCTGCCCGTGATTGCGTCGACGCGCCATTCTAGCCGACGCCGTCTGTGTTTGTCGCAGCGCGCGAGGTGGCCGCACGCGCCGTGTTGGTGCGGTCGAACGTGACCGATTTCACGACAGCGAAAACCGCCAGACCGGGCGCGAGGCCCAGCAAGTGCGACGACTGTCTGGTGATGCGGGCGGTAACAGTTTGTCCATTGCAGTCGATCTGGACGTCGGCGAAAGGGCCGTCGCCCGCGCCGACCGCCAAAACTGTCCCGGGCAGGATGTTCAGCGCGCTCAGGCCGCGCGGCCTCTCGGTCGCGACGAGCACGTCGCGCGCACGGATGCGCAGCCGGACATGGGAACCCACCTCCGCGTCGAGACCCGCGACCTGGATCTCGCCCAGGGCCGAGGCAAGCGTGGCCATGCCGAAAGCCGGGTCGCGGCTGGCGACCCGCATGTCCAGGATCGCGCCGCTTTCTCCCTGCTCCTCCTCAGGCAACAGGTCCAGCCGCTGCAGGATCTTGGCCGTCGGACCGGAGGCCACGACCCTGCCGGCATCGAGCACGACCATCTCGGTCGCCAGACGCGCCACCTCGGCGACCGAGTGGCTGACATAGACGATGGGAACCTTCGTTTCGTCGCGCAGGCGTTCGATGTAGGGCATGATTTCGGCCTTGCGACGGTCGTCCAACGACGCCAGAGGTTCGTCCATCAGAATCAGCCTGGGGCTGGCAAGCAGCGCGCGGCCCATGGCCACCCGTTGCTTCTCGCCGCCGGACAGCGCGTTGGGCCGGCGGTCGAGCAGGTGGCCGATGCCGAGCAGGTCGACCACGCCGTCGAGGTCGCCGTGGCGTTCGGACGGTGGCGCGAAGAAGCGCCCGTAGTGCAGGTTCTGCGCGACCGTCAGATGCGGAAAAAGCCGGGCGTCCTGGAAGACGTAGCCGATGCGGCGCTTGTGTTTGGGGACAAACGCGCTGGTGGCCGTATCGACCAGCACGCGGCCTTCGGCGGCGATCCTGCCGGCGTCCGGCCGAAGCAGCCCGCCGATCAGGTTGACCAGCGTGGTCTTGCCCGAACCGGAAGGGCCGAAAAGCGCGGTCAGCCGGCCGCTCGTCTCGAAGGCGGCGTCGAGCGTGAAGGCACCGAGGCGATGGCGGATGTCGATCGAAAGGCTCATGCGGGGTCGATCCGCCTGCCGACGCGCCGCGCCAGCACCTCGGAGGCGACAAGGGCTGCCATGGCGATGACGATCGAGATGATCGTCAGCCGCAGCGCGCCCGCGTCGCCGCCGGGGACCTGCGTGTATGTGTAGATCGCGGACGGCAGCGTCTGCGTTTCGCCGGGAATGTTGGAGACGAAGGTGATGGTGGCGCCGAATTCGCCCATCGCCTTGGCGAAGCAGAGGATCATGCCGGTAGTGATGCCTGGCAGGATCAACGGCAGGGTGATCGTGGCGAAGACCCAGGCCGGGCTCGCGCCGAGCGTGCCGGCGGCGGCTTCCAGCCGGCGGTCCACCGCCTCGATCGACAGGCGAATGGCGCGAACCAAAAGCGGAAACGCCATGATGCCGCAGGCAAGCGCTGCCCCCGTCCAGCGGAAGGAAAACACGATGCCGAAATACTGGTCGAGGAATGCCCCGGCGGGCCCGCGCCTGCCGAAGGTGAGCAGCAGCAGATAGCCGGTGACGACGGGGGGCAGGATCAAAGGCAGGTGGACGAGCCCGTTGAGCACGGACTTGCCCCAGAATTTTCCGCGCGCCAAGAGCAGCGCGATCAGGATGCCGGGTGGCAGGCTGAAAATCATCGCCACCGTGGCGACGCGGATGGACAGCCGGACCGCATTCCATTCGTCGGGCGTGAGGTCGAGCAGCCATTGCAGCGATTGCATGCAATCCCCTAGTTCGAGACGACAGGTGCGAGAACGGTGAAGCCCTGCGCTTCGAAGAGCTTCATGGCCTTGGCCGATTGCAGGCACTTCAGGAAGGCCGGCGTGTGGCTTGCGGTCGAATCCGCAGTCCGCGCGACTGGGTAGACGATCGGCGGGTGGGAATCTTCGGGGAAGATGGCGACGACCCTCACTTTCGGGTCGGCGGCGGCGTCGGTCTTGTAGACGATGCCGAGCGGCGCCTCGCCGGTGGAAACCAAGGCGAGTGCTGCGCGCACGTTTTCGGCCTGCGCCACCTTGCTTTCAACCGACGCCCAGACGCCGAGCGATTCCAGTGCGGCCTTGCCGTATTTGCCGGCCGGCACGGCGTCGACGTTTGCCATGGCAAGCCTGCCGTCGCCGAGGAGATGGGCGAGGTCGAAGCCGTTTTCGCTCTTTGCCTCTGCCTTTGAATCGGCCGGCGCGACCAGAACGATGCTGTTGCCGAGCAGTTGCGTCTCGGTGTCTGTCTTGATGAGGTTCCTGTCGGAGAGGTATTTCATCCAGTCGAGATCGGCCGACATGAACACGTCGGCGGGCGCGCCTTGCTCGACCTGCCTGGCGAGCGCGGAGCTCGCCGCATAGGAGATCGTTGCCGGCTCCCCGACATCGTCCGCGCAAGCGGCGTTCACGGCGTCGAGCGCGGTCTTGAGGCTGGCGGCCGCGAAGACGGTCACCCTTTCCTGAGCGCTTGCGCCGGGAGTGCCGGCCAGCAGGATCACCGCGAGGGTGCCCATGGCGGCAACCAGGCGTGTATCGCGGCGTCCTTTCGACATCAAACTCTCCGGTCGTTCGATCGCAGCCCGAACTCATGGCGCAGTGGAAGGCCACGCATTCGATATATACGATTGAATATAACCAGGAAAGCGCTGCTTTCGTCCGTCAGTCGCGATCCGAGACGATCGAGGCGAATGCGGATGTCTCGGCAAAATGCGCCGCGCGGACCTTGCCGAATTTGCTGGCGTCGACGATCAGGTGCGACTGGACGGCGCGTGTGATGGCCGCCTGCTTCACCGGAACTTCGTGGAAATGCGAGCAGGTGACGCCGCGCTCGTCATGCACGCCGCCGGCCGAGATGAAGGCCTTGTTTAGGTTGATGCGCTTCAGTTCAGCGAGCGCCGGTTCACCTGAGAATGAGGCGGCCGCAGGATGAAACAGCCCGCCAAGGAGGATCAACCGCGTGTTCTGGCGGCGGCTCAATATCTCGGCAACGTTCAGCGAATAGCAGACCACCGTGAGGCGAAGGTCGACCGGAATGAGTGCGGCGAGATGCGGCGTGGTGGTGCCGCAATCGATGAAGATGGTGTCGTCGTCCTCGATCAGCGCCGCCGCCCTTGCGCATGCCTTCTCCTTGGCGGCGGCGTGGTGGTCGGTTTCCTTCGCCAGCACGTAGTCCCCGGCGACGTCGTTCTGCGCCCCGATGACATGGCCGCCAAGGCATGCGAAGCGGCCGCCGGAGTCCATCACATCGCGTCTGATGGTCATCTCGGAGACACCGAGTTCTTCGGCAACGGAGGTGAGCTTCAGATGGCTGCGTCCGTCCAATATGCCGGCAAGCCGATCGAGCCGGGCGTCCCTCGATCCGATCCTGCTCACGACGCCTCCCGCCAAATCAACCTTGACAATCGTAAGGTCGATATGAGACGATTGCAACATATTGTTTCGATTGTAACAAGACTATGCCGGTCCTTTCGATGCCCGGCACGGAGGATCAGCGATGCAGAGGTCAGCCGTCGCGGCAGTGTCCGAGCCGGAAATGCTCCGCAACACGCACCGCAATGCCGGGACCGCGCTGCGTCCCGACGCGTTCGAATCGATCCAAGTCAATCTGAGCGCCGTCGAGCGGCGCGCCGCCACCATTCCAACCCGGCGTTCGGTCAAGAAGGAATACCAAGCTGCCTGGCTGGTGAAGGCGCTGACCTGCATTGACCTCACCACGCTGGCGGGCGACGACACGCCGGGCCGCGTCCGGCGCCTTTGCGCCAAGGCGATGCGGCCGCTCAGCGATGCGCTGCTGAAGGGTCTCGGCTTGGAAGATGCGCCGCCGACGGTCGGCGCCGTCTGCGTCTATCCGACCATGGTGCCCGCCGCGGTCGCGGCTCTCAAGGGCTCGGGCATTCCGGTCGCGTCGGTCGCGACCGGCTTCCCGACCGGGCTGACGCCGCTGCCGCAGCGGCTTGCCGAAATCCGATATGCGGTCGGGGAGGGCGCCGGCGAGATCGACATCGTCATCAACCGCGCGCTGGTCTTCGACCAGGAATGGCAGGCGCTCTACGACGAAGTGGCGGCGATGCGGGAGGCCTGCGGTGAGGCTCATCTGAAGGCCATCCTCGCGACCGGCGACCTGAAGACGCTGCGCAACGTCTACAAGGCCTCCATGGTGTCGATGCAGGCGGGTGCCGACTTCATCAAGACCTCGACCGGCAAGGAAGACGTCAACGCCACGCTGCCGGTCAGCCTGGTGATGATCCGGGCGCTTCGCGACTATTGTGAGGAAACCGGCTGGCGTGTCGGCTTCAAGCCGGCAGGAGGGCTGAAGACCGCGAAGGACGCGATGAACTGGCTGATCCTGATGAAGGAAGAGCTCGGCCGACCGTGGCTCGAGCCCGACCTTTTCCGCATCGGGGCGAGTTCCATGCTCGCCGACATCGAGCGCCAGCTCGAACACTTCGTCACCGGCCGCTACTCGGCCACCTACCGTCACCCGATGGCCTGAGGGGCGAGACATGGCGCACATCAAGGACGTTCTGAACAGCATGGATTACGGCCCGGCGCCGGAAGGCAACGAACATGTCGTCGCCTGGCTGGAAACCCACAAGGCCGGCTTCGGCCACTTCATCGACGGAAAGTTCACGGACCCCGGCGCGGGAAAGAGCTTCAAGGTCACCAATCCGGCCGACGGCAAGCTCCTGGCGCGTGTCGCGGACGGGTCCGCCGAGGACATCGACCGCGCGGTTTCGGCCGCAACCCGAGCGTTCAAGAGCTGGTCGAAGCTGTCCGGCCATCAGCGCGGCCGATATCTTTACGCGATCGCCCGGAACGTCCAGAAGCGCGACCGTTTCCTGGCCGTTCTGGAGACCATGGACAACGGCAAGCCGATCCGCGAGACGCGCGACATCGACATTCCCCTCGTGGCGCGCCACTTCTATCATCACGCGGGTTGGGCCGAACTGCTTGAGAGCGAATTCCCCGGCTATCGCCCGGTTGGCGTGTGCGGACAGATCATCCCGTGGAACTTTCCGCTGCTGATGCTCGCCTGGAAGATCGCGCCGGCGCTGGCGGCCGGCAACACGGTCGTCCTGAAGCCTGCCGAGCAGACGCCGCTCACCGCACTCGCCTTCGCCGAGATCTGCCGCGAGGTTGGCCTGCCTGCCGGCGTCATCAACATCGTGACGGGCGAGGGCGATACCGGTGCTGCGCTTGTCGCGCACGAAGGCGTCCAGAAACTCGCCTTTACCGGCTCGACGGATGTCGGCCGTATCATCCGCACGGCGACTGCTGGGTCAGGCAAGAAGCTGTCGCTCGAACTCGGCGGCAAGTCCCCCTTCATCGTCTTCGACGACGCCGATCTCGACAGCGCGGTCGAGGGGCTGGTCGATGCGATCTGGTTCAACCAGGGCGAGGTCTGCTGCGCCGGCTCGCGCCTGCTCGTGCAGGAGGGGATAGCGGAAAAGCTCTACGCCAAGCTGCGCGCCCGCATGGAAACGCTGCGCGTCGGCTCGCCGCTCGACAAGTCGACCGACATCGGCGCCGTCGTTTCGACGGAGCAGCTTGAACGCATCACGTCGCTTGTCGAAAAGGGCAGGGCGGAGGGCGCCGAGGTGTTCCAGCCGTCGATCGCCATTCCTGGCACGGGCACGTTCTTCGCGCCGACGCTGATGACGGGCGTCGAACCTGCTTCGACCGTCGCCGTCGTCGAAATCTTCGGGCCTGTCCTGGTCGCCATGACGTTCCGCACGCCCGACGAGGCGGTGGCTCTCGCCAACAACACGCGTTTCGGACTTGCCGCGTCGGTCTGGTCGGAAAACATCAGCCGGAGCCTCGACGTCGCGTCTCGCCTGAAGGCGGGTGTGATCTGGATCAACGCCACCAACCTCTTCGACGCGGCGGCCGGCTTCGGCGGTTATCGCGAAAGCGGTTTCGGCCGCGAGGGTGGGCGTGAGGGGCTGTTCGAATATCTCGTCCTTGGCGACGGTAAACCCAAGGGCAAGACAGCGGCCATGGGCGCGCTCGTCGCCGCACCTTCGGCGACTGCGGAGATAGTCGCGATTGACGAGGTCGACCGCACGGCCAAGCTTTTTATCGGCGGAAAGCAGGCGCGGCCCGATTCCGGCTACAGCTACGCGGTCACGAGCTCGGCTGGAAAACAGGTCGGCCTCGCCGGCCTCGGCAACCGCAAGGACATCCGCAACGCGGTCGAAGCGGCCGGCAAGGCCGAGGGCTGGGGCGCGGCGACCGCGCACAACCGTGCGCAGATACTCTACTATCTCGCCGAAAATCTCTCGTCCCGCTCTGAGGAATTCGAAGCGCGCCTGCGTGCCATGACCGGCGCTTCGAAGCGTCAGGCGGCCGAGGAGGTCGCGGCAGCGGTCCGCCGGACCTTCTTTTATGCAGGCTTCGCCGACAAGCATGATGGCGCCGTGCATTCGACCAAATCGCGCCATGTCACGCTGGCCATGAACGAGCCTTTCGGCATCATGGGCGTCGTCTGCCCCGATGAGGCGCCGCTGCTCGGCTTCGTTTCGCTGGTCATGCCGGCGCTGGCGACGGGCAACCGCGTGGTTGCCGTGCCGTCCTCCCGATATCCGCTCGCAGCCACCGACTTCTACCAGATTGTCGATACCAGCGATGTGCCGGACGGTGTCTTGAGCATCGTCACCGGCAACGCTGCCGAACTCGCGAAAACACTTGCCGATCACGACGAGGTCGCTGCCCTCTGGAACTTCAATTCCGGCGTCGACGCCGCCCTGGTCGACAAGGCGTCATCAGGCAATCTGAAACCGGTATGGAACGGCGGTTCCCCCGACTGGCAGGGCGGGGACGCGCAGGGCCGTGAATATCTGCGCCGGGCAACGCAGGTCAAAAATATCTGGGTGCCTTACGGCGAATAGGCACAATGACACGGCCGGCAGAGGTGCCCGCGCGTAGAATTCCCGCTTGACCGCCTTGCTGCGGCCACAATAAGGGGCTAAACACTCTCATCGAATTTGTTTGCGAACTTTGTTCCGGCGCTTAGTGCCAACGATCTTCCTGCTCAATTTCGAAATCGCGGCGTCTGGCATTCGGTCAGGCGTCGAACTGTTGTTTCCGAATTGATAAGGAAATCGTTATGAACACTGGTACCGTAAAGTTCTTCAATGCCACCAAAGGCTTCGGCTTCATCACGCCCGACACCGGCGGCACGGACGTATTTGTCCACATCTCGGCTGTCGAGCGCGCTGGCATGCGCACGATCGTCGAGGGGCAGAAGCTGTCCTACGAAGTCGTGAAGGACAACCGCAGCGGCAAAAGCGCTGCCGAGAACCTTCAGGCCGCGTAATAACAGCGCTTCGGGTCGCTGACCACGGATGTACTGGCACTGGCCATTTGAGGCGCTAGGGAGAAGGTCGGGCTTGCCCGGCCTTTTTTTGTTTTGGCTAAGGAGCACTCTATGAAACGCATTGAGGACAAGGGTATCTTCAAGCCCGCACCGACGCAGACCGAAGCAAAGAGCGACGTCACCAGCAGAGTGGCTCGTGAAATCATGAAGGTCGAAGTCAATGCGCGCCTCGAAAAGACGGAGCGCTTGCGGGCGGCGAGAAAGGCCATGGAAGACGCGGCCGAGCCGCCACCGCCCAAGGCTGTCAAGAAACCCGCGCGCAAGCGCGCGAAGGCCTGAGCCCAAGGTTCAGGCGGTAGCCGGGGGTTGGCTCGCGATGTGCCGACCCCGGTGATTGAGCCATCAGATTGGTTGACTTGAGGCCGTTGGCGGGAAAAGCTTCGGTCACCTGAGGAGGTCGACCCAGTGCCGCAGCTTCGCTATCCCGATGTCATTTCCGGCCCGCCACGGCCGAGCGCGATCATCCGCCGCGACGGTTCGATGCTCGGTGCGGGGGTCGAGCGCTACGTCGTACCAGGCGGCGGCGCGGTTCTGGTCGATGTGGAAGCCGGCGACAGGATAGGCATATCGAACGCCGAGGGCGGGCAGGCTTGCGAGCTGGTTGCGCTCGACAAGAGCGGGCGTTCCGACCCCGAAATCCTGGGTGTCGCCAGCAACAGCAATGCGGCGGGGCTGAAGGTGCTACTTTTGTCAGGCGACGGCAACCTGCGACAGTTTCGAACCAGGCTCGATCGGCGCGGCATCGATCTGGGCGGAGCGCAGGCGGTGCGCATCTTCGGCGCTGCGACCCCGGCCGGGACCGAGGAGAGTTTTACCGCCCAGCGCGCCGGTTCGCTTGTTGTCGCCGCACCCGGCGGGCCGATGTCGGTCGATTCGCAGGACACGCTCACGCCGCTGACGCTGACGATCCGCCGCGCAAGGATCAAGGCGGCGGCAAGGTTCGAACTGCCCGATCCGCTCGCCGATCCGGTGCTCGACCAGCGCATCAAGTCGGCCACCGCCCAGTCCTATTTCGTGAAGGCCGGCGACTACATCCAGATCATCGACATCGACGGTCGGCAATGCACCGACTTTCAATGCTTCTCGGCGCGCAAACTCGACAAGGGCCGCGACCATCCGCTCGACGTGACCACGACGCGCACGTTGATGGGGTCCAGCTATCCGATGCCAGGCCTGCATTCCAAATACTACGACCAGGACATGGAGCCGCTGGTCGAGGTGGTGCAGGACACTTGCGGGCGGCACGACGCGTTCGCGCTCGCGTGCGCCGCGAAGTACTACGACGACATTGGCTATCCCGGCCATGCCAACTGCTCCACCAACTTCAACGCCGCGTTGGCCGACAAGGGCGTGAATCCCCGTGCCGGCTGGATGGCCGTCAATTTCTTTTTCAACACTTCCATCGACGCGCATGGGCTGGTCGTTTCCGACGAGCCCTGGTCGCGGCCGGGAGACTATGTTCTCTTGCGCGCTCTGACCGACCTCATCTGCGTTTCTTCTGCCTGTCCCGACGACACGACGCCGGCCAATGGCTGGGACCTGACCGACATCCACGTCCGCACCTATGACGGAGCGGAAAAATTCACCCGAGCGGTAGCAAGAAGAATGAGCCCCGACGCAGAACCCGTCATGACCCGCGAGACCGCCTTCCAGTCGAGTTTCGCCAAGCACACGCGGAACTTCGTCGAATACAAGGGCTATTGGCTGGCCAATTCCTTCGCCAAGGCCGGGCCGATCGAGGAATACTGGGCCTGCCGGCAGGATGCGGTCGTGATGGACCTGTCGCCGCTCAGGAAGTTCGAGGTCACCGGGCCGGACTCGGAAGCGCTGCTGCAATATGTTCTGACGCGCGACGTCAAGAAGCTGGCCGTGGGACAGGTGGTCTATTCGGCCATGTGCTACGAGCATGGCGGCATGATCGACGACGGCACGCTGCTTCGGCTCGGCCGCGACAACTTCCGGTGGATCGGCGGCGACGACTTCGGCGGTACATGGCTACGCCAGCAGGCGGAAAAGCTTGGCCTGAAGGTCATGGTACGGTCCTCGACCGACCAATTGCACAACATCGCCATCCAGGGGCCGAAAAGCCGGGATATCCTGAAGGAGATCATCTGGACGTCGCCGGTGCAGCCGGCGATCGGCGAGCTCGAATGGTTCCGCTTCGCGGTCGCCCGCATCGGCAACGCCAACGGCGTGCCGGTCGTCGTCTCGCGCACCGGCTACACGGGTGAACTCGGCTACGAGATCTTCTGTCATCCACGCGACGCTGGAACGGTCTTCGACGCAGTCTGGGAAGCCGGCCAGCCACACGGGCTGAAGCCGATGGGGCTGGCGGCGCTCGACATGGTGCGCATCGAGGCGGGACTTGTCTTTGCGGGCAATGACTTCTCGGACGAGACCGATCCTTTCGAGGCGGGCATAGGGTTCACCGTGCCGCTCAAGACCAAGACCGACGACTTCATCGGCCGCACTGCCCTGATCCGCCGCAAGGAGACCCCCGCGCGCAAGCTGGTCGGGCTGGAGATCGACAGCAATGTCGATGTCGGCCACGGCGACTGCGTGCATGTCGGCCGGCCGCAGATCGGCGTCGTGACCTCCTCGATGCGTTCGCCGCTTTTGGGAAAGAACATCGCGCTCGCGCGGCTTGACGTGGCTCATGCCGAAATCGGCACGGAAGTCGAGGCCGGCAAACTCGACGGACATCAGAAGCGGCTGCCAGCGCGGGTCACGACCTTCCCGCACTATGATCCCCAGAAGCTGAAGCCGAGGTCGTAGAATATTGTGGGGCAATAGGCTCCAGCTTGCTGCCGCTCGCCGCTATAGTGTAAGAGCGTCCGCCAAGCTTTGAGCCACCCTTTGAAAGTGCAAATGTTCGATCCAAATAGTCTCTATGTCATCAACGCCCCAGATGTGGTGGCGGAAGACTTTGACGGGCAGACGGTTATGCTGAACTTGTCCGACGGCCGCTATTTCAGCCTTGGCGGGATCGCCTCTCCGATCTGGAATAATCTGACCCGGGGCTGTTCGCCTCAGGCGATATTCGACAGCGTCGGCCAGCAACAGCCTGCGCTGACAGAATAAGCAGCTCGATTTGTCGGCGAATTGAACGGACTCGGACTCGTTCTACTAGAGGCAATGCCGACGCCGGTTCCGGCGTCGCGGCCGTCAAAAGTGAGGAATGGTCCGGCGAGGCGCCGCGGATCGAAATCTTCGACGACCTGGCCGAGCTGATCTTCGCCGATCCTATCCACGACGTTGACGAGCAGGCCGGATGGCCGGCGCCGCGCCCGACGCAGTGAACCCTCCCGCGTCGCAGGCTTCGTTGACGCTGTCGCAAGCCAATCTTCTCGCCTAGGCGAACGATCGCATTTCGGCGGCCAGGGACTTTCCCAGATCCAGCTTGATCCAGCGCAACTTCCGGCTGGCGCATCTCGACATGACGGTCTGGTTCACCAGCGAGCGACTTGCCGACCTCTGCGACGCTACTCTTGTCCAGCACGCCGGCGAGCCGTCGCGAACAGCGGTCGAAGTATTCTTGCTGGATGCCAGCGCCCCCGGATGGGAGATGCCGGCGCGGTGGGACGAAGCGGCGGGCTTCTCGTCGCGCGTATTCGAGCGCATTCTCGCCCAGGGCGGCAAGCGTGGATTCTATCACCACGATCCGCCGTCCTGGCAGTTCTACGATCCGGCTGCGCGAACCGGGGTCCATACGCTGCCTGCCCCGATGGAGATTCCGCCGTGGGAACGCGGATCGCCCTTGCGCCTGTTCATCCACTGGGCCCAGGCGGCGGCTGGCTATCGCCTTACTCACGCCGCCACGCTCGGGGTAGGCGGTCGCGGGGCGCTGATTGTCGGTGCGAGCGGCTCGGGGAAGTCCGGGACGACGCTCGCCGGCCTGATGAATGGCCTCCAAAGCATCGGCGATGATTACGTCGTGGTCGAGCAGGACGCGACGATCGTCGCCCATTCCGTCTTCAAGCTGTTCAAGCAGGATCTTGACGGTCTGCGGCGTGTCGGCGTCGATCCCGCACAATTGCCTGATGCGAGGCGGAACTGGCACCGAAAGATAGAGTTCGACGCTGCAAGACTGGCTCCCGAGGCTTTCGTGGACCGGATGGAGATTCGCGCGCTGCTTCTCCCCCATATCGCGCATACGGGCCGTTCACGGATCGAGCCGGCAACCTCTCGCGAAGCAGCCGTCGCGCTGGCGCCGTCCGCCGTTCTCCAGCTTCCGGGCGATGCGGCTGAAGGCTTTCAATTCTTCATGGGACTGGCCAAACGGCTCCCGGCCTTCCATGTCTCGTTGTCGCAAGACGCGGTAGAGATAAGCGAGAAGATCGGATCATTTCTCGAGAGGGAGACAGTCCATTCCGGTTAGCGTCATCAAGCCGACACTGAATGCCGCCCGCTTCATCGAGGCGGCGATCAACTCGCTGCTTGTCGAACGCGAGAGCGTCGACCTGGACATCGTGGTGGTCGACGACGGCTCGACGGACGGCACCAGGGAAATCATGGTGGCGAGCGCCAGGGACTTCAGCGAGGTCAGACTGCTGCAAAACCCCCGCAAGGGCATCGCTGCGGCACGCAACACAGGCATCGAGAATATCCGAAAGGACTGTCGGTTCGTCGCGTTCCTGGACGCCGACGACCTTTCCTATCCCGGCCGGATCCAGCGCCAGCGGTCCAGGTTGCTCACCGACCCGGCGATCGATGCACTGTACGGAATGGTCGAGATGTTCACGCAGGACAACAAAGCGGGCGACGCACCGCCCACGGGCAGCAAGACCAAAATCATCCGGGGATCTGTGGCTGCCGGCCAAGATCGCCCGTCAGGTCGCCGCTTTCGACGGAGACCCAGGCCTTGCCGGTGTTTTCACACTGGCAAGGGTATTCGCGGACGGCGCGGCGCCTGACCCTGAAGGCCCGGGCGCGGTCGTCCGGCTCTGGACACGCACCACCTTGCTGTACCGGACCGAAGCCGCGCGGGCGATTGGCGACCTCGTCGATCTGCCCGGCAATGTCGCCGAATTTATCGACTGGATGGCGCGCAGCCGGGACGCCGGACATCGTCACGCAATGGTCGACGAAATCCTGGCGATGCGCCGAATTCGGGCCCGCAGCCTGTCCAGCAAGCTGGATGCAGACCGCAGCAGGGGCTATCTCTTCGCGGTCTCGATCGAGCGCAAGAAGTTGCTGACCGCTGAACTCAAGGCAAGACCTGACCCCGATGCGTGAGCGCTTTCTGAGCTTCCTGCAGCGCAAGGCTTGGCCAAACCGGTCGCTCGACAACCTTCTTCGGGTTGCGCTCGTGCCCGACGAGGCTGCCGCTGTCGCCGCCTGGCGCGACTTCGAGACCAACGCGGATTTCGATCATCTGACGGCCGGTGAGATGCGCCTCATCGGACTCGCGGCAACGCGGCTCGCGGGGCTTGCGCCTGACAGTCCGATGCTTGCGCGCATCGTGGGCATCGAGCGCGCAAACTGGTCGCGCAGCCACCTTGCAATCAGTGCGGCCGCCGATGGACTGCGAACCCTGGCGGCCCGGTCGATAGGGATGCTTTCGATCAAGGGAGCAAGCCGGTTGGCTAGCAAGGACCCGGCGGCGCGAGCTCGTATGGTCGACGATGTCGACATCGTCGTTCGCCCCGGCGACCTTTTGCGCGC
>Ga0335394_10001665_pt1 | contig 25036 bp, 18 predicted proteins | sample MAT03_FD_205741 | JGI IMG/M metagenome (GOLD analysis project Ga0335394, IMG submission 205741) | Freshwater microbial communities from Lake Fryxell liftoff mats and glacier meltwater in Antarctica - MAT-03 (spades assembly) (version 2) ...
GTTGTCGGCGACGAAGCTCACACACAACTGCCCGCCAAAGACGGCCATCGCTGGTGCGGTCTTGCTGCTCTCGTTAAGGCGGCGACTGCCCTGCCAGCTGACGCCATCGGGCGAGCAGCTGACCAGCACATCATTGGAGGGGTTGTCGGCGACGAAGCTCACACACAACTGCCCGCCAAAGACGGCCATCGCTGGTGCGGTCTTGCTGCTCTCGCCAAGGCGCAAGTTGCCTACCCAGCCGCTATTCTCGGGTTTCTGGTCGCCACTACTGTCACCACCACTACCAGGCTGCTCGGGCTTGGGCAAGTCATTGCCGGAAGTACCGTTCTCTGGTCCCGGTGGCGCTACTTGCGCTGCCTGCTCAGCCTCACCAGCCGCCTGCTCAGCTTGATCCGCTACTGCTAGAGCCTGGCTTGCCTCGCTCGGAATAGACTGGAGATCGAACGATACGGCATCTGAGCCCAATTGCTCAAGCGCCTCGAAGGCCCGCATCAGTTCGTCCACGGCAGCGTGGACGCTTCCGGCGGCTGATCGGGCGGACGCGGCCGCCTCGGTTGTGCCAGCCTGGCGAGCCTGTTCAGCAGCTAAAGTGGCCTCGTTGCTTGCCCCATCTACGACAACAAGCGCAGCACGCACGGCTTGCTGGCGGGCATTCGCCTCAGCAGCGAGCGCCTCTGCCGTCGCCGCTGCATCAGCGGCAGCCTGAGCTGTAGCTGTCGCATCGGCATCTGCTTGGGCCTGAATTGCGCGTTCGACCTCAGCCGTAGCTGTCGCATCCGCGTCCGCCTGGGCCAAGATGAGGGCATTCGCCGTAGCTGTGGCGTCAGCATTGCTCCGGTCGGCAGCTTGGGTTATCTCAAGGGCCTGAATCGTCGCTTGGTTTGCCGCCTGTTGTAGTTCAACTACGAGGGCGGTTGCTGTCGTGTCGGCCGCACTCAGGATTGAGGTTACAGGCGCTTGGGCCACCGGATCCGGGCGATCCTGCCCTTGGCTCAGCAAGCCGAAGAGGGCGAGTGCCACCGCCGCAACAGCCAGCAGCACACCGCCGAATAGCGCTGGGGCGCGGGACTTGCGCCGCTGGCGGGCGTGCATTGGAGGCTGCCCAGAGCTCACCCGGCGCAGATCCTCGGCCAATTCCGCAGGTCTCTGGTAGCGGTGTGCAATATCCGTTTCGGTGGCTTTCGCCACCACAGCAACAATTCCGGCGCTGGCCTGCGGGGCGTGGGTTCTTAGCTGCTCCTTGCCTTGCATGATCAGCTTGTAAGGCTTGCCAGCCAGCATCTCGCCTAGCACCAGGCCGAGCGCGTACAGATCCGTGCGCACGTCGAGGGCGTTGGTGACGTTTCCCTGCTCTGGGGCCATGTAGTGTGGTGTGCCAGGGTAATGCATGCCGGCGCGCATTGTGCCAGTCTGGCTGTAGTGATCATCGGCGACGCCAAAATCGCCGAGCTTCGCTACGAGCCCACCCTGCGCCCCGTGGCAGAGCAGGATGTTCGAGGGCTTGAGATCACGATGGACGATCTGCTGCGGCACCAAGGACTCCAACGCGGCGCAAACCTGTAGCGTAATAGCGATAGCCTCGCGCTCGGGAAGCTGCTTTTGCGCCTGGAGTCGCGCGGCCAGCGAGCCGGCATCCGCGTACTCACACACAAGGTAGCGCTCGCCGCTCTGCGGATCGATAAGGAGATCGTAATAGGCGATGATATTGTCGTGGCGGAGCCCCTTGAGGATGCGGGCCTCCTTGATCAGCTTGAGCTGCACGCGCTGAGGATCAACGACGCCGGGAATCATCGCCTTGACCGCGACGGTGCGGCGGCGGACCGCGTCCTGGGCCTCGTAGATCACGGCATCAGCGCTCTGGGCGATCTCTTGGATATTCGTGAAGGCGCCACTCTGGGCGAAGCTGCTGGTGGGGAAGGGCATAATGGCGATCCTCCATCACTGCTGACTATTAAAAACATCAAAGGTAACATCCGTAAGATCGCCAGCCGGTGCGCGCGGACCGAGGGTATAGGTGAGGCCACTGCCTTCGCCTAGCATTTCGATGAGTGTCTCTTCGTCACGGAGTTTGTTGGTATCACACGATGTACCTTCAAACAGGCGGACGTTCGCGCTCACCTGAACAGAGCGGGCGTCAGGCTGGAGCTGCACCGTCAAATACAACTCAGCCCTCACCTCGCCGCCGACACATTGGATAAAAGGATCAGGATTCCCGGTCGGCGTATCCGGGCTAACCTGGATGTCGTAGGCGAAGGGGAACGTCCCCCGCTCATTCGAGCCAAAGGTTTCATCGTCCTCGATATACATCTGGCCACGAACTGTTATCAGTCGTTGAGAGCGGGCGCGTTCGTCGGCCTCGCGTTGGCGTGCAGCTGCGGTCTGTGTCAACGCAATCGCCTCGGCGGTCTGCTGTCGAGCGATCGCCTCAGCGGTCTGGCGCCGGGCACGTTCGTCGGCCTCGCGTTGACGTGCAGCTGCGGTCTGTGTCAACGCAATCGCCTCGGTGGTCTGCTGTCGAGCGATCGCCTCAGCCTGGGCTGCCTGCTCTGCTGCCACAGCGCTTGCCGTCTGTGTCGCAGCGATAGACTCGGCAGTTTGCTGCCTGGAGAGATCATCGGACGCCCGGCGAAGCGCCTCGGCAGTCTGTTCTGCCGATATCGCGTTTGCCGTTTCGGCCTCATGGGCCAGGACTGTCTGCGTTGCTGCGACAGCCGTTGCTGTGGCGGCCGCATTTCCCGCGCCGATTGTGGCCGCCAGAGTGGTTCCGGTGGCCCGCTCTGCATAGGAACTGGCCGTCGCCTCGGCGACCATAGCGGTACTGGTAAGCGCCATCGCCGTGCGCTCATCGCCGACCTGCGCAACTTGGCCTGCCACCCAGGTGGCTGTCGATGCCTGCGCTGCCGCCGCCTGAGTCTGGGTTGCGGCGAGGCCGGCCTGATTTTGGGTCGTCGCATTCATCATGAAGAGGCTGCCAAGGCCCAAAGCCATCAGCAGTGTGGTTGCCGACAAGGCAACACTGATACGCCTGCCGATCGTACGGCGCATTGCCGTCGGCATGCGCCGGGCTCGCACCGCTTGCAGATCCGCCGCAAGCTCCTGCGGCGTACGGTAACGCTGGTCGGGGTTGTGCGCGGTAGCCCGCGCGATCACTGCGGCAACTCCAACGCTCGTATGCGCGTTCAGCCGGCGGAGCGCCGGGCGCTGCTTGCCGCCCGGCTGCTTGAGCGGTGCGCCAGCGAGCAACTCCCAGAGCGTTGCGCCCAGAGCGAAGATATCGGCGCGGATGTCTACCGGGTTGGCGGCATCGTTTTGCTCAGGGGCCATGTACTGCGGTGTGCCGGGGTGTTTGTCGCCCTTCATGGCCGTGCGCGTCTGTGAGAGCTGATCCTGGGCCGCGCCGAAGTCGGCGAGCTTTGCAGTGAGTTTGCCCTGGTCATTTGTGGCGAGCAGGATGTTTGAGGGCTTGACATCACGGTGGACGATCTGGCGCTGGCCCTGCATGAGTTCTGCGAGGGCCGCGCAGATGTCGAGCGCGTAGCCTACAGCCATGGCCTCGGCTATGCATCCCTCCCGTGCCAGCAACTCAATGAGTGAGCCGCCGTCGGCATACTCGCAGACTAGATAGTTTTCTGCCTGGGCTTGATCGGTGAGCAGAGCATAGGCGCAGATGATCTGTGGGTGACGCAACGCCTTCGCCACCTGATACTCGCGGATAAGCTTGAGCTGAATATGCGCCGCGTCTGGTCGCCCCGCTGCTACTGCTTTGATGGCGACTGGGCGGTTGCGAGGGACGTAGTAGGCGCGATAGACGACCGTTCCGGCGCCCTGGCCGATCTCCTGCACACTGGTAAAAGTGCCGTTCTGGACAAAGCTGCTGTTGGAGAAGGGCATGGGACTGCGCTTTCAGGATTGCACGAATACGCCGCTTGACTCAGTTATGGATGATCTGTAGATGCGGCGCCTCGAACTGATTGGACGCGGCGCCAAGCCGTGCGTACTTTCGGGCAAAGTCACTGAACGGCTCTACCTGCTGCCGGCCCGTGGCCGGGTCAAGGAAGGCGAGGTGTGTTCCGGCTGGCGTACCATCGCCGGACATGCCTACTAGCACCCGGTAGTGGGCGCCGGCTCGCTCCGCAGTACCGATCGCGAGCGGACCGTGGGCGCGAAGCAGCTGAAGCAGCGATGCTGGCGTGTGTGAGGCGCCAGGCTCTGCTGTGAGGCCTACATCCTGGAAGAAAGAAGGCTCCTCAGCCGGTGCGAGACCTATGCCCTGCTCGTAAATCTGCTGATACACTGCCCCGGCGCCAGAGATGATCGCGACCTCGTCATAGCTGCGCTCGTCGCGCCAGGAGCGCAGCATCGCCGCCACTGCCGCCCAGCAACTCGCCTCATCGCTCTGCTTCAGATGTGGCACACGCCCTGGCACGCGGTAGACTTCCGACGATTGTGCCGGTCGTCTTATGGATGTTCCCCCGGCCGCAGCGGGCGTCGAGGTCGCATCCCCGAAGCGTGCTCCGGCCTCCTCGATCCGCTCGGCGAAGACGCGCAGCTTTGCCGCGATGATCGCAAGATCCTCCCAGCGCCCCTGGAGCTGTGTCCAGGTCTCGCCCCAGCGGGCCATAGCCTGGTCGCGAGCAGCCCCGCTCCAGACGCTGCCGAGCTCGTCCATAACCTGGCGCAACAGGAGTGCGCGCTCGGTCATCGTGGAAGCATGCTCTTCCATCTGCTGCACGCTGCCGCGAAGCTGCGCAGTGTCGGCGCCAATGATCTGCGACATCTCGAATCCTTACGCATGGCGCAGCGCTCAGGCGGCGCGCTGCAGCGGGTACAGGCTTTGCATCCAGCTGGTGAGGCGGCCCTGGAGCTGCGGTCCGTCGATCATTTCCAGGCGCAACAGCGCGCTGCCGGGAAGCGCCGACGACACCAACCACGTAGACTGCGGCCCTACTATGAAGCCGGGGTTACGGGCGGCGGTGATCGTCTCGCCATCGCAGCGCAGCAGGGCGGTGCTCCCACTGAAGTGGCGCCGCTCCAGGGTGTTGAGCAGGCGCCCGCGCGCTTGGGGCGCCAGATCCTGCGCCACCACGAGCTGCTCGGCCTCACCATGCTGTCCGGCATCGATGGCCTCCACCACTGCGCCGAGGATCTCTGCCGGGAGCACGCAGCTGATGGTGGGCATCGGCGCGGCTGGGGCAGGCCAGAGATCCAGCAGCCGTGCGGTAAGGGCAGCGGGGCTAGGCAGACTCATCAGGCGGTGATGCTCCGCATCCGGCAGCGTGTGCTCGATGACCAGGCCGTCCGAGTAGGCGTGGAACCAGAGCTGCGCCTGGCCCGTCCGATCTTTCCGAGTAGTTAGCACCGCAAGCTGCGGGAAGACAAGCACCCCGGCCATCAGCAGCAGCGTACTGTCGAGGGTGCAGGTGCCGTCGGCCTCGCGGCGCAGAAGTCCACGGAGCGCCAGCCGCTCCTGGCCCTGCTCCAGGGCCGCCCGACGCTCGTCGGATGTGGCGGGCATGAGCTGGGTGAAATCAAGGCCGACCAGGGTACGCACGTGCAGGGCGTCGAGCAGCACCAGGAGCTCGGTGTGGTGGAGGACAAGCTGGATCATGGCAGCCTCCCCAGTTAGAAGAGTTTCTTAAACCCGTTGACGACATCTTTGCCAGCACCAACCACGGCCTCTCCCGCCGCGACGGCGGCTCCGACCGACTCGCCGACCTGGGCCAAGTTCTGCAAGCCGGGTATAGCACCCGCGACAGGGCCACTGGCCTCGACTGAGACGAAAGGAAGGTTCAGGGCCACGCGTTCGCCAACCGAAAAGCCAAGTTCAGCCTTCAGCCCCACCTCGACGCCGGCTCCCCAGTTCTGACCAAGGAAATCGGCGCTGACATCGGCCTTTGCTGTGCCAGCCGATGCGCCAATTGTGCCGCCGATCTGTCCAGGGGTGACAGCAACTTCTCCCCACGCCGACGGCCCTTCGGCGGAGGCGCTGCCGGCCACGCTTCCCACTGGGGTATGCAGTTCGCCTGTGGCTGCAACGCTGCCGAGCGAGACACGGCCTTCGGCGATAGCGTAGGGGTTGGCCGGGTCCCAGCTCAGCACGGCGCGGCCCTCAGCACTCGGCCCGCTCAGCTCGACGCTACCTGAGCCGCCGAGCAGCTCGTTGCCGAAGGCCCCGCCCGCGCTAAGGCGGCCGACCTCGACCCTCCCGTCGGCGCCGATCGTCATAAGGTCAGGGTTCGACCAGGCGTTGCCCTCGGCCTGGAAGAGCGATGCTTCGGCCCCGTAGTGGTACCCAGCGGGGCTGACCCGGCCCTCGGGCATCTGAACGCCCTGGGCAGCCAGCTGGTCAAGGAAGCCCTTGCTGAGGCCGAGCTGCTCGCCGAAAACCCCGCCCAATCCGCCAATCGCGCCGCGCCAGCCCCCCTCAGCAATCCGGGAGGGTAGCTGAAGCGCCGCGCCGATCGCGACCAAACCCCCTGCTGGTGTGAAGAGAGCAGCGACCTTGCCGATGTCCGCGACAAACTCACCGATCCCGCTTACAACATTGGCAACACCCTTCAAGAGCTTTTTCAGCCCAAGGAACCCGCCACCCTCATTGCGTTTGCGCTCCTCGGCCTCAAGAGCAGCAGCGTGGCTATCGAGCTGAGCCGCATAGACGTTTAGCAGCTCTGCGGCAACCTGGAAATTCGGGACGACAGAACCCCAGATCATGCCGCATCGGTCGCGGGCAATGCCTGTCCAAACCGCGGCGAGGGCATCCATCTCGCGTACCATCGTGCTGGATCGGTCGACGAACTGGTCGGCTGTTGTGCGCATCAGCTGAGCGCTGGCGCGCAGGCGGGCGATATCCGCGCCGATTTGGCTCATGGCTGGGCCTCGCTATGCGTAGCTGCTGCTCTGGTCGGCCTGCTCGAGCTCGTCCTTCTCGCGCTGCACACCGATGATGATCGGTTCCAGCGTGACCAGGGTGCGCTCGAGGCCCTGGCGCCATGCATCCCAGACGGTCATGAACTCCACTTTGGCCTTACTCTCCCAGGTTGGATCGAGCTGCTGGATCGAGGCGCTCAGGCGGTCGCGTGTTTCGCCGAGTTGCTTCTGTGCGGCCCGCATGGCCTGCAGGGTTGTCTCGGCTTGGTCCGTGTCCAGGCGAATGATCGGCATAGAGGTCGCTCCTTTAGCGGTAGGTGCCGGCCGCGCCAGCCTGCTCGATCTGGTCCTTCTCGCGCTGGATGCCGTCCGTGAGGGGCGTCATGGTGGCGAGCACCTCGCGCACGCCGCGCAGCCACTCCTCCCAGGCGACACCGAAGCGAGCCTGGGACTCGCCCTGCCAGGCCGCGCGGGTCTCCTCGACGTTGGTGGCCAAGGCGCTGAGAGCCTGGTCGAGCTCGCCGTGCTGCTGGCGCAGGGCGTCGATCGTGCGCTCGGCCTGGGCCAGATCCATCGTGATCACGTTGCTCATTGTGCCGCTCCTAGCCGAACTTGCTCTCGATATCGACGCGGATCAGCTCCTCGCGCTCCTTGGCGAGCCCCACCCCAAGCGTCTCGAGGTCTGTGAATCGCTGGGACAGATCGGCCAGCCAGGTGTCCCAGACACCCATGAACTGGCGCTGGGCTTGGCCTTCCCAGGCCGCTTCCAGCTGTTCAACCGATGCGCTGACAAGGCGAAACGTCTCCTTCAGCTCGTCATAGGCGGCGCGGATCTGCTCGATCGTCAGTCGTGCCTGCTCGGTGTCCATCCGAATGACATTCATACATCCTCCTCGAGGCGATCTACTTTGTCGGTTCGCCGTAGGTTTGTCTACCAAAATGAACGGGCCTTCATCCGGGAGGCGGGCAGCGTGTGTGTGAGCTTTATGGGAGGATTCTGTGAGAATGAATCAGCGGCTTGCTTGAGCAGTACGACACTTCATCTGGATCGCGAGTTCACGATGCTGGCAATCACTATGATGACAGGAAGCTCGTCCCACGGCTGTCTGAGTAGATGCAGGTTTGGTGTATCCCGTGATACAGTGGGCTCAGTTAAACTTGACAGATGTACTTTGGGATAAATGGTGCCCATTCGCTTGAGGTGGCAACAATAAGAAGCGGGTGTGGCGCGATGCCACACCCGCCTTGAACAGCCGCCCAATGAGGGTTGGCGGCCCAGTCTACTCCGTCGTGATCTCCATACCTCGATGGAGGTGGCCTCACCCTCGATTTACACTACGTAAGGGCCGCTCGTGCCCCTGCTCGGCACGTGCCGCTCCCGGATGTGCTGACCACCACCGCTGAACTCGTAGCCGACGACGCGCTTACTGTCGTGGCTCAGCAAAAAGACGCGCTCGACGGCTTGATCGACGAGCTTCAGGTCGATACTGAGAAGTCTGCCTAAGAGCAGATCGCGCAGCATCTGCGGCGCGCCCACTGCCACGGGGTCTTCCACAGACACCAGCGCGGCGCTGACGCTCAGAGGAGTCTCCTCGCGACAAGTGCGGCAGTGGGGCAGCGGTTTCCCCAAAGGTGCGTGCGACGTATGACGCTGTGACGGTCAGCCTGGCAGGCCGACAGCCACGGCGCGGGTGCCCAGGGCCAGCGGTTGGGTGCGGGCCACCCAGCGCCCAAGCAGGGCCAGGCGCCAGCGATAGCCCACGCCCAGCGGGGCAGGGGCCTCGTGGCGACGCAGGATATCGCGCCAGGCCAGCTGCTGGAGCCCGGCCTCCAGGGCGTCGTGATCGGCAGGCAGGCCCTGCGTAGTAAGCGCGCTGCTCAGGTCGGCCACCCGCACCAGCGCGCCTGGCGGCGTCAGGTGAGCCAGCGCAAGCAGCGTCAGGCGCTCGGCCGGCCCCGAGTCGGACCACAGGTCGTCCAGCGGCGCCGCGCCCAGATCCAACGCCTGCTCAATCGCCGCCTGGGCGTGGTTGAGCAGCACCACTGTGCGGCGCTCCGCATTGGCTTGATCGACGACGACTTGACCAAGGAGCTGAAGGAAGTAGGGCTGGCCGCCACTTAGGCGTAGCAGCGCATCGCGTGCCAGATCATCGTAGCGCAGCCGCTCGGCCAGGGGCACGTCGAGCAGGCGGCGTGCACTCTCGCCGTCGATGCTGCCAATTCGACGGTGGATGGCCGCGTTGAAGATCCCGGCGCCCAGGCTTGGGAGCAGCGTATCCAGCCGATGCGCGCCGGCACAGATAATTGCCAGGCGCGGCTCGTGCTGCATCAGGTGGCGCAGCAGCTCGAAGATGCCGCCATCGAGGCGACCACGGGCGATCCGGTCCTCCACGGCCTCGATCTCATCCAGCAGCAGCAGCAGCCGGCGTGCGCCACTCGCCGCCAGCGCCAGCGGCAGCCAGGCATCCAGAAACTGTGCGCCGGGCTGCGCGGCGCACAGCGCGGGCGATGGCTCGGGCATCCCCAGCTCACGGGCGATCCGCAGCGCCAGATCGTGATAAAACCGCGCGGTGTCGCCATCCAGGCCTAGGATCTGGCCGTCGAGATAGACCGCCTGATAGCCAGGCCCCAGCCGGGTGCCGAGCTGGCGTAGCAGCGAGGTCTTCCCCATGCGGCGCTGCCCGGTGAGCACCAGGGCGGTCGGCTCGGGGCGCGCCAGGGCCTGGGCGATAAAGGCCACATCCTCGTCGCGGCCCACAAAGACCGGGCTGTTCGGGCGCAGCGGCCGGCCCGCCAGGTAGGGGTTGGGCAGTGGCTCGCTCCAGGCCGGGGCGGTAATAAGCGCCACCGGGAAGCTGAGCGTCTGCGGCGCGCCGCCGGCCTCATCGTAGCCCAGGCGCAGCTCCAGGTGGAGCGTGTCGACCACAACGGCTGGGGCGAGCTCGAAGTGGATCACGACGCGCGCGCCGGGGGCCAGATCAAGCGGCGGCGGCCCAGCCATAGCCACAAAGCTCGGGTCGGGGCGCAGCGCTACACGAACCCCAACCGCCGGGCCGAGGCCACGATTGCGCAGCTCGACACCGACCAGCACTTGGGGCGCGGCGATCACATGGCCGCTGATCAGACGCAGCTCGATCTCGGCCCGTCCGCGCAGCTGGGTGATCGCCGCCCCGATCAGGGCCCGCCAGTGCCCAACTGTCTGCAAGACGAGCCGACGGCTCAGATCGTCCACATCAGCGGGCAGCAGCCGCTCGGCCTCGAAGGCCAGCTCGGCGGCTCGCTCCAGGCAGGCCAGCTGCTCAGCCTGAGCGCCCAGGCCGAGCAGGGCCCCCAGAGTGTGCGGCACCGGCCGCAGCGCGACGAGCGCCTGCGCGATTGGGGCGCCGAGCTGCGCCACCAACTGCGGCGCGGCCAGCAGCCGCTCCAGGTCGGGCGCCAAGCCACTGATCGCCGCCGGCGTCGCGGCCTCACGGGCGGCCAGCAGCAGCACAAACAGATCGCGGCGCAGCGGCGCGTCCAGCCGCTCAAGCGCGGCCCCGATCAGGCGCAAGCCCACATCAACGAGCGCGCCATCGCCCGGCTCAGCCGCCAGGTAGCGATAACCCTCGGCCAGATCGGCCAGATTGATCGACCCGGCCCGGCGCAGCGCGACCGGCAGCGCCTCCAGCTCCTGGGCGGCCCCGGCCTCGGCCAGCGCACGCTCGGCGAGCGTGTGGAGCTGATCAAGGGCGGCGGCGGGCTGGAGCGCAAGTTCGGTGGCCAGGGTTTCGGCGCGGCCGGCCGGCGAGGCCCGGTAGGCGGCCAACTCGCGCTCGGCGGCCACCAGCTGGGCTACCGCGATCGCCGTGCCGGCCTGGTCGGCCAGGCTCAGCAGCAGGGTACGGTCATCCTGCGTGTAGGGCTGCTCGGAGCGGCGCGGGCCAAGCGCGAGCACACCGAGCAGCTCGTTGCGCCCGGCGCGCAGTGCCAGCAGCGGCAGCAGCAGCGGGAACAGCGGATCGCTCGGACGATCAAGCGCCGTGTCGGGCTGAAGCTGGGCGGCCAGATCGTCCGGCAGGCGCTCGGGCGCGCCTGCAGGCAGGCCGCTGGCCTGGGCCAGCCCAAACACGCCATTGGCGTCGCGCAGATAGACCGCGCCGTGGGCGATCCTCAGCAGCGCGGTGCTGCGGTCGAGCAGGAAGCCGAGCAGATCGGGCAGCGCGATAATCGTCCGCAGCTCGCGGGCGAAGGCGGTGAAGGCGGCGCGAAAATCCACTCGTGTGCGGTCGAAGCGCCGCTCGATCAGCACCTGGAGGCGGGCGCGCAGCGGCCAGAAGAGCAGCACGCCTAGCAGCGTCGCCACGACGATCGCTGCATCCGACTGCTGGGCGCTCAACAGGCGCAGGGCCTGCTGGAACAGCGTGATCGCGCCGAGCGTGATCGCGGCCAGGCTCAGGCTGAGCGCCGCATAGACCAGCGTGCGCCGGATGACCTGATCGACATCCCAGAGCCGGTAGCGCAGCAAGGCGAAGCCGAAGCTCACGGCGACAATTGTATAGCCGACCCAGTAGAGCGCGTGGCGCAGAAACCCGAAGAGGAAGGCGCCGAGCGGGCCGCTGAAGAGGTGAAAAGTGGCATCGAGCGTCGCCAGGCCGTAGTGGCTCAGGGCCACCACAAAGCCGAGCATGAGCCCGAAGAAGGCCCACTTCATCTGCTGGCGCTGGATGGTATCGGCGTAGCGGCGGTAGCGGATGGTCAGCGCGACCACGCCGGTGGCATACCAGCCGAATAAGTTCAGCTCCGAGATAATCGGCGTGCGCCCAAAGCTGCCGAACGGCATCGGGTTGAAGGGCGCGCCGGAGAAGAAAGCCCAGATCAGCACGATCAGCGTGTAGACCGCCGCGAGCGGGCGGGTCCAGCGTGGGGTGAAGCGGCCATCAGGGAAGGTGTAGAAGACGAGCAGGGTCACGCCGATCCCCACCGCCTGAAGCAGCTGGCGCACCCAGAACCAGTACTCGCTGGCCCGTGAGAGTGTGCCAGTGAACGAGCTCTCGCTGCCGCCGAGGGCCAGGATCATCAGCGCACAGAGGATGGCGCCGGGGCTGTCGCTGCGTCGCCAGAAGATCAGCCCGCCGACGATGATGCAGGTATAGCCAAGCAGCAGCTCCAGGCTGAGCAGCGCCCAGAAGTAGGCCTGGGGCGCGAGGCCAGCCTGGGCAAGCAGCGCCGCCTCGCCGACATCGAGGTAGGCCCAGTAGCTACGGAAGGGCAGCACCAGCACCAGCAGGCCTAGCCGGTCGGGCAGGCCGACCGTGTAGACCAGCAGCACCGCGCCAAAGACAAGCGCCCATACGCCACGCAGCAGCCAGAGCGTCGGCGCAACACGGGCCTGCGGCGCGGGAACGATGTTCATGCGAATCACTGCCGATACAGGTATGATGGAGCGTACGGTGACTCTATTATACGCCTGACGTGGTAACAATGCGCCAATCATGGCTCTTTATCTTCGTCGCACTGCTGGCAGCATGCGGCCTGGAGCCGGTCTATGTCACGCCGAGCCCTGCGATACAGGATGGAACATTCACTTGGGTTGATGTCGGCGCCGCGCCGCCGGATGGCTACACGCTGGTGATCTTCACGCCGCCAGACGGCGCGGCGCCGCTCACACTCTGCCGGGCCGAGGTGGTCGATCCGGGGTTAGAGCGCGGCCCGCATCCCGGCTTCGTCGTCGGCGAGCCTGCCGCCGGCAGCCTGAGATGCTGGGTGGCCCATCGTGGGCAAACCCTGCGCTTCGGCGCGTACCAGCAACTCTGGGCGGCAGCGGGCGCGAGCTATCGCTGGGAGCACTACGCGGGGGACGAGGGGTTCCTACAGACCAGCCGCTACTACCGCAGCAATCGAGTCGCGCTTGAGCCAATGGTCAGCATTCCAAGCGGACAAACCTTGACTGTCTGGCACCCCTGCGCGGATCGCCTCGCAGGTCGCTGGTACCTGGGCAAAACGAGCATGGGCGATGGCACCAACTACGGCTGCGAGATCCCAACCGGCGAGGCCGCAGACCGCACCCGCAGCACCGCGGCGCTGCTCTACGCGCCAGTGGAGGAATAGCCGATGCGGATCATAGCCCTCCTCATCGCTCTGCTGCTGGCTGCCTGTGGCCTGGAGCCGGTCTATCTGGAGGCGCAGCCGCGTGGCGCCGACGACAGCCTGCGTTGGGTCAGCCCGCAGGGCAGCCCGCCGCAGGGCTACGTGCCGGTGGTCTTCACGCCGCCCGACGGATCAGAGGGGCTGGGCGTTTGCCGCAGCTTCATCGTCGAACCGCGCGGCAACGAGCAGGGCTACAGCATCGGCCAGATCCCGCCTGGCCCAACACCACTGTGCATGGTCTCATACGAGCAGGTCTCGGCGCAGCTGAGCCCCGAGAGCGGGTTGTACCAGCAGCTCTGGGCTCACCCCGCCACGCCCTACGGCTGGGTAGCGCCGGGCGACCTCCCCGACGAGGGCCTGCTCGTGGCCACCCGACTCTACCAGCATACACGCCTGCCGATCGAGCCAGTGCGCCGCATCAGCGACGGCGTGCCGATCGGGGCCTGGCTGCCCTGCGCGACCAGCTACGGGGGGCGCTGGTATATGGGGAAGGCCCATAGCAACGGACGCCCTGGCCGGGACTGCTATGTCGGTCGCGACGGCGCCGAGATCCGTGTAAGCGACAGGTCACTGATCTTCTACGCGCCGGTGGATGAGTAGACCCAGCCGAGCGACTATGGCGGCGGTACGAGCCGCCCCCAATCGCGTTGGTGAATGTAGCTTACCAGCGGGGCACGAGGTCCGTTATCTGCCGTAGGATACAGCGCGGGCGCGGCGTTCTCGCCGCGCCCGCTGTGGTCGATGGAGGAGCGCAGATTAGCGGCGGAGGAGCGGGAGGTAAGGGCCGTTGTTGAATTGCGTTCAGCATCTAGTGGAGCGCCTGCGCTAATCTACTTGCTCCCCGCCCGCACGCACAAACCTCGGCGCGCCATCCGCGTCAATCGATATCTGCCAGCCGCTGGTGTCCACGCTGCCGTTGAGCTCGATGCCTGCCTGCAGCGAGCCGTCGGCGTTGAGCACTGACTCCAGCGGGGTCGGCGCCACCTCATTGGGCACGCCATCAACTGGCCCCTGCGCCGCCACCTGTGGCGCCAGCGGCGCGGCGACAAGCAGCGCCTGCACAACGATGAACAGCGCCAGCGGCAGCGCCAGGCGGCGAAAGAGTATCAGGCTGCGATTCATCGCGGGCTCCTGTTCATAGTTACGTGGTCAGCTGGATATGCCAAGTATGCCCTACCCGCGCCCTACGCGCTGTCTCCTGTGATACAGCGCGGCGATGAATATTCGCAATCACCCGCAGCGCCGCTCCAGCCCACGCAGATCGCAGATGGTGAACTGGTAGCGCCGGTCTACACTGATCAGGCGCTCGTCTTTCAACATGGCCACGGCACGGTTCGCGCTGATGCGCGCCGCGCCCACGTACTCGGCAAGGTCGGTCTGGGTGAGGCGGATGGGGATGAGTGTCGCGCCGTCTGGCTGCGGCACGCCGAGCTCGCTGGCGAGCGAGAGCAGCACCCGCGCCACGCGCTGGTCTACATCCTCGGTGACGAACGAGAGCAGCCGCTCGTTGGCCAGGCGCAGTCGCTGGGCGAGGATGCCGGCCAGGTTCAGCCCGATGCTGGGGTAGTCATCGAGGCAGCGCTCGAAATCCTCGCGGTACATCCAGAGCACCGTCGTGCGCTCCAGCGTCGTCACAGTGGCCGAGCGATGCGTACGCCGCACCACGCCCATCTCGCCCACCACGGCGTGCCGCCCCAGGATGGCCAGGATCAGGCTGCTGCCATCGCTCTGATCGACCGTCACCTTCACGGTGCCGTCGATCAGAATGTAGACCTCTTGCCCAGGGTGCTCGGCGGCGATCAGGGCGGTGCCGGACGCGAAGTTGTTGCGGCGCAGCAGCTCGCCCACGCGCTCGAGCGCAGGAGCATCGAGCCCGCGCAACAGCGGGATGCCGGAGAGTGGCGTCGGATCGCCCATTGCGCGCTTTCCAGGGCGGGTAGCATCATGAAGTTCGGTGCTTGTCAGTATGCGGCCTGAGCGCGCCAATAAGGAGGGGGTGCAGTGGGAGCTCTGTGTGAGGATTCGGGGATGATTTCGTGGGTATTCGTGGGGTACGAAGGTAGCGGAGCTGCGAGGCGTCGCGTATACTTGACATGTACACCATATGTGTCACCCTGAGCGGAGCGAAGGGTCTTTCCGTAGGCCGGGGAGAGATGCTTCGCTGCGCTCAGCACGACATGTAGCAGCGCTTACGGCACCCGGGCGTAGAGCACGACGACACCGTCGTACACGCCGACCTCGCGCTCGGCAAGCTGGACGTAGCAGGGTACCTGTGCGCCATCTCTGATGTTCACTTTGCCAAGGTGCCATCCCTGCGCGTCCTGGATGGCGCAGGGAAGCCAGAAGGCAATCACTTCGCCCGTGGTGATGCGGACAACATAGTCCCCTGGTACTCGGTTGTTCTGCCAGAGGATGGACAGTGCAAGCGGGCGCTCGGGGATGGCGTCGAGGGCCGCCCACTGATACGCAGCGCCACTGCGCGCCCAAAGCTGCTGGTAGCCATTGTCACGCGCCTGGTACCGAAGCATCCCACCCCGATGGGCGACGCGGCACTCCTGCTCGCCATCGCTGCCAACACCGAGCTCGCCCGTGTGGTAGCCCTGATCAGGCTCAGGGGCATCAACGATGAAGCCGCGACACACGGCCAATTGGCGCCCGGTGTCAGGGTCGTCAAACGTCACCGGCAGAAAGTCAGGTGGCGGCTCGGCAGCGGCATCAAGCCAGCGGAACGTTCCATCGTGGCGCTCGGGCGGGGGCAGCACGTAGCGTGGCTCCAGCCCACAGGCACCCAGGGCGCTTAGCTCTACTACCATCCAGGCGAAACGAGCGCTCACTCGTGATCGGCGCATATGCAGTCGCCCCGTACGTCCTTGGCGCCACGCATAGGCGAGCGCGCACGGCTCCCGCAGCTCTGGCACCGCTCGCTGCGCATCCTCTGGGTGGTGGTGTTTGGGGCCCTGGTGCTCGCCTACACCGCTGGCCTGCCAGCTCGGGTAGCGCGCTTGATCACGGTGCTGCCCTTCGGCGGGCCATGGTCGTCGCTCACCTTTGCCGAAGCAGCTGTCCTTGCGACCTGGAATATCGCGCTCCCCACCTACTTCTGGATCGTCCTCATCGCCGAGCTCGTGCTCGCCGGCGCCTCACTGACTCTCGGCGCGCTGATCTTCTGGCGCCAGCCCGCCAGCACGGGCGCTACCCTGACGGCACTCCTGATTATCAGCCTCGGGTGTAGTGAGAGCGATTATACCCGCAGCCTGGCCGATATGAACGGCCTGTTGCACGGGTTCCATCTGGGCATCCAGTCTCTCGCCGTCTACCTCGGCCTGGTGGTCTTCTACACCTTCCCCGACGGGCGCTTCGTGCCGCGCTGGACGCGCTGGCTGGCCCTTGGGTACGGCCTGCTAATACTCCTCTGGCTGCTCGTGCCCGCAGTCCCGTTCAGCCCACTGCCGTTCGGCAACTTCAACCGCACGCCGATTACCTCGACGCTGTTCTATCTGGGGTGGCAGGCCAGCGGGGTTGCGGCCATGGTGATTCGCTACCGCTTCCACAGTAGCGCAGCGCAGCGCCAGCAGACCAAGTGGGCGGCCTTCGGGCTGCTCCTGGGCTTAGGCGCCGCGATCAGCTTCTACATAGGACGCTGGGCGATCAGCGGCCGACTCTTGGCAGGAAACCTCGGGGCGCGCTTCGCCTATGAGCTGATCAGTAACCTGGGCTACTTGCTGATCCTGGCCGTTATCGTCGGCTGCTTCACGATCGCGATCTTGCGCCACCAGCTCTGGGACATCGACGTGGTGATCCGGCGCACGCTGCGCTACGCGCTGTGGAGCACAGCGCTGCTCGGCGTCTTCGGAATTAGCGTGCTGCTCGCACAGGGGCTGATCCGCGCCCAGGCGCTCCAGCTGCCGCTCCTGGCTACCGCACTGCTGCTCGCGGTCGGCACACTTTTCTGGCGCCAGATCTGGTCGCGACTCCGTCGCTGGAATCAGGGGCGCCCCGCCGCACCACCAGACGAGCCACCAACAGCATCAGCCCAGCTTCAGGGGTCGGCCCTGCTCTGCGCCCGGCTTGTCTGGCTGAGCCTTGCGGGCACCGTGCTGGCGATGGTGCTCAGCGGTGCCGCGCCCCGCCTGGCCGCGCTCCGCCAGACCTCGCCGCCAATCACGGGCGGTGGGCTCGTGCTGCCCGCCCATCTCTTGCCGGCGCTGCAGAGCCTGGGCCTGACCCTCGACGGCTACGCGGCGTGGATCTTCAGCGTCGAGATCCTGGTAGTCAGCGCCTTCTTCCTCACAGCCGCCTTTCTCTTCTGGCGCCGCACCACCGACCGTGGGGCCTTCTTCGTCGCGCTGCTGCTGCTTAGCTATGGGGCAACCGAGACGGGCTTTGGCAGCGGCATAGGCCGTCTGTATCCCCTTTGGGACTGGCCGTTCGAGCTCTTGCAGGCCATCGGCGCCGCGATGATTATCGTGGTGTTCTGCACCTTCCCCGACGGGCGCTTTGCGCTCCGCTGGGCGCGGCCGCTCACCCTCGGCTGGTGCGTGCTGGTGTTCGTCTGGCTGCTGTTTCCTCAACTGCCTTTTAACATTGTCAATGGTGCAACGTTTAACCGAACGCCGTTCTTGTCGCTCGGCTTCGGGTTGATCTGGCATCTCGCTGCGCTCTACGCCCTTGTGCATCGCTACCGGCGTGCGCAAGGCACGCTGCGCCTCCAGATGCAGTGGATGGTCTATGCGCTGATGGTTGTCTCCGTGACGACCACCATGCGCTATACGCTCCAGCCCGCACTCTGGGCCATTCCGATCGCTACCCACCCGCGCTGGGATGTGCTTCACCTCATGCTGCTGCGCCCGCTCTACTGGCTCACGCTGCTCGTCGTTCCCCTGAGCCTCACCGTGGCGATCCTGCGCTACCGGCTCTGGGGCATCGAGACGGTGATCCGCCGCACGCTGCTCTACACCGCCCTGAGCCTCGCCCTCGCCGGGATCGCCGGCCTCAGCATTTTCGTCGGCCAGACCCTGCTGCGCGGCCTCAGTGGCATCGACAGCGAGCTGACAGCGGTGCTCACCACGCTGCTCTGCGTGCTGCTGTTCGAGCCGCTCCGGCGCGGGCTCCAGGCCCGCATCGACCGCCAGTTCGACCGCACCAGCGTCGATTTTCGCCCCGCCCTCATCGCATTCGGCCGCGAGCTCAACCAGCTGCGCGCCGTACCCGATCTGCTCGATGCGCTCCTGGCCCGCAGCACCAACCTGCTGAAGATCGCTCACGGGGCTGTCTACCTACGTGCTGCCGATGGCGACCTTCAGCTGATCCACGCCAGGCATGCGCCCCCCAACACGCCAGCTGTGCTCGACTCGCAGACCACCACCCAGCTACGGCCCGATAGCGACTGGCATCGCCCTGGCGATCGCCAGTGGCCCCTGCTGCTGCCGATCACCGCCATGCGCCAGGGCGAGCGGGCCGTGATCGGCGCGCTGGCCCTCGGCCCCAGACGCTCGGAGGAACCCTACCAGCGCACGACGATCGAGCTGCTGCTGGCCCTCGCGGATCGCACTGGCACCGCGCTCACGGTGGCCCAGCTGGTCGCCTACCAAACCTCGCCCGCTGGCCGCGCCGAGGCCCTGGCCCAGGAGCTTGCACGTTCGCCAGAAACCACCGTCCGGGCGCTGCATCGCCTCGCCCAGAGCGCCCTCACCAGTGCTGACCAGGCGGCCGTGCTCGCCGCACTGCCGGGTGCGCTGCAGGCCCTTGCGCTCAGCTCTCTCGCCGAGCTTGCCACGGGCTATCGCCTGGTGGCCGACAGTCGCAGCGACCCGACCTTGCTCCCCGCCGGCCTGCGCCTACTCGCAGCCCACAGCGACGCCGGGGCGGCTGCGCCCACCACCCAGCTGCACACACTTTACCGCCTGTGTCGCGACGCCCTGGAGATCGACCAGGTTGCCGCGCTCGGCGCGCTCCTGCCCGAGGCCAGTGCGCTCACCGTGCCGGACGCGACCGAACCCCCGTTCGCCCCGCCCGTCGCCAGTTCCATCGCGCTGTTTCAGCGCGTCCTGCGCACGCTCGAGGGGCTGCCACGCCAGGCGACGGCCTCTGGCCAGCTGGATTGTTTGCGCCAGGTGCGTGCGCAGATCGAACAGCTCGCCAGCCAACTGTCGCTCACCATCGACCCGATCGAGCGCCTGATCGCGCAGCGCATCGCCCAGCATTGGCGCGACCTGATCGACGCGCAGATCCAGGCGATCCAGGGCCGCGCCCAGGTAGAGGTGCGCCTGATCACCGGGAGCGTCGTGCTGGCGCCCCAGATCACGCTCGCCGCCGAGCTGATCAATCGCGGGCAGGGGCCAGCACGCCAGGTGTCGCTGACGCTCACGCCCGGCGTCGGCTACACCGTGCTCGCAGACGGGCGCGCCGTGCCTGATCTGGCGCCGGGCGAGACACAGATCGTCACCTTTATGCTGCGGCCCGCTGGCGCTGCGCCCCTGCGCCCGCTGCTCACGCTGGCCTACGACGATGCGGGGCACGGGGGCGCACCCCGCAGCCTGACCTTCCCGGTCGCGGTGCTCACGGCGCCGCCGTGGGTGGCGCCGCTGCCCAACCCCTATGTCGCGGGCATGCCGCTGCGACCAGGCAGTCGTCTCTTCATCGGGCGGGCGCGCGATCTCACGATCATTGCGCGCGCCCTGGCGCGCCCCACGCCCATCGCCCTGATCCTCACCGGCCAGCGCCGCATGGGCAAGACCTCGCTGCTCCAGCAGCTCGGCACCCAGCTGCACACGGAGGTGGTGGCCGTCTACCTCGACGGCCAGCGGCTCGGGCTCGACCCAGGCCTCCCCCAGCTCTTCGCCGATATCGCCGAGCGCATCGCTCGGAGCCTGGCGCTGCCGCCGTCGGATCGCACGGGCCTGGAAGCTGGGCCTGCGGCGTGGTTTGAACAGCGCGTCTTGCCTGTCGCGCTGGCAAGCGCTGGCAGCCGGCGCCTGCTGCTCATGATCGACGAGATCGAGGCACTGGAGGAGCGCAGCGCGGCGGGGCGGCTGGACCCGGCCTTCTTCGGCTATCTGCGCCACCTGATGCAGCACGAGCCGCGCATCGGCGTGATTTGCGCCGGCGCACATCGCCTGGATGAACTGCGCCCGGCAGCCTGGAGCGGGATCTTCAATGCGGCGCTCCACCATCGGCTCGGCGGCCTGCACGCAGACGATGCGCGCGCGCTGATCACCGGCCCACTTGGGGCGACGCCGGTCTACGATGAGCTGGCGCTGGATCAGATGCTGCGCCTGAGCGGTGGGCAGCCATACTTTCTTCAACTGCTCTGCCAGACGCTGGTCGATGCAGCGAACGAGCGCCAGGAGGCGGTGGTGCTGCTGGAGCAGGTGCTGGCCGTGCGCGACCAGATCCTCGAGCTCGGCGAGGCGCCGCTGGCCGATCTCTGGAGCGACTCGTCGGAAGGCGAGCGCACCACCCTGATCGCGCTGGCACGGCTGCTGCCCATAACCGCCGTCACCGACGCGGCGCAGCTGACCGCGCTGGCGAGCGCCCGTGGCATGCCCTTGGCGCAGAAGCCGTGCGATGGGGCGCTCCAGCGGCTCGCCTGGCGCGACATCCTGTTCGCCGAGGACGACGAGACCGCCGCAGGTGGACGGCGCTACCGCTGGCGCCTGGCCCTTTTCGGCCATTGGATCGCGCGCACCCAGGCGCTGCCGCCGTACGACGCGACACCTTACGTTTAGGTAGAATCCCAGGACGCCGCATCAAGATCGCGCGGCACAAACTGGTAGCCCTGGCCGCGCAGATTCGCCAGGCACCCCGCGTCCTCCTTCAAGGCGAGCCGGAGCGCCTTGAGCGTCGTGCGCAGGCTGTCCAGGCCGTTCGCCACATCCGCGCGCGGCCAGATCGCACCGGCCAGCTCCGTCTTGGGCACGAGCCGTGCTTGGTGCGTGACGAGGTAGGCGAGCAGATCGAACTGCTGGGGCGTGAGCGGCAGCGGCTGACCACGGCGCAGCGCCGGGTCGAGCGTGAGCGGCGGGGCCTGGACGAGACCGGCCACCGCCTGCGTGGCGACAAACGCCCGGAAGCCATCGGAGAGCAGCGTGGGCGCGCCCGTCGTGGTGCGAGCAACTAACCCAGCCGCTTCGAGGCGGCGCAGACCGGCTGGCTGGATTGGCGCCAGGACCGGCAACAGGGCGAGCAGCCGCTGATCGGCGGCCTCCAGATTGGCCCAGAAGGCGCCCCAATGATCGCTGGCCTCCTCGCGGAAGGGGCCGTGGAGCAGGGCCGCAGCGCTGGCCGCCGTTTGCGGTGCGCCGGCCGCCACCGCGTCAAAGGCGTAGTCGCCGAGCATCTGGAGAAAAAACGGGTGGTCGCCAGCCACGGTGATCAGTGCATCGATAAACGGTGGTGTGAAGGGCACATCACCGCGTGCGGAGAGCTCGCGCAGGAGCGCACTACTCTCGCTGCGTGCGAAGAGGCCGATCCGCAGGAGCGCAAAAAAGTTGAAGAAGGGGGAACTGCGTGCGCGCACGCGGGCATAGGTGAGATCGAGCAGCGGGCGCGTCGAGACGGTCACGTACGCCAGGCGCTGCTCCATCGCCAGGGCGCGCAGGCTGGCGAAAAAGTCGTTGTCGAGGTGCGGGTTCGCGCTCAGGGCCTCGAACTCATCGAGCAGCAGCGCCAACTGGAGCCCCTGCTGGGTCGCCTGGGCGACCACGCGCTCCAGCGTCGCAAACGCGGCGGGCGCGGATTCATCGTGCAGCGCGGCGGCGACGGGCGTAGCGGTCATGGCCTGCTGGAGCATGCGGGCCAGGCGTCCATACAGCTGCGCCGCTGAAGCCTGGCCCCAGCTTTCGCAATCCAAGTAGGCGCAGCGCAGTGGCGAAGCCGCAGCGTCGGCGAGATGAAAGAGCAGCGAAGTCTTCCCGATGCGACGCGGCCCCACCAGGGCGACGCTCTGCCCCTCGGCAAGAAAGGCCAGCGCCCGTGTGAGCAGAGGCGCGCGCCCAAAAAAGTAGCTGCGGTCGCGGATGGGGCCGCGATGAAAAAACGGGTTCCCTGGTACCATGGCGTGATCCCGTGCGCTGCGTGGAGAGCGTTATTGTAGCACGTGCGCTCGCACCGCTCTCGGTACGCAGCAACGCGGGGGTGCAATGCGCGAGCACACGGTGTAGAGCAGATCGTGCTCGAGACAACACACGCGCAACCCTTCGTGAGCAGGCAGGCATCATGCTTAGCGTGCTCAGCTACAGCTTGTGATTGCTTTGATGGCACAAGAGATTTATTTGGCCGAAGAAGCTACCGAGCAATGAGGGTTGGCACCAACGTCCGGCGAACAGCGAACGAAGGCCCGAGGTTCGCAGCACCGCGCTGGGGAACTCTTCCTGACAAATCATTGTGTTGTGATTGTGACGCTGCCCAGTGTGCACGAAGCGCCGAACATGAAGGGGAAACGCACGAGCAGGCACAAGGGTCGACTATACCAGTCGCTTTGCGACTGGTGCTTGGCAAAGCAAACTATGGAAGGCACAGCCACAGAGGAGTGGTTCACGTCTTTTTGAGCGCACGAGCCGGTACTCTTTTGCCTGTCCCCCTCTATTTAACCCTGTTTCGCCCCCTTCCACCGGCGCGCTTCTTCCTGTATCCTGCTGAAACATGCTCGGTCGCGTCTCGATGTTCAGTCGTTGGCAGCGTTAGCCCACAGGAGATCTCCGCGATGGTATCACGCGCACCTACTATCCCCCCGCCGTATGGTGAGCAACGCATGCCTGACGGCGGGGGGCGAGCGCAGCTGGAGCCGTTTCAGGTGACGATCACCGAGGCGGCGCGGCTCCTCGCGTACGACGCCAGCACGATCCGGCGCCTGATCGCGCGGGGCGAGCTCCCCGCCGTCGGCGAGGGCCGACTACGCCGCATCCCCGTGCAGGGGCTGCGCGACTATCAGCAGCGGCATCTCGTCACCTAACTCGCCCCGAATCCGCCCTGAGCGCAGCGCCCTTGTCTACCGGAGCTACGCACAAACAGACGAGGACGACTCCAAGCTTGGCGGCATTGGTCGTCCTCGTCTGAGCTGAAACCCCGGATAGGGTCTCTGCGCCTAACATATCACCCGCTGAGCGCGGTGTCAACGTGTTGGCATGGCTGGGCATTGCCATACCCGCGAGCAGCGATGGTGGAAGCGCGTCGCCGTGCGTACCACGGAGCAGCTGCATCCCCAACTCCACCCCATGCGCCTTGCGAGCCGCAACGGGCGGCTCTATACCGGGGCGTGCCCCTTAACGTGAAGGTCGCCCACTACGGCGCCTTGCGTGGTTCCAACGCCTACCAAGCCCATGACGTGATCCTGGCCCAAGTCTACCACCCCAACCTGGAGCAGGTGGTGCGCGAGGGCCGGGCGCTCTTCGCCGACGACGAGACCCCGCTCGACGAGCGGATCGTGCTCGCCAACACGCGGCTCCACGACGCGACCGGTGCCGCCTGGCAAGTGTCGGTGCCCACCTTCGCCGACCCGCGCCTCGCCGCCCTGCTCGCCCAGCGCCGCGAGGCGGAGCTGCTGCAATGTGCGCTCCGGGGCCGCCCGTTCGACCACCCCGACACGCAGATCACGCTCCTGTTCAGTCTACCCGTCCCCGGCCTTGAACCGACGCTCATTGTAGAGGCGGCACAGAGCCCCGAGAGCAACGCGGGGCGCGAGGCGGCAGCCAAAGCCCGGCTGTGCGCCGCCGCGCAGCAGCTGCTCGACCGCACGGTACGGGTCATCGACGTGCACCGGCTCGCCAGCGCCGCGCACGCCAGCGTGAGGACGGTGCGCAAACACTGGGCGCACATCGCGGCGCGGCTGCATCTACGGATGGCGACCAGGCGCGAGCGGGCAGCGATGCCACGCGGCGGCGCGCGGGTCTTTGCGCGCATGGTCTTGCTCCGACGGGGGCGCTGGGTGCCACGGCGCACAGATCAGCAGCCGCTCGAGCACGGCCCCGCCACCGCGTCCGCCACCGGCCGATCCCTAGCAGCGTATCACCGAGGAGGAGACCCCTGCATGGACGGCCAAACAGTTGACACACAACGGTTCCGCATTCATCGGCTTTTGACGCCGCTCGGCCTGTGCAGCATCCCGCTTTGCACACGCGCGAGCCATCGTCCTGGTGGGAGGAGCAGGGATGTGAAGGGGTGGGAGAAGGGGGCGAAACGTATTCGCCGGCTTCCACACCCTGCTTCTCCCACCCCTCACTTACCCGGTTTTGCGGCCTAGAGCGACCAGATGAGCAGGCAGAATACGGCTTCACAATGAGGAGGAACGCCAATAACAGTTTCGGCGTTTTACTCGCCTACCCCCGCATCGATCACGCCGTGCGGGGAGCCCGTGCCGCCGCGGGCTACCCCTTTATTCACAGGCTGCGCCGCCAACGTAAGAGAGCGAGCCCGCCACATCGTTCAGCCCTGATGCTCAAGCTGGTCAACGAGGAGGCATGGGCAGGGATGCTCCCAGCTAAGCTCGTCTGACTGTAAAAAGTTTCACGCTGCTCGACTCTGACTGTCGGCGATGCGCAAGAACGTTCAGGTCGAAGAGCGCTGGCCGTACCCAAGCGTACAGTTCCGTACACGACGCTGCTTGAAACCCGTACCGATGCGTACGGAAGCGTACCCGACCAACACGCAGGCTTTCCAGAAAGGACCCATGCCATGGAGTTCAACCAGCACGCCCCCGCCGGCAGCATCCTTGAGCTCGTAGCACGAGCCTGGGCCGCTGGCCAGCCAGCCGCCTTTGCCGTCCGCCCCACCGTCCGCATTGGCAGCGCCACACTGATCCCGGTTGCCATCGACAATGGGAACGACGCGCTCAAAGGGGCCACACTGCGGCTCGACCCCAACCCAGCTGCGGGAGCGCCGCCACTGACCGTCCTCACGACGATCCGGGTGCCCACGGCCTTCGCGGTCGCCGAGGCGATCCAGGGCCGCCAGGAGGTGACGTATCAGTGCGACAACGTCGCGTTCTGGACCGGGGCAACGGCGCTTGCCCACGCGGGCGACGCGCTCCGCCTCGGGCCGACCATCC
>Ga0335394_10001666_pt1 | contig 25034 bp, 23 predicted proteins | sample MAT03_FD_205741 | JGI IMG/M metagenome (GOLD analysis project Ga0335394, IMG submission 205741) | Freshwater microbial communities from Lake Fryxell liftoff mats and glacier meltwater in Antarctica - MAT-03 (spades assembly) (version 2) ...
GACCAGCCAGTACACGAGCTTCAGCGCCATCGCACTGGTGGGAAACGGCTTGATGCTGCGTTCCACTGGCGCCGTGCCATCGCGATCGAACTGCGTATTCAGGGCGCGCAGCGTCGGCGTCAGGTGATAGTTGTTGCTCCAGATGAAATCCGCTGACGCGGCGTTGAGCTTCACGAACGACATCAGGCCGGCCGGCGCGCCGCCGCGCGCGCTGTCGGTGAGAGTGGATTGCGTCGCCTGTTTGAACGGATGCCGCAGCACGCGCCGGTCCACGCCAGCCTTGCCGCGCGGGTTGTAGACCTCCGGAATCGAATACCACGTCGCGAACACGGGCAGCCGCTGGCCGTCCACGACCGACGCCGATGGCGCCGTCAGCGCCGCCCACAGGTCCCACGCGTGGCCGCGCACCGTGGCCTGGTCGCCGGTCAGCACGGCGCCCAGCAACGTGAATTCGGGTGCGGGAATGGACGCGCTGGGTGCGAAGTCCTGGTAGACGAATCGATCGCCAGGGGCGGCGGATTGCGCCGCGGCCGGAACGGCAATCGCGACGAGGCATGCAAGGAGAGCGTTCCGCATACCCGCAGCGTAGCAGTGCGGGTTGCCGCCGGGCAATAGCAACGCGCGGCCGCGCAGTATCATGGTGGGCTCAACCAGGAGAACCCCATGAGCAATCGTCAAGTCGTCATCGTCAGCGGTGTTCGCACGGCCATCGGGGACTACGGCGGCAGCCTGAAGGACATCGCGCCCTCCGAACTCGGCGCGCGCGTCGTGCGCGAAGCCGTGGCCCGCGCCAAGGTCGACCCGAAGGACGTCGGGCAATGCGTGATCGGCAACGTGCTGCACACCGAGCCCAAGGACATGTACATCTCGCGGCTGGCCTGCGTGAACGGCGGCCTTCCCGTCGAAACGGGCGCGCTGACCGTCAACCGGTTGTGCGGCAGCGGCATGCAGGCCATCGTCAGCGCCGCGCAATACATCCTGCTGGGCGACACCGATGTCGCCGTTGCGGGTGGCGCCGAAAGCATGAGTCGCGCCGTCTACATGAACCTCACGCAGCGCTGGGGCGCGCGGATGGGCGATACCAAGATGGTCGACGCGATGGTGGGTGCGCTTACCGATCCGTTCGACACGATCCACATGGGCGTCACCGCGGAGAACGTCGCCACGCGCTGCGGCATCACCCGCGAGCAGCAGGATGCCTTCGCGGTCGAGAGCCACGCACGGGCCACGCGCGCGCTGGCCGCCGGCCACTTCAAGGACCAGATCCTGCCCATCGAGCTCAAGAGCAAAAAGGGTCCGGTCTTCTTCGACACCGACGAACATGTGCGCAGCGACGCCTCGCTCGAAGGCATGGCCAAGCTTCGCGCCGCATTCATCAAGGATAACGGTACCGTCACCGCTGGCAACGCGTCGGGCCTGAACGACGCGGCGGCCGCCGTGGTGCTGATGGATGCCGAGGCGGCGAAGGCACGCGGCTTGAAGCCGATGGCGCGGCTACTGGCCTACGGTCATGCGGGCCTCGACCCCAAGATCATGGGTTTGGGACCTGTCAGTGCCGTCAAGCGTGCGCTGGCCAAGGCGGGACTCACGATCGCGCAAATGGACGTGATCGAATCCAACGAAGCCTTTGCCGCGCAGGCGCTCGGCGTGAACAAGGAGCTGGGGCTCGACCCGGCCAAGGTCAATCCCAACGGCGGGGCGATCGCGTTTGGCCATCCGATCGGCGCCACGGGTTGCCTGCTCACGGTGAAGGCGATGTATGAACTACAGCGCACCGGGGGGCGCTACGGCCTCGTCACGATGTGCATCGGCGGCGGGCAAGGGATTGCGGCGGTGATTGAGAGGATATAACGCCGGCGCTCCCGCGCCATCAAAGAAAAGCCCGGAACTTACGGCACGATTCCCTCCAGGCCCAATGCCACCGCAACTTTCCGCAGGACATTCTTCCCGATCGTTGCCGATACGTTCCCCAGCCGGGTGGCATCGACGGCTTCGATCGTGGCGATCTTGGCCGTACGAATCACCGATGGCGCCGGGAGCCCTGCCGCCGCAAGATTGGTGATCACAACATCGCCGGGCCAACCCCGGTTTTTCGCACTGGTGATTATGGCGACCCAGAGAAGCCCATGCGCGTTATCGACGCCGGCTGTCGAAACGACGAGCGCTGGTCGTGATTGTCGCGTTGCGCGATCGGTATACGGGAACCGGACTTTGACGACATCCCCCTGACTAAAGGCTGCCATAGGCTTTGGCATCCGCTTCGGAACTCCACTCGCGAAAGGTGCGGATGGGGTCGTCCGCCTGCGGCCCTCGAGGCGCCTTGGTGAGAACTACGCGCTGATCGACGATCTCGTACAGCAGTTCGTCGCCCTCACGCAGATTCAAAGCCGCGCGCACCGGCTGCGGTATTGTGGTCTGCGCCTTGCTGGTCAGCTTGCTGGTGATCACAATGAACTCGACTCCGCGCTCGGCAGGTGGTAAGGATATTCCTTCCAATCGTAAGGAAATGCTGGCGCATAGGCAACGGTGTTCTGCCACCGCAACGATATGGGTGCTGGCGAGCCGCGCTACAATGCGCGCTCGCCCCCAGGAGTTCATGATGAGCCTATCCATGTACCAAGCCTCCGTCCCCGTCTTCGCGCGCGGCCTGACCAATCTCAAAACGATCCTCACCAAGGGCGCCGCGCACGCTGCTGCGAAAAAGATCGATGAGTCGGTGTTCCTCAATGCGCGCCTCTACCCCGACATGCTGGCGTTTGCGCGCCAGATTCACATCGCCACCGACTTCGCCCGCGGAACCGTCGCACGGCTGACGGGCGTCGAGCCGCCCAAGTGGGAAGACAACGAGACGTCATTCGCCGAATTGATTGCACGCGTCGACCGCACGATTGCGGCCGTCAACGGTTTCACCGCCGCGCAGGTGGATGGCGCGGAAACACGCACCGTCACGCGGCCTGTCCGCGGCGAACCCAAGGTGTTTACCGGCATCAACTACCTGCTGCAATATTCGATGCCGAATTTCTACTTCCACTCAACCACCGCGTACGCGATCCTGCGCAGCAACGGCGTGGAAGTCGGCAAGGGCGATTTCATCGGCGCGCTTGACTGAAGCGTCGTCACGACGCGCGATGCGTCGTTCGGCGAACAAGAGCCCCGCTTCGGCGGGGCTTTTTTGTGATGTATCGAGGGTTTAACGCTTGATCAAGTCCGCAAGGAGCGGATTGGGGAAGCGTCGTTTCTGAGTAATTGCGTAAAAGGACTCCTCGAGGTTCGCAATCGGACAAACCTCGATGAGTGTTCCCGCTGCCAGTTCGTCGCGCACGACGATGACTGGCACCAGCGTCAGTCCATCGCTTTCCCGGGCAAGCAGGCGCAGCATCGCCATGTCATCGACCTCGGCCAGAATGATCGGCCGGATGCCTGCGAGTTCGAGCAGCCGGTCGAACGCGACGCGGACGTCGCTGTCGAGGCTCGGAAGCAGGATCGGCTCGGAGCGAAGGTCTTCCGGAAAGCGAAAATCCGTGCGCCTGGCGTTCGGTCGGCCGACCAGCGCTACTGGTTGTTGGTCGAGCAGATGGCTGCGAGCGCTCGCCCGCGCGTCACCCTTCGGCGCGCTGTTGGCGAGCACTACGTCAAGGCCGTGCGCCTCCAGTTGTGCGAGCAGGTCGCGCATGGTCCCCGACCGCACGATGAGTTCGACGTCCGCACGGCCAACCAACGGCCGGAGAAATTCGAGCTGAAAGTTGCGGGACAGCGTCGTCAGCGCGCCAACTCGCAACACCTGCCGGCGGTTCAGCGGTCGGCCCTGCATCGTACTGACAAGCTCGTCGCCGGCCTGGAATACGGTGTCGGCATCCATGGGGATCCGAGGCTTCCGTGCGGCGGTGGCGGCGATGCCGGAAGACCCGCGTGCGGCGATCGCCGCCGTGGCGGACGCGCTCGGCATCCCCGAACGCGCCGTCGAGGATTATCTGCACCGTGCGTTGAACGACATCGGCGGCTGGGCGGGCTATGTCCGCTATCGCGTCTGGGACAATGCGCTCTATGGCCGTGAGGACGAAACGCTGGTCGAGCTGTTGGCGATCCGGCTGGTATGGGGCTATGCGCTGTTCCTCGAACGGACCGACGCTGCCTTCACAGCGGCTTGGGCCGAGGCAATGGCTGAGGCGGCCGCCTTTCCCGTGGACGAGCGCTTGGGCGACGACCCCGAGCTGGCGCTCGATCTGATCCTCCACGAAGGCTATGAAGCCGCCTACCGGCGCAAGCTGCTGGAACGGCTCACCCGGCACTTCACCGGGCCGAAGTCGGTCGGCAAGCGCGCGCGCAAAGCGGTCCAGGCCGCCTTCTGCATCGACGTGCGTTCGGAGGTCTATCGGCGGGCGCTGGAGACGGTCGCGCCCGACGTGGAGACGATCGGCTTTGCCGGCTTCTTCGGCTTCCCGATCGAGTATGTCCCGATCGGCCGCACCACCGGCGGGGCGCAATGCCCCGTGCTGCTGAAGCCCGCCTTCATCGTCTGCGAGGAAGTGGTGGGGGCGTCGGACATCGAGGCGGAAAGAATCCTCGGGCTGCGCCTGCTGCGCCGACGCGCCGCGAAGGCATGGAAGGCGTTCAAGCTCTCCGCTGTCTCGTCGTTCACCTATGTGGAGACGGTAGGCTTGATGTTCGCCAGCAAGCTCATCGGCGACAGCGCCGGGCTGACCCGCACGGTCAGCGACCCGAACACCGACGGCCTCGATCCGCAGGTGATCGGACGGATCGGGCCTCGCCTCGATCCGCGCTTGATCGGCGACCGGACCCGGTTTCGACGCCGAGCAGCGCACCGCCATGGCCGAGGCAGTGCTGCGGGCGATGTCGCTCACCGAGGGGTTCGCGCGGCTGGTGCTGCTGACCGGCCATGGCAGCACGACCGTCAACAACCCCCATGCATCGGGTCTCGATTGCGGCGCGTGCGGCGGTCACACCGGCGAGGCCAACGCCCGCGTCGCTGCGGCGATCCTCAACGATCTTGAGGTGCGGCAGGAATTGGCAAGCCGCGGCATCGGCGTCCCCGACGACACCTGGTTCCTCGGGTGTCTGCACGACACGACCACCGATCAGGTGCGCATCTTCAGCGCCGATCAACTACCGGCGACGCATGCGGCCGACCTGGTGTTCGTCCGCGAGGCGTTGACCAAGGCGTCCTCTCTGGCGCGCGCTGAGCGCGCACTGCTTCTGGGTATCGATAAAAGTGCGGATATCGACCGCGCGGTGACCGCGCGCAGCCGCGACTGGGCGCAGGTGCGTCCCGAATGGGGCCTTGCCGGTAACGCCGCTTTCATCGCCGCGCCGCGCGAACGCACGCGGGGGCTCGACCTCGGCGGCCGCGCCTTCCTGCACGACTACGATTGGCGCAAGGATGCCGACTTCGGCGTGCTCGAACTGATCATGACCGCGCCGATGGTCGTCGCCAGCTGGATCAACCTGCAGTATTACGCTTCGACGGTGAACAATCGCGCCTTCGGCAGCGGCAACAAAGTGCTGCACAATGTCGTCGGTCAACTCGGCGTGCTCGAAGGCAACGCCGGCGACCTCAAGGTCGGCCTGCCGTGGCAATCGGTGCATGACGGCGCGCGGTTCGTGCATGAGCCGCTGCGGCTCAACGTCTTCATCGAGGCGCCCGAGGACGCGTTGAACCGCGTCATCGCCGAGCACGAGGGCTTGCGGCAGCTGGTCGGCAATGGCTGGGTCCATCTCTTCCGCCTCGACGACGCGGGCCGGACGATCCGGCGTTACGGCGGCGACCTGCGCTGGGTAGACGCCGCATGACGAGGAGGCTTTCTAGCGATGGCGAGCGCGGCGCGACGGTACGAGGATGACGAAGCGGTGCTCGCGACCATGCATGGCAAGGAGCGGGTCGTCGCGCCGTTATTGCGCAACGCCCTCGGCTTGCGGGTCAGTTTGACGCCAGGCATCGACACGGATCGCTTTGGCACGTTCAGCCGCGACCTCGAAAGGACGGGATCGCAGCTCGATGCCGCGCGCGCCAAGATCGCCGCGGCGTTCGAGATCTCGCCAGGCGCACGCGTTGCGGTCGCGAGCGAGGGCAGCTTTGGGCCGCATCCGCAGATTCCCTTCGTACCGCTCGCTCGGGAGATCGTCGTGATGAGGGACCGTGTCAGCGGTCTCGAGCTGATCGGCCATCATGTCGGCGTGGAGACGAATTTCAGCCACGCCGTCGTTACGGACGTCGCCGGCGCCTTGGCTTTTGCTGACCGTGCGGGCTTTCCCGGACATGGGGTGATCGTCATCGGCTGCGTCGATCAGCAGCCGGTGCCCGGGCGCGCGCTGATCAAAGACGTTAGCGATCGGGCCGACCTGCAAAGGGCGGTCGAGACGGTGATCGCCACCTGTGGCGCCGCCTTCGTCGAGACCGACATGCGCGCCCATCGCAATCCGACGCGGATGCGGGCCATCAAACGCGCGACGCTGGACCTTGTCCGCCGGTTTAGGAGCCTCTGCCCGATCTGCGCGCGACCCGGATACGCCGTCACCCAACCGCTATTCGGTTTGCCCTGTTCATGGTGCGGGAGTCCGACGATCGCATTGAAAGCTGATGTCTATTGCTGTGAGGGCTGTGGTTTCCGGGAAGAGCGCGCAGTGAAGGCGGCGACCGCGGACCCGGCACATTGCGCTGAGTGCAATCCATGATCATCTTGACCTGCATCGGATGATGCCTCACCCAAGATTGGGCGCAAGCCGCGAGCGGGCCACCGCCGGCGGCACCCCGACGCGCGCCGCAAAATCGTCGAGCTGATCATCACCGATCCGGCCCACGGCAAAGTACCGCGCGTCCGGATGAGCGAGGTAGAAGCCGCTCACTGCGGCGGTGGGCAGCATCGCGAAACTCTCGGTCAACGTCATGCCGATATCGTTGGCGCGCAGCAGATCGAACAGCGGCGCCTTGACCGCGTGGTCGGGGCACGCCGGATAACCCGGCGCCGGTCGGATGCCGCGATATTCCTCGCGGACCAGCGCGTGCACATCGAAGGTACCGGCATCGTCATTCGCTTCATAACCCCACAGCTCGCGGCGCACCTTGCGGTGCAGCCATTCCGCGAAGGCCTCGGCCAACCGATCGGCCAGCGACTTCAACATGATCGCGCTGTAGTCGTCCTTCGCCGCCTCGAACTCGGCCAGCTTTTTCTCGATGCCGATGCCCGCCGTGACCGCAAAGGCACCGGCGTAGTCGGCGATACCGGAGCCCGCCGGCGCCACGAAATCGGACAGGCAGAAGTTGGGATTGCCGGCCGGCTTTTCGTTTTGCTGGCGCAGGTTGTGCCACGTGAGAACGGGCCGCATGCGCGCCTCGTCCTCGAACAGCACGATGTCGTCGCCCGCGGCCTGCGCAGGATTGAGCGAGATCACGCCATGCGCGGTAAGCCAGCGGCCCTCGACAATGCGCTTCAGCATCGCCTTGCCGTCGGCGTACACGTTGCGCGCTGCCTCGCCGACGACGGCATCGTCCAGTATCGCGGGGAACGGCCCAGACAATTCCCACGCTTGAAAAAACGGGCTCCAATCGATGAAGGGCGCGAGTTGCGCCAGATCGACGTTGCGGAACTCGCGCCGCCCCAGCGCCAGCGGCACCGACGGCTTCGCGCGCACCCAGTCACTGCCGCAGCCATTGGCGCGCGCCGCCGTCAACGTGACCAGTTTCGGCCCCTTCTTGCTCGCATGCTGTACGCGAATTTTCTCGTAGTCGGAAGCCACTTCCGCGACGTAGGCGTCCTTCAATTCGTCAGACAGGAGATTGCTCGCCACGCCCACCGCGCGCGAGGCATCGGGCACGTAGACCGTCACGCCACCGTAATGCGGCGCGATCTTCACCGCCGTATGCACGCGCGATGTGGTGGCGCCACCGATCAGCAGCGGCTGCCGCATCTCGAGGCGCTGCATCTCGTGCGCCACGTGCGCCATTTCCTCCAGCGACGGCGTGATGAGTCCTGACAGTCCGATGATGTCCGCGTTGCGCTCCATCGCGGTCTCGAGGATTTTCTTCGCCGGCACCATCACGCCGAGATCGATCACATCGAAGTTGTTGCACTGGAGGACCACGCCGACGATGTTCTTGCCGATATCGTGCACGTCACCCTTCACCGTCGCCATGACGATCGTGCCCCTGGGCTTGCCGGCATCGCCGGACAGACGCTTCTCCTCCTCGATGAACGGCACCAGATGGCCCACTGCCTGCTTCATCACGCGCGCGGACTTCACCACCTGCGGCAGGAACATCCTGCCCGCGCCGAAGAGATCGCCCACGACGTTCATCCCCGCCATCAGCGGTCCCTCGATCACCTGGATGGGCCGCGGGTACTTCTGCCGTGCCTCCTCCGTGTCTTCGATGATGTACGCGGTGATGCCCTTGACCAGCGCGTGCGACAGCCTCGACTCGACATCGCGCTCGCGCCACGTCAGGTCCTCGGTGCTGACCTTGCCCTGTGCCTTGACCGTTTCGGCGAACGTGACGAGGCGCTCCGTCGCATCCGGCCGGCGATTGAGCACGACATCTTCCACGCGCTCGCGCAGTTCCGGATCGATGGCGTCGTACACGCCGAGCTGCCCGGCATTGACGATGCCCATCGTCAGCCCGGCCTTGATCGCGTGGTACAGGAACACGGTGTGGATGGCCTCGCGGACCGGCTCGTTGCCGCGAAACGAAAAGCTCACGTTGGAAATGCCCCCCGACACCTTGGCATGCGGCAGGTGCTGCCGGATCCAGCGCGTGGCATTGATGAAATCGACCGCGTAGTTGTTGTGCTCGTCGATACCGGTGGCGATCGCGAACACGTTCGGATCGAAGACGATGTCCTCGGGCGGGAAGCCCACCTCGTCCACCAGCAGGTCGTAGCTGCGCTTGCAGATGGACGTCTTGCGCTCGAAGGTATCGGCCTGGCCCTTCTCGTCGAAGGCCATCACGATCACGGCGGCGCCATAGCGGCGCACGCGCTTCGCCTGCTCGATGAAGGCGGCCTCGCCTTCCTTCATCGAGATCGAGTTGACGATGGGCTTGCCCTGCACGCACTTCAGGCCCGCCTCGATCACCTCCCACTTGGAGGAATCGATCATCAACGGCACGCGCGCGATGTCGGGCTCCGTGGCGATCAGATTCAGGAAGCGGACCATCGCCGCCTTCGAATCGAGCATCGCCTCGTCCATGTTGACGTCGATCACCTGCGCGCCGCTCGCCACCTGCTGGCGGGCGACTTCCACCGCGCCCGCGAAGTCGTCGGTCAGGATCAGCCGCGCAAACACCTTCGAGCCGGTGACATTCGTGCGCTCGCCGACGTTGACGAACAGCGAATCGTCGCCGATGGCCAGTGGCTCGAGGCCGGCGAGGCGCATCACGCCATCCCCAGGCGTCGCCGTCATGCTGCGGCTTCCGCACTCTCCTCGTGGGGCAGCACGCGCGGGGGCAGTGCGCTGACGGATTGCGCGATCGCCCGGATGTGGTCCGGCGTGGTGCCGCAGCACCCGCCGACGATGTTGACGAAGCCGCTGCGCGCAAAGTCGTGCAGCAGCCTCGCGGTTTGTGCCGGCGTCTCGTCGTAGCCCGTCTCCGCCATCGGATTGGGCAGTCCCGCATTCGGATAGCACGAGACGAAGGTATCGGCGACGCGCGACAGCTCCTCGATGTACGGCCGCATCAGTGCCGCACCCAGCGCGCAATTCAAGCCCACCGCCAGCGGGCGCACATGGCGGATCGCATTCCAGAAGGCTTCGGGCGTCTGCCCCGACAGCGTACGGCCCGATGCATCGGTGATGGTGCCCGACACGATCAGCGGCAACCGCTGCCCGGCGCGATCGAAGAACGACTCCACCGCGAACAACGCCGCCTTGGCATTGAGCGTATCGAAGATGGTTTCGACCAGGATGATGTCGGCGCCGCCCTCGGCCAGGCCTTCCACCGCCTCGGTGTACGTGGCCACGAGTTCGTCGTAGGTGACGTTGCGCGCGCCCGGATCGTTGACATCGGGCGAGATCGACGCGGTACGGTTGGTCGGGCCCATCGCGCCGGCGACGAAGCGCGGCTTGTCCGGCGTCCGCGCGGTCCAGGCGTCGCAGCACTCGCGTGCGATGCGCGCCGCTTCGCGGTTGATTGCGCGCACTTCGGATTGCATGCCGTAGTCAGCCTGCGCGATCGCGGTGGCGCTGAACGTGTTGGTCTCGACGATATCGGCTCCGGCCGCGAGATAGCTGTCGTGAATCTCGCGGACGACGTCCGGGCGCGTCAGCACCAGCAGGTCGTTATTGCCCTTCAAGTCATGGCCGTGATCGTGGAACGCGCCGCGGAAGTCTGCCTCGTGCAGGTGACATTGCTGGATCATCGTGCCCATGGCCCCATCCAGCACGAGAATGCGTTCGAGCAAAAGGCGAGTCAGCGAGGCGGTTTGATCGGGTTGCATGGCGGTCTTCTGGAGCGCGACGATGGTGTTCGCAAGGTCTTGAATATTAGCATTTCTTGCGCGGCGAGACCGGCTCGGGGCGCATATGGACGGAACCGGAGCGCATATGCGAAAACAGGGGGTCGCATGCTAACCTTTGCGCATGAAACATCTGAAACCCAAGGAAGCACAGGCGTTGCTGGCCAGCAATCCGCAGGCCGTCTTCGTCGACTGCCGTAGCGAGATGGAATTCTTCTTCGTCGGCCACCCCGTCGGCACGCAGCACGTCGCGTGGAACGATGGCCCTGACTGGGATGTCAATCCGCACTTCGTCGGCCAGGTGAAGAAAGTGGCCAGCATGAACCGTCCGATCGTTCTGATCTGCCGCAGCGGGCATCGCTCGATGGATGCGGGCCTGGCACTCGAGAAGGCCGGCTTCACCGACGTCTACAACGTGCTCGACGGCTTCGAAGGTCCACTCGACGACAGGCACCATCGCGGCACGCAATCCGGGTGGCGCATGGAAGGGCTGCCGTGGGAGCAGCTCTAGGCGCCTACGGGCCCCTCTGCACGCTGTTCTACGACGCCGACAAGCCCTTCGCGGATGACGCCGAGGTGGCGTGGTACCGCCAGCATCTGCCGACGGAAGCCGGCCTTGCGCTCGAGGTAATGTGCGGCTCCGGGCGACTACTGGTTCCGCTGGCGGCGCAGGGAGTGAAGGTTCACGGCACCGATGCTTCGGCGGCGATGCTGTCCAATTGCGAAGTTCGACTTGCCGACGCCGGCCTCGTCGCGCCGCTATTCCGCCAGGACGCCCGCGAGCTCAACTTGCCGTTTCGCTATGCCGGCGCGTTCATTGCGGCCGGGTCCTTTCAGCTCTTCGAGAAATCGCTAGACGCCATGGCGGTATTGGAGCGCGTACGCGCACATCTGGTCGATCCGGGTGTACTGCTGCTCGATGCCTTTTTGCCTCCCGAGTCCGTGCAGCGACTCGCAGCACCGCTGGTCGAACTGCGCACCGTCAATTTGGCCGACGGCACCCGCATTGCGCTTCGCTCGGAATCGACCTGCATCGCCGAGGCGCGTTTGCTGCGCTACCAGAATCGCTATGTCCATCGACGCGGCACACAGCTGCTGGCCGAGGAGCACGAAGCACTGACTATCACCTGGTACCCGCCCGACGAGATCGCGGACATCGTTCGCACCGCGGGCTTTCGCGACGTCGAGATCAAGCCCTCCGCGTTGTCGCCGGAGGCCGGCGAGACGTTCGTGGTCAGCGCGCGGATCTAGCGCGCTACCAGCTGCCCGAACTTCCGCCGCCGCCGGAACTGCCGCCGCCACCGGAGTAGCTGCTGCTCGAGGAACCGGACGACCTGCCGGAACTCCAGCCGCTCGACGAACCCCCGGAGGACATCACGAATCCGCCGATCGACGTCGCGCCCTTCTTCTTCAAGTCCGACTGCGCCTTCTTGTACCAGTCGGTCCGGCTCAGGATGATCTTGGTCAGAGGGAAGCCGATGAGGTACACGACGAGCAGGATCAGTGCGCCTTTGACGCCCAGGATGATGATCGGGAACATCGCCCAGAACGGGATCAGAAAGAGATACAGGAACCAGCCCATGCCGGGCGTCATCACGCCGATGAGGGTGAAGAGACCGATGATGCCGAAGATGAAGCATCCCAGCAGGATGCGCATCGGCCATGGCGGCAGCTGCGGTTCTTCGATGCCGGAAAGGTCGCTGATTGCGTCGTTGACGAAGGATTTGGCGCCGCCGGCGGTTCCCGCGGACTCCGGCCCGGCATCGATGCGCGCATGGATGGCCTTCACGCCGGCCTCGATGCCGCCCTCGTAATCGCCTGCCTTGAAGCGTGGCGTCATGTCGTTGCGAATGATGCGGCTGCTGGCGGCGTCGGTCAGCGGGCCTTCGAGGCCGTAACCCACCTCGATGCGCATCTTCCGGTCCTTCGGCACCACGATGACGAGGACGCCGTTGTCCTTGCCCTTCTTGCCAAGCTTCCATTGCTCGAATACGCGCGTGGCGAACTGCTCGATGCTCTCGTCGCCGATCGTGGGCACCGTCAGCACGACAACCTGGTTGGAGGACGCGTCCTCGTGCGCCTTCATCAGGGCATTCAGGCGTTCGCGCGCGGGTGCGCCGATGATCTCGGCATCGTCGACGATGCGGCCGGACAGGTACGGCACGTCGATCGCCGCGCTGGCCACGGCCGACACCACCAGCAGCAGCGCCAGCAGCATGCCCCTTGCCCGCACCGGCATTGTCATGGCCCGCGGACCTCGATGGGCGCGTCGCCGAAACGGTGGCTGGATGCAGCGGGCGCGAGACCCTTTGCCGCCAACAGCTCGCGCATCGCCCGGAGGCCCGTCCGCATGGCGGGGCCCGGCGCATCGACGCGCAACGACGGCACCATCTGCGCGATGATGGCGTCCCATTCCGCCACGGTGATGCGGTCGCGCAGGCCGACGTCCGCGCGAATCACGACGCGGCGTTCGAGCATGCTGACCAGCACCAGCACGGCCGTGCGCGAGGGCGTGGCGAACAGTTCGCGCTGCAGGAATTGCACGTCGGCGTATTGCCGCGTTTCCAGTTCGGCGCGCGACGCCCGCAGGAACCAGCGGGTGAACGCCGGAACATGGATCGCGGCCAGCGCCCAGAACGCGCCCATGCCGAGGATGCCCAGCGCCATCCACAGCGCCTGTCCTTGCGTAGGCCACGTCGCGCGCAGGAAGTCGACCGTCACCAGCACCAGCGCAGTCAGCGATGCGCCGAGCGCAAACGCCTTCCACACGGTTTCAGGGTAGACATCCGACTTCCCGACGACGACGGTCACCACCTCGACGCCGGACCCCGCCTCAAGCTGCGCAACCTCCGCTTCGATGGCGGTGCGATCGGCCGGCGCGATCATGGGCGCACGCCAAGGTTCAGGTGGTGCGTTCGCAGGTGCCGATCTTGACATCGGTGCCCGGATACTGAGCTTGCAGGTCCTTCAGCCGCGCCACCACCGGCTGCTGCGGATCGCGGATCACCAGCAGCGTCTGCGTGATGGCCGTGCCGCGCGGCTGGACCTTCGCTACGTTGATGCCGAGCGCGGCCAGTTCGTCCGCGCGCGCGACCGCGGCGGCTTCGGTGCGGTACGTGCCGAATGAAACCGCAAACTGCCCGCGGCCGGCGTCGGCAATGGCAAGGTCCTTCGCCCCTTGGCGGCGCAATTCGGTCACGCGCGTTTCGGCCGCGCCCCGATTGGAAAACGGGCCGGCAGTGACCCAGTAACCATTGTCGAATTCGACGCGCTTCTGCGTCAGCAGCCGGCCCAACGCCAGCGGCTCGACATCGGCCAGCGCGCGAGTGCGTTCAGGATCGGCGAACGGGCCCCATTCGATGCACACGTCGGCCAGCGCCGCCACTTTCGCGGGGCCGAGCGACGCCACTTGCTGCGGTGACAGCAACTTGATCTTGTCGGGCTGGATCTGGTCCTGCAGCAACACGGCCTCGCTCGAGCCGCTGTCGAGCCGCGTGTACGCATAAAGCGTGAGGTTGGCCAGCAGCAGCAGGATGAGGACGATGCGCATGAGGTGGAGGTGGCCGCGCCGCAGGGGCGCGGCAGGCCCGATTATCCACGACCCGCGCGTGCAGGTGTACACACGGCGCCCGCCCGATGTGCATCCGATCTTGTAAGCGGGGCTTGTAGGCGGGGCTTCAGCCTCGCTGCGAAAGCGCCGCGTTGAACCTGCTTGTAGGCGGGGCTTTAAGCCTCGCAGGTTGATCGCCGCGTTGAACCTGCGAGGCTTAAAGCCTCGCCTACAGACGCAGGTCTTGCAGTGCGCGCGGACTCAGGCCCGGCGCAGCGAAATCTCGCCGGCCAGGAATCGCGCGCGACGGGGGCCGTCGGCCAGCACCAGCGCGCCGGTGCTGTCGACACCCGCCACCGTGCCCTTGACGCTGGCGCCATCGGGCAGCAACAGCTTCACCGGCTTGCCTTGGTACGCATGGCGGCGCTGCCACTCCGCCGCGAACGGCGGGAAGCCCGCGCGCGCATACGCATCGAGCGTGGACGCAAGCTCAAGCGATACGCGCGCCAGCAGGTGATTGCGATCGATGGCAGGCGCGCCGCGCCCGGCCACGGTCGTGAGATCGCTGACCGGTTGCTCGATATCGCGGCGGATTTCCGCCGGCAGCCGCACGTTGAGCCCGACACCGACCACCACCACCGACGGGCCCAGCGCATCGCCGTTCAGTTCAACGAGGATGCCGCCCACCTTGAGGTGCTTGTAGATGAGATCGTTGGGCCACTTCAATTCGACGCCCGCGAGGCCTTCGGCTTCGAGCGCCCGGACGACCGACACGCCCACCGCCAGCGACAAGCCGGCCAGAAAGCCTGCGCCCTGCTCGAACTGCCAGCCCAGCGAAAACGTGAGGCTGCCGCCCGCCACCGCAGCCCAGGGCTTGCCCCGGCGGCCGCGGCCGGCGGTCTGCCATTCGGCGGCCAATACCGTGCCGTGGATATCCTTGCGCTGCGAGCGCCGCAGCAGCTCCGTCGACGTCGAGCCGATCTGGTCGACCACTTCCACGTCCAGCGCGGGGTAGCCCGACCCCTTGGCCACGATGCTGCGCTGCGCAACGCGGACGGCGTCAGCGTCGAGGAAATCAGGGGCGGCGGTGAGCCGGTAACCGAGGCCGCGCACCCGCTCGAGGGCCAATCCGGCAGTCTCGGCCTGCTTCAGAAGCTGCGAAACGCGCGCGCGCGTAAGCCCCACCGTGGCCGCCAAGTCTTCGCCGGAGTGGAAGGCGCCATCGGAAAGCTGGCGCAAGAGCGAGAATCCAAGAGGAGTGAGCACTGACATAGCCTTGTCATGTTGCACCGCCAAATGTATCACGATAACGGCGGGAGCGCACCAAATTCGGGCCCGGAAAAAGGCAGATGAGGATGCCGGCGCCCAATTGCAACCCATCGGCGCCAGGGCGTGGCCCATCCGGCGGCGGCGTAGGACAGTTGTTGGCGGACTGCCGCGATCACGCCCAAAAATGGTGCGGCGCAACCAGCCGCGTGCCCCCATCAACCGGGCGTCAGGACTTCAACACCCCGCGCCGGATCTGGTCCAGTTCGATCGACTCGAACAGCGCCTGGAAGTTGCCCTCGCCGAAGCCTTCGTTGCCCTTGCGCTGGATGATCTCGAAGAAGATGGGGCCGATCACCGTCGTCGTGAAGATCTGCAGCAGCATTTCGTCGTCCACCGGCGCGCCGTCGATCAGGATGCGGTTCCGCCGCAGCAAGGCCTCGTCCTCGCGGTGGCCCGGCAGGCGGGTCGCCAGCAAGTCGTAGTAGGTGTCCGGCGTGTCCTGGAAGACGACGGCGCGTTCGCGCAGGGCTTCTACCGACGCAAAGATGTCGCGCGTCCCCAGCGCCACGTGCTGGATGCCCTCGCCGCGGTACGCCACCAGGTATTCCTGGATCTGGCTCTTGTCGTCGGAGCTTTCATTGATCGGGATGCGGATCTTGCCGCAGGGGCTCGTCATCGCCTTCGATTTGAGGCCGGTCAGCTTACCCTCGATGTCGAAGTAGCGGACCTCGCGGAAATTGAAGATGCCGCTGTAGAAATCCGCCCACTCGCCCATGCGGCCGCGATGCACGTTGTGGGTCAGGTGGTCGATGTAGGTCAGGCCCGCGCCCTGCGGATGCTGGTCCACGCCCGGCAGCGGCAGGAAATCGATGTCGTAGATCGACAACTGGCCACCGGCGTTGGCGGGCGAGCCGGGGTAACGATCGACCAGGTAGATGAGCGAATCGCCAATGCCCTTGATCGCGGGGATGTTGAGCTCCATCGGGCCGGGGCGATTCTCCACCCCCCACGCGCCGTGCTCGACCGCGGACGCGCATGCCAGCGCGGCATCCTTGACGCGAAAGGCGATCGCGCAGATCGACGGCCCGTGCACGCGCGCAAACGACTGCGCGAAGGAATCGGGCTCGGCGTTGACGATGAAGTTGATCTCGCCCTGTCGGTAGAGCAGCACGTTCTTCGACCGGTGCCTGGCCACCGCGGTGAAGCCCATCTGCACGAAGAGACTTCCCAGCGCGACCGGATCGGGGGCTGCATATTCGATGAACTCGAAGCCGTCGGTGCCGATCGGGTTGTCCCAGAGCGAAGGTGCGGAAGTGGCCATGATGGGTCCTTGGTTCAGCGAGTGGCCTGCAAACGCCGCAGCACGTCCTGATGCAACGCAGGATCGCCGGAGGCTACGACAGTGCCCCCGTGGTCGCAAGGGTTGCCGCTCCAGTCCGTGATGGCGCCGCCCGCCGCCTCGATCAGCGGGATCAGCGACTGCACGTCGTAGGGCTGCAGACCGTTCTCGATCACGACATCGACAAACCCCATCGCGAGCTGCGTGTAGCAGTAGCAATCGCCACCGTAGCGCAGGAAGCGCGCGGGGCCGGCCACCGCATCCAAAGCCGCCTGCTGCGCGGGCGTACGAAACTGCCGCGGGTCGGTCGTGGTGACGATCGCATCCTCGAGGCGCGCGCAAGCGCGCGTGCGCAACGTGCGGCGCTCGTCGCCACGGCGCCATTGCGCCGTGCCGCCGGCCACCCCGACGAAGGTCTCGCCGACGAAAGGCTGGTGGGTGACGCCCACCACCGGCGCCGTGCCGTCATGCAATGCGATCAGGATCGCCCAGTGATGCTGGCCGAGGATGAAGCTCTTGGTGCCGTCGATGGGGTCGACCACCCACGTCAGCGGCGAGGTTCCCGCCTCGCGCCCATGTTCCTCGCCATGGATGCCATGCGTCGGGTACGTGGCCTTGATCGCCGCGCGGATCACATCCTCGGCCGCGCGGTCCGCCACCGTCACCGGGTCGTAACCCATGAAGTTGCGTTTGTCCTCGATATCGATCACGGCGCGGAAGTGCGGCAGGATCACCGCGCCCGCCGCCGCCGCCATGCCGACCGCGAACTCGGCGAAGGCCAGGGCCTCGCGCGGGCTGACCAGACTTTCACCTTCGCGCTTGGGGCGTTCCGGCACGCTCATCGTCCCACCGCGACAGCGGCAATCTCGCGTTCGGCTTGCGCCGCCAGCACGGCCTTCCATGCAGGCGCGTTGTCGCGCTGTGCAAGCCACGTCGCGGTGGCCTCGATCGTCTCCGCCAAGGGTCGCATGCGCAGGCCGGCCGCCGTCGCGCGGCGGCAATCCACTTCCATCATCCCGCCGCTTTCGGCGAAGGTACCCGGCAGCCACATCGGCAAGCCGGTCCACGGCTCGACCTTGTGCAGGAGCAGCGTGGCCTCGTCGACCCACAACGGTTGCGGCGCGGCGGCACCACCCGCGCGGGCGAGTTCCGACACCAGATCGGCGAAGGTCCACGTGCCCGCCGCACTGGTAGCGTTGAACGTATCGGCCGACTGGTCCTCGACCAGGTCGATCATCAACGCCGCCAGGTCGCGCGCATCGATCACCTGCAACGGCCGCGTCGGTGGCGCGGGCAGCACCGCTTGCGGACCCCGCGCGCCCAGCAGCTGCGGATGCACGAAGCGCGCAATCCAGTAGCCGAAGCGATCCGTCGGGTCATGCGGGCCGACGACGAGGCCCGGCCGCACGATCAGCGCGCGAGCGCCGAACACGTCGCGGACGACGTCTTCGCAGGCCACCTTCAGCGGGCCATAAAACTTGGCGATCTCCTCGGTGGCCGGATCATCCAGCTTGCCGACCGGCGCGTCCTCGTCGACGCCGGGCTTGCTCATGTCGGGGTAGACCGAGATCGACGACACGAAGAGGTAGCGGCCGACCGAATTGCGCAATGCCTGCGCCGACGCCCCGACCAGTCGCGGCACGTAGCCGCTGGTGTCGATCACCGCATCCCACCACCCACCATCGAGCGCGGCCAATCCCGGGGCCAAAGAAGGATCGCGGTCGCCCGCCAGCATCGTCACCGCGGCACCCCACGCATTGGGCTGCCGCCCGCGCGTGAACAGGGTGACCTCGTGTCCACGCGCCAGCGCCACATCGACCGCATGCCGGCCGAGGAAGCGGGTACCGCCGAGCAGCAGGATTTTCATCGGCGCATTGTGCCGCATTCGTACGGCGAATGCGTCAACCGCGTGCAGCCCCCACGATGTCGATGCCGTTCAACTTTTCCTGCGCCTCGATCAGCGATGCGACGTACTTGTCGCCGAACCCCATCAGGTTGGCGTTGACGAGGCTCTGGTGCACGGCCTCACCGACGATGGCCGAGGCCGGCAGGCTTTCCGCGAAGTGCGTGTAGTAGCGCAGGTCCTTCATCGCGTTGACCAGTGTGAACTTGAGACCCGTCAGGTCGCCGTTGTTCTCGAGCATCTTGCCGACGATCATCTGGAAGATGCCGGAGTTGACTGCGCCGGCGGAAATCACCTGGTGCAGCTTCTTGATCGAGAGACCTGATTTGGCCGCGGCCACGAGCGCCTCGGCCGTCGCCGTGGCAATGGTCATGGCGATGAAATTGTTGATGAGCTTCAGCACCAGCCCGTGTCCCTCCGGCCCGGCGTGAATGATGTTCTCGCAGAAGGCACCCAGCACCGGCTGCAGCTCGGCGAAGGTCGCGTCGTCCGCACCCACCATGATGTTGAGCTTGCCGAGTTCGGCTTCCACCGGCGTGCGCGCCAGCGGCGCGTCGATGAAGCGCACGCCCTTCGCGGCCAGTTCCTCGCGTATCTTGGCGGTGGTCGCGGGTTCGCTGGTCGACGTGTCGATGATGATGAGGCCCTTGCGCGCCACGGAGGCGATGCCGTCCTTGCCGTTGATGATCTCCTCCACCTGTGGCGCGCCCGTCACGCACAAGAACACGATGTCGGCGTTGGCGGCGACGTCGGCATTGGTTTTCACTTCCCTGGCGCCAGCGGCAAGCAGGTCCTCGAGCGGCTTGCGATTGCGATTCACGCGCACGGTAAGCGGAAAGCCCTTGGTGACGAGGTTCTTCGCGATGCCATGGCCCATCAAGCCGATGCCGATGAAGCCGATGCGTGGTTTGCTCATGCTTTTTCCTCCTGCGTAGGGTGGTCGATCAGTCAATGGCCGTCGGCTCGGCGGGCGCCAGGAGCGCGCGCCGGCGTTCATGCCACGTAAGCAGCAATCCGCTGCCGGCGATGAGACCCATGCCGGCCAGCGTCAATGCATCCGGGAAATCGTTGTAGACGAGCCAGCCGATCAGTGTCGCGAACACCAACTGCATGTACGTGAACGGCGTGAGCGCGGAAGCGTTCGCGCGCTGGAAGGCCAGGATGAAGAGGAAGTGCCCCACCGTGCCGAGCACGCCGATGAGGCCCAGCAAGGCGAGGTCGGTCCACGAGATATCGATGCGCGTGCCGAACCACGGCCACACCGCCGTCATCAGCAGCGTGCCGATCAGCGCCGGGTAGAAGAGCGTCACTCGTGGGTCCTCGCCGGCCAGCATCCGGGTGGTGATCTGGTAGAACGCGTAGCAGACGGCGGAACCGAGCGCGAACACGGCCGAGCCCTTCATCAGCTCGGCGCCAGGCTGCACGATCATCAGCATGCCCGCCATGCCGGCCACGACAAAGACAATGCGCGGCCGGGTCATCCGCTCGCCGAGGAACACCACGGCGAGCAAGATCACGATCGTGGGCGTCGTGTAGTTGATCGCCGTAGCCTCCGCCAGCGGCAGATACTTGAGCGCCGTCATGAAGAATATCGACGAACCCAGCAGCAGGACACCGCGGACGAGTTGCATCGGCAGTTGCCTGGTGCGCAGCATGCCGGTTCCCATCGTCGGTGCAAGCCAAATCAGCATCGCGATGACCTGGAAGCCCCAGCGCGTCCACACCAGCAACGCCACCGGGTGGCGCACCGACAGCGTCTTGATGACGCCGTCGAGGACGGCAAAGCACGCGACCGCCCCCGCAATCATCAGCACGGCCGCCGGCGGAATCGGGACGTGGCGCGTGGTCATCGCGGCGCGGCCAGCAGCAGGGCCAGGCACGATGCAACACCGCGCGCAAAGGCCGCGACGCGAGCATTTCGAACGAATGACGCAACGATCAAGGTACCGTAACCGGAAAAAGAACGCCGGGCACGAGCGGCCCGGCAACTGGTCTTACCATTTTACCAGTCCGGACGCGCATTGCGATAGTCGCTTGCGCAGCTGCCACGGACCGAAATGGGGACTTCGACGAAACGGCTACACTCGCACCACGGCTCGACCCGCCAAGTAGACGAGGCTTCAGCCTCGTGTGACATCCCGCGAGGCTGAAGCTTCTGCTCGCAGGCGCCTTCCCGCCCAAGGACAAGGATGCACGACCTGCCCCTGATTTCCACGTTGGCCGGTGGCCTCGCCGCGGCGCTCGTGTTCGGCTGGATCACCCAGCGCCTCGGGCTGTCGACGCTCGTCGGCTACATGCTTGCGGGGATTTTGGTCGGCCCATACACGCCGGGCTTCGTCGCCGACGCCAATCTTGCCACGCAGATGGCGGAGATCGGCGTCATCCTGCTGATGTTCAGCGTCGGCATGCACTTCCATCCGCAGGAATTGCTGCGCGTCTGGCGCATCGCCGTTCCGGGTGCCGTGGCGCAGAGTGCCGTCGCCACGCTGGCCGGATGGGCCGCCGCCCGCGCCTTCGGCTGGTCCGACGCCGCCGGCTTCGTGTTCGGCATGGCACTGGCCGTGGCCAGTACCGTCGTGCTGATGCGCATGCTGGTGGACCAGGACCGGCTCTCCACGCGTGCCGGACATGTGGCCGTGGGCTGGCTGATCGTCGAGGACCTCTTCACCGTCATTGCGCTGGTGGTGCTGCCTGTGCTCGCCACCAATGCGCGCACCGTCGCCGACTTCGGCATGCCGCTGCTGCTGGCGCTGGGCAAGGCTGGCCTCTTTGCGTTGCTGGTGTGGTTCGTCGGCAGCCGCGTGGTGTCACGGTTGCTGGAGCGCATCGTACGCACCCGTTCGGAGGAATTGTTCACGCTGAGTGTGTTCGTCGTGGCGCTGGGCATTGCCGTGATCGCGGCGTCGGTGTTCCACGTGTCCGTGGCCCTGGGCGCATTCTTCGCCGGGCTGGTGGTGGGGCAGTCGCGCTTCGGCCCGCAGGCGTCAAGCTACATGACGCCATTTCGCGACGTGTTCTCGGCATTGTTCTTCGTGTCGGTGGGGATGCTGTTCAATCCCTCGTTCGTGTTCAGCCACCCGTGGATCGTGCTGATCGCGCTGGCGATCGTGCTGGTGGTGAAGCCACTGGTGGCGCTGGCCATCGTGGTGCTGATCCGCAGCCCCAAGGGTACGGGGGGGACCGTTGCGGTGGGCCTCGCCCAGATCGGTGAGTTCTCGTTCATCCTCGCCACGCTCGGCAGGCAGCTGGACATCCTTCCCGCGGAAGGTCTCGACGCGCTGGTGATCGCGGCCATCTTTTCCATCGCCCTCAACCCGCTCCTCTTCCGCGCGCTGCGTGCGTATGAAATCCGGCGGGGCGACGCACATGAACCCGACGCCGACGCCCCGGACCTGCGAGAGGCCCCGGCCAGCCACATTCACGGCGCGGGCAGCGCCCCGGCCATCGTGCTGACCAGCTTGGGCGAGCTTACGCAGCGCGTGATCGGCGTGTGCATCGAGACGGGGGTTCCCGTTTGCGCGATCGGCGAGGACCTGGACGCGCTGGAGGAGGAGAAGAAGCGCGGTGCCACCATGGTCTATGGCAACGCATCCCGCGTGGAGGTGCTGAAGGCTGCAGGTGTGGAACAGGCACGCGCCGTGGTCGTGACCAACCTCGTGCTTACCGAGAAAATGGCCATCTGCGTCGCGGTGCGCAAGTTGAATCCGCGGGTGGCGATCATCGCCACGGCCGCGAACGGCGCCGAGAGGGCGTGGCTCGAGGAATTCGGCGCCACGTTCGTCTGCGATGCGCTCGACGGACTGACCGATGCGGTGATGCGATCGATTCGCCAGACGTTGTAAGTCTGGCCGGATACCGGTCCGCATTGCGGACAATGGCGCGGGTGAACGCCTTCGACCCGGAGAGGCCCGCGTGAAATTGCAAACGATTGATCCCCGCGTGGCGCTTGACATGCTCGCATCGCCGCTGCTGGCGCTGGCAGGCACGCACGCCGCGGTGGTCGAAATCACGCAGAAACAGATGCAGGGGTGGGCCTGCCTGCGGCCCTGATGGCAGTTCGCAGCGCGTATTGACTTCCAGGCGGGGCTTCAGCCACACGCAATCCATTCCGGCCATGTAGGCGAGGCTTCAGCCTCGCGGGTATGACGCATCGAACCAGCGAGGCTGAAGCCTCGCCTACAGCTATTCACACGAGAACCTGCAAGGCTGCAGTTCGCAGCGCGTATTGACTTGTAGGCGAGGCTTCAGCCTCGCGGGTATGACGCATCGAACCTGCGAGGCTGAAGCCTCGCCTACAGCTGTTCACAACCAGCGAGGCTGAAGCCTCGCCTACGGCCATCAACGGATCTATTTGCGGCAGCTGACCGGCAGGTACTTCGCGGCAATCCCTACCGGCACGCAGATCCACGCCAGCTTCTGGGGTGCCGCCATCGTCGGTGCCAGCAGCAGTTGATGGCCCGCCAGTTCCGCCACGGCGGAGCCCAACACCATGCTGAGCCGGCCATTGGCCGGATTGACCGCGATGCTTTCGAGCAGGTTGCCGCTGCTCTCCACCAGCTTGGCCGCGTCATGCAGCGACAGGCGCAGCGGCTTGCGGTTGTTCCAGGCGGACTCGACCTGCTGCTGCAGCGGTTCGATCACCGTGAGCAACGTGGCCACCTTGGTGCGCACGTTGCGCTCGGCCAGCATCGCGCTCATCCGCGGTACCAGCAGCAGCGCGACCGCGACCGCGATGCACAGCCCCGCGATCGCCCCGCCCACCGCGGCCGTGGGCCGGCATGCGGCCAGCCATTTGGCGATGCCGGTGGCCCCCACGCTGAAGGCCTCGGCCCGCGCGACCAGCCGCTTGACCCGCCCGTAAACGTGCATGTGCGCGAACAGCGCAGCCAGGATGCCGGGAACAAGCCAAACCAGCAGCGCGGCCACTGCAACCCACGTCCACGGCGAATCGCCGAGATCGGGCTCGACGGTCACGAATGCCGCGGCCCCGGCCACCGACAGCGCGGCATAACCCGACGCCGGCAACCATAGACGGCGATAGCATGCCCAGGCGCTGCCGAAGAACAACGCGCCCCAATGCCAGCCGAGCAGCGGCCGGCCCGCGCGCTCGTAGCCGATGAAGCGCGGTACGTAGCGATCGGCCCCCGGACCCACGGCAATGCGGAACTGGACCGCACGCGATGGCGGCACGACCGTTTCACGCCGCTCGAGCGGCGATTCCCACGGCATGCGCACCGTGTCGCCGATCGGTGGAAGAAGGGAAGCAGGAGCGGTACCCGCTGCTGGAGCGGGTGAAGGGAATCGAACCCTCGTCGTAAGCTTGGGAAGCTTCTGCTCTACCATTGAGCTACACCCGCAGTCTCGCCAACCATGGCGCAGTTTACGCGCAGCCCCATGGCGCGGGCAACGCTCCATTGCCGGGACGGGTGATTGCGCGTAAGGTGACACCGACGCTAGGGGTCCTGTCGCACTTGCAGTTCGCGCGACGGGTGAGATCAAACCCTTGGAACCTGATCCGGATAATGCCGGCGCAGGGAAGCGTGAAGCTCCGTCTTCCGCTCCTCGCGCCTACCTGTGCCAAGAGGAGAACGCCATGAACGCCCCCGACCAGTTTTTCGCACGCGATGCGAAGGTGGACACCGCCGCAGTCGTACCGCTGCCCGCATCGCGCAAGATCCACGTCGAAGGCTCGCGACCCGACATCCGCGTGCCAATGCGCGAGATTTCGCAAAGCGATACAGCCGCATCGTTCGGCGCTGAGAAAAATCCGTCGCTGACGGTCTACGACACGTCCGGGCCCTACACCGACCCGGCCGTGGCCATCGACATCCGCAAGGGACTCGCACCGCTGCGCGCAGCCTGGATTGCCGAGCGTGGCGATACCGATGCGCTGCCGGGGCCGTCGTCGGCCTTCGGCGTCGCGCGGCTGGCGGACCCTGAACTGCAGGGCCTGCGCTTCGACCTGCACCGGATGCCACGCCGCGCGAAGGCCGGCGCCAATGTCTCGCAGATGCACTACGCGAAGAAGGGCATCATCACGCCGGAGATGGAGTTCGTCGCGATCCGCGAGAACCTGCTGCGCGCGGAGCTGGTGAGCCAGTTCCCCGAGACCGTGATGCGCCAGCATCCGGGGCAGGACTTCGGCGCGTCGATCCCGCGTGTCATCACGCCGGAATTCGTCCGCGACGAAGTGGCGCGCGGCCGCGCGATCATCCCCAACAACATCAACCACCCGGAATCCGAGCCGATGATCATCGGCCGCAACTTCTTGGTGAAGATCAACGCCAACATCGGCAATTCCGCCGTGTCGTCGTCGATCGGCGAGGAAGTGGAGAAGATGACGTGGGCGATCCGCTGGGGCGGCGACACGGTCATGGACCTGTCCACCGGCAAGAACATCCACGAGACGCGCGAATGGATCGTGCGCAACTCGCCGGTGCCTATCGGCACCGTGCCCATCTACCAGGCACTGGAAAAGGTCGACGGCAAGGCCGAGGACATGACGTGGGA
>Ga0335394_10001671_pt1 | contig 24987 bp, 22 predicted proteins | sample MAT03_FD_205741 | JGI IMG/M metagenome (GOLD analysis project Ga0335394, IMG submission 205741) | Freshwater microbial communities from Lake Fryxell liftoff mats and glacier meltwater in Antarctica - MAT-03 (spades assembly) (version 2) ...
TTACAAAATAGATTACTACAAGAAATAACTACCGCCAACACCGTGTTTATTACATGCTGGGGGGACGTGTAAATTTGAAGTTTAGTTTTTATATTTCGTTTCGCCACGTGGGACAGGACGCGGTTTCGAAAGCACTTATTGAAGCACTCAGGACAGTCAAAGGACATACTATAAGTAGCCTTAAGAAATTGGTCAAAAAAATGATTGATAAGAAAATAAAAATCAAACATAAATGGTTTGCCCCAAATAGAGATGTTGTACATGTCACAATGATTGATAGGAAAAAGGCAGAGAAGTTATATGATGTTTTAAATTTGGTGGAAGAACTTGCAGAGGAGACAAGAGTATTTATAGGTTATCTTGTTCAGGTCGATGTAGAAAAGGGAACGTGGAGAATCTTCAATCTTGAAGACGAAAAAGAATACAGCGGTGAGGCGAGCGGTCAAATACTTCAAGGCGTGACAGTAGAGACAGTTAATTATAAGTTGACTTGTTTAGAAATAATTGAAGAACTAAAAGTTTCTAAAAAGGAAAAGACAAAGTATATCCTTCAAGTAATTGAAAAAGTGGAGTGAAAAAATTACGGCCTACAATCGAGTAGACGGCCTCACCGGATTTTCCACCGATGATGTGCGCCTCTCACATTTATCTGTCGAAATGTAAAGAAGGCATGACCACGTAGCCCTTCGATTCCCCAGGGCGGGTCAAGCCAGTCTCGCCTGTCTGCCGGCAAAGGCAGGTACCACGCGGTTGGCTGGGCATAATGCAAGTGGTCAACCACCGCGGAATCTTTATATTAACCAAGATTCTAAGGCGGAAGTAAATCTGACGGCTAAAAAATCCACTCAACTATTTCAAAATGACTGGTTCTTTTGATCGGCCATTTTTCTATTTAATAAATTACCTTTACCAACTTGTAGCATCATGGGAAGCATCGTCAACGATACAGACATCAAAACCCTTATCAAAAAAGATAGGACCATTGCTGGCATCTATCGCAAACATCAATCACCACCCAATTGGACGAGGCCACAAGGGTTTGTAACATTATCAAAAATAATTTTGGAACAGCAAGTTAGTTTAGCTTCTGCCAGTGCTCATTTTCTAAAACTAAGCACGTATGTAAAGGACTTTACACCATCGGCTATTGTAAAGCTGTCCGATGATGAAATGCGCAATTGCCAGATCAGCCGTCAGAAATCAACCTATCTCCGGTCATTATCATCAGCCATAATTGACAATTCCCTTGATCTTGAAAAGATATCTGTAAAGAGCGAAGAAGAAATAAGAAAGGAACTGACAAACATCAAAGGTATCGGCAATTGGACGGTGGATGTTTACCTGATGTTTTGTATGCAAGCAAAGGACATTCTGCCCATTGGCGATATTGCGCTCTTCAATACGATAAAGGAACTAACGGCTGCAAAAACAAAAGAAGAAATGATTTCTTTTGCGGAAAGATGGAGACCACTACGCTCTCTCGCCACTTACTTTCTATGGCATCACTATTTAGAAAAGCGTAAGAAAAAAGTAACGTAAAATTCACCTGTTGTGATTTTTACACCCCACACCAATATTTGATAGGGAAGTAAGAGTACCTTCAAAGATTCTCCCAGGTTTCTTCACCCGCGCGTACACAATATAAAATGTCCACGCTGGACGAGAAACCTGTTGCTGTCACAGGCGGACAAGAGCCGCTAACCCCGGCTAATCGGCCTTTTAATTCTAAAAATAAATACTCCTAAAATTAAAGGGCATCTATTCTCGGTAAAATAGAACGAGGGGTTCTACTAGGGTTTTTTATTTCTTCTTTTTCAATTCATCAAACTTACTCGGCTGCGCTATCTTAGGAAACACATTGTCTTCCGGGTTGGAGTAGGTAATACCGAAGGAGTAATCTCAAAGGCGATTGGAAGTAATATATCCCTTACTTTCTCTTTCAATAATATTGGTGGGTATGATTATATTATTTTTCAATTTGAATCGAAGGAAATGATGTTGGCTAAAGATGATAGAATATCATTTCTCTTTAACGATAACTGCATAATTGACTTCTTAATAGGCAGCAATTCGTACCGGTCTTCTAACAATCATGGCACTAAGTTATTTGAAAACAAAACATTGATCACTGGTCAGCAATTAGACCATTTTGAAATGAAACAGTTTGTAAAATGGAAAATCACATCAAAAAAGCAAAACCAAGAGGTAATTGGTGGAGAGGAAGGAATTCAGTTATATAAATCGCATAATAATCTCGCGATTGTAATCCGAAAGCTAGTTAAAGAATATCGCGAATTGGTGAGAGAGAATATAGCGGATTATAAACCACTTGAACAAGAATCTCTAGCATCGCTAACAGAGCCGATATATGATGAAGAATGTTATGTTTACTTAATGATTGACACAACCAACAGTCACCATAAAATCGGTATATCCAATAAACCGGAATGGAGAGAAAAAACATTGCAAAGTGAAAAACCTACAATTGAACTTCTAGCTTCAAAGAAATTTATTAATCGTAAAATTGCGGCTAGTCTTGAAAAGGCCCTGCACGAAACTTATTCCAACAAAAGAATAAGAGGTGAATGGTTTCTGCTTGAATTGAAAGAAATCTCGGAAATAGAACATACATTAAATAATTAAGCCGACATCTGGTTGGTCTCAGAGTATACCTAGTTTCTTCCAATAATTTATCAAATTTAAACATGGACAGACACATCTACCTGGAGAGTTAACCCTACCCAGGCGGCTCACATGGCAAAGCCTCGCACAATCCAGCCCGCAAAAACCAAAGCTTGACGAAGAGTGCCGCACCCTCGCACCAACACTGGACAGATTAGTAAGAGTAAACCCAAAAATTGGGTACGGTTGCCCACCGCGCATGTTCAGTTTCACGACCAAGTTTCTGGGACAAAGAACAAATGAATAGCAAACGGACAATCATGTACCGTAACACCCCAACGACAAAGTAACGATCGACTTACAACGAGGGAGGAGAAGGGCACATGTTGCTAACAAAATGTTTCTGCAATTGTGCGGTGAAGTATAAGCTATAAGTTTTTATCTTCGTTCCACGTTTGGTTTCGTGGAACAGGACGCGGCTTCGGAAGCGCACCACCGCATAAATACATATGTTGGTGGCAAGGCTTGTAGGCATCATCGTTACTACGAAAAGGAATTCAGAAAACAGACAATGAAAATTGCATACATAATTTTTGACGGAATTACTTGGCTTGACTTTATTGGCATTTACGACCCAATAAGCCGACTTAAATCTTTAAACTACCTACCTGACTTGACTTGGGAAATTTGTTCATTTACTAAAACTGCATCAGACAATTTTGGGCTTGAAATGAAGCCAAATGAAATTCAAAATTCATTAGCAGGCTTTGACGCAATAATAATTCCAGGAGGTTTAGGAACAAGGCAATTACAGTTTGACAATGAATTTATAAATTGGATTAAAACTTCTGAAAAAACAAAATATAAGATTTCAATTTGTACAGGAAGTTTAATACTGGGGGCTTCTGGATTTCTTAAAGACAAAAATGCAACAACAAATTATCAGGAATACAAAACATTGAAACCATATTGTAAAAAAGTTTCAAAAGACAGAATTGTTGAAGACCACAATGTAATCACAGCAGGTGCGGTTTCAGCCTCAATTGACCTTGGACTTTATTTGTGTGAAAAATGGGCTGGAAGCGAAGCTCGAGAAGAAATCAAAAGACGAATGGATTATAAAGGTTGAAATAAGCCCTTCCGCTAGTGCACGGGTATAGGTAAAGTCATTTTTAGTTTTTATACAATTGGATAAATTATGTCAAACACTTAATATGAACGAAGGTAAACGGTTTGCGTACATCAAAAATTGATTATCAGGAATTTGGGTGTGAAGTTGGAGTAGGGTAGATATTGGAGCTATAAGCAATGCTTATAGATGCTGGCGGGCAGGCCATTGAATGGCCCGGAGTAAATACTCAGATAGAGAACTGACTTTGATAAAATTTCTAAATTCAACAAGTATGAAAACGATTAATATATTTATTTTAGTTCTGTTGACACTGCTTTGGACAATAGGGTGCAAAGAAAACCGACCATCTTTTGAAGCTCCTGTTTTAAAGAACATTGGGAACTACAGTGTTTCAGTCACAACTAAGTCCAAGTATTCTCAAATTTTTTTCAACCAGGGAATCATCATGGCTAACGGCTTCAATCATGCTGAGGCAGAACGATCTTTTCGTGAGTCCGTGAGACAAGATTCTACATTTGCGATGGGGTATTGGGGAATTGCCTATGTGCTTGGTCCAAATTTCAATTCAGTTGACAACATGGGCGCAGTTATCGAAATAAGAAATGCGGTGAAAAATGCAGTTCGTTTAAGCGGAAATTCAGCGGCTTGGGAGAAAGCACTTATTAAAGCCATTGAAGTAAAGTTTCCCAATGACACTGCAACAAATGCAGAAGGCTTTGCAGATTTTATGAAGGAAGCGTTTACGAAGTTCCCCGACAATGCATTCGTTGCAACCCTATATGCCGAATCAGTTATGAACTTACACCCGTGGGACTTTTACACCCGTAAAGGCGGAGAACCAAGACCTTGGACTCCTGAGATTGTTTCCCTTCTTGAAAAAGTAATTTCAATAGACCCTGAAAATCCGTTAGCAAATCATCTTTATCTCCATGCTACTGAGGCAAGCCCTGATGTTGAGAAAGCGTTGCCAAGTGCGGAAAGATTGAAAACATTAGTTCCATCAGCAGGCCATCTAGTTCATATGCCTTCGCACATCTACATTAATACAGGTGATTATCATGAAGGTTCGATCGCCAATGAAAAAGCAGTAATGGCCGACAGTATTTACATCGCTGAGTGTCAATCGCAAGGATATTATCCACAATTATATTATCCTCACAACTATCATTTTCTCGCTGCCACGGCCGCATTTGAAGGAAGAGGCGCACGCTCTATTGAAGCGGCTTATAAAACTGCCAGTCTTATTGACAAGAAATATCATCATGAGGTAGGATACGAAACGGTGCAGCACTATTTGACAATCCCCTATCACGTTTTAGTGAAGTTTAGTCAATGGGAAAAGATACTTGCACTCCCTAAACCAACAGATGACCTAATTTACCCAACCGCTATTTGGCATTACTCAAGGGGAATTGCAAATGCCAACCTGGGCAAAATAGAAAATGCAAATGAAGAGCTTAAACTGCTTAACGAACTTATTCAGTCGCCCCGCATTGCTGAACAGTACGTTTGGGGAATCAATAAAGTGACTGATGTTTGTATACTGTCATCAAAAGTTTTGAAAGCGGAACTGAATGTAAAAGCAGGAAATCATAAGGAAGCAATTCAACTACTCACCGATGCCATTGCGTTAGAGGACGATCTCAATTATAACGAACCTCCAGATTGGTTTTTCTCGGTGCGCCATATTCTGGGGAATGTGTTTTTAAAAACAGGAGATTATAAAGCCGCTGAAAAACTTTATACGGAAGACTTAACCTACTGGGCAAAAAATGGATTTGCGCTAAGTGGATTATATGAAAGTTTAACCGGACAGGGAAAAACAAAAGAAGCCGAGGAAGTAAAAAAGCAATTTGGACAAGCTTGGAACCTTGCGGATTCAGAATTAAAGGGATCAATGATTGACCCCGACAAAAGGAAGAACCTGACTTTGAAGATTGACAAAGATTCTCCAAATACTTTGGTTTACTTGGCGAGTTCATTTTGTATGGGGAATTAGAGAAGATAGAGTTATGACCCGACCTGCCAACAAAATGTTTATACCCTTTGTTAATGTTGGTCGCTGACCAACATTCTTTCGCTATCGTTGGTGTTGAGTGGAAGTATATAGGTCAAGCTCACAAACAAATGAGTAGAGTCTTCAAGAACGGAAAAATGAAGTAGCTAAAGAGCTAGAAGCAGAGTGCGAGGTGCGGTTTAAGTTGTTAGGTAAGAATTGGGTGTATAGCTGGAGTACAGTAGATATCGGTTAAATAGGCAATGCTTATACATGGACATTGCGCGTCACAATAAAAACATATGAAAGCTATTCTATTTGAGGCGTATGGATTGCCTAAGGCGGTGCTTAAATTGAAAGAATTAGCAAAGCCTATTCCGAAAGAAAACGAAGTTCTAATAAAAATTTATGCTACTGCCATAAATGATTATGATTGGAGTATGGTCAGAGGCAAGCCATATTTGTATCGGCTAATGTTTGGGTTATTGAAACCGAAATATAAGACCCCCGGGATGGAACTAGCCGGTTTAGTTGAAGATATTGGTTCAAATGTTAAGAAGCTAAAAGTTGGAGATGCCGTATTTGGAGATATCTCAAAATACGGATTTGGGACTTTTGCAGAATATATAAGCATCAATGAAGATTCTGTAATTAAAAAACCTGATGAATTAAGTTTTGAAATAGCAACCGCTATTCCGCACGCATCTGCACTAGCCCTGCAGGCACTTAGAGATGTTGGAAAGATCAAGAACGGACAGAAAATTCTAATTAACGGTGGTGGTGGTGGAGTAGGAACAATTGGACTTCAATTAGCCAAACTAAGTAATTGTCAAGTAACAGGAGTTGACTCTCATGAAAAGTTTGATATGATGAAGTCACTTGGCTTCGACCATGTTATAGACTATAAAAAAGTGGATTTCACAAAAACGGGAGAACAGTATGATTTAATTCTCGATTGTAAAACAAACAAATCTCCATTTTCTTATCTAAAGGCTTTGAAGCCAAATGGTAAATATGTTACAATTGGTGGTAAATTAATCAACTTACTCACGGTACTCTTTTTGAGTATCCCTATACACTTGTTGTCTACAAAAAAACTTAAAATACTTAGCTTAAAACCAAATGAAGGTTTAGATTATATCTGTGAATTGTTGAAGCAAAATAAAATTACGAGTGAAATTGATGGCCCATATCCCTTAGAAGATACTCCAAGATTAATTCAGTATTTTGGTGATGGACAGCATAAGGGAAAAATTGTAATTAAGACGAACTCATAACAATATGTATAGTGAAAGATGGGCCTTTACAATAAATACATTCTTCCGACATTAATTGACTTTGCTTGTAAACAAAACCCAGCCATGCGTCAACGCGAGAAAGTAATTCCTTTGGCTACTGGCAAAGTCTTGGAAATTGGAATTGGTTCAGGATTAAATTTGCCCCTTTATAATATTGAAAATGTCAAGCATCTAACAGCAATAGACCCATCGAAAAAATTGTGGCACAAAAACATTATCGACACAAAAAACTTGCCATTTGAATTTGAATTCATAGAGGCATTTGCCGAGAATATCCCAGCAGACAATAGCAGTTTTGATACCGTTGTTATTACTTATACACTTTGTTCAATTTCTGATACCAATAAAGCCCTTGAAGAAATTCGAAGAGTTTTAAAGCAGAATGGGAAGTTGATATTTTGTGAACATGGGAAAGCTCCAGATAAGGGTATTCAAAAGTGGCAGGATATGATTAACCCACTTTGGAAACGAGTTGGCGGTGGATGTAATTTGAACAGAAATATCCCATTAATTATTGAAGCGAATGGATTTAAAATGAATACTATGGAAACAATGTATATACCTGGCTGGAAACCAGTAAGCTTTAACTACTGGGGTACGGCTCATCCGTCCTAATACGTCTGCTGGGGGAGTTTGATGAGATGAAAAGACAATATTTTCAAAAAGCCAGTCAGCCTTTTGAAGGGGTTTATGTGAAGGTGTTAGCATACTCGGTTTCAGATTCTACATCATTAAATGAACAAGGAGCGCTTGTGCTAAAACGAATTGCAGATATTGGCAACGATCCTGATTAGTAATTCTTAGTGCTTGCAGATTAACTTCGCTTAATCAGCGTTTCTGTGTTCTAAGGAATTTAATAGAAGTCGCTAACCCAATTAATGAAAAAATTGCAAGCACGAGAAACACATATTGGTGACCGATTACTCCCGGAAAACTATCAAGTAAATATCCGGCCAACGGACTCATAAAAATATCGGGCGTAAAACCGATGAAAGAAATAATACCCACCACGGTGCCTGTTGCGAATAGCGGCACTTTAGCCTCTTCCAAAACAGCGAAGTAAAGAACTCGAACTCCATAGACCCCAATCAGGATGGATGTAAAGGTTACAATTACAAACCAAAGTGATGTATTTAGAAGTCCGGAACCAATCGCTAAACTACCAAGCACATTAATAGCAAAGCAGGCAATAATAATTTTTGCACCGCTAATCTTATCAGCAATATAACCAGCCCCAAGTGCAACAACTACCCGCATCCATAATGCCAGCGTGCCTACAGTAGCTGCTTGGGTTTCTGTAAAACCAAGAACATCCTTTACATACAGTGAAAAATTGTCAGTGATCTTATAGCCAACATAGGCGCAAACAATAATTACCGCCAGCATCCATACAATAGGCGTGAATAATATCTTCAAAAAGATGGAGAAGGTAATAGCCGTATCTTTTGAGCTTTCCGATTTTCTTACAGGTACAAAAAACCAAACAAGAATGCCACTGATGAAGGTAATACCTGATGCCATTAGAATCACATACTGAAACGAATTGCTGCGACTTTGCGCAAAAGATTGTGCTGTCTCTTCCGGATTAAAGTAGGAGAAAATTATAACAGAAAGTGAACCTAATAATGCCGCGGTCATTCCTCGGCCGGCTTCCAGAAATCCAAAAGCCCGACCTTGAAAGTTCGCACCACCCCATTCGCGCGTAGCCCGAATTAGTGCAGCCCAAAATAAGAGAATGGTTGTCATGCCCCAGAAAGCATAGAGTCCATAGACAGCCTGGTTTGAAGGAATGGTTGAAAAAATAATTCCACTTAGCCCGGTTAACCAAAGAGCAATCGCCATTAAGTTTCGGGCCGAGAACCGATCGGCAAGCGGGCCACCAAAAAAGTAAGAGGCCATGGCAACAATTCCATAAATGGAAAAAAATGCGCCAAGCTGCGTGTTGGTAATATGAAATACTGCTAGCAGGGTAGGGCGAAAAATTCGAGCAATGACAAACGGAAGAAAGAAGATGGCTTCTCCTGCAAGAATGAGGGCGAGTAGTGTTGAAAGTTTTCTGGGTTTCTTAATTAATGAATTACCTTCATCAAGGTAAGGCTTTTCAATCGCACTTGATTGCGATGAGTCCATTACGCTAACTCAGACTTCAACTGCAGCTTATCAAGATAATCCCAAACTAAACTACTTGCACCTAAAATTGGTGCGGCCTGATTTTGCATAGCGGAAGGTAACACTTTTATTTTTCCGCGGAATAACGGCATCAGGTTCGCTTCCATGTGGCGGATGGTTGGGCGGAAGATCAAATCCCCGGCCTGAGCTAATCCACCAAACAAAAAAATGGCTTCTGGGTCGGTGTGCACAACGGTCTCGGCTAATTTCATTCCTAAAATCCTACCTGTGTATTCGAAGGCTTCACTGGCAACCACGTCACCGCGGTGTGCTGCTTCGCTAATCATTTTGGTATTTAAATTTTCAAAACTGATTCCGCGTAGCTCGCTCGGCTCTAAATGATCGGCCAATAATTTATATACGGTTCTTTTAATTCCGGTTGCCGAAACATAGGTTTCCAGACAACCACGCTTGCCGCAATTACAATATCTTCCGGTTGGGTTCACGGAAGTATGGCCAACTTCACCCGCAATACCATGATGCCCGTTTAATAAAACCCCGCCACACACAAACCCACTTCCTAATCCGGTACCCAGGGTAATCACCACAAAGTCTTTCATGTTTTTGGCGTTGCCATAAATCAATTCACCTACAGCAGCCGCATTGGCATCGTTGGTAAGAATGCACGGCACACCAAACTCTTCTTTGAACATGCTTGCTAAAGGCAGAACACCTTTCCACTTTAAATTTGTGGCACGTTCAATATTGCCTGTGTAATAATTGCCATTTGCTGCGCCCACACCGATGCCAACAATTTTTGTATCGGAGGGTAAATCCTGAATGCCACTTCTCAAGGCATCGGCCATACCATCGAAATACGATTGAAAGTCATCATATTCAGTAGTGGGAATATTACCATGGTGAAGCACGTTTCCTTTTCGGTCAACAATACCATACTTCGTATTTGTTCCGCCAATGTCGATGCCAACGGTTAAATCTTTCATACCAAAAATTAAATGGAGAGAATTTTTGCGATGCGAAGCGATTCGCTATCAATTTCATGATGTTTGCCTATAATCGTGTTGAAATCATTGTAAACAATCTGATTATTAAGAACACCAACCATGCAATCCTTTTCACCCTTGAGTAAACCTTCTACCGCAGCAACTCCCATCTTGCTCGCAAGTACGCGATCAAAATAGGTAGGACTGCCACCACGTTGTAAGTGACCGAGTATGGTTACTTTAATATCGAAATAGTTATTACGCTCTGAGAATTTTTTAGCCAGCTCCATGGCGCCACCCAACTTACTGCCTTCGGCTACTACAACCAAGCTCGATTTCTTATTGGTCTTACCACCCTCATCCAACTTGGCGAAGAGTTCATCGAGTGTCATTGTTTCCTCGGGAATGATGGTTGCCACAGCACCACCAGCAATACCACAATTAATAGCAATGTATCCGGAGTTGCGCCCCATCACTTCAATAAAAAATAATCGGTTGTGCGAAATGGCAGTATCCCTGATTTTGTCGATCGCTTCAACAGCGGTATTTGTTGCCGTATCAAAACCAATTGTAAAATCAGTTCCCGTTAAATCATTGTCAATTGTGCCCGGCATACAGATAGAAGGAATGCCATACTCTTCATAGAGTTTGTGCAACCCTGTTAGGGTTCCATCACCACCTATTGCTACCAGGGCGTTAATACCATGCTTCTTTAAATTTTCATAAGCCTTTGCCCGTCCTTCTGGGGTGCGAAATTCTTTACTTCGGGCAGTCTTAAGAATGGTGCCACCACGTTGAATAATATTACCAACCGAGCGGGCACCAAGTTTCACAATGTCACCACTAATCATACCTTCATAGCCTTGCATAATGCCATACACTTCCTTCTTATAGAAGATAGAAGCACGAACCACAGCCCGCAATGCGGCATTCATACCAGGAGCATCGCCACCCGAAGTGAAGACGCCAATCTTAGAAATATTAAAATCCATTCCTTTTAAAAAGTAGTCAAAAATAGGGGATGGAAAGGGTTTTGCAAGGATTATGAGTTTATTCGGATTTCAATCGTTTGAAATAATTAATCAACCCGTTAGTTGAGCTATCGTGCGAACTAATAAGGTCATTTGAAGTAAGTTCAGGTAGAATTTTTTTGGCAAGCACTTTCCCCAATTCGACACCCCATTGATCAAAACTAAATACGTTCCAAATAACTCCCTGAACAAAAATTTTATGTTCATACATGGCTATCAATGATCCTAATGTGTGTGGGTTAAGTTTTTTGAATAGAATAGAATTTGAAGGTTTGTTGCCAGAAAATACTCTGTAAGGAAGATGGAATTTTATTTCTTCTGAGTTCATGCCCGCTTTCTTGAGTTCAGCCTCCACGATTGCTTCTGTTTTACCAAGCATGAGTGCTTCTGTTTGAGCAAAATAATTCGAAAGCAATTTTACATGATGATCACCCAAAGGGTTTTGTGAAATAGCGGGCGCAATAAAATCGCACGGAATCAATTTTGTTCCTTGATGGATTAATTGATAAAACGCATGTTGTCCGTTTGTCCCGGGCTCGCCCCAAATTATTGGTCCGGTTTGATATAGAACGGCTTCGCCATTGCGATCGACCGACTTGCCGTTGCTCTCCATATTCCCTTGTTGAAAGTAGGCAGCAAAGCGATGGAGGTATTGATCGTACGGAAGAATGGCTTCTGAGTGGGCATCATAAAAATTACCGTACCAAACTCCTAGAAGCGCCAGGATCACAGGAATATTTTTTTCAAAAGGCTGCTCTTTGAAATGGGTATCAATTTCGTGGGCACCTTGTAGAAGTTGCGTGAAATTTTCAAATCCAATTGTGCAGGCTATTGAAAGCCCGATCGATGACCATAATGAGTATCGGCCCCCAACCCAATCCCAAAATACAAACATGTTCTCGGGTGCAATGCCAAATTCCGTTACAGATTTTGTGTTTGTAGAAACAGCTACAAAATGTTTCGCGACTTCCCCCTTACCATGTGTCTTTTCGCTAAACCATGCTTTTGCTGATTCAGCGTTTGTCATAGTCTCTTGTGTAGAAAAAGTCTTTGACGCTATTACAAAAAGCGTTGTTTCAGGATCTAAATTTTTAAGCGTTTCGCCAATGTGAGTTCCATCAACGTTCGAAACAAAGTGTGGTTTGATAGCAGTGTGATAGGGGCGCAAAGCCTCAGTTACCATAAGTGGTCCTAAATCAGATCCACCAATACCAATGTTGACAAGATCCGTAATTCGTTTACCTGAAAACCCTTTCCAATGACCGCTGAGCAGCTGCTCTGAGAAGGACTTCATTTGTTCTAGTACTTTATTTATTTCTGGCATTACATCTTTGCCATCAACATATACAGGTGTGTTAGTACGATTACGCAGCGCTACGTGCAGCACCGATCGATGTTCGGTCTGGTTAATCTTATCGCCTTTAAACATGGCATCTATCGATTCTTTCAAACCAACTTCCCCGGCAAGTTCAATGAGCAATTCTATAGTTTCTTCCGTGATAATATTCTTTGAATAATCAATGAGTATATCGTTAAACGAAAGTTGAAATTTTTCAAATCGGGTTGAATCTTCTTCAAAGAGTTCGCGCATGTGTGTTGCCTGCATCATCATAAAGTGCGCAGTTAATTTTTGCCATGCAATAGTTTCGGATGGATTGATTTTTGGAAGCATGAGATTACGATTTGAGATTAACTTAGTCTGATCGATATAAAATCGGAGCAAAAATAAAAGATGTCGTGATGATGTGTTGACTAAGAGGAAAATAAATCAGCCACCCACTACCGCGCGAAGATTTTCGACCAATCCTTCCCAAAGGTCATCAAGTTCGGTTAAGTCATCAAAGTCGGAATAGTCAATTACTTTCAAAAAGGTGGTTTGAGTAAGTTCATTTACTTCCAGTCTAAGTTCGAAGTAGGAAGGATCCTTTTCATCTTCTTTCGATTCCGGCAAGTATTCAAATTTTACAAAATGGTTTACCCGGTGGCCGGTCATTTTTGCACGATGCTCTTCTTGATCCCATTCAAACGTAAAAACCTTCTCAGGATTAATATTTACATTATCAGCAAACCACTCAGAAAGTCCGCTGGCAGTTTCAAGGTATGGATACAGCATTTTGATAGAGGCATGCACTTCAAAATCGTTGGTGTAAAGTTTTTTGGAAGAGGCAGCCATACTTGTTTCTTTTTTAATCGATTTTAAGTTAAAGAAATTCTAGCTAACAGCAAACTATATTACCATTGTAATACAAATGGGGCCGAGGTTGCCTAATTAGAATATATCGACTTTTGCGAAAGGCATGGATTTAAAGAAAACTGTATGTATGTTTGCAGCCTTTTTAAAGTGATAATCAACTTAATTTTGTGCAACTGGCGCGGTAGCTCAGGTGGTTAGAGCGTTGGATTCATAACCCAAAGGTCGGGGGTTCAACTCCCCCCCGCGCTACTAAATAACTCTCTCCAAATTCCTGATTTCTCGGGAATGGTGTGGATCAACTCTCTGGTTGACGTACACCCTCTTTAAGTTTTAATTAATTTTTAGTGTAAGCATCCGTAACATAATTACTGGCCTTGTTTTTGAGATTACCTTTGCCTCCGTTGATGAAAAAAGTAGATAAGCTTATTATCACGTCCTTTCTCGGGCCCTTTGTGCTCACCTTCCTCGTGGTTGTGTTCATTTTATTGAACATCCACATGCTTAAATACTTCGATGACATCATTGGCAAAGACTTAGGGTGGGATGTAATCGGACAACTGTTATTCTACTTCGCCATTTTCAATACCCCAGTTGCTTTGCCGCTGGCTGTTCTGCTGTCATCATTGATTACGTTTGGCAACTTGGGCGAACACTTTGAATTAACGGCCATAAAGAGTTTGGGTATCTCGATGGTGCGTAGCCTGCTTCCGATTTTTATTTTCGTTCTGTTTATAACCGGTGGTGCATTTTTAGTCGGCAACTACCTGGTGCCAAAAGCCGCTTTGGAAGCGTATAGCTTGCTTTACGATATCAAACAGAAAAAACCAGCCCTTGATCTGCGCGAAGGCGCTTTCTATAATGCCATACCTGATATTAGTATTAAGGTGAATGAAAAAATGCCTAATGATGGATTTCTAAAAGGAGTCATTATTTATGATCATCGTGGCCGTGCTGGAAACAAAGAAGTAATCGTGGCTGATTCTGGGTTGATGTACACGATCTTAAATGATCAGTACCTTAAGTTGGAGCTATTCAATGGTTATAATTATAGAGAAGGATCGGACGGAGAGGCCAATATGGCCGGGAACGCTAATAATGGCAGTGATAGCTATCGTAAAACAAAGTTCGCCAAATCGCAAATTGTTTTCGACTTGTCATCTTTTGGGCTCAATCGTACAGACAAAAAGTGGTTTCAAAGCAACCGCATCATGCGCAATATGCAGGAGCTTTCAACGGATATGGACTCGGTAGACCGGGTTATAAAAAATGAAACGATTTCGATTTACGCATCGGCAGGTAATTTATATTCGTATCACTTTAAGCGAGATTCTGTTCAATGGCCCAGAGAGATTAAAAAATTGAAAAAAAGAAAAGATTCGATAGCGCAAGCCAAACGAATAAGTGATGGGCAACTAGATATGTCCGATAAATTTGAGAAGCCTTTTAATGACTCGATAGAAATTACAAAACACGATAGAGAAGTTTCTGATAGCATTTTTAAGGCTCCCTATTCGCTTAATGAAATATCAAATGCTTTGGCACAAGCTCGCAACGTAAAGGCTCAGCTTCTTTCGCATAATGTCAACATCAAAACGTTTCAAGCAGAGCATCGCATCTTTGAGATCCAATGGCATAAAATTTTGGCTCAATCCATTGCCTGCATTTCCATGTTTTTAATTGGTGCGCCATTAGGTGCTATTATTAAGAAGGGTGGGCTAGGCGTTCCCGTGCTGATGTCAATTGTCTTCTTTATAGTATTCTATGTGCTTTCCCTAGTTGGCGAAAAATGGGCCAAACAAGGTACCATGTCGGTCGGTGCCGGAATGTGGTTGGCTAACATCGTTTTGGTTTCAATTGGTTTGCTCTTTTTGAGACAGGCACGGGCCGATGCCCGGTTGTTTGATTCTGATTTCTATTCAGTGATTTGGGATAAGATTTCCCGAAAGTTTACAAAACAGCCTAAAACCGCTATTTAGTTTTGGTATTACGAACCCATTCGTATACTTTTGCGCGTTGAAAATAAAGGAAAAGCTAAAAATTTAGAACAGATGTACATCAATTCAGAAAAGAAACAAGAATTGTTCAGCAATCACGGTTTTGCAAAGAAGAAGACCGACACAGGCTCCCCTGAGTCTCAAATTGCGTTATTTACGCATAGAATCAATCATTTGACCCAACATTTACAAGGTCAAAAAAAGGATTTCTCTACGCAAACTGGTCTGTTGAGATTGGTTGGAAAGCGTAAGAAGTTGCTGAGCTACCTTGAGAATACCAATATCGAAAGATTCAGGGCAATTAAAGCTGATCTTGCTTTACGCTAATAAGATTTAGATAACTAGAAATAGGGGGCCGATCGGTTCCCTTTTCGCATTTATAATTAAACCAAAGGAATGGCTGCGAATTGTAGGTCATTCCGAAAATCCTACCTAATGAAACCAACTATTATTTCAAAAACATGCACGCTGCCTGATGGCCGCCAAATCACAATCGAAACCGGAAAACTTGCTCGCCAAGCCGATGGATCGGTTGTATTAAGAATGGGCAACACAATGTTGCTTGCTACCGTGGTAGCAAGCGTTAACGCAAAAGAAGGAATTGACTTCTTACCTTTATCAGTAGATTATCAAGAGAAATTTGCTTCCACAGGAAAAATTCCGGGAGGCTTTTTAAAACGTGAAGGCCGCCTTTCAGATTACGAAATATTAATTAGCCGTTTAGTAGATCGTGCTATTCGCCCTCTGTTCCCAGATGATTATCATGCTGAAACACAGGTTAACATTCAATTAATTTCTGGCGACCCTGCTGCGCTACCCGATTCACTAGCGGCTTTTGCAGCTTCTTCAGCACTTGCAGTTTCTGATATTCCTTTTCAAGGACCAATTTCAGAGGTAAGGGTTATCAGGCTTGATGGTCAGTACATTATAAATCCTACTCTCGCGCAAAAAGAGAAGGCTGATCTTGACTTTATTGTTGCTGCATCTATCGAAAATATTTTGATGGTGGAAGGCGAATGCAAGGAGATAAATGAGGAAGATATGCTTACTGCATTAAAGCTTGCACACGATGTAATCAAAGCTCAATGCGAGGTGCAAATTGAATTGATGCAGGCTGTGGGTAAAACTGAGAAGAGAACCTATCAGCATGAAGTGAAAGATGAAGCGTTCAAGGAAGAACTCTTTAAGCAGTTGTACACTAAAGTTTACGATGTTGCTCGTCAGCAATTAGCGAATAAGCATAGCCGATCCGAACTCTTCGGAAAAATTTATGATGATTATGTTGCATCACTTCCTGAAGACACAACTGTTAATAAAGACTTAGTAAAGAAATACTATAAGGATATTCAAAAGGCAGCTTGCCGCGATCTTGTTTTAAATGAGAAAGTTCGTTTGGACGGTCGTAAAACAAATGAGATCCGCCCAATCTGGTCTGAGGTTGATTACCTTCCTTCAGCACACGGTTCAGCCTTGTTTACACGCGGTGAAACTCAATCGTTAAGCACGGTAACCTTAGGCACAAAGCTTGATGAGCAGATGATTGATGGTGCCATGTTTGAGGGTAGCAGCAAATTCATCCTTCATTATAATTTCCCAGGATTTTCAACAGGTGAGGTGAAGCCTAATCGTGGGCCAGGCCGCAGAGAAGTTGGTCACGGAAACCTTGCTATGCGTGCATTGAAGCAAGTGCTTCCTAATCTTCAGGAAGGACCTTATACGATCCGCCTGGTTTCCGATATTTTGGAATCAAATGGATCATCATCTATGGCTACAGTTTGTGCAGGTTCATTGGCACTGATGGATGCGGGCATTAAAATTTCAGCTCCGGTATCAGGTATTGCAATGGGAATGATTTCAGATAGCAAGACTAAGAAGTATGCTATCCTTTCAGATATTCTGGGCGATGAAGATCATTTGGGCGATATGGACTTCAAAGTGACAGGTACAGAAAAAGGTATCACTGCTTGCCAGATGGATTTAAAAGTTGATGGATTGACGTACGATATCTTAAAAGAAGCATTGGATCAAGCCAAAGAAGGCCGTCTTCATATCTTAAATGAAATGAAGAAGACCATCACAACCCCAAATGCAGAATTGAAGCCACACGCTCCTAGAGCAGTTACTATTGTTATTGAAAAAGATTTGATTGGCGCAGTAATCGGCCCCGGTGGAAAAGTGGTGCAAGAAATTCAGAAGACTACAGGTGCTACCATCGTTATTGAAGAGGTTGGAAATAAAGGGATCGTTAACATCTTCGCCAACAATCAAGAGGTGATGGATGCGGCCGTGAGGCGTGTTAAAAACATCGTGGCAGTTCCTGAAGTAGATCAGGTTTATGATGGCGTTGTTAAGTCAATCATGCCTTTCGGTGCTTTTGTTGAGTTTATGCCAGGTAAAGACGGCTTGCTTCATATTTCTGAAATTAAGTGGGAACGCCTTGAAACTATGGATGGCGTAATGGAAGTAGGAGAGCAAGTGAAGGTAAAACTGGTTGAAGTAGATAAAAAAACTGGCAAATTCAGACTATCACGGAAAGTATTGCTACCCAAACCTCCACGGAAAGAGGAAGCGCCTAGCGCATAAGATTTTTTGCTTATAGTGGTTTTTGGAACTAATTTTTCGCTTTTTAGTGTTTGATTTAAGCGCAACGAAGTTCGATGAGACAGTTAAAGATCAGTAAGCAGATTACAAATCGGGAGAGTCAGTCTCTCGATAAGTATCTTCAGGAGATTGGCAAGGTTGATTTGATCACAGCCGATGAAGAGGTAAGTCTTGCGAAGCGCATTAAAGCCGGAGATCAGATTGCGTTGGAGAAGCTTACAAAAGCGAACCTGCGATTTGTTGTTTCCGTAGCAAAGCAATATCAGAATCAAGGATTGTCCCTAGGTGATTTAATCAACGAAGGAAACCTTGGTTTGATAAAAGCTGCGCAGCGTTTTGATGAGACGCGTGGTTTTAAATTTATTTCTTATGCCGTGTGGTGGATTCGTCAATCCATTCTGCAAGCATTAGCTGAGCAATCACGCATCGTTCGGCTTCCTTTAAATCGCGTTGGTTCTTTGAATAAAATCTCAAAGACATTTTCAGAACTAGAGCAGAAATTCGAACGCGAACCATCACCCGATGAATTAGCAGAAGTGCTTCAGGTTACTACAGCCGAGGTTGTTGATACCTTGAAGATTTCTGGGCGTCATGTTTCCATGGACGCACCGTTTGTTCAAGGCGAAGAGAATAGTCTTTTAGATGTACTTGAAAATGGTGGTGAACAGACTCCGGATTCAGGGCTAATGACTGACTCGCTAAGGCGAGAAGTTCAACGAGCTCTGTCTACGTTGACGCAACGCGAGTCGGATGTAATTGCACTTTACTTTGGGCTTAATGGCGAGCAAGCCATGACCCTGGAGGAGATTGGTGAGAAGTTTAACCTGACCCGTGAACGCGTTCGCCAGATTAAAGAAAAAGCCATCAGAAGGTTACGTCATACCTCGAGGAGCAAAGCATTAAAGCCTTACCTAGGTTAATAATGTTCAATTAGTACTTAAGATAAGGGTCTTAACGCATTGAGGCCCTTTTTATTAAACTTTATAAACTGATGATATGGAGAAGCAGGAAAATGTAAAAGTTCTAATTATTGGGTCTGGCCCGGCAGGTTATACAGCCGCAATCTATGCCGCGCGGGCAGGTCTATATCCAGTGTTGTTTACGGGTGGTCAGCCTGGCGGTCAGCTAACCATTACGAATGATGTGGAGAACTTTCCCGGTTACCCGGATGGAGTAAATGGTCCGCAAATGATGATGGACTTGCAAAAGCAGGCTGAGCGTTTTGGCACCAAAGTAATTTATGGTTTAGTAACAGCAGTTGATTTCTCAACCTATCCCTTAAAAGTTACGGTTGACGAGAAAGATACTTACATCGCTGAGAGTGTTGTTGTGTCTACGGGTGCAACCGCAAAGTATTTAGGCATTCCGTCTGAAGAGACCTATGCCAACAAAGGTGTATCTGCTTGTGCAGTTTGCGATGGTTATTTTTATCGTGGTCAAGATGTAGCGGTTGTTGGTGCAGGCGATTCGGCAGCGGAAGAATCAACCTATCTTTCTAAGCTTTGTACTAAAGTTCATTTGATTGTTCGCAGAGACGAAATGCGCGCATCAAAAATTATGCAGCAACGCGTTCTCAATACGCCCAACATTGAGATTCATTGGAATACTGAAACCGAAGAAATTGTTGGTGATGAGAGTGGCGTGACTGGGGTGCGCATTTTGAATAACAAAACAGGCGAGAAGAAGTTGATCCCAGTAAAAGGGTTCTTCTTGGCAATAGGCCATAAACCCAACACCGACATTTTTGAGGGTCAGTTGGATAAGGACGAGGCGGGCTATGTAAAAGTGATTCCGGGTTCAACCAAGACTAATGTTGAAGGAGTTTTTGCTGTGGGCGATGTGGCTGATAAAGTTTATCGTCAGGCAATAACAGCAGCCGGCACCGGGTGCATGGGTGCGCTGGATGCCGAAAAGTTTTTGGCAGCCAAAGAAATGGAAGTAGTTCATTAATAATTCGATCATGAAGCTGGATATTCTTGTTTTGGCGGCCCATCCTGATGATGCAGAGCTGGGTTGTGGCGGCACAATTGCCAAACAAGTAGCTCTCGGTCGTAAAGTAGGTGTTGTTGACTTAACCCGGGGCGAAATGGGTACCCGCGGCACTATTGATACCCGCGCTCAGGAAGCGAAAGAATCAGCGTCAATACTTGGCTTATCAGTTCGTGCAAATCTTGGGTTCAAAGACGGTTTCTTTGTTAATGACGAAGCGCATCAGTTAGCGGTAATTCGACTTATAAGAAAATTTCAACCTGATATCGTGTTGGCCAATGCCATTTACGATCGCCACCCCGATCATGGTAAAGGTTCTGAACTTGCGTTCAGCGCATGCTTTTATTCAGGACTTGCTAAAATTGAAACGAAGGATGAAGGTAAGGTGCAAGCTGCCTGGAGACCGAAGCATCTCTATCATTTTATTCAAAGTCAATTGATACAACCTGACTTTGTTGTTGATGTTTCCGATTTCTGGGAAACCAAAATGAATGCAGTGCGTGCTTTTAAGACTCAGTTCTACGATCCCTCTAGTGATGAGCCCGAAACATTTATTTCCAATCCCGGCTTTATGAAATTATTAGAGTCGCGCGGTCAGGAATTTGGCTATAGCATTGGTGCCAAGTATGGTGAAGGCTTTACGGTGCGCAAAGTGATTGGCGTGGACGATATTTTTTCGTTGCGGTAATTTGAAAGCGAAGCGATCAAACACCTTTTTGAAGTTAACTGATTACCAAGCATCTCATTTTTGTGTTTTCGGAAATTGAAGAGAAAATCTTGACTTTCAACTATGGAAGAAACTCTGGTTTATCCGCCTCGCACCATGATGGATGTTTTCAAAATGCTGCCCGAAGGTACATTGGCTGAAATCATTGATAACCGTTTGTATATGTCGCCCAGCCCAATAGGAAAACGCCAACGCCTAATCACCAAGTTAACCTTACAACTTGGTAATTACATTGAGTTAAAGAGTTTAGGTGATTTGTTTATTGCCCCATTTGATGTATTCCTTGATGAGGAAGAAAATGCTGTGTAACCAGATTTAATTTTTGTTTCCGCATCAAACGTATCGATTGTTGACGATGAGGGTGTGATTCATGGAGTGCCGGATTTACTTATCGAATTACTTTCTCCTGGTAACCCAACACATGATACGGTTACAAAGAAGGAACTGTACGAAAAATTTGGCGTGAAAGAATATTGGATTGTTGACCCCGCTACAAAAGCTACTATAGGTTACACCCTCAGCGGAGGCGTTTATAGAAAGATTGAGTCAGAAGCCGGAAAAATAAATTCTATTCTTCTCGGTAACTCGTTTAGCTTCTAGCACGCGCCATTGATTGGCGTTCTTCACCAACAATCCTCTAATTGACGCTGATCATTCACTTCGCTAAACTCTTAAGGCGCCAATCGGTGAATCGTCCATTGCTTATCAGCCTTATAATAAACAACCCGATCGTGCAGGCGACTCGGTCTTCCCTGCCAGAATTCAATTTCAAGAGGCTCAACAGCATACCCGCCCCATTGATGCGGCTTCGGTAACACAGGTTGATCTTTAAATCTCGCTTCAATTTCTTTCGCGCGGGCATCTAGCAAATCGCGGCTCTTAATTAATGAACTTTGTGGCGATGCCCACGCACCAATCTGGCTTCCGCGCGGCCGACTTTGAAAATAAGTTTCAGAAACCTTTTCATCTACCCGTGCACATACTCCTTCAATGCGAACCTGACGCTCTAACTCGGGCCAAAAGAAGGTGAGTGCACAAGCAGGGTTGGCATCTAACTCTTTCCCTTTCTGACTTTGATAATTTGTGTAGAATAGAAATTTATTTTCTTCAACGCCTTTTATTAACACAATTCGGGCGGAAGGTTTTCCATCTTCAGTTAAAGTCGAGAGTGTCATCGCATTGGGTTCAAGCGCTTCCGACTTGATCGCTTCCTGAAACCATTTATTAAATTGAATGATAGGATTTGTGGCAACATTCGATTGATCTAATGAATCTTTTGAGTATTCCTTTCGGATTTCAGCGATGGTAGACATAATTAATTTGTTAAATATTAAGTAAGGATCGTTCTAATTGCATCATTTTAATGATTTTTATCACGAATTATTTTGCAAACATAACTGGTGATTGTAATTCACGTTATTTAGTTTACAGCATGGAATTCTTCAAATACAAAAATAAAGTATTGCCGCAAAAGGGGGGACTCTTATTATCAGAACCGTATTTGCCAGATCCTAATTTTGAACGCACCACTATTTTATTAACAGAGCACAATGAAGAAGGTTCTGTGGGTTTTATTTTGAACAAACCTTCTGAAACCCGCGTGGGCGAGGTAATGGATGATTTTAAAGCTTTTGATAGCCGGGTTTTTATTGGTGGCCCCGTGCAGCAAGACACCCTGCATTTTATTCACCGAATACCTTCATTAGCCGATTCTATGGAAATAATACCTGGAATTTTTTGGGGCGGAAACTTCGATCAATTGATGTCATTAATTGATAACCAACAACTTGGAGCTTCCGACATTAAGTTTTTTCTTGGCTATAGTGGGTGGTCAAACGGTCAACTTGAAGAAGAACTTAAAGCAGACTCCTGGATCGTTAGCGATCGCGTCTCGGAAGAGTTAATCTTTGAAACTGAGCCCGAAGTAATGTGGAAAAAGGCCATGCAGGAGCTAGGTGGACGCTTTACAGTATATTCCAATTACCCAGCCGATCCCCGTATGAATTAAATGATTTTAGTATTTTTACCCTTCCTCTTAAAAGAGGTGTGATGATGATGGAAAACGACAAAGAGGTGCAAGAGGAGCAGAGAACTGGGGAAGTTGCTGACTCCATACTTGAAAGTAAAAATGGTCATCCAGAAGATGAGGCTGGTGATCATGCTCAATTGGACGGAGATCATGCCGAAATCACTCATGAAAACGAAGATTATTCTTCATTTTCAAAAGCTGAATTGGTAGCCAAGATAAAAGACCTTGCCAAAGAAGAAGATGTGCGCAAGGGTGAGTCCTTACTCAAAATTATCAAGCCTTTATATGATGAGCTTCGCAATGGCGAAAGGGCAGTAGCACTTCAAAAGTTTATTGAAGCAGGCGGCATCGAACAAGATTTTGAATATCGGTTCGATGATGATGATCACGCCTTTGACGCAATCTCAAAATTAATCCGCGACCGGAAAAACTTATACTTTAAAAACTTAGAGGAAAAGAAAACCGAGAATCTTCAAAAGAAGAACGAGATTCTTGAAAAGTTGCGGGCGCTTATCGATGGCGAAGACTCCGCACATTCATTTCCAATTTTTAAGGAGTTACAAAACGAGTGGAAGCAAGTAGGCCAGGTTTCGATGGCGCACGTTAAAACACTGTGGGCTAACTACAATGCATTGATCGATCGGTTTTATGATCACCGAAATATTTACTTCGAGCTAAAAGAACTTGATCGTAAAAAAAACCTGGAAGCTAAGTTAGAAATCTGCGAAAAGGCCGAGCAACTAATTTCTAAAGAAAAGATCAAAGACGCGGTTCAGGAATTGAATGAGCTTCATCATGAGTTCAAGCACGTAGGTCCGGTGCCCAAAGAAGAACAAGAACCTGTATGGCAGCGATTTAAAGTTGCTTCCGATGCCGTTTATGCCAAGCGTGATGCCTTTTTGGTTGAGCTGCAGGGCGAGCTAAGGAAAAACCTGGAGGCTAAGCTTACCATTGAAACCGAAGTAGAAGCATTCGCTTCTTTTACTACGGATCGTATAAAAGAGTGGAATCAAAAAACCAAAGAGATTCTTGAAGTTCAAAAGCGGTGGGATGCTGTTGGTGGTGTACCGCGTGCAAAAACTAAAGACTTGAACAAAAAATTCTGGAAAGCTTTTAAAAGTTTCTTCCACAATAAAAATGTATTCTTCAAGAAGTTGGATGAAGAGCGCGGCAACAACTTAAAAGCAAAACAAGAACTGGTTGCGCGTGCTATTGAATTAAAGTCGAGTGACGATTGGAATAAGACGTCTAACGAATTAAAAAATCTGCAACGCACCTGGAAAGAAATTGGGCCGGTGCCTGAAAAGCAACGCGACAAAATTTATAAAGAGTTTAAGGAAGCGTGCGACCATTTTTTTCAGCAACAGCGTGGTACCTTAGAAAAGGCAGACCAAGAACAAGGTGAAAACCTGATTAAGAAAGAATCATTAATTAAAGAACTGGAGGCAGCAACAGCAGCCGGAACCAGCACCATGGAGAACCTACAGGAATTGCAGGCTAAGTTTAATGAAATAGGCTTTGTGCCACGGCCCGCTGTGGCTTCTATCAAGAATCAGTTTTCGGTGGCGGTGTCAAAATATATTGCTTCCATCAAAGGATTGAGTTCCGCTCAAAAAGATCAGGCTGAGTTAAAAATTCAACTGAGTGAATTAAAGAACGACCCACAGGCCGAGCGCAAGATTTACAACAAAGAGCAGCAATTGCGTAAGCAAATTACCCATGCCGAAAATGATTTGGCTACGCTACGCAACAACCTGGAGTTTTTTGGGCGCTCTAAAAATGCGGTTAAATTGAAGGAAGAGTTCAATGGTAAAATAACCGAAGCGAGCAATCACCTCGATGATTTAAAAAAGCAGTTAAAACTGCTTAAATCCATTTAAAAAAGCCTTGCAAAAACAAACAGTTCCCTTATTTTTGCACCCTCTTTATAGCAGCTGACTTGTAATCAGTAGTTTAAATCCAGAAAAAGTAATGCCTCCTTAGCTCAGCTGGTAGAGCAACTGACTTGTAATCAGTAGGTCGCTGGTTCGATCCCGGCAGGGGGCTCATGAACTCAGAAGCAGTTACATTTTGTAGCTGCTTTTTTTGTTGCGTATCTAGCTGGTTCCCTGCCTGCGTGACGCAGTCAGGCAGGGATCCCGGCAGGGGGCTCATGAACTCAGAAGCAGTTACATTTTGTAGCTGCTTTTTTTGTTGCGTATCTAGCTGGTTCCCTGCCTGCGTGACGCAGTCAGGCAGGGATCCCGGCAGGGGGCTCATGA
>Ga0335394_10001677_pt1 | contig 24958 bp, 18 predicted proteins | sample MAT03_FD_205741 | JGI IMG/M metagenome (GOLD analysis project Ga0335394, IMG submission 205741) | Freshwater microbial communities from Lake Fryxell liftoff mats and glacier meltwater in Antarctica - MAT-03 (spades assembly) (version 2) ...
ATTATTGTGCCGGTTGCGGTCACGCGGCCGAAGGCGGGGAGCGCCAAAACGAGGAGCAGGGAAATGTCCGATACGCGCATGGCTATAGATTACTTGGGTTATATTGCGAGATAATGTAAAAATTATGCCACCCTGGAGTGCCCACCGCTAATGGTAAGAATTAAGGTCAAGAACCCCGTCGTCGAGATGGACGGCGACGAGATGACACGTATCATTTGGCAATGGATCCGCGAGCGTCTCATCCTTCCCTACCTCGATGTTGACCTGAAGTACTACGATCTCAGCGTTGAAAAGCGCGACGAAACGAACGATCAGATCACGATCGACTCCGCGAATGCCACTAAACAGTATGGAGTCGCTGTAAAGTGTGCGACGATTACGCCCGACGAAGCCCGCGTGCAGGAGTTTGGCCTGAAACAGATGTGGCGGAGCCCGAACGGGACAATTCGCAACATCCTGGATGGCACGATTTTCCGTGAGCCGATTATCTGCAAAAATGTTCCGCGCATTGTGCCCCATTGGGACAAGCCGGTGGTCGTGGCCCGGCACGGGTTTGGCGATCAGTACCGGGCGCAGGATTTCGCGTTCCCTGGGGCGGGTTCGTTGAAACTGGTTTTTACACCGAACGACGGCGGCGCGCCGATTGAGCGGGAGATTATTAAGGCTCCGAGCGCCGGCATCGCATTGGGAATGTTCAACCTGGATAGCTCGATTGCAGGCTTTGCGCGGGCTTGTTTCACTTATGCGCTGGGCCGGTCGTATCCGGTGTACTTGTCGTCGAAGAACACGATTTTGAAAGTCTATGACGGCAAGTTCAAGAATCTGTTCCAGGAGATTTATGATGGTGAGTTCAAGACATCGTTTGAGGCGAAGGGACTTACTTACGAGCACCGTCTAATGGATGACATGGTGGCAAGTAACTTGAAGTGGAATGGCGGATATCTTTGGGCCTGTAAGAATTATGACGGCGATGTGCAGTCAGATACGGTGGCGCAGGGATATGGATCTTTGGGGTTGATGACATCGGTTTTGATGTCTCCGGATGGAAATACGATTGAAGCTGAAGCGGCGCACGGCACTGTGACGCGGCACTACCGGATGCATCAGCAGGGCAAACCGACTTCGACTAATCCTATCGCGTCGATTTATGCCTGGACTCGCGGATTACAATACCGGGGCCGGTTCGACGGGACACCGGATGTTGAGGCGTTTGCCGTTGAGCTCGAGAAGGTTTGCGTGGATGTCGTTGAATCGGGTCGCATGACTAAGGATCTGGCGATTCTCATCGATCCTAAGCACCCTTATTTGTCGACCGAAGATTTCATGAACGCAATTGATGCGGAGTTGAAGGGGCGGTTGGGTTAGCGGTAGCTTGCCGCAATCCGGGTATCGCCCATGAGCATCTATTTCCTCCGGCCAATGGACTTTAGCGGTCTGAAAACCGTCTCGCTCCATGGCCGTGGGGGGAAGGTGACGCCGGAGATGTTTGGTAAACCGCACTCCGCCGGTGCCCCGCTTTCCTCATTTCTTGATTCGCTTCCAAAGATTCTCGCTGCGGACACGCTGCGGGAAGTTGCCGCCAAAATCCTCAACGCGAAGTCGAGTAAACGGTCGATTCTTTGGGGGATTGGCGGGCACGTGATTAAGGTCGGCCTGGCGCCGATCTTGTTGGATTTGGCGGATAGAGGGTTCGCTCACGGCTTTTCAATGAATGGGTCGGCGACGATTCATGACTATGAGATCGCCGTCGCGGGGCATTCGAGCGAAGATGTCGAGGCGGTCCTTCCAGACGGCAGTTTCGGCTCCGCGGAAGAAACCGGCCGGGATTTGAATAACGCCATCAACGGAGCGGCCGCCGATATCGGTATGGGCGAGGCCGTCTGCCGAAAGATCACCGAGTTGGCCGACCCGCGTTTCGCCAGCGCCAGTCTGCTGCACGGAGCCTATTCTCGAAAGATTCCGGTCACGGTCCATGTCGCTATTGGTACCGACACTCCTCATACGCATCCCGGGGCGGATGGCGCCGCGATTGGCCGCACTTCGCATCACGACTTTCGATTGCTCTGTGAAATGATTCGTGGATTGGATGAGGGCGGAGTTTATTTGAACGTCGGTTCGGCGGTTGTGATGCCTGAGGTGTTCTTGAAAGCGGTCAGTGTCGTACGCAACTTAGGTTATCCGCTCCGTAACTTCACCACCGTCAATTTCGATTTTTTGCAGCACTACCGGCCCTCGGTCAACGTCGTCAAACGCCCCCATGCTAATGCCGGCGGGCGCGGCTATGCACTTACCGGTCATCATGAGATCATGATTCCGCTTCTGGCTGCCATACTTGTCGAGGGTGACGGCCAATGACGGAGAGCCCCGGTTGGGGATGGAAAGAAGTCGTCATTTCCGTCAGCCTGATGATCCCGGCGATGATTATTGGCGCGGCAATTGCGATAGGCGGTGGCTGGCTGATCCTCGGGCAGTCGCCTTCGCAAGTTCAGGTCGCGATTCCCGGACAGCTCGCAGCCTACGGCCTTTGGCTTGCCGGAGTTTGGGCGCTTCTCCGTAATCCGGCCACTTCGTTTTGGGATGATGTTCGATGGACATGGCCCGAGCAGGGACCTTGGGTATACCTCGCTCTGGGGCCTGGGTTGGCGATTGTGGCTGGCCTGCTCGCGGGCCTTCTGCAAGCCAAGAATATTCAGAACGGCCTGATGGAACAGCTCCTGGCTGATCCTATTGGCTGCCGGATGCTGGTAGTTTTTGGCGTCACCGGCGCACCGCTGATCGAGGAGCTACTATTTCGGGGCATAATTCTCCCGGTTGCGATGCGTAGTTTGGGGGCTGCGGCGGGCCTGCTGATCACTTCTATTCCTTTCGCCCTGATGCACGGACCGATGTACGACTGGAGCTGGCAGCATTTGCTGTTGCTGGTCCTCGTCAGCATCGGTTTCGGCCTGGTTCGAATCCGGTCCAACTCCACTCTCGCTTCAACGATCACCCACGGCGCCTATAATCTGATGATGTTCGCCGGCCATTTTCTCAATCCACAATAGGAAAACATGCTCGAAACTATCGAATGGACTCCGCAAGGAGTCGTGATGATTGACCAGACGCTCCTGCCGCGCCAGACCGTTTTTGTCACTTGCACCGATTACTTGGAAGTCGCGAACGCGATCAAGACGATGATTATCCGCGGCGCTCCCGCAATTGGCGTCGCTGCCGCCATGGGCGTGGCGATTGGAGTGCAAAAGTCAGCGGATCCCGATGCTGAGTTCGCCGCAATTTGTGACACTCTGGCTGCAACTCGTCCAACCGCCGTCAATCTTTTCTGGGGCATCGAACGGATGAAGCGCCTGTACGCTTCGCTCGCCGGATTGCCAATTGATGAAAAGCGCGCGGCGATGATTGCCGAAGCAATCAAAGTAAAGGACGAGGACGTCGCGATTTGTAAGGAGATTGGGCGCCACGGCGCACCACTGGTTCCGGATGGGAAAACGGTGCTGACGCACTGCAACGCCGGCGCTTTGGCAACGGCCGGTTACGGAACCGCTCTCGGAGTGATTCGGGCGGCGGTGGAGTCGGGTAAGAAAATCGATGTATTTGCGGATGAGACCCGTCCGTTTTTGCAGGGTGCCCGGCTAACCGCGTGGGAGTTGATGCAGGACGGCATTCCCACTACCTTGATCACCGACAACATGGCTGGACACTTCCTGAAGTCCGGACGGATCGGGTGCGTTGTGGTCGGCGCGGACCGTATCGCGGCGAATGGCGATGTCGCTAATAAAATCGGTACCTACTCGGTTGCGGTTCTGGCGAAGGAGAATGGCGTGCCGTTCTTCGTCGCCGCTCCCATTTCCACCCTGGATCTTACGCTCTCCGACGGCTCACTGATTCCCATTGAGGAACGGGCGGCCAGCGAAGTGACAAGCGTATTCGGCGTGCCAGTCGCGCCTGAAGGCGTCAAGGTCTGCAACCCCGCATTTGACGTCACACCCAATCGCTATGTGACCGGGATCATTACCGAGCACGGCGTCGCGACCGCTCCTTTCACCGAGAGCCTCCGCGCGTTGGCTCTACTTGCCTAGCATTTTGGCCAGAGCTTGTCCCGTATAGCTCTTCTTCACCTTCGCGATCTGCTCCGGTGTACCGGTGGCGACGATCGTGCCGCCGCGCTCGCCGCCCTCGGGCCCCAGATCGATAATCCAATCCGCGCATTTCATAACGTCCAGGTTGTGCTCAATGATAATGACGGTATTGCCGAGATCAACCAAGCGGTTAATGACCTCCAGCAGACGTTTGACGTCTTCGAAGTGCAGGCCGGTGGTGGGCTCATCGAGAATGTATAAGGTCTTGCCGGTCTGACGGCGGCTTAACTCTTTAGCCAGTTTGATCCGTTGCGCTTCTCCGCCCGATAGCGTTGTCGACGACTGCCCCAAATGAATGTATCCGAGACCGACGTCAACCAGCGTTTGCAGCTTGTTTTGGAGTTGCGGTACGTTCTCGAGAATTCCTAAGGCCTGCTCGACGGTGCTTTCCAGAATATCGGCGATGGAGTAGCCTTTGTACTTCACCGCCAGCGTTTCGACGTTATAACGGCGCTTGCGGCATACGTCGCATGTCACATAGACGTCGGGTAGAAAGTTCATCTCGATCCGTTTCAGCCCATCGCCCTGGCAGGCTTCGCACCGCCCGCCTTTGACGTTGAAGCTGAATCGGCCGGGCTTGTAACCGCGCTCGCGGGACTCCGGGAGCAGCGCGAACAAGTCGCGAATCGGACTGAATGTCCCGGTATACGTTGCCGGATTGCTTCGAGGCGTGCGGCCAATCGGCGATTGGTCGATTTCGATCACCTTATCGATTAATTCGATGCCCTTGATACGCTTGTGACGGCCCGGCTCGGCCCGGCTGCCGTAGATTTCCTTGGCCAGGGCGTTGTACAAAATGTCGGTCACGAGCGTGGACTTTCCACTGCCGCTTACACCCGTGATTACGGTCATCGTCCCCAGCGGAAAAGTGACATCAACTTCCTTTAAGTTGTGCTCGGTGGCGCCTTCAATGGTGATACTGCTGCCGTTGCCGGGCCGGCGGATGGAAGGAACTTCGATCTTCCTCGTCCCTTTCATGTATTGGCCGGTGAGCGACGCCTTGGTGTTTTCGACCTGCTTCGGCGTTCCCGCGGCCACGAGGTGACCGCCGAGTCGTCCCGCGCCAGGCCCCAAATCGATCACATAATCGGCGCGGTGAATGGTGTCCTCGTCATGCTCGACGATCAGGACTGTATTGCCGAGATCGCGGAGTTGGCAGAGAGTGTCGAGGAGACGGTCGTTGTCGCGAGGGTGCAGGCCTATGGACGGTTCATCGAGAACGTAGAGTACGCCGCGCAACTTCGAGCCGATTTGGGTTGCCAGGCGGATTCGCTGGGATTCGCCGCCGGAAAGCGTTGCGGCAGACCGGTGGAGGCTCAGGTATTCGAGGCCGACAGCGAGCAGAAACTCCAAGCGATGTTCGATTTCATCCTTGATGCGGCTGGCGATCAGTGCCTCGCGCTCGGTCAGTTTCCAGGCACGGGCGGCTTCCAATGCACGATTCAAAGGGAGTTGGGTGAAATCCGCGATGGAGACGCCTTTGACGCGGACGGCGAGCGTGGCCGGCTTTAGCCGTAAGCCATTGCAGGCGGGGCAGGTCGTGGGCGACATGTAAGTCATGAAATAGTCGCTGAAACTGCTGGGGCCGTCACGATACATGCCGTCGAGAATTTTGATGATTCCGGGGAATCCTTCAAAGCCTTCAAGGAGGATGATTTGGTGGGGTTTGGAAAGCGAGTCGAAAGGCTTATCGATCTTGATTTTGTAGCGCTTGGCTGCCTCCTCAACCCGGGGGATCATCACCGACGAGGATCCGCCCGGCCCCAGCCCGCCATCGAATAGCGGTTTAGAAGGATCAATGATGAACTTGTCCGGGTCAAATGACCATTTGTTTCCCAGGCCATTGCAAGTTTCACAAGCGCCGAAAGGGCTATTGAAGCTAAAACTACGAGGTTCTGGTTGCGGAACGCTGTTGCCGCATTCGGGACAGGCCAGACTTTTCGAGTAGAGGCGTTCTTCGCCATTAACGACAGCGACTGTGACCAGGCCGGCCGCCAGTTTCATCGCCGTTTCTATACTAGCCTCCAGGCGCTTTTCGATTCCAGGCTTGACGAGCAAGCGGTCGACGACGATCTCGATAGTGTGATTCTTACGGCGATCGAGCGGAATATCCTCGTCCAAGCCCCGAAGTTCGCCGTCAATCCGGGCCCGCATGAAGCCTTGGCGGAGATACTTTTCGAGATCCTTTTTATATTCGCCCTTGCGGCCGCGAACGACAGGCGCGAGGATCATCACTCGCTCTTCCTGCCGAAGGGCGAGGACCTGTTCCAGGATCTGCTGCGTGGTTTGGGCTGAGATCGGAACGTGGCAGTTCGGGCAATGGGGTACGCCGATATTGGCGTAGAGAAGCCGCAGGTAATCGTAAATTTCGGTGACCGTGCCGACTGTTGAACGAGGGCTTCGGTTGGTGGTCTTTTGCTCGATGGAGATGGCAGGGCTAAGGCCGTCAATGGAATCGACATCGGGCCGCTCCATCTGATCGAGGAATTGCCGGGCATAAGGAGAGAGCGTCTCGACGTAGCGTCGCTGGCCTTCCGCATAAATGGTGTCGAATGCCAAAGAGGACTTTCCGGATCCGCTTAAGCCTGTAATCACGGTCAGCGTATTCCGGGGGATTTCAACGCTGACGTTCTGGAGGTTGTGCTGGCGGGCGCCGTGAACAGAAATGTGTTTGAGCATGGCTAACTTGATTTGGTCTTGAGCGCTTCATATTTGGCCTTAGCCCAATCGAGGAGGCGCCGCGCTGGTGGAAAGTAGTCGGCGAGGATCATCAGCCCGGGGATGATGAAAACCCAGCCGGGCATAATGGGTAGAATCAAACCCACTACTCCGACGAGCAAAAGGGCAATGCCGGTTATGATACGAATGATCGCGCGCCAGCCGGTTTGCGGGGGTGTAATGGGCTCGGCGGGCTCAGGAGACATCCCTTTCAGTTTAGCGGGTGGCCCGAAGTTCTTTCTTGTTAAGCGTCTGAATGCGAGCCTGCATTTGGAAATGATTTTGCTTTTCCGCGGCGCGCGCGAGGAGATCACGGGCGTCAACGAGATGCTCGTTCATCCGGCTGCGCGCTTCATCGGGATCGGGCTTGCGAATGGCTTGATAAATCCGGCGGTGGAGCGTGAGAGTATGTTCCGGCTCGACGATCTGGGAGGTGATGGTGATGAGTTTGTCGAGCGACTTATGAACGACGGAGAATATGAAACTGGTGACGCGGTTGCCAGCAGCCTGGAAAATGGCCTGATGGAACAAAAGATCGTGGGCCACAAGCTTTGCGTGGTCGGTCTTGCATGCTTCCAGGGCTCGAAGTTCACGAGCGATCCCCGCGATATCCTCATCAGAAGCGCGAGTTGCGGCGCGGGCCGCTAGTTCTTGGTTCGACCAATAGCCGCGCCTCCATTACCTCGTGGGAAGAGATCCCATCGAGGAGAAGTAGGAATTGCATCGGATCAGGCAAAATTGCATCGGCGCGGGCATTCAGGTAGGCGCCATCGCCAACACGCTGGGAAATGACGTCCATAAATTCCAGGACTTTCAACGCTTGGCGGAGCGCCGACCGGTTGACTCCGAAGGAAGGCTGATCGGGGGGTGGTTTCCAGTTGGCTGTTTCGAAGAGGATATTCCGTGAATCTGGCAAGAAAGTTGGCATTGGGAGCCCGTGCGGGGGTCATGCCGATAATACTCTTCCCAGATAACGCTCCCGTGAACTTGGCAATTGCCATCTTTAACGTGGCGTTCTTCGGGCAACAATCCTGGGCGACACTGGTAATCATCCTGCCCGCGGACTTGGTGCCGGGTCGGATGGTGGGGTCCGTTGCTGGTATGGTTGGGTTCGGCGGAGCGCTGGGAGGGGTGGTTTTTGGGCAAGGCGTTCGATCCGTCTTAGATGAAGGTTTCGGATATCTGCCAGTATTTGCTATGGCCGGTTCGTTTCATGTGCTGGCTTTCCGGTTGATTCTAATGACGATACCGCGTATCGAGCCGCTCTCTGAAAAATGAATTCTTGCAATTCTTTGCAAACCATTTGACATATTCTCTCGCCGTGCTATCCTGAGAGAGTTGCGCTGCGATGCAGAGCAAATGAGCGCTGACGAGAGGCTGGAAACGAGCCGATTCAAGCGGTTCGAGTAGGAAGCCTCGGTAGTAGGGATCAGCAGAAGAGATGGACAGGGGCAAAGAGGACCTGGACATCGTCGCGAAAGCGAAAATCGGCCTGGAGCCGAGATAGAAGCCTCTGAAAATTTGAACGAAATTCTGGTGTCCGGTTCACGGATTGGACACTAGATAGCCTTTCGAGGCCGGTTGGCGTGGTGTCTATCGGGGAAACCTGGTTCGCATTGAGGCTGACTCAGTTCTTTGACAACTGATTGGATGTTTCGAGTAACCACGTCAGATAATTTGAGTTTATCGAGCGACGAAGAGTTCGGCTTAGGCTGAATTCGAAATAACAAAAGGATACAAACGAGAGTTTGATCCCGGCTCAGAATCAACGCTGGCGGCGCGCTTAACACATGCAAGTCGAACGAGAAAGGGAGCAATCCTGAGTAAAGTGGCGTACTGGTGAGTAACACGTGGATATCTACCTCTTGGTGGGGAATAACCTGGGGAAACCTGGGCTAATACCGCATAAGTTCGTGAGAAGAAAGGCGCAAGTCGCCGAGAGAGGAGTCCGCGGTCGATTAGGTAGTTGGCGGGGTAAGAGCCCACCAAGCCAAAGATCGATAGCCGGCCTGAGAGGGCACACGGCCACACTGGCACTGAAACACGGGCCAGACTCCTACGGGAGGCAGCAGTGGGGAATCTTGCACAATGGGGGAAACCCTGATGCAGCGACGCCGCGTGAGCGATGAAGCCCTTCGGGGTGTAAAGCTCTTTCGGCAGGAACGATAATGACGGTACCTGCAGAAGAAGCTGCGGCTAACTACGTGCCAGCAGCCGCGGTAATACGTAGGCAGCAAGCGTTGTTCGGAATTACTGGGCGTAAAGAGTGTGTAGGTGGTGTCGTAAGTTTGGTGTGAAATCTCCCGGCTTAACTGGGAGGGTGCGCCGAAGACTGCGATGCTGGAGTATGGGAGAGGAAAGCGGAATTCCTGGTGTAGCGGTGAAATGCGTAGATATCAGGAGGAACACCTGCGGTGTAGACGGCTTTCTGGACCATTACTGACACTGAGACACGAAAGCGTGGGTAGCAAACAGGATTAGATACCCTGGTAGTCCACGCCCTAAACGATGCATACTTGGTGTGAGCCATTCAGTTGGTTCGTGCCGGAGCTAACGCGTTAAGTATGCCGCCTGGGGAGTACGGTCGCAAGGCTGAAACTCAAAGGAATTGACGGGGGCCCGCACAAGCGGTGGAGCATGTGGTTCAATTCGACGCAACGCGAAGAACCTTACCTGGGCTCGAACGGCTTCTCAACGTTCGTGGAAACACGGATATCCCGCAAGGGAGTGGAGTCGAGGTGCTGCATGGCTGTCGTCAGCTCGTGTCGTGAGATGTTGGGTTAAGTCCCGCAACGAGCGCAACCCTTGCCCTGTTTTGCCATCATTAAGTTGGGAACTATCAGGGGACCGCCAGCGATAAGTTGGAGGAAGGTGGGGATGACGTCAAGTCATCATGGCCTTTATGTCCAGGGCTACACACGTGCTACAATGGACGGTACAAAGCGCTGCGAAGCCGCGAGGTGGAGCTAATCGCAAAAAACCGTTCTCAGTTCGGATCGCAGGCTGCAACTCGCCTGCGTGAAGCTGGAATCGCTAGTAATGGCAGATCAGCATGCTGCCGTGAATACGTTCCCGGGCCTTGTACACACCGCCCGTCACATCACGAAAGTGGGTTGTACTAGAAGTCTGTGCGCTAACCAGCAATGGAGGCCACGGCCCAAGGTATGACTCATGATTGGGGTGAAGTCGTAACAAGGTAGCCGTAGGAGAACCTGCGGCTGGATCACCTCCTTTCTAAACGAGGACGTGGATAGAGTCATTGAAAACGGGGTATTTATACTTCAGTAAATGGCAGCCGTTCTATTCCACACAGCGTCGCTTCCTTATTTACTCGATTATTCTTAGTGGTTACGCTGGCTGACATTGATTAGCCGGCAGGAAACATCCAATTGGCCTCGACGAGAACACTCTCGTTTTCGAAGTTGGCTGGGCGGATGGCAACCCCATCCGCCCAACTGATCAGAAAATAGCCCGCGCAAGCGGGCCATAAAGGGAGAAAACAGGGGGCTGTAGCTCAGCTGGGAGAGCGCCTGATTTGCATTCAGGAGGTCATCGGTTCGATCCCGTTCAGCTCCACCAGCACCCGCCGTTTATCAGGAAGGCAAGGGCCTGTAGCTCAGTTGGTTAGAGCGCACCCCTGATAAGGGTGAGGTCGGTAGTTCGAATCTACCCAGGCCCACCAAAAACACGAAGAGACCAGAAGCCAGTTTCACGAACCCGGTGAGGGGGAATGGAAATGACTTCTGAGCTTTCCGAAGCGAGGAACCAAGATCTTTGACAATTGAATACTGACGGGCATAATAAAGCACAAATTAATACCGGCCACCCCGGAGATCGATACTCTGCACGGGTAATCGATAGGGTGGTTGGCCTGAGTAGCGTGTAATGTGTGTAGAGTAAATTTTATGGTCAAGCTACTAAGGGCATGCGTGTGGATGCCTAGGCGCAAGAAGGCGATGAAGGACGTAGCCAGCTGCGATAAGCCTCGGGGAGATGCAAGCAATCTATGATCCGGGGATTTCCGAATGGAGAAATCCAATCTGTGTGAACACAGGTTATCGCACTCTGAATTCATAGGGGTGCGAAGCAAACCCAGGGAAGTGAACCATCTTAGTACCTGGAGGAAGAGAAAACAACAGTGATTCCGCTAGTAGTGGCGAGCGAACGCGGAACAGCCCAAACCGGACAATTCTAACGGAGAGTCCGGGGTTGTAGGACCACAATAATCAAGTGGGTAAGCGGAGAAAGCCGGAAACGGCAATTTTCGTAGGCTCACTTGGTTAAAAGAGGAATAGGAAAGCGTTAAGAGAACGGTCTGGAAAGGCCGGCCAAAGAGGGTGACAGCCCCGTATTTGAAAATGCAATCCTTCTTTAAGTGGCTCCTGAGTATCGCGGGACACGTGGAACCCAGCGAGAATCTACCGGGACCATCCGGTAAGGCTAAATACTCTCTTGCGACCGATAGTGAACTAGTACCGTGAGGGAAAGGTGAAAAGAACCCCTGCGAGGGGAGTGAAATAGTACCTGAAACCGCATGCCTACAAGCAGTGGGAGGACTATGCCAGACGCAAGTTTGGAATGTCTGACCTCGTGCCTATTGAATAATGAGCTGGCTAGTTAGTCTCAGTGGCAAGGTTAAGCGTAAGCGAGCCGAAGCGAAAGCGAGTCTGAATAGGGCGTTCAGTCGCTGGGATTAGACGCGAAGCGGGATGATCTATCCTTGGCCAGGATGAAGGCCGTGTAACAGCGGCTGGAGGTCCGAACCAGTGTTGGTTGAAAACAGCTTGGATGAGCTGAGGATAGGGGTGAAAGGCTAATCAAATTCCGTGATAGCTCGTTCTCTCCGAAATAGCTTTAGGGCTAGCCTCGTATGATCCGTCCCGGTGGTAGAGAACTGAATGGACTAGGGGCCTTTCCAGGTTACCGAATCCAACCAAACTTCGAATGCCGGGAACGTGTAATACGGGAGTCAGACTGCGAGGGCTAAGCTTCGTGGTCAAAAGGGGAAGAGCCCAGACCGTCAACTAAGGCCCCTAAATCTATGCTAAGTGGTAAAGGAAGTCGGGAGGCTCAGACAGCCAGGAGGTTGGCTTAGAAGCAGCCATCCTTTAAAGAAAGCGTAATAGCTCACTGGTCGAGCACCCCGGTACCGACAATCCAACGGGGCTCAAGCATAGTGCCGAAGTTACGGATGCATCATTTAGTTGACGCAAGTCTAGAAATGATGCGTGGTAGGAGAGCATTCTCACAGCAGTGAAGGTCGACCGTGAGGACGGCTGGAGCGGTGAGAAGAGACTCTGCCAGCATAAGTAGCGATAAACCAGGTGAGAACCCTGGTCGCCGTAAGTCTAAGGTTTCCTGAGAAAGGTTAATCCGCTCAGGGTTAGTCAGTGCCTAAGGTGAGGCCGATAGGCGTAGCCGATGGACACACGGTTAATATTCCGTGACTACCAAAACTCGATCAAGACCGATGGGGGGACGCAGACCGTAAGCCTAGGGGCGAAATGGTTACAAACCTAGGTGAAGGGAGATCTGGAAAGGCAAATCCGCCAGATCGTCTGCCAGGAAAATCCTCTAAGGAGAGTTAGGTAACTGTACCACAAACGGACACACGTGGACGAGATGAGTATTCTCAGGCGCTCGGGTGATGAGTTGTTAAGGAACTAGGCAAATTAACCCCGTAACTTCGGGAGAAGGGGTGCCCACGCAAGTGGGCCGCAGTGAATAGCGTCAGGCGACTGTTTAACAAAAACACAGGTCTCTGCTAAGTCGAAAACGATGTATAGGGGCTGACGCCTGCCCGGTGCCGGAAGGTTAAAGGGAGCGGTTAGCGCAAGCGAAGCTGTGAACTGAAGCCCCGGTGAACGGCGGCCGTAACTATAACGGTCCTAAGGTAGCGAAATTCCTTGTCGGGTAAGTTCCGACCTGCACGAATGGCGTAACGATCTGACGACTGTCTCAACAACTCGCCCGGCGAATTTGTGGTTCCGGTGAAGACGCCGGATGCCCGCCACAAGACGGAAAGACCCCGTGCACCTTTACTATACCCTATCAGTGAATTATGGGTTGAACTGCGCAGGATAGGTGGGAGGCTTTGAGATCGGCTTTTTGGAGTCGATGGAGCCAATGGTGAGATACCACCCTGTTCAATCTGTGATTCTAACCTGCTTCCATGATCTGGAAGAGGGACACTGGTAGGCGGGTAGTTTGACTGGGGCGGTCGCCTCCTAAATTGTAACGGAGGCGCTCGAAGCTGCGTTCAGGTGGTTTGGAAATCCACCGTCGAGTGCAAAGGCATAAACGCGGTTAACTGCGAGACCTACAAGTCAAGCAGGTGGGAAACCAGGACTTAGTGATCCGGTGATTCTGTATGGAAGGGTCATCGCTCAACGGATAAAAGGTACGCCGGGGATAACAGGCTGATCGGAGTCAAGAGTTCACATCGACGCTCCGGTTTGGCACCTCGATGTCGGTTCATCGCATCCCGGGGGTGTAGAAGCTCCCAAGGGTTAGGCTGTTCGCCTATTAAAGCGGTACGTGAACTGGGTTCAGAACGTCGCGAGACAGTTCGGTCCCTATCTGTGGTGGGCGCAGGAAATTTGAGGGGGCTTGGCCTTAGTACGAGAGGACCGGGCTGAACGAACCTCTTGTGATACAGTTGTCACTCCAGTGGCACAGCTGTGTAGCGAAGTTCGGTTAGGATAAGCGCTGAATGCATATAAGTGCGAAACCTTCCCCAAGATGAGATTTCCCAACCGTAAGGTAATAAGGGCCGTGGAAGACTACCACGTTGATAGGACGGGTGTGTAAGAGTAGTAATACTTTGAGCTAACCGTTACTAATAGCCCGTTCGGCTTGACCATAAAATTTACTGTGCATACATCGCACACTACTTTAAGCATGTTTGTCGCTTTCCGAATCCCGTCAGTATTCAATACAAAGGCCTTGATCTCAACTTCAAAAGTCTCAACAGCTTTTGGGTGATCCTAGCGAGAGGGTCCCACCCGTTCCCATCCCGAACACGGAAGTTAAGCCTCTCAGCCCCGATGGTACTGCACGCGCGAGTGTGTGGGAGAGTAGGAAGTCGCCCAAATTAATTCCAAATCAACGCCCGATTCTTTCAAGAATCGGGCGTTGTCGCGTAAAGTACAAGAAGTGAAGCACTTCTCGCAGGACGTGATGAGTGCGGGGATCGCACTCCTTGGGATCGCCGCCTACCTACTATCGCATTTCGGGTTTGGGGGCGGGGATACGCCTCTGCTTGCCGCGCTCATCCTGGGCGGCGCGCTCCAGGTCTGGAATGTGGTCCGACGGCTCGCTACCTCAGAATATCCTTTACCAAATCCCCGTGCACATCCGTCAGTCGGAAGTTCCTCCCGCTATAGAAATACGTCAGCTTGGTATGATCGAGCCCCATTAAGTGCAACAATGTCGCATTCAAGTCGTGATTGTGAACTTTGTTCTCCGTCGCCCGATACCCAAACTCATCCGTCGCGCCGTGCACATACCCGGCCTTTACCCCACCACCCGCTAATAAGATCGAATAACCCGCCGAATTGTGATCCCGCCCGTTCTGTAACTTTACCAACGACGAATTTTCTACCGCCGGCGTCCGCCCAAATTCCGTGCCAAACACCACCAACGTCTCATCCAGCAGACCGCGCGCCGCTAAATCCTCCACCAGCGCCGCCACCGCTGGATCCGCTCGCCGCGCATTTGCCCGATGCGCCTGAATATCTTCATGCGAATCCCACGGCTGGGAATTGCCGTAGTAGATCTGCACCATCCGCACGCCCTTCTCCACCAAACGCAACGCCATCAAACAACCCCGTCCGAAATCGGAATCCCCGTACCGTTCCCTAACCCCCTCCGATTCCTTGGAAACATCAAAAACCTCCGGGACCTCCGTCTGCATCCGAAATGCCGTCTCCATCGATTGGATCGCCGCCTCCAAATTGGAATCACCGGCCCGCTCCGCCAAATGCGACGTATTCAACTCCTTCAATAAATCCAACTGCCGCCGTTGATCCGCTTCCGTCTTTCGCCCACGATCCAGAAACTGCACCAACTTACGCGGATCCTTCTCCGTCGCCTTAATAAACGTCCCCTGAAACACCGCCGGCAGAAACGCCGACTCCCACAACGGCGGCCCAACCACTGGCGTACCCGGACAAAGCACAACATAGCCCGGCAAATTCCGGTTCTCCGTCCCCAACCCATAAGTAAGCCACGAACCCAGTGACGGCCGTCCCGGCTGAATCGCCCCGCAATTCATCATAAATAACGACGGCTCATGATTCGGCACGTCCGTATGCATAGAGCGAATGACCGTAAACTTATCGATATTGCGGGCTATATTCGGAAAGATCTCGCTAACTTCGATCCCGCTCTGACCATACTTCTTAAACGAAAACGGCGATCGCATCAACGACCCCGTGATCCGCTCCGTCTTCACTTGCGCGCCGGGCATCGGCTGCCCATGATACTTATCCAGCGCCGGCTTCGGGTCAAAGGTATCCACCTGAGACATACCGCCATTCATCACCAGATAAATGATATGTTTCGCTTTCGAAGCAAAATGGGGCGGCTTCGCGCCGAACGGATCCATCTGATCCGCCAGCGCCACAGTGCCGAATCCGCCTGCGATTCCGGAAAGAAACGAACGCCTGTCAATCGACATATAGAAACTCGTTAGAACTCAACAAAACTTGTGCATACTGCGGCCAGTCAGCCCTGGCCAAGAAGGCAAAAGCCGCTCGAATCTCTCGCTCCGACGGCGCCCGCTGGAACAAAACCGAATAAACCGCAACCACCCGATCCCGTTCCGAAACCGCCATACATTCGATCCGCGCGGCCAGCGCCTCGGCCCGCAAACGCATAAACGAAGAATTCAAAAAGAATAGCTTCTGTAAAGGAACATTAGTAACTCCCCGCTGCTCCACATGAATCGACGTGCTGGGAAAGTCAAAAAGTGCCAGCGTCTCATTCTGTTGATACCGCCCAACCCGAACATAGACCGTACGCCTCAAATCACTCAATTCCACCGACTCTCCCAACATCCGTCCATTCAACTCCCCGCTAGTAAAAAGGATCGAGTCGCGAATGGCTTCCGCGTCCAATCGCTTTCGATTCGCCCTCCAAAATAGCCGGTTGTCCGGATCTGTCTTTACGCCCTCCGCCGACAAAGCACTCGAAGCCAAATATGTCTCTGACAACACAATCTCCCGAATTAGCCGCTTAACCGAGTAGCCCGAAGCGCGAAACCGCCCCGCCAAGTACTCCAGCAAATCCCGATTCCCCGGTCGATCCCCCATCAACCCAAAGTTAGACGGCGTCCTGACAACGCCCGCCCCAAAAAGCCAGCCCCAAACCCGATTCGCCATCACTCGCGAAGCCATCGGACTCGCCACAATCGCCTCCGCCAGTTCCAACCGCCCGCTCCCCGACCGCAGCGGAACCGCCCCCAACGAAGTCAAAAAATGCCGCGGAACCACATCCCCCAACGCCAACGGATCTCCCCGTTTATTCAGCGGCAAGTCCAAAGGCTCCTCGTGTTCGCCCATCCCATGAAAATATCCATACGCTGCCGGCGAAGCTTTCCGAGCCTCCGCCAACTCCGCCCGCAGACCCGCTAAATGTTTCTTAAACTCACCGCTCAGCCGCGATTCCACCGCCTCGCCCTCCAACCGGAACACCGCATCCTTCTGACCAATGAACTTCTGCCACAACTGATACTTCTCCCGATCCAATGACTTAGTAACAACATCCGCTCCTGGATTGAAATCCGCCTCCGAATCGTAATTGAAAGGAAGAATCACCTTCCGTCGTTTAGCGAACGGATCGGTTCCCCGAATCACCGCCTGCCGGTTCGACTCGTCGATAACTCGCTTCTCCTCAATCACCTCCAGCAGCACCGTCTGAAACGCCCGCGCCGCTTCCTTCGACTTACTAATAGACAAAGCCTTCAGGAACGGATGATCCTCCTCCGGCTTCTTCAAGTACAAGGCAAGTTTCTTAGCAATCTCGGAATCCAGCCCCGCTTCCCCATTCAAAAAAGCCGAAGCCTGGCGCGCATAAATCAAAGCCAACTGTTCCCGCTGGGCCGCCAGAAACTGCTCAATCTCCTTCTCCAGCCCCTTGATCCGCTTCTGCGCCGTATTATAAGCCGCCACCTCAGCCGGCGAAGCAAGCGGATACTCCTTATACTCACTGCTCGCAAACACGCCCGCCAACGCGTAATAGTCCTTCTGCGGAATCGGATCGTACTTATGATCATGACAACGCGCGCACGCCGCCGTAAGTCCCAGAAATCCGCGGGTGACCATATCGACGCGATCATGCCGCTCATCGGCGCGCGCCTGCGGAGGCTGAGTAATTCCGTAATACCAAGGCCCCAACCCAAACAGTCCCAATCCGCCAATCAAAGTAGGATCTTTCAATAAGTCCCCGGCAATCTGCGCCTTGACGAACAAACCATACGGCAAATCCCGATTAAACTGTTCAATCACCCAGTCCCGATACCGCCAGGCATGCGGATAAGGCCGCGGCTGCGTCCCGGTAAAATCGTCCTCCCCAAACCGCGCCACATCCAGCCAATGCCGTCCCCAACGCTCGCCAAACTGCGGCGAAGCCAGCAGCGAATCCGCTAAACCAGCCACGTCGCCAGACGCCATAAACGAAGAAGCCTGCGCCGGCGTCGGCGGCACCCCAATCAAATCCAAATAGAGCCGCCGTAAAATCGTCCGCCGATCCGCCTGCGGATTCGGCGCAAATGGAAATTTCGCCCGCACATGCGAATCAATCGAGCCCGTAACCGGCCGCAGCGTTTCGGCCGCCCATAACTTCCTAACCGGAGCAACAACAATGGCCGCCGGCCACGCCAAACCATCCCGAATCCAACTCTCCAAAGCCGCAATCTCAGTCGAAGCCAAAGGCCCCGCCGGAGGCATCCGCAGCGAAGCATGTTCGCCACGAACAACCTGCATCAACAAACTCGCTCCCGGATCCCCTATTACAACCGCTGGACCCCGCTTCCCGCCTTGCAACAACCCATCGCGCGAATCCACCCGCAGCCCCGACGCCGCATTCTCGCCATGGCAACCCCCACAGCGATCCGCCAGCACCGGCCGCACCCGAGTTTCAAAGAAGTCATCCCCAAACGCCGCAACCGCCAGGAGAAAAGGAAGAACAAATCTCACGATGGACTTATTCTATCGCTCCGCGATCCACACCAGAAACAATCCATCGGGATCGACGTCTTCCCAATAACTGATCGGCCGGCTCGTCACCGAGCGGCAGTGCCGCCCCAACAAACTCTCCAACTCCCGCTGCCCGAACCACCGCTCCCACTCCGGCGTCTTAAACCGTCCCCAATGGTCTTTATTCTTATCAATAATGACGATCCGCCCACCGGGCTTCACCACCCGGCAAAGCTCGGCCACTGCGCCCTTAATATCCACCGCATGTTCCAGCGATTCCGTCGCGTACAAACAATCGAAAGACCCATCCCCATACGGCAGCGCCGTCAACGATCCCCCACAGGGCATCAGCGGCGCGCCCACAAACCGCAGCATCGCCAATGCAATATCCATCCCATGAATCAAGGCCCCGGGGTATTCACCAAGCAGCACGCGGGCAAACCGCCCCTTTCCGCAACCCGCGTCCAAAACACGCTTTCCCGCCAAATCCCCAAACGTCTCCAGCAGCACCCGCACATGCAAAATACGCGGATCAATCGTCGAAGGAAAATGCTCCTCATCCGCCGCCGACTCCTCAAACGAACGGCGAATTCGCTGCCGCAGATCCGCCGTAAGTGCCGTTCGTTTCGGCGCAAACAATCGTGAAAACCACGTCCTCACGGATTGGTCAGAAAAATCGGCATGCCCGCTTTTCCCTTGTAATTGGGCCGGTAGCGCTCCGCGTTGTACATTGTGTCCACGTCCACCTTGCGCGGTCCCAGCTTCGGATCCGGAATCTCCGCCATGCAGTAGCGCCCATCCGCAATCGCCGCCATCAACCCGCTCTTGCCTTGCAGAATCGCGTCGAACGCCATATTACCAAACGTCGTCGCCACCAGTTTATCGGTGAAGTCCGGCGAGCCGCCCCGCAGATCATACGTCAGATCGCTGACGATGCACTCCAGCTTTTTGCGCTTCTTCAACTCGTCCGCCAACGCTTCGCCCACGTTCATTTTTTTGCGATGGCCGTAGTCATCCGGCTCGCCGTACTCCTGCACCACGTAGCCTTCCCATGCCGCGCCCTCGCTCACCACCACCAGCGCGTACTGCGAAGGGTTGTTCGCCTTATCTTCCGCAATCAGCTCGGCCATCTTCTGCACATCGAACAGGTACTCCGGTATCCCGCAGCGAATCGAAGTCACGTAAGCGGTATAAAGTGCCGTATACCCCGCATCGCGGCCAAACACTCGGAAAATGCCCACCCGCTCATGCGATCCCACCGTCGTCCGCTGCCGCTGAATCGCATCGTGCGCCCGCGTGATCGCCGTCGAAAAGCCGATGCAGTACTCGGTGTTCCGAACGTCGTTGTCCATCGTTTTCGGGACGCAGACAACCTTGACTCCATGCGCATGCAACTTCTGCGCGTAGCTCAACGTGTCGTCGCCGCCAATCGCCACCAGTGTGTCCACACCCAGCGTTTCCAAATTTTTGATTACATGCTTGGAGACATCCCAGGCCATGTACGTCTCGCCTTTTTTCGTGACGGACTCACTCGGAAAACTGGACGCATCCAGGAACTCCGGCAACTTGCGCATGCGCGCCGGATTGGTCCGGCTGGAGTGCAGGTAGGTGCCGCCCGTGCGGTCTATCGTGCGGGTATTCATGCGGTCGAGCGGCCGCAGATATGCCGTTTTCGAGTCTTCGTCATCCATGTTGAGATGGGTCAGGCCCTCCCAGCCCCGACGAAAACCCATCACGTCCATGCCGGCCTCATAGGCCCGGTACGTGACGCCTTTTATCACTGAGTTTAAACCCGGAACGTCGCCGCCGCCGGTAAGGATTCCAATCCGCTTTTTAGCCATTTTTCTCGATTGTAGCAAGCCTTTCGGACGGGCCCGTGTTATTCTTTCAAGGGCGCAACGGCCCGTGCGAAAGGAAAGTCAAGATGCCGGCAGTTATTGGAGATCTCGTCCGTGTTCACTACAAAGGAACGCTCACCGATGGGACGGTATTCGACTCGAGCGAAGGTCGTGAACCCTTGGAATTTACGCTCGGCCAGGGCATGGTGATCCCCGGCTTTGAAAACGCCGTCAAGGGCCTGGAAGTCGGCGGCAGCATCGTTCGCACAATCCCCGCCGATGAGGCCTATGGCCCCATGCGCGAAGAGATGGTAATCAACATCCCAAAGGATCAGTTTCCTGAGGATATGCAGCTCGAACTCGGCCAGGAACTGCAACTGGAAGGTCCGGGCGGCGTCATCGTCGCGCAGATCGTCGGCATTGAGGAAGACGGCGTCATGCTCGACGCCAATCATCCTTTGGCCGGTGAAGACCTCACTTTCTCCATCACGCTCGAATCCATCGGCAGCAAGCTGATCCTGCCGTAACCCTGCGCGAAGAAGAGGACTGTCGCCGCCACCGCGCCCAGGGTGTCGGCCAGCATATCTTTCTGCGCGTCCCAGATGTCTCCCTGGCTCCCCAGGAAAGCCGCGCCTGACGCGCCGCCGGCCATTGCCGCATAAATCCACTCAATCAACTCATAGCCCATCGCCACAAAAGCGATGCTGAAAATGGGAAATAGGAACAGCACCATTCGGCTCCGAACGGCCTGTTTCCGCACCAGAGTTTCCGCAATCGCGTAGGCATAGAATCCCACGCTGAAGTGCGCAATGCGGTCAAAGTGGTTGCGCTCAAATCCGAATAGCTGCGTCACAAAATCAAATGGCGCCCGTTCAAACGTGTAGTGGCCGCCGATCGTGTGCAGATACAGCAGCACCGCCATCAGCGTGTAAGCGGTCGCGGAGAATACAAATCCGCGCCAATACAGCCAGGTCAGAAATACGGCAATCGCCACAATCGGTATATTCTCCGCCCACCACGTCGCCCGGTCATACGGCGCAATCCCGGCCCAGACAAAGAGCGCCCAATACCCAACGAACAATATTTTCGCTGTCACGCTAAACACCCCTCATGAGATGTTAGAACAATGCGCCTCTTCGCACTTCTCGCTGCTCTCAGTCTCCACGCTAACGACGCCTACCCTCCCGCCCGATTCACTGATCCCCAGCGAACAGAGAAACTCCAATCCGCCCTCCCCGCGATCGATCAGCTGTTCCGCGAATACGCGGCAATTGAAAAAGTTCCCGGCATGGTCTGGGGCGTTGTCATCGATGGCCGTCTCGTCCACGTCGCCTCCGCCGGTGTCCAAAGCCGCTCCACCAACGCTCCGTTAACCGCCAACACCGTCTTCCGCATCGCCTCCATGACCAAGTCCTTCACCGCTCTCGCCATCCTGAAACTCCGCGACGAAGGCAAGCTCTCCCTGGAAGACCCCGTCGCCAAATGGATCCCCGAATTCGGCTTTATGGAGATGCCCACGCGGGACAGCGCCCCCATCCGCGTCCGCCAACTCATGAGCCATAGCGCCGGCCTGCCCGAAGACAACCCCTGGGGCGATCAACAACTCGGCGCCAGCGAAGCCGCCCTCACCCAATGGCTCCGCGCCGGCATTCCCTTTTCCACCGCGCCCGACACCCGGTACGAATATTCTAACTACGCCTTCGGCCTCCTCGGCCGCATCGTGACCAAAGCCGCCGGGCAGCCCTACGAGCAGTATGTGCAAACACAAATCCTCGCCAAACGGCAAATGAACGCGTCCACCTTCGAATACACCCAGGTGCCCGCCGCCAACCGTGCTACTGGCTATCGCCTCAAGCCTGACGGTACCTATGAGGAGGAACAGCCCCTCCCCCACGGTGTCTTCGGCGCCATGGGCGGCCTGCTCACCAACGCCAACGATCTCGGTAAATACGTGGCCTTCCACCTCTCGGCCTGGCCCCCCCGCGACGACGCCGAGGCCGGCCCCGTCCGCCGTTCTTCCATCCGCGAAATGAGTCACCTCTGGACCCCGGCGAACCTCAACGCCGCCATGATCAACGGCCAGGTCCGCGCCGCCAATTCCGGCTACGGCTACGGCCTCGGCGTTCGTTCCGACTGCCGCTTCCAGCACATCGTCGGCCACGGCGGCGGACTCCCCGGCTTCGGCTCCTATATGTCGTGGCTGCCCGAGCACGGCGTCGGCATCTTCGCCATGGCCACGCTGACGTACTCCGGCCCCTCCCGTCCCATCAATCAGGCCTGGGATGCCCTGCTCAAGACCGGCGGCCTGCAAAAACGCGAGATGCCGGCCTCCGCCGCCCTGAACGGAATGCGCGGCCAAATCTGGGATCTCTGGAAAAAATGGGACGACGCCAAGGCCAACCGTATTGCAGCGATGAACCTGTTCCTTGACGCGCCCATCCCGGAGCGCCGCGCCGTTATCGACAAGCTCAAATCCGAAGCCGGCGCCTGCACCGCCGCCGGTCCCGTCATCGCCGAAAACTGGCTCCGCGGCCAGTTTAACCTCACCTGTGCCAAAGGCGCCGTGGGCGTCTTCTACACCCTCGCGCCCACCAAGCCGCCGCTCATTCAGCACCTCGAATTCCGCCGGCTCGAGTCGCCCCAAGTCCGCATGGTCGCCCCAACCGGCGCGCCCGCGGGCGTGGCTTGTGCGGAGTAATTAGCCGGCCGATTTAATCGGTTGTCAGGCGCATATTATGTCTACCGAGGCCGAAGCCATCATCAGCGCGGTCCGCGCGTTGAACGCCCGTCAGCGACAGGAACTCGCCGGCGGGTTGGCGCTTTTAAAGAGTCTGCCTTCAGCAGGAATCGTAGCTGTTTTATGACACTGCCGCGGCCAACCTTGCGCGCGTACACTAGAAAGTATGTAGTTCCGAATCGTCCTCGCATTCGATCCTGAAGCCGATAGTTTCTCCGCCGTCTGTCCGGAGCTTCCTGGTTGCGCCTCGGCGGCGATACTGAGAAAGAAGACCGTGAAAATATCGCGGAAGCGATTCGGCTGTACCTCTCGCCCGCGGAGATCCTAATTCCGGAGAACGCAAAGCTGGTCGAGGTCACCATTGGGTGATCGTGGCACTCCACGATTGACGGCGGATGAAGTGATTGCGGTTCTAAGAAGGCACAAGTTCTTCTTGGTTGGCCAGTCAGGGAGCCACCAAAATGGCGCAATCAGGAAAGTGGATGCCAGGTAATCGTGGCTTATCATCCTATCTCTCCTTCGACTCTCGTCCAGCCCTGCGCAATCGCTGCCCCAAAATGCATTCACCCCAACGACACCGATCCGCGACAACCGCAATCCCCCATCGCGATTCGACGGAATCGACACTCTTCGCGGCCTCTCCATCCTCGCCGTAATCCTCCTCCACATTTCAATCCGGATGCGCTTCCACGGCCACTCCCTGGAGCCCGCTCTCCCTCCATGGCTCTTCCATTTCCTCTTCTGATTTTGCAAAGTGACAACATTGACAGACAGTGACATGACAGGCACCTTATCCACACAACGGCGGTGCCCCGGTCGGAACCCCTGCAAATTGTGAATATGGTTCATGGGGCTCGGCAAAAGTGCATTCCGCACCCGTACTTCGGGCACCGGTTCCTACTTACTAATGACGTGCTAGCGGCTACATATAAGAAAAGTATTGACTTTGTAGCGGGGGCAAAGTACTCTGGCATTGTCCGCACGACCTGCTTGTAAGTAGTTTATTTATCAATAAGTTACAAACAAGAAAAAGAATCCTAAAGGAATTACAAATGATAAACACAAATGCTTTTAATTTTGATTTTGATGAACGATGCAAGGAATATTTTATCCTTGAAAAGTTTCCAAAAACAGCTGCTGCTGGTGCACATCTAAATAAGTTTTTAGATATTTTCAAGATGATGTATGACGCGGAGGGTCTCAAGAAGTTGGCGAGAATATACGACCTACCGAAAATACGCGGGATTGACATGGGCATTGTACGCAAGCACATCACCTTGAAATCCCGGCATCTGTCTGCTGGGGCAGAATAACCTCAGTTTGCGGAGTCAAGGTAGCTGAACCGCCCCGGCGCTTCCTGGATACCCACTCGCGCTGGATGGGGTGGCTTGGCCACTGCCAACTAATCACAAAAATAAGGGATATTCTGACCAAGTTCCTCCTAATAGCCATATGGCCGCGCTGACGCTGGCTCACACTCCTCGGACGCGCCGGGCTCGACGGCACCGTCCTCGCCCTCGGAACCTGCCTGTTTATGATCGGATCGGTGCTGAAGGGACAACCCTCCGGTCAATAGACCGCACCCATCCGTTGGTTCGGCCGCCACAGCTACGAGGTCTATTTGACCCACTCATTCGTAGTCATCTGGGCAACGGAACTCTATGTACAATCGCCAATTGGCCCCCTCGGCCTGTGGTTCGCCGCCGTCGTCCTTTTGTCCGGCGCCCTCGGCGCCCTCGTGGCCCGTTATTTTTCGGAACCGCTCAATCGCCGCTTGCGATCAAATCCTTGACAGCTCCCAAATCCCCCTGTGCAATACCAGATGGTTATGTAGCGATATGGTTATAGAAACTCGCTGACAATCCAAAGGAGCCCAATGCTGTTCTACCCCGGAAGCTTCAAAATCTCCTCCCCCACAGAACGGGAAATCCTCGGCGAACGCGACTTCAACGCCCCGCGCGACATCGTCTTCGACGCCTTCACCAAACCCGAACTCGTCCGCCGCTGGCTCCTCGGTCCAGACGGTTGGACCATGCCAATTTGCGAAATCGACCTCCGCGTCGGCGGCTCATATCGTTACCTCTGGCGCGAAGAGTCCACCGGAACCGATATGGGAATGGGAGGCGTCTTCCGCGAAGTAATTCGCCCCGAAAACCTGGTCGCCACCGAGAAGTTCGACGACGCCTGGTACGCCGGTGAAGCCGTCGACACAACCGTCTTCGAGGATCACTGTAATGGGTCACGATATTCCAGAATGCCAGATCACGTTGAAGGCGGTGTTCAGATCACGTTGTCTTCCCCGTATTAGCCGAAGCTCCAAAGTGGCCCGGA
>Ga0335394_10001683_pt1 | contig 24892 bp, 19 predicted proteins | sample MAT03_FD_205741 | JGI IMG/M metagenome (GOLD analysis project Ga0335394, IMG submission 205741) | Freshwater microbial communities from Lake Fryxell liftoff mats and glacier meltwater in Antarctica - MAT-03 (spades assembly) (version 2) ...
AACGTTTGGCCTCTCCGAGGCTTTAATACTACTTTGTCACTTTAAGAGGGCTGTCATGCAAAAAACAAGGAATGTCGAATATCGAACAAGGAATGTCGAATGTCGAAGTGCTTTCAATGGCGGGTTGGGATGTCTGCGTCAATAAAGCGACGAATTCTAGCCTATTTACGAGGGTAAACACTTCGACATTCCTTGTTCGATATTCGATATTGATTGTTATTTTTTTAAAGTGACAAAGTAGTATTAAGGCCTCGGAGAGGCCAAACGTTTGTAGAAATCATTGGCAGCCATTATTTCCAGGCCTCGGAGAGGCCAAATATTTGTTTGGCAACCTGCATATTATTTAACCTTAGGCCTCTCCGAGGCCATGCGTGATTTTAATGCGTTCGCCTTTTGCTACAAACGTTAGGCCTCTCCGAGGCTTTAAGTTAACGGCATTGCAACATATTCACAATCAACATTCTAAACCATCTAAACCCTTCTAAACCACTCTAAACCGACTATACCATCCCTGAGGCTTTGTCCCCTCTTTCGCAGCAAACTGGTACAAAGATGTTTTTTGAAACTTGGGATGGCGTAGATTGCAGCGGTAAAATGGGTATATAAGAAAAACAGTGGGGTACGTTAGCGTCAGGTCGAAAAAGACGCGGCGCTGCCTTTGGGATGGGTAAGATGGAAAGGAACACCTGACGAGGCCCAATCTGTATAATTCAAATGATAATGGCCGGGAAGTACTTTATTCAGTTTATAAACGAAAATAAACTTCTGCTAAGTGGGCTACACGGTGCGCCGTGAAAGTCGCCCAACAAACTATCGAACACCGCCCAAAAGCGAGCATTGATTGGCGATCGTATACAGATTGTCCGATATTACAAAGGGCTGAAAGCCACTGGCGATGAATTCTAGGTATTCACTATTTCACCGGCGCGCCCTGCCCCTGCTTATTCGCCACCTCCGGATCCTTCTTTATCGCCTTTTGCCGCCATTGCTCCCCCTTCACCGGATCGCCCGCCAAATAGTACGCCGTACCGAGGTCGAACATGTAAGACGCATTGTCCGGCGCCAGGTCCACCGCTTTTTGAAACCAGCCCAGCGCCTCGGCCTGTTTGTTTTGCACGCCGTTGGCCACGCCCAGCAAACGCGCGGTATCGCCATCTTTCGGATTGAGCTGCCAGGATTCGTTGAGGTAGCGCATGGCAGCCGCCAGGTCGTGCTTCTGCTCGCCCTGGAACTTGCCGCCTTCCCGCAGTGCCATGGCCAGCAGGTTTTTAAACTTGGGCTCATCCGTACCGGCCAATTGCAGGGACATACGGTAATCGGCGATGGAGGCATCGTAGTTTTTCAACAGAAATTGGCACCCCGCCCGGCTAACGTAAGCGTCCTTGTAATTCGGGTAAATTTCAATGGCCTTGTTCAAGTGTGTCACCCCTTCTTTGCAGAGTTTTTCCACCTCATTCGGGTCTTTCTCCTGGGTGGCTTTGTCGAGCAAAACGCCCCCGCAGGCATTGCGGATCTTGGCGCTGTTGCCAGACACGGCCACGTCGGTCAGAAACAGGCTTTCGTTGCTCACCCAGACCGGATTGCGGGTGAGGGTTTTTAAAGAAAACAAGGCGACCGCCACGCCCAGTATGGCCAGCGCATTGGTTCCGTTTGCTCCCTTCCACAAACGCATCAACAAGGCGGCCACTACGACGCAAAAACCCACCGAGGGCATAAAAGCGAAACGCTCTCCCATGTTCGTACCTACCGGAAATACAAAATTGGATACGATGCTCAGGGTCAGCAGGTAAAACAGGATGCCGAAACGCAGCGGGTCTCTTTTGCCAATGCCCGACAAGGCATACCAGGTCAAAAAGCCGTACAAGGCCAGGCTGAGCAGCACCGTCGGGCTGCCGAATGTCATAAGGTCGATATGGCGCGGGTAGTAGTCGTGCGTCAGGGAAAACGGAAAAAAGAGCAGCCAGACGTATTTACCCAGGGTATAAAAAATAGTGGCTAATCTTTCCGCCGCACTAAAAGGAACCCATTGGTTGCCGGAAATCTTCAGGAACGGATTGTTCATCAGTTCCATCGGCGTGCCGCCGAAGCCCAAACCTAGAATACTGGTCCGGATCATGAAGAAAACCAGGAAAGCGGCCACGATGGGCGTCGTGTGTTTAATGATTTGCCCGGCCGATGCCGAACGGAAAAACCACAGCGCAAGCGGCACGACGACCACGAAAGTAGCCGCATTCTCTTTGGACAAACAAGCCAGGAAAAACACAACACCCGCAGCAATGCCATACATACCCTTACCCGTATCGAAAGCCTTGACCGTCAGCCACAAAGCCCCGAGACTGCCCAGCAAGGTTACGATTTCATCACAGCCTTTGATGTTGGCAACCACCTCCGTATGGATCGGATGCGCAGCAAAGAGCGCCGTGGCCATAAACGCCAGCAAGGCTGCGTACGAATCGCCCCTTGGCCGGAACAGGAGCAGCAGGGTGCGGTACAACACCACGCAGGAAGCTGCGAACAACAACACCGTCAGCAGGTGAAACATAAAAGATTTGTCGCCGAACAGTTGAAACACGAACGCGAACATCACCAGCGTCAGGGGGCGATAACGGCCGCCTGAGACTAAGTTATCCTTGCCCTCTACCTTGAAATAACCGAAAAAAGTGTCCTTGCTCAGGATGCCTGGAATGCCTTCGACGCCTTTTTGGGTAAACATGTTCTGCTTGATGACGATGTCGTCGTCTAAGGTGAACCCGTGGCCCAGGGTATTGGCGTACAGCAACACCGCAAAGGCGAACAACACCAGGCTTTGCAGGCGCACGTTGTGGAAGAACGGCGGCAGCGTCAGGGTTTGCGGGGCCGTCGCTGCGGCTGGTTTACGGACGGCGGTTTTGGTCGGTGCAATAGGTTTACGCGGTGCTTTGGCCATGATGGATGCGAGGATGCTTTGCTTATGCAGGGCGAAAAAACGAAAAAAATTGGTTTGGCGGTTTAGAAAGTTTAGCCTTCCCGAAATTTGACACTGCCACGGCTGTGACGCTGGCAGGTCAAGCCATGAAACGGGTAAATAACGCAGGGCACCCCGTCGGACGGCTTTTCGCCCAATGGTTTGTACACAAGTGTGTTACGGTTTACTCTCAGCCCCGCTATTCGAAATCTTTTAAGCAAAGATACTTCGGGTAATTTGGCTTGTGTAGGTTCCTTCGCTACGCTACGGAATGACACCGCATCAGGTTTTATCATAGAAAAACGGTGATTTCAAAATTCGGGATATACCTCGAACCGCCATGTTTTGTGCTTGGAGAGAGGCCACGTTTACTAAACTTTGAAAGTTTAGTAAACGTATTTCTCACTTTTCGCGATGCACAAAACATGGCGGTGCGAGGTATAACTCATGGTAATTTATGTGGAATTTATAGTTTAAATACTTGTGTACATGCCGTCGAACGGTGTGCAAACTTGATTAAATGCCCACTCACAACGTATGCGCCGATCTGCGAAACGCCTTGTACACGCCCTTCCCGAATTTGGAGCCGTTGAACACCCTCGTTTTGGCCATTTCCTTGCGCTCCTCCACCGAAAATACCATAAAATCGCGGCAGGTATCCGAACAGCAGGCCTCGAACCGGGCGCTGCAATCCGCGCACTGGATGAACAGGATATGGCAATGCTCGTTCCGGCAATTGATGTGCGTATCGCAGGTCGCCCCGCATTGGTGGCACTGCGCGATCACGTCGGGGCTAATACGCTCGCCCAGCCGCTCGTCGAACACGAAATTTTTACCGGTAAACTTGTTGTCCAGGCCCTTGCGCTCCACCTGGCGGGCGTATTCAATAATGCCGCCTTCTAATTGAAATACGTTCTCAAAACCCCGGTATTTCAAATAAGCGCTGGCTTTTTCGCAGCGGATACCGCCGGTGCAGTACATCAGGATCTTTTGATCTTTTTTATCGTCCAGAAGATCGGCCACCAAGGGCAGTTCTTCGCGGAACGTGGCCACGTCGGGTGTGATGGCCTGTTGAAAATGCCCCACCTCGCTTTCGTAATGGTTACGCATGTCCACCACAATCGTGCCGGGCTCGTCGCTCAGGCGGTTCCAGTCCTCCGCGTTCAGGTGGATGCCGGTTTGGGATGAATCGAAGGCGGCGTCGTCGATGCCGTCGGCCACGATTTTGTCGCGCACTTTAATGATGAGGGCAAAAAACGACTTGCCGTCGTCTTCCACAGCGATGTTCAGGCGCATGCCGCGAAAAAAACCGTAGCGGTCCATAGCCTCCTTGAAGGCCTCAAAGTTGGCGCCCGGTACGGAAAGTTGCGCATTGACGCCTTCCCGGGCCACGTAAATGCGCCCAAGCACGCCCAACTCCTGGTACATGCGGTACAGCTCGTCGCGGAACTGCTGCGGGTCGGCCAGTTGAACGTATTTGTAATAAGAGAGGGTGATTCGTTGTTCGGCGCTTTCGTGAATGCGCTGTTTCAACAGGCGCCGGTTGACGCGGTTGTGAAGTGCTGTAGCCATGGTAGTTTGCTCACGATCCGTTTGTAATGCGGAGGGCAGGGCAAAGGTAAGCATGGTTTACATGAATCACGACAAAGGGCACAACGCCACACAAGGTAATTGTAACTTAAAAATATAATTATGCAAAGGTGTTTGCCTATGTTTAAAATTTATCTTTCAATAAATTTTGAAAATTCAGAAAATATGTTTTCTTTTGTGCTGTGAAACCGATTAAATTTCCAGATCATGCAAACGCTTGAAAATAAAGTCATTATCTACGACGATGTCTGCCCGATGTGCAAGGGCTATACGGCTTGTTTCCTGCACTTCGGCTTGCTCCAAAACCGTACCGGCTTTGCTTCGGCCTCGCCGGAAATGCTGGAGCGCATCGACCTCAACCGCGCCCGCCACGAGATTCCGCTGTATGACCAACAAACCGGCCAAACGCTGTACGGGCTCGATGCCCTGTTCCTCATCTTAGGCGAGCGTTTCCCGGTGTTCCGGCCGCTGTTCCGCAACCGGGTTTTCAGGGCCGCCCTGTATCAACTCTATCAAATCATCACGTACAACCGCCGCGTCATCGCTGGCAGCAAGGCCCCGGCTGCAGGGTTCGACTGCGCGCCGGATGTCAATTTGTTTTATCGTTTCCTCTATATCGGATTGGCATTTTTTGGAACGGCCATGTTGTTCCGGCCCATAGCAACGCCTCCCGCTTTGTTAGCCTGCTTGTTCATGCTGCAGGGAACGGCTCTGGCCATTGCATTTTTTACGGCTAAAAAACTCGATTTTGCCGGGCATTGGGCCACTATTTTTCTTGTAAGCGCACTGTTATGGCGTATGTTGCCGGATTATCCGATCGTGCAAATTGGCATACTGGCCTGGATCTGCCGGATGTGGTATAAACGGATCCCGTTGCTGTTTTAAATTTTCAGGTTAAAGCAGGCGCTTTAGTTCTTTATTACCCTGGTTGTGTACAAACCATAGGGCGAAAAAGCTGTCGGACGGAGCGCCCCGCGTTATATATCCCTTCAATTGGCCATAAAAAAACCGTCCGGCCGCTTTCACAGCGACCGGACGGCCTGATTTACTTGTCTTACGACGGCATTTAGTTCGCGAAATCGCTCAAAAACTTAAGTCGCATCAACTGAATTTCCTCCCAGTTGATCTCGTCGTCTTTCAGTTCTTTATAGGCCTCGTCGACACTGTCTGAGGTAGCCTCTTTGAAGTATTCGATCACGGTTTCGCGTACGTACTCGTCAATGTAGTTGTTCAGGTAATAGTCTAATTTGATTTTGGTACCCGATTGCACGATCATGTCTAATTCGATCAACAATTCCGGCATGGTCAGGTCGTTCGATTTGGCGATGTCTTCGAGCGGCAGCTTGCGGTCGATGGAATAGATGATGTTGACCTTTGTTTTGGATTTGTTCGCCACCGTTTTGATGGTGATGTCCATCGGGCGCTCGATCTCGTTGATAAGGACGTATTGGTTGATCGCGTCAATAAACGGCTGACCGTATTTCTGCGCTTTGCCCAGCGAAACCCCCACGATTTTGGACATATCGTCCATAGAAAGCGGGTACTGGGAAGCCATTTCTTCCAGCGAGGGGTCTTGGAAAATGATGTAAGGCGGAAGGTTATGTTTTTTAGCAACGCTCCGGCGCAGGTCTTTGAGGATGCTCATCAGCACTTCATCCAGAACCGCCGTGCCGCCTTTGTCGTCGTCGAAATCATAATCGCCGCCCTCGTCGTAATTGTGGTTAATCGTAATCCCAATGGGATGTGGGTTTTTCAAATAGGCCCGTCCTTCCCCCGAGACTTTCAACAGGCCGAATTGTTCGACCTCTTTGTAGATCAGGTTGTTGATCATGGCATGGCGGAAAATCGAATTCCAGTAGTTTTCGTCGCGATTCTCCCCTACGCCGAAGTTATCCATGTCGGAAAACCCGAAGTCCTTCATTTCCTTGGTCTCCCGGCCCATGATGAACTCTACGACCGTTTTCATCAGGTAATTTTCGTTGAGGTCGAGGATACTTTGGATCACGCTGACAAAATCCTGTTGTACTTCTACTTTTTCCTTGGGATTGCGGCAGTTATCGCACATTTTGCCGCAGCGGTCGTCTTCGTAATCTTCGCCGAAATAGTGGAGCAGGAAGCGTCGGCGGCAGGAGGCGGTTTCGGCATAAGCCACAACTTCCTGCATCAGCTGGGCGCCCATTTCCCGTTCGGCAACGGGTTTGTCGCGCAGGAATTTTTCGAGGCGCAGGATGTCGGCATAATTGTAAAAGGCGATACACTTGCCGGCCATACCGTCGCGCCCGGCCCGGCCGGTTTCCTGGTAGTAGTTTTCGATGGACTTCGGCATATCGTAGTGCATGACGAAGCGCACGTCGGGTTTATCGATGCCCATCCCGAAGGCGATGGTGGCGCAGATGACGTCGATGCGTTCCATCAGGAAATCGTCCTGTGTTTTGGAGCGGAGTTTGGGATCGAGGCCGGCATGGTAGGGCGCGGCTTTGATGTCGTTCACCTGTAGCATTTCGGCAATATCCTCGGCGGTTTTGCGGTTTTGGACGTAGATAATGCCGGATTGACCGCGGAATTCCTCCTTGATGACCTGAATGATCTGTTTGATCGTCTGGTCTTTTTTGATTTTAGGCCGGATTTCGTAAAACAGGTTATCGCGGTTAAAGGAGGAGATGAAGGTGCGATCGGCCATCATGTCGAGGTTTTTCAGGATATCCTGCTGTACTTTCGGCGTAGCGGTAGCCGTAAGGGCCATAATGGGCACGTCGCGGGCGATGGCGTCGAGCATCATGCGGATGCGGCGGTATTCCGGGCGGAAATCGTGGCCCCATTCGGAGATACAGTGGGCTTCGTCAACGGCGACGAAAGAAATATCGCTGTTTTGGAAAAATTCGATGTTTTCCTCCTTGGTAAGCGTTTCCGGCGCCACGAACAGCAATTTTGTTTTGCCGTCGGTGATGTCCTGTTTCACTTTTTTCATCTGCACCTTAGTGAGCGAAGAGTTTAAAAAGTGGGCCACATCATCCGAATCGGAGTAGCTGCGGATGCTGTCTACCTGATTTTTCATCAGAGCGATCAGCGGACTGATCACGATAGCGGTACCGGGGAGCATCAGAGCGGGCAATTGGTAACAAAGACTTTTTCCACCGCCTGTGGGCATAATAACAAAAGTGTGTTGCTTGTCGAGCAGGCTTTGGATTATGGCCCGTTGGTCGCCTTTAAAGGCGTCGAAGCCAAAATATTTTTGCAGGTTTTCTAACAGCGTGTCACGTTCAATGGTAATAGCACTCATTTTCTTTATCTTATTTCAAAGTTCTTAATAGCTTGGTCCGGAGCGTCGATTCTGTTTTTTACGGCTGTCTTATTCAGGCCGATCAAATTAAGCAAGATTGCAGCAATTGAGCAAGTCTTTTTATAATTTTTGGACAAAAAATAAGTGCGAAGCGCTTTTCCGACCCGGGAAGCTTTACAGCCTGATTTTCGGGAGACGGTTATTGTAAAAAAACTGACCTTTGGGGGCTTTTTCAAAAAGGCGTCAAAGATAGAAAAAAAAATACGGACAAACCAGCAAATTTTCGCCGATTTTTTCCAAACAAAATCCTAATGTTCCGGCAATAATTCGGCGGAAGGCAAAAACGCTTTTAATTTTCAGCATAAAATTTGGTCATACTTGATCTTGAGACACGATAATACACTACTGGATACCGCCCGCCGGACCATTCGTATCGAAGCGGAGACTTTGATCGCTTTGGCCGATAGTTTGGATGACACCACCGATTTTCAGGCTTGTGTGGAGGCGATTGCGGCTTCTGCCGGGCGTTTGGTGCTGACTGGGATCGGTAAAAGCGCAATTGTGGCCCAAAAAATTGTGGCCACCCTGAATTCTACGGGTACGCCAGCGCTTTTTCTGCATGCCGCCGATGCCATTCACGGCGACCTTGGCATGGTACAACCGGCCGATATGGTCCTGTGTATTTCCAAAAGCGGCGAATCTGCAGAGGTGAAAGTCCTGGCGCCCCTGGTTAAAAGCTTCGGCAACCCGCTCATTGCCATGACGGCCAACCGCGCATCCTTCCTGGCCCGCCAGGCAGATTTCGTGTTATGGACGCCCGTTGGCCAGGAAGCTGACCCAAACAACCTTGCACCGACCAGCAGCACCACGGCCCAAATGGCGCTCGGCGACGCCCTGGCCATCACGCTGCTTTCTTTAAAAGGTTTTACCCCGGAGGACTTCGCCAAGTTTCACCCCGGCGGCGCCTTGGGCAAACAATTGTACCTGCGGGTACGCGATCTTTCCATACACAATGAACGGCCGCAGGTTGGCCCCGAAGCCACTTTGCAGGACGTCATCCTCGAAATCTCTTCCAAACGCCTGGGCGCCACCGCTGTGCTCGGGGCAGACGGTTGTCTGCTCGGGGTGGTAACCGACGGTGACCTGCGGCGGATGCTGGCCCGTGGCGGCGATTTTTCCACCGTCGCCGCCCGTGATATACTGTCGGCCCATCCCAAAACCATCCCCTCCGATGCGCTCGCCGTGGATGCCCTGGCGCTGCTGCGCCGGCATTCGATCACGCAGTTGCTGGTGCTGGACGAGGGGCGTTATGTGGGGATCGTACATTTGCACGATTTGTTGCGGGAAGGGTTAGTTTGAGGGGATGGGCTAACCCTCTAAACCAACCTCATCATCAAATCCCAATATCGCCGGGCCGTTTCAGCCAAAACAGGTTCGGCGTGTTGTTGATATCCAAGCAGCGTCACTTTAAGCCGGCGGTTTAGTTTAACTTCTTCCAGGCAGTAGAAATGTCTTTTTTCCAAGGTGCTGAAGTCCAGAAAATGCAGTTCCAGCGGTTTTTTGATTTTGAACGCGTAATCCGGCGTCAGGATCACCCAGGAAATATGGGTTTCCACGAGCGCTGTGCCGTTTTTTTTGCCCGGGAATGCGCCAGCGTCTAAAATTGCCTGTACCTGTTCAGTGTTCATCGCCGCTAATATAATGCCGCAGCGCGGTTACCATACCTTCCAGGGGCATTTTATCAGACCAAAGCACCAAATGTTCCTCGGTAAGCGGCTCATATTGATCGCGGATGCGTTCATACACGGCAAAATCAGCTTCGCTGTCGGGGCGTGGAAGGCTCACCCGTTTTCGGATGGTTTCTTCGCCGGCTTTCACTTCCACCCAGCGCAAGGCGCTTGAGCAGTCACGGGCCAGATCGATAAATGGCCGGCGGATGGAGGCGAGGTAAAAAGTACTGTCCACTATAACGGAACGCCCGGACAGGAGTGCTGTCCGGGCGCGTTCGTATAAAGTTTCATAAACCTGTTGTTTGTCCTCGGGCCGGTAGTGTCCCATTAATCCCAGTTCACTGCGCAGCAGGTCGCTGTTCAGGTGCAGGGCGCCGCGGGCTTGCGCTTAGGCGCGGGCGAGGGCGGTTTTGCCGGATCCGGGCAGCCCGGTGACCAGTATGAGCATGGCTTACTTGCCGGCTTTCAGTTTGTCCTGCAGTTTTTGCAGTTCGGCTGTTTTGCCGTCGCGGGCCAGGCCGGCTTGTTTCGGCCAGGTGGTCGGGTCGTGCATCAGGTAACGTTTGCCGGCCGCTTCCAGGATGGCTTTGATGGCTGCGGGTTTGGTGTCGGCCAATTGTGCAAAGCTGATGATGCCAGCTTTGTGCAGCAGTTCGGCGATTTTCGGACCGATGCCTTCGATGAGGACGAGATCGTCGGTTTTAGCCGGTGGAGTAAGGGTTTTAGCGGCTTTCGGCGCTTTTTCAGCGGCTACGATTGTTTTGGCGGCTTCCGGCGCTTTTTCGGCGGTCTTGGCAGTTTTTGCAACCGGTTTAGCCGGTTTGGCGACTGGTGCTTTCGCTTCGCTCGGGGCGCCTTCGTTGAGGTCGATGGAGTGGCCGATGAGGTATTGTTCTTCCACCAGCTTACCGTTTTTCCAGGTCCGGCGGATCACTTCGCTGTAAACCATCGGGTTGCCGTAGCGGTCGCTGAAGTCGAACAAGAATTGCGAATCCGTGGTATTTTTGCCGATTTTGCCGGCAATCAGTTCGATGCGGTTGGTGGTAGCGACGTTATTGAAGAACCAGCGCAAGGCTTCGAGTTTCTGGGCTTTGCTATTGGTGACGTCGGCGGGGCTGCTATACGTTGTGCAATTGTCGGCGGCGAACTTTTCAAATGCACCCACGATATCGCCTTGTAAAATTTGAGCGTCGAGCGCTTCTACGAGTTGTTTCAATTCCATGATGTTTAAAAAAAATTTGATGTGTAAAATAAACGCCGCAAAAGTAAGTATATTTCATGAAACAAAATTATAGTTGGAAAATGGCTAAATTGTTAACTATTTTTAAAATTTAATTTTTTAAATATAATAAATACGGGGTGGCAAGGTGTAGAAGCAGGTGTTTTTGGATTTTTTATGAATGAACCACGAAGGTCACAAACATGAGTCATCCCTTCTTCCGGTTATTCTTCCCCGCCTGCGAGCCCACTGTGAACCCCAAACGCGCCATAAATGAAAAGCGGTTTTCTTTCCGGTTGTCGAGCGTCGGATGTGCGAATTTGAAGCCTTCGCCGTCGTAGGCGTTTTTTCATTGCAGGAAAAGTAAACGTGCTTGTTAAATTAAAAAGACGCCCGTTTCAGAAACGGACGCCCGGGTTTTAGATACTTTAATGTGTACAGGTCTATATCTAAATTTATTTTACTTCTTCTCCTTTTTTCCCGGCCGCCTTGATCAGAAAAAACAAGGTTATCCCGACGATCAGGAAATTAACTACTGTATTGATGAATTTGCCAATCATGATGCTCCCCGCAATCGTGATCTTCGAAAAATCGGGTTCGCCGAAAATCAAACCGATAATGGGCATTATAACGTCGCCAACCAGGGACTCTACGATTTTATTGAACGCCACGCCGATGATGAACGCTACGGCGAGTGTTATGACATCTCCGCGCAGCAGAAATGCCTTTAGTTCTGAAATCATACTTTTTCGTTTTGATTGATGATTGGTTTGCTGCGGTAAAATTAGATAAGCGCTTTTAATAAGTAAAGGTTTTGTTGAAAAATTTTCACGGATTAAACAGCTCCATGGCAATGCGATCCGCCAGCAGTTTCCCAGCTCGGCTGAGCCGGTATGCACCCTCCTGTTGCTCCACGGTTCCGGCCGCCAGAAAAGGCTGTACCGCCCGCTCGAAATGATCGGCAAAAGATTCGCCGAGCGCTTTTATATGCTGTAGATCGCTGCCCCACATCGTGCGCAGGGAGGTCATCACGTATTCGTTATAGCGTTGTGCCGGGCTCAATGTTTCTACCTCGAAGGGTACTGTGCCGGCTTGCAAGGCGCTTAAATACCCAGCATTGTTGGCCAGATTCCACTGCCGGGATACGCCGTTGAAGGAATGCGCCGAGGGACCCAGGCCGAGGTAATGCGCACCACGCCAATAGTTGCTGTTGTGGCGGGCATGGCGCCCGGGCATGGCAAAATTGGAGATTTCATAATGGTCATAGCCGGCCAAAGCGGTGGCGTCCATGAGGTATTCGAATTGCCGGGCGGCTTTTTCCTCATCCACTTTAGGCGCCTGTCCGCGGCGGACGAAGGTTCCAAGCGCGGTGCCCTCTTCCACCGTCAGGCAATAACAGGAGAGGTGCGGAATGCCCATTTCGAGGGCAATACGAAGATTCTCCTGCCATTGCAGATCGGAAGTGGTGGGACTGCCGTACATCAGGTCGATGGTCAGGTCCTGGAAACCGGCCGCCAATGCGTGTTCCAGGCTTGAGTGGGCATGGGCAGCATTGTGGGCGCGGTTCATCCAACGCAGGTCTTCGTCGCTGAACGATTGTATGCCGATGCTGAGGCGGTTCACCGGACTGTACCCGCGTAATTCCTGTAATTTTTCAGGCGTCAGGTCGTCTGGATTGGCCTCCAGCGTAATTTCAGCATCCGGCAAAATACGGTGTAATTGATTGATTTTGTTGAAAATGCGTTCGAGTTCGGGGCCGGATAACAAGGAAGGCGTACCCCCGCCGAAATAAATGGATTGCAGGGGCGCCCCGCCCAGGTAATCGCGTTGCAACTCCAGTTCGAGCAGCAGCGCCTCCACCATGGCCGGCTTGGCCTTAAGGGAGGTTGAAAAATGAAAATTGCAATAGTGACAAGCCTGTTTGCAAAAAGGAATATGAAGGTAAATGCCGGACATAATAAGGCTTAAACAGCCGCTAAAAAGTTTTTAAAATCCGGTTCCAGGGCAGCAAAGGTCGTCGCATCGAGGGTCTGATTGCCATACCACACCTGTTCATAGGTGCGGGTAACAGCGCGAAAAGCGGGATGCAGGCGGTGCTGGCGCGTTTGATTGAGGTAGTCGCGGTTGGTATTGTCGCGGGCCCACTGGATCACTTGCCGCTCGGATAAAGTCTTGATAATCTGCAGATAATACAGGCGAATGGCCAGCGTATAATTGCCTTCGGCCAGGGCATCGCGGAGAAAACGATCGAGATCGGTCTCATGGATGTAGGCATCAAGGTTGGCGGCAGTGATTTCAATGCCATCGCGCGCGATCGTCCGGTCGCGCGGCTCCTGAAGCATCCGGTAAATACCGTATCCGATGCCCGCTACGGCCAGGATGACGGCCAGTGTTTGCAAAATAATGCCCCAGCCCTGCGTCCAGCCGGTCCAGTCGATACCGCTGCCGGACGGTTGTCTCGGCTGCCTTGCTGCTTTGGGCGGCTTCGGCACATCTTTGCTGTAATCCAGGCCTTTCGAGGCATCCTCCCATTGTTTTTGGCTAATGGAGCGTACAGCCGCCGGGGGCGGAGTGGCGTCGTCTGCTCCCTGCGCGCTAAGGAGCAGGGGGAAGAGTAAAAAGGGTAGGATGTATGATAGAAATCTTTTCATGTTTAGCATGCTGCGGCGCTTTATCCTTTCCCTCATTCCCGCGCCAGTCCCCTGATCTGCCGGCTCATTCCCACCGTTTCAATCCCTTCGCGCAAAGTAACGGCATCCTTGATTTCCCGGCTGGAAAAATACAGCAGGCCGCCACAAATAATATTGAGCAAATAATTGAAATACAACAACATACTTGCTACAACGATGTTGACGATCGCATGGAATGTACGCATATTGTCTGCCCCGGGCGGCACCAGCCAACTGAATAATTGCAGGATCATTTCCCAAACCGGAGAATCGAGAAACCAAAACAGAAGCAGGTTCAGGTTGACCGTGAGGATCCCTGTGACGATGCCTGGCAACCAGGGCATCAGGTTGAAGGCACGGCCGAGGGATGTAAAAGGATTACTGGTTTCAAAGAACAAAACGGCACACCACAAACTCAAAAATGGATACGCTGCCATTGCAAAAAACCAGCCGAAAAATCCCGGCTCTATGCGCAGAAAACAGATAAAACCGGCGGCCGGCAGGGTCATGGCCAGGGCCGACCACATCAATTGAAGCACGGAAACAGCGGGTTTTTCGTTTTCCGGCATTTCTTCCCGCAACGCGATCAAAGCCATTAGGCCCAAAGCGGCCAGTATCAATAATTGCAGATAAAACAGGTAAGGAACCGGTTCGTTGCGGAAAAAATCGACGCTAACCTTGAATACACCCAGAATATCGGAAGAAAAATTAAACGTATCGGCCAGCTTTTGAGGAGAGAGCCAGAAGACCAGGGCCAAAAATAAACCGCTGGCACTCACAATCCCCCACAACATCAGCGAGCGGGCACGCCGAAGCAGGGCAGCGAAGGCATCCGCCAAAATTTCACCCGAGGTTTTAATGGCGCCAAAATCAATGGCTTGAACCACATCGGGCGGCAATTCTTTTTCCTGTACGGGGGTGTTGAAACTACCCGACTTGGCCCTATGCCAGGGCAACCAGACAAAATACCACAATACGAATGCCAGGGAGCTGAGGATGAACAGACCCCGCACAATATCCGGCGTAGCAGTGTATCGGGTGAAAAAACCTTCAAAAATAGCGGCCAGGATCACCAATGGGGCGATGCCCAGGAAAATTTTCAATGCGCGCCGCATCGACAACTGAAACGCCTGCGAGCGTCGGTAGGTCCCCGGGAAAAGCAGGCCCGAACCGGCGACCAGACCCGCTGCGCCAGCAATAATGATGGTGCTGATTTCCAAGGTACCGTGAATCCAAATGCTCAAAAATGATTCCCAAAACAAGCCTTTTTCGATAAAAAAGTACTGAAAAGCGCCGACCATGACACCATTGTACAATAAAATGAACACGGTACCCAGGGAGGCCAGCACCCCGAAGATGGCCGTAAAAAGGGCTACCCGCAGGTTGTTGAACGCAATGCCCAAGGTCATGCCCATCGGCTTGCTCTCCTTGTACACCGCCATCGGATCGCCGTTCTGGATATTCTGGAGGGTCATGTCCACATAACCGTCGCCCAGAATGACCCGGGCAAAATCGGGGTCGATGATACTGGAGACAAGGCCGATTCCAAAGGCTAAGGCAAAAATGCAAAAGGAGAGCAGCAGGGAGCGGCGTTCCTCCCAAAACAGGCGGGGCAGCTCGTCCGTCCAGAACCGGCGCAGACGCCCGACTGGAAAACGTTTACCCCGGTATACGTTGTGAAAGATCCGCTGGGCCAGGCTGTTGAGGAACATCCGCACCGAGCGATTGGGGTAATAGGTGCGGGCATACGACAGGTCGTCGGTGATCTGAATGAATAAATCGTTCAGTTTCTCCGGATCGTGGCGGCTTTCTTTGAGCATTTGCTCGAAGTCGGCCCATTTTTCCTGGTTTTGCTCAATAAATTTTGTTTCGCGCATGGGGTCGCAAGTTAGGGAGAAAGTAGGAAGCGTGGAAGGGTCAAAAATCCGTTGTGCCTTTTTTTAAGTTTAGTTCTTTGATCCAGATGTTGCGGTACAACACCTCGTGACCTTCGGCCTGTAATTTCAGGCCGCCGGGTTGGTCGGTAATGCCAATGCCGCCGTCGTTTCCGCCGTCGATACCGGAATTCGGGCCGCCCCAAACCTGGTTGATCGGTTGGTTTTTATGCACTTTCAGGCCGTTAAAATAAATGGTCGTTCGAGCGTTCGACCTCAACCTGCCTTTTTTAAACCGCGCGGCCCGGAACACGATGTCGTAGGCATTCCATTGGCCCAGGCCTTTATACGGGTAATATGGCGCGGCAATTTCATTGATGATGGCCGCCATGCCGTGCGTGGTGGAGTCGCCGTCGAGCACCTGAATCTCGTAGCGGTTTTGCAGGTATACGCCGCTGTTGCCGCCTTTTTTGGTAATCAGAAACTCTATGTGCAGGCGGAAATCTCGGAACGTTTGCTTGGTTACCATGTCTGCGGCGCCGTACTGCCCGCCAGCCGAGGCTGGGTCGTTGCTGCTTACAGCCGTGCCAGCATCGACCGGGTCGGGAACGATTTTCCATTTAATCGGCAACGTTGCCGCCAATCGCGGCCCGGCCCAATAGGTCCATTTTTCATCGAGCATGGCGCGGGAACCGTCGAAATATACATCGGCGCCTTTGGGTGCTTTGACGCCTACGCCGGTTTGGGCGTTCAAGGAGTACAGGCAAAATAGAAGCGGGAGGATGGCTGATTTTTTCATGAATACGGTGTTTGAAAAAGTTTATAGTGCTTTGGTCAACTGATTTCGTACATCGTGCCCTGCGTGGTCCTCCCCCCATCCCCCTCCAAAGGGGGAGAGGCTCCGCGCTCGGGTTGAACAGACATTTAATCAATGCTTTGTAACCAAGGCGCGCTCGTTCCTTGCTTATTCAAAATCTTTACTAAAAATGATCTCAAAACCAGACTCGAAGCCTCTCCCCCTTTGGAGGGGGATGGGGGGAGGACAAGCAGGGCTCCATCTAAAACAACCCCATCTGCTTTACTTTACACGTAAATTAGAAAAATGCAATCAGTTGATCAAAGAGAACTATAGAGCAGCTAACGACCCGATTCAAGACCCACTTCCACTTCTTTAAAACCGATTTTTTCCAAAGCCTTTTTCCATTTTTCCCGCCCGTAAATATGGTTGTGGTCGAGTTCGAGTTTCCCCTGCAGGGCCATATTGCTGTTGATCAGGATGTTTTCATACAGCTTGTTGAGCCGGTGTCCGTAATCGGTGAAATAGTTTTTTAGCGCCGGGTAGCGTTGTTGATAAACCGGGCCGCTAATATCCACAATAGTTTGCAGCCTTTCCAGGATGACGGCGCTTTCCAGGTATTTTTTCCAAATTTCGTCTGTCCAGTATTTATTGCCGATCGCTACTTCGCAATCCAGAAACACGTTGTGGTGGATCGAGTTGTCGTGCCCGCCGTTTATGGCAATACAACCGAACATTTCCTGGTCGCCGCGTCCACCCGTCCGCTCGAAGAAATTATGGTCGATCTCAAAACCACTAATACCGTCGTCCAGAAACACCGCCCCCACCTGAGAATCGGCGTCCGGAGGAAGAATATCCCGGAAGTGATTGCCCCGAATGATGGCGCCGCGTGCAGACGGGTCGCGGCCCGTATAAATGGCGCCCATGTCGTCGGCATCGGTACATACCCGTTCGAACAGGCAATTTTCAATGCGGTGTTCGTTCCCAAAGAGCCAGATGACCATGTGTTTCTGGTCGTGAAAATGGCAATGGCTGACGGTCGTTCCTACCCCCGCTAATTTGATGGCAGGGGAATACGTGGCGTTTATCTGGTCTGTCTGGAAAAACGCGCAGTATTCGACCTCGTTTTCAGCCGGGACAAGCCGCTTGCGGTCGCCGCCGGAAAGGATGATCCCGCCTGCACCGGTTCGGTAAACGCGGCAATTTCGGATCCTGATATGGTGAAAATCCTGCGACAGCCAGTAATCCACCCCGGAGCCGTCGGGTGCGTAGCGCTGGATGTTTTGTTGCAGGGGCTGTCCGGCGCTGAGGGCTACCGTACCGAGCTGCCTGAACGTACAACGTTCAATATCAATGTAATGGGCATTTTCCAGGTAAACCCCCATACCCCTGGACGTCGAAAACGCGATGTTTTCAAAGTGAATATGGGCGGTATGGACCATGCGAACCATGGGCGCCTCCAACATCGAAATTTCAAGCCTGGCATCGGCGAATCCCTCCGGCGGCAGGCAATAAAGGATACCGGTTTCCCGGTCCAGAAACCACTCGCCGGGTTGATCGATTTCTTCCAGCAAATTGTAGGCGTAATAGCCGCGCGTCGACAGCCCGGCCATATCGTGCCAGTTGCTGGTATCCACGTAAATGCCCGATTTTACGCCGTAAATGTGCGCCTGGGCCATTGTAAAAGATTTTTGAACGGTATGGATTTCGGCTATGCGCAGGTTATCGTCGTTGTAGCCATAGGAAAATTTGCCGTGCAGCCAGATGTCGCGGGCCTGCATCCAGCGCTTCGGGCGTTCGTATTCGTAGCCGAAAGTGGCGCCGCGGTTCGAATAATCGCCGTTCCGCGGTATGGAACCCAGGTCGAACACTTTTCCGACCTGCACCTTGCCCTCGTTCGGAAAACGCGCCGGTGTTTGCCGTGCTCCGTTGATAAACAATTCCAGCGGCGCGGGCTCCGGGATGACGCCGAATCCATGTTGTTTCAGGACGCCGAATTGGGTGATTCCTGCCTTTTTTAAATCGATTTCCAGGACTTTACCCCGCGCTTCGGGCAGTAAGCGCTCCAGAACAGCCGGATCGGAAACGGCCTGAAAATCGCCGGGGTGCAGGTATTTTCCGCCATAAAAAACCACATTTTCACCTTCCACACCCGCATACACGACAGGGTGATCCAGGGCGCCGCTGTCCTGTGCCAGCAGTTCGAACGATTCGGCGAAGGGGTAGTCGCCTCCCCGGAAATAGACGGCATACGTTTGTCCAGGCGCCTTGCTTTTGGCTTTCCGCACGGTATCCCGGGCCTGTTGCGGGGTGGCAAAAGGGCGTTCTTTGGTGCCGGGATTACCGGCTTTGCCATTTGGCGCGACGTAAAATACCGTGGGCGTATTTTGCCCGAAAACAGCCATGGTATACAACAGGAAGAGCAGGGCAGAAAGCCATTTTGCCATAACAGGTTCGGATATGGATGGCTGCAAATGTAAGCGCTTAAAGCGCCTTGCGGACGTAAACGAAATAATCGTCATCCGTCCTGTTAAAAGCAAAGCCGTTTTTTTCCAATAGTTTGATCGACGGGACATTATCATGACGCGCCCCGGCTTCAATCGAGTGCAACTTCATGGTGTTAAAGCCATAGTTCACCACTTCGACGAGGGCCTCCTGCATGATGCCGAGCCCCTGGAAATCGGGGTGCAGGACGTAGCCGATCTCGGCGCTCAGGCGATCTTCGGCGATGTTCCAGAGACAAATGGTTCCGATCAGGATAGGGTCATTTTTCAGGTTGATGCCCCACAAAATCGATTCGTCGTTGCGGGTGGCGGTATTTATCATATCGATGTAATTCCGGGCATGCTGGATCGTTTCCGCTTTGGGTATTTGCAGAAACCGCAATACCCGTTCGTCGGAGCGCAGGAAGAATATTTCGTTTTCATCCTGGAGTTCCAGCGGCCGCAGGGCCAGTCGCTCGGTGGCGAGGTATGGGAACGGGGTAAAATCGCTCATACACTTAAGTTGGTTGGCAGCCTTTAGTTTCCCGACTTTATTTATCCAAAAACGCCCTAATCAGCGCAAATTCTTTCGCCGGTTCCTCCACCTGCGGATTATGGCCGCTGCGCTCGAACATGACAAACTGTGCCTGTGGACAATACGTTTTATACTTAACCATCATCCAGGGCACCGCCACCCGGTCGTAACGCCCGCCGATGATCAGAATGGGCATTTTTAAAGATTTCAGTTGTTTGCGGAAATCGAAATTCCCGATGTCGTTCCCGACGATAAAATCACCGTCTTTTCCCACCAATTGATAATAGAGGGCGGAGTTGAACGGATTCGGATATGGTTTCCGGCCCCGGGGGACAAATTTATCCGGATTGTAGGCGTATAAAAAACCATAAGGCACACGCCCGTAAATTTCCTGGTGCGCCACATCGCTGGAAATTGCGCCGCGTTCCCTGATTTTCATCAAAGTGTCCCAAACTTCGGGGTAATTCGTCCGAATCTCATGGTTGGAATTATCGTCGTTTTCCTGCCACATCAAGTAACTGTGAAAGCTGTTGGCCAGGATCAGATGTTTGACGCGTTCGGGGTATTTCACCGCATAGCCCTGCGCCACAACGCCGCCATAGGAATGCCCCAGCACGTTGATGGTCTCGTAACCCATAGTTTTGCGCAAACCCTCCAGGTCTTCGATGTCGCGGGCCAGAGAATATTCCTGCACCGTACGCGCGGTGTCGGATTTTCCGCGACCGAAACCATCGTAATAAACGAGGGTGTTGGTGGTAGACAGCGAATCAAAATTTCTCAAGCCGTAATGCGTGCCGCCCGGCCCGCCGGCGATAAAAAAGATGGGGTCGCCCTTGCCGAAACTGACGGTCCAGAGTTTTGCACCGCTCACGGTGTAGTATTTTCCGTCGGTTTGACTTTCGGGAAAGGATTGGGCAAACAGGATGGTGCAGGAAAAGAAAAGGAACGCGAGAGCGGAGGATTTTTTCATAGAGCGAAAATTGAGGTGGTAAAAGTAAAGAGGAAACGCTAAAAGGCTATCGGATAGGGTTTAAAAATCACCACAAAAGATCACTCGGCTCCCGCGTGCTGGCGCTGAAAATCAGTTTGTCCGGGTGCTCGCATTCCGGCACGATCAGGATATCCGGTTGATGCGCGAGGATAAACCCGGCTTTTTTGCGGAAGGCCATGTTGCAGTTCCAGGAGATGATCTTCATTTTTTGAACTATGTTTAGCGGGTTTATTCCTCCTACGCGCTGTGCGCTTCGGAGGATGAAGAGATTTAGATGGTTAGGGAGCTTCGCGCCGGGTATGGCTGGAAAGTGATTTTACGCAAATCTACGCTGCGTTTTGCTGTGGGCGTCCGTATGCTACTCCAATAAATGGCGTTGCAATTTTTTTTTAAACACATAGGCACATTAGGGCACATAGGCGTAGAGGACACAAAAATTATATGTTTTATGAGTACGCTACGCCTATGTGTCCTATTGTGCCTATGTGTTTTGAAAACGAGCTATGTGTTATTCAGTAAAGGCTGCACAAAGTTTGAAACGCAAACTACAATAGTAATCAGAGCAAGTATCCAGATGCTTCGCAGGCTCAGCATGACACCTACCCCCGGTTTTGGTTCTTTGCCGCACTGACAAGGCACTCGCATTGCTCAGATAAAAATTGATCACCAACTTTGTCTTTAGGAACGGTGTCAAAATAACTTCCCAATTTGATGCCATTCTTTTGCCGTCATCTGTCCCATCTTTTTCGTTAAATAGCGCGGCTATTCGCCTCAAAAGATGGTTGGCTGACGCCAAAATAATTGGCCTGAAATTGGAAACTTATTTTGACACTGTTCCTAACCGCCAACGCAGAAAATAAATTTTTAAAAAAAGCCCATATTTTTCATTAAATACTTGCAGATTAAAAATAACCCTATATATTTGCACCTGCAACTATTGCATAAGCAATTATGACTTACGACATAGAAAATTCAATCGGTAACTGGACAAATCAAGCAGCTTCAGTCTTGAGCCGTAATTTGAAAACTATGTTCAAGAACGAAGGAATATCCGTAACCCCTGAACAGTTTATTGTTTTAGTTAATCTATGGGGGAAAGAAGGCATTTCACAATCAGAGCTTGCTAAAAACCTAAACCGCGATAATTCAAGTGTAACAAGGATTATTGATACGATGACACAAAATGACCTTTTAGAACGCAGAGAACACGAAACAGACCGCAGAGCGTATCGGATTCATCTTACTAAAAACGGGAAGGCACTTCAAACTAAAATTGTAAAAGTTGCCTTGAAAAATTTTGAACAAGCATTGGTTGATATTTCTGAAAAGGATTTACAAACAACATTAAAAGTTCTTAAAAAAATTACTCAAAACCTAACCGCTTAAAAAAATTATCAAAATAGTTGCATCCACAATCATTGTTTAACCAAATAAATAATAAACAAAAATGAAAATAATAACATACTTATTACTGATCGTTTTTTCAATAAGTGCATGTATCGCACAAAAAAAGCCACAACAAATGAAACAATACTTTCAGAAAACAAAACACTAACGATTTTTATAATCGATGAATTATTCAACAAAGGCGATACCGCTATTGCCGACAAATATTTTGCACCCGACTTTGCAAAGGAAGAAAAAGAATTTATGCTGTTAATCCGCAAAGCATTTCCCGACCTCGTCATAAAAATTGAAGAACAAATTGAGGAAGGTAACCACATTGCAATCCGTTGGACAGCTTCAGGCACACATCAAGGAACATTCTTAGGTATTCTGCCAACAGGAAAAAAAGCCACTTGGAAAGGTTCATGGTTTTGGACAATAGAAAATAAAAGAGTAGTGGATGGAATGAGCAAGGGAAGTTGGGATGCTTTAGGGCTTATGAAACAATTACAAGCAAAATAATTTAAGGAATTTAAAACAATACAACATGAACAAGATAACAACATTTATTAGCCGAAGGGCAAAAAAGCCAACCATTTTTTTCTGGTTAGCAATACTTATGGTTTTTAATATTTTGATGAACACCCCAGGTTTGCCCACAAGCACACCATCCATGCAAAAAATATCTCCAACCTTTAATCCATTTGACTTGCAAGCAAAAGGATACAACCTGCAATCATTCACCAACGACCTGAATTTATTAGGCGAAAATGGACGAGCCATTTACAAAAATTTTATGCTGCTCGATATTTTTTTTCCATTCATATACGGAGTATTTTTCGCTTCACTCATTTGGCTTGTGTTCCGCAGCAAAACCAATTTTTTAAAATATTTATTCCTTATTCCGCTTTGCACTGCACTGTTTGACTATGCAGAAAACTTGTTCTTAACAATAGGGTTTTATACTTATCCTAATTCATCCGCTTCCATTATTCAGCTTGCAAGTTTGTTTACACAAGGCAAAATGGTGTTCAACGGTTTAATGGTTGTATCATTATTGACAACTTTAATATATTGGATAGTTACAAAAGTGAAAGTGAAAAAAACAACTGCACATTGAAAATCAATTCAGCCGAAATTAAGTTTGCAACACTTATGAGAGTGTAAATTGAAAAAGGATTTAACCAACTCCACGGAACCTTGTATTTTAAGCATGCCATTGTGGACGATAGTTTTTAGTTCCTTGACATTTTTGGCGAACCTGTTGGGGATTTGCACCCTCTTTAGGTTGGCCCAAACAAGTTCGTCAGGGTTGAACTCCGGGGAGTAAGGAGGGGTATTGGCAATCCAAAGCCTTTGCCCGAGTGCGGTGTTCAAGAAGTCTTTGACGTTTTGGGATTTATGCCAGGTCGCATTGCCCCAGATTAGCAGCACTTTTCTACTGCTGAAAGCGAGCAAGCCTTTCAAAAATTCAATGATACCATCCCCTTTGAACGACTCGTCTCTTACTTGATAAAACATCCTGCCCAGTTCACTGATTGCGCTGGCAACACACACGTATTGGTAGCCCTTGGTGTCCTGTAACGGCAATTCTGGGGTTTTCCCGATTGGACTGTATGTCGCAACAATGTTCCCGCACAGTTGATTGGTGCATTCATCCTCAAAAAAGCGTTCATAATCCTCCTCTATCGCTTTTTTTTTAAAGCAGGCAAGGTTTCTACTTTCCACTTTTCCACCTTCTCCAATGATTGTTTGGCATCTTTGTTTTGGGGTTTTTGCCGCGTCCATTTGATGAGCCGGAGTATCCGCCCGACTTGTTTGTTTTCATAATCCACCCCAAACTCTTTTTTAATGACATATCCTACCCGCGCATGGGTCCAATAGGCCCCTTCAAAACCATAACACCCTGGCCCTTTTGCTAAAAAAGCAGGCAACTTTTTTAAATCCTCATCACTTAAACGGCAGGCTACACCTTTGCATTTTGTACTCATGGGCAAGCCAAAGGCTGCCTTTTTAAGGACCTCGCTGACCATTTGTTGAGACAGATTAACAAGGCCCGATATAATCCCTTGGCCGAATCCCTCTTTTGATAGATTCAATATGATGTTGTTTCTAACTACACGTTCTGAGTATGTCATTGTCCAGTGCTTGATGAATGGTAAATCGTAGAACAACTTTTTCGCTAAATTTATTACCAATCCCTTCTGTCGTTATCAAAGTCCTCGTTGTCAAGCGTGTACCGGACTCGCACCGCCAAGTTAGCACTCGGGCCGGGCGCACAAAAAACGCCGCCGCTCCGGAGCAATCCGGAACGGCGGCGTATCATTTTATCGCGAAAAATTGTCAGTCGTCTAATCCTGATCGTCCGCCATCACCTCTTCCGGTTTGTCCTTGAACGGACGGCCGGCGCCGGTTACCTGCAGGCGGTCGTAGTTGCGCATACCCGTACCCGCCGGGATTTTCTTGCCCACGATCACGTTCTCTTTCAGACCCATCAGGTGATCCTTCTTGGCGGCGATGGCTGCCGTGGAAAGCACTTTGGTGGTTTCCTGGAACGAAGCCGCAGAAATCCACGATTCGGTACCCAGCGACGCTTTCGTGATCCCAAGCAGCATCGACACGGCCGTTGCCGGTACCGCGTCGCGGTATTCGACGATCTTTTTGTCGTTGCGCTTGAGGAACGAATTTTCCTCCCGCACCTGCCGCAGCGACACTAAGGCGCCCGCTTTCAGTTTGGCGCTGTCGCCCGGATCAGTGATGAATTTCTTGTCGAAAATCCAGTCGTTGTAGTCGATGAACTCGTTGCGTTCCACCGGTTCGCCTTCGAGGAAGTGCGTATCGCCCGGGTCAACGATCTCCAGCCTGCGCAGCATCTGGCGAACGATCACCTCGATGTGCTTGTCGTTGATGTTGATACCCTGCGAGCGGTATACTTCCTGTACGCCGTTCACCAAGTAGTACGATGCCGCGAAAGGTCCCCGGATGGCCAGGATGTCTTTCACGGAAATCGTGCCTTCGGTGAGGGCCGTGCCGGAGCGGACGAAGTCGCCATCCTGCATGAGGATGTGCTTGGTCAGCGGCACCAGGTATTTGCGTTTCTGGCCATCTTTGGCTTCGATCATACATTCGCGGTTACCGCGTTTGATGGAACCGAAGGTGATCACGCCGTCTATTTCAGCCACAACGGCCGGGTTGGACGGGTTCCGCGCTTCGAACAGTTCTGTTACACGGGGCAGACCGCCGGTGATGTCGGCGATTTTACCTAATTTACGCGGAATTTTCACGAATTGCTGACCCGATTTCACCTGATCGTTGTCTTCTATGGTAATATAAGCGCCTACCGGCAGGGAGTACTGTTTGAATTCTTCCCCGGTTTTGGCATCCACGATCGAGAT
>Ga0335394_10001684_pt1 | contig 24891 bp, 27 predicted proteins | sample MAT03_FD_205741 | JGI IMG/M metagenome (GOLD analysis project Ga0335394, IMG submission 205741) | Freshwater microbial communities from Lake Fryxell liftoff mats and glacier meltwater in Antarctica - MAT-03 (spades assembly) (version 2) ...
TAAAAATTCCCGAACCTATTGAAGCGCCTATCCCAGTCTATCTAGGGGCAGGCTTCATAATCACAATCATTCTGCTATTGGTATACACAGCAACTTACTGCACATTCAGGAGAAACTAACATGAAATTTCTAACCGCTCTATTGGCAACGTTCGCTCTATCTATCACACAACCAGCATACGCGCAGGTCTACACACAGCAGGAGATAAACTACCTAAATCGACTGGAAGAAGCCTTCCAGGGTGAAGTGCCATCTACTCACATTCAGAAGACAATACCCTACGCACACGGGATTTGTGATTTACTCAGGGAGGGTTACTCAGTGGAACACGTCTTAGATATGCAGATGTCTTACTTGTCTTCTGCTGTGCGGGATGGGGAGTTGACTGTCTTAAAGGCTGCATACACTGCCTTCATTACAGGTGCTTCAATAGGTGCTGCACAGCAGGAGCTTTGCCCGGATGTCAGATAACAAGAAAGTGGCGGAGAGGTTGATTCGTTGGGGAGAACCCCTCCCCGATGAATTAACGGATGATGAGACGGAGCTTTATCGATACCTTGGCAGATGGAATTACCTTACAATCAACAAATTAGGAGAATATCATGTCTAACCTAGCTTGGAACTACTACTGCGACGCTATTGCATTCACTGACTATGATGAATTGTCTGCTGATTACATCGACTTCTCACCCGAATTCGTGACTAAGCAGAAGACAGAGCTTCATGAATTCCTGGATAATCCTGAGGTTGACTCTGCTGTTGGGGAATATGGTCTTGAGAAGGTGGTTTACGATTTCTGGCTCACTCGCAACAGGCATGGGGCTGGATTCTGGGATGGTGACTATGAGAATGGGGAGGTCTTAACGGATATTGCTCACTCATTCGGCGAGGTCAGCACGTATGAAGGAGACGACCACCTCCTCTACAGTTAATACAAAAAAAAATAAGGTGATGTCTTCTGACCAACCATCTGGAGACATCACCTACCTTATAATTTTTTGTATTAAATCAAATTTTTACCCCAAAAATCCTGCGTCGATGAGCTGGTTGTGGGTGTCCTGAGTCATCGGCTTATAGCCCCTAATCTTTGGATAGCCTACCCTAGCCACAAAATCAGCCTTCTTGACTTGATGCTCATGAAATCTATAAGCCTCACCTTCTTGAAACTGAAGCTGTGACACGTAGACTTTTTTCTGAGGTTTTGTGCGAGTCCGTCTGATTTGAGAAACGAGATTAGTGTCCTCTGCACTTTTGGTAAAGACCGGAACCAACTCACGCACCCTATCCTTAATCTGTTGATATTCTGGTAATGCTTTCTGAACTTTAACCTTCTTCACGTATACCATGATGTTCCTTATAGGGTAGAGGTGTATCCATCACTTCTTTCAGAAGCGAGTGGACACTACATCTACAGTATAGATTGGATTTTAACTTATGCCCGTTTAATTTCTGCTTAACCGTCCATCATGTTCTTAACCGTCCACCTCCCGCCTTTGGGCTCCGGTGAACTGAAACATAATGAACTGACAGAAATCAAACTAAGTTAAGGGGGAGGAAGAAGTTCTCTTAATTCTACCTGTACATATCTATTAGCCTTGCCCAAACTTATTCTTCTTTCAAGTCTATATTGTTTATCACGACAAACACACCAACACGCTACGCTATGACTAGGTTACAGACAATAGTTAAGGAAATCTATAGAAGACATCACCTTATTTTTTTTTGTATTACTCCAGTTCTCATGCTACAATCAAGCTAATCGAATTTTAAAGGAGAACCCAATGCTAATATCTAAAATCGAGGCTGTCCATTTCGTCGATGTTGCTGACCTAGCTGACTTCCTCAAGATACAATACAATCTTGATGAGACACCCGAGCTTGAGAGTATGGACGATTTCGACGACGCTAAGGTGTATGACGTGTATGTTTCTGAGTTATGTAAGCGGGAATTGGCTAAGATTGAGAAATTTATTAAGACGGGTTATGCCGCCGGGTCAATAACTGCATTGCTGACAGACCAATGTAATCAGGGCTTCTTGGCTCCTGGAAAGTATGTAATCGAATTTTAGTGGAGGAAAAAATGGTATACCTAGTCAGAACGCTTAACGGCTTCAGAGTCACCACCAACCAACAGCAGGCTATTCAGGAGTTACACAATGCCAAACGATAACATCCGAAATGCAGCAGACCTCTTCATCAGTGGGCTGAACACAGCCGCAAAGTTAACTGCCTTCAGCAATTTTGTGGATACTGTAGTTACTGCCCGACTAGTGCATGCCAAGGACATTATTCCACGGGATGAGTGCCGCGACGGGGTCTATGAGGATATTCAGATGATAGCTGAGGACAGGCGCGGTATCGACCGAGCAAACGACTTGCAAAACTACGAAGAAGCATACAGCAAGGGAGAAATATAAATGAAACCCATTAGGGTAGGTGAGGAGGGGGCTAGGTTAACTGGCTCCCTCTACCTTATAGGATTCCCAGGCACACGATGTATCTACATTGGCTCTACAAAGCGAGGGGCTACCCGACTCCGGGAACACGGGATGTGGTTATCAGGACACAGGCACCCCAACCAGCCCCTACAGGAGGCATATGACGCTCAACCGGACAAACTGATACGACACGTACTGATGAACGTCTACGGGCACACAAACACCCAACTGAGGAACTTTGAGTGGGGATTGAGTATCGCATTACATTCCAGCTACACAGTCCTGAATTCCGACACAACATCCATTGTCAAGCATCATCTGGATTGGGAGGATATGAAATCTGTGCTAGAATTGGTTGATGAGTTAATGAATTCTAACTGTAAAAAATTATGCTAGACACCGACGATTTATCCTATATTTCCGAGTTCGCTACGGAGCGTGGTAAGGATGATGTGGGAGTGGTTATGCGGTTTAGCTGCGAAAGTGAGCTGTACGAGGTATCCGTAACCCTGGATGAAATCGTAGCGGCTGGGGTTGAGTGTTTTATGAAGGCGGGTGCTGAATTCACAGAGGGTAAGCACCCTGGTGAGGATGTACGGACTAGTATCATATGGACGGAGGATAGAACGAATGTTACCTAAGACTACCGATTTTTGTTTTCACGCCGGAATTGACTTTAATAAGCCGGGTGTTGCCATCTGGGCAATTCACTCTGGAGTCTGGTACTTCACAGCGCCGCGCCCAGTGTCTACTAGCATTACCCTGAGCATTGACCCGCTATCCTGTTCCTCCGCACCGTTCACCCGCGCTAATGCTAGACACATCGTGTTCTTCCAACTCGACATGGATTACGACAAAATGATGGTTAGTGGCATTCTATCAGCTAACCCTGACTACCACCTAGTGACCCTCGATACTGTACTGAAACAGGAGTACGAAGCATGAACAATCAGAAGACAACACCTCCTCACCTTATTTTTTTTGTATTAGTGTTGCTCGGCGGGTGCGCAAGTGAGCAACCTAAAGGTGGATTGGCTAGTCAGCCCATTCCGTCCGGTGCAGCCCAGCTAGTGATTCCTGGAGTCAAGCCCCCAGCATTGCCGATATCCAATACCACATCGGAGAGCCGTAACGCGATGACGGTGAGCCAGCGCTTCAGTAATGACGTAACCTACAACCTCCGGCAGATTGACCCGAACAAATATGGGGATACGGATGCCTACCCGTGGGGAGCCTACTTCTGCGAGATGCGGAGAGAGGGGTACTCTGGTGCCCAGATACAGAACCTAGTGCAAGAGCAGTTTGCGGGGTATTCTGAGGAGGATGCCCTTACCAACTCCGTAATCTTGAATGAGACTTACAAAGAGGCAATGCGTTCCCTATGTCCCGCAAAGTAGAAGCTGAGATTCAAGCCCAGATTGACAAAATGAGGAAGGAATACATGACACACGCACAGTATGTTAACGAGTTACTAGAGCGAATCGACTGCCTAAAGCGCGTTAACGATGAGCAGGCGGCAGTCCTTACGGCTTGCCAGGATGCATTCATGGCGCAAGGGATTGAGCTACGCCTACAGGTGGAACGTCTAGGGGACAGGAACCTGGAGCTGCAAGAGGACAACGAGAGGCTAGGTAAGGTTATCTCTAGATATTTCAAGGACAGGAAAGATGGATAAGCTATCGCAGGCGGGATTGGATTCAGAGCGGGAGGTTATGGATTGGTTGCGCAACCTTGGACACATTGTTGAGCCATCTACTCTCCATGACAACATCTACAAGGACATTGACTGTATCGTAGATGGTCTGCCCTTGTCTATCAAGACAGACTTTAAGGCAGAGGAGTCGGGTCGCATCGTCTTTGAGCTGATGGTGAAATTGAGAACGGGTGATTGGCAAAATTCCTGGTATCACAATTCTGAGGCTCGAATCTACCTGTTCAGGGTAGGCAATGCCATTTACCTGTGCCGCAATCTCCCGCCGAAGTACAAGATGTTCGTAACTACCCTATCGGATGCGGAGCAGGCTAGGCAAATCTCCAGGGGACACTTCCACGTCAATGCTACCCTAGGTTTAATGCGGCTTAGTGTGCTAGTATCAGGGGGTACCTTTGTCCATTACGGTGATATAGATGATAAGCGACAACAAGTTGCGACAAACTTACTTAGTTACGAAGGAGGCGCGGTATTTCTACCTAGAGATGTACCGAAGCCAACCCTCAAAGCCGGACGACCTGTGTAAACGACTGATGTGGATTAGTCTAACGGATGTGGTTAAGGGTGCGGCGAACAACTACTATCGTAAGCAGCAGTTAGTGTGCCGGGATTCAAATACTCCCTACCAGAAGATGAATGGGTACGAGAAGCTGGGCTATGAACAGGTAGAGGAGCGCGCCCTCATGCTGGCTACTCACATAAAAAACACGCACCCATCTCGTGGCATGGGGTGGGCTGTCTCATCCTTCAAGTCGCGCTTTGGTCAATTGGAGCAGCGTAACGTCTTGGAGAAGCGTACACGGGTCGGGTTCGGGTTTACGATAGACGTTAACATGGCTGACGAGGGTTGGGACTACGGAACCTACAAGGGAGTTAAGCCTAACCCTGTCCGACCCACCCTCGTGGACAGCTACAAGGAGATTCAGCAGCTAGTCAATGGCATCTACCGGAGGTTTCGTAAGGAAGTTACGCCGGTTGAACTGTTTCTGATTTACACATCCTGCCTCAAGAAGCCTACCAAGCGCTCTCTGCTGGCACTTGCCTCCAGGCTCCATAGCTACCAAATCGTCACGGCAATGGAGCGGGCTGGCAGCTTTGACTCATACACAGATAAAACTCAGGAGGAACTATAATGCAACGCATCGCGGTATTATTTCACAAGCCATCCGATAGCTGGCAGGATAGATTCATTCAAATTTTCATTCCAGAAATTTTCAGGGCACCCTACCTCCACGTCTCATTTGCCATCGGGGATGACTACTACAGCTTTACACGTCGCGGTCTAGAAGTTCTAGACATTAAATCCTGTGTGTTAGAGACTATGTACTGGTTTTACACCAATGACCCTGACCACTACTCCCACGAGGCGTTCGAGCGATGCAACGAGAAGGTGACTTTGGGAAGCCTATTACTGGCAAGGATGGGGTTTGAGGCAAATACGTGCGCAAGCCTAGTTGGTGAAATTGTGTTTGGGGAATATTTACCCTACCCGTGCCAGATTGAAAAGTGTATTCTAGATGATTCAAAGTGGTATTGAAATGAAAGACGACAGAGCTTTTTCTCATCACCAGGAATGCCCTGTGTGCCCGTCATCCAACGCATTCGCTGTGTATACGGGTCACGATGGCACAATTGGGACGTGTTTTTCGTGTGGGCACAGCGAGAAGCTTGAAGAGATACAAATTAATAAGGTATCGAAAATGGTTGAGTTTAGGGAGCCGGAAGGTAAGCGAGAAGTCAGGTCGCAGCGGGGGATTTCTGAGGAAACTCTGGAAAGCTACGGATGGTATCACATTGGTCGTAAGGCGTATTTTCCGTTCTACAACCAGAGTCAGGAGCTTGTCGGGTACAAAACACGCAACGGTGATATCCCCAAGACTGAGGACGGGCACTTCGGAATTCTTGGCAAGATAACAAACAACTTCTTTGGCACTAAGTCGTCAAATAACAGGCGACTACTAGTGACGACTGGTGAGTGGGATGCTATGGCGGCGCATGAGATGCTGCACGGTAAGTCTTTCACCTGTGTATCCGTCCCGAACGGTGATAGGGCAGCGGTTAAGGTGTTCGAGAAAAACATCAAGCTCTTGGATGCGTTCGAGGAAGTCTACCTGTGTTTCGACAGCGATGAATCTGGTAAGGAAGCCACCGCTAAGGTTGTTGCCCTCTACCCACGTGCCAAGGTGGTAGTGCTAGACCGCTATAAGGATGCGGGAGAGTGCCTTCTGGCAAAAGAGTTCAAGTACTTTACTGACCTAGTGTGGGCTGCACAGCGGCAGAGACCGGAGTTCTTGAAGGATGGCATGGAGGCTGCTCTTGCTACCTACAACCGACACAAGATAGATTTTGTGGCAACGGGTAACACTGCCCTAGACAAGGCTATGAACGGGGGATTCCGGGCTGGTGAGTACATCGTGGTGATGGGCACGACCGGAACGGGTAAGACCTCCCTCTCTAACGGCATTATCTCCAGCTACATCAAGCAAGGCAAGAAGGTGCTGATGTCTGCCACGGAGGAGGGCATCGGCACGGTCATGGAGAACCTGGCTCAGGCGTTGTATGGCATTGACCCCAGCGACCTGGATACAATTGCTGAGGCAGAGGCTATCTACGAAACCTTCCGGGAGCAGGTGATATTCCTGGAACCGATTGAAAGGTTTTCTGATGAGGATTTCTACATCAACGTCCGGGCTGCGGTCATTGAGCATCACATTGACCTGTTCGTGGTTGATACCATCTCTAACGACATGGAAACCGAGGTCAGTGAAATTGCCAGCCGATGCCGCACTATCAACAAGCTGGTGCGGTCACTGAACTTTGCCTGTATGCTCGTGACCCACATGAACCGTGCAGTCCAGGGGCTTGACAAGGAAGGGAACGAGCCTATCCCGTCTATCGTTGGGGCATTTGGCACATCATCCGTAGAGAGGTTAACACACTATTTTTTAGCCCTGCGGCGGGTGAACCAGGGTGGCACCGAGCTGCACATTTTGAAGGCTCGTGGTGCGAAGAAGTGTAGGGCGGGTGACAACTTCACCATCAAATTCAACCCCACACACAGGACATACTGTGATATACTCGAATTTTCTAGGGAGTCTTATGCTGATATCGGGAATGGCGTACATGCTGATAGCGTCGGTGATTCTGTTCGTGTTCGTGATACTGCCAATGATGAAGGGGGAATAGATGCTTATCCTGATACAGATGATAGTATCCCTATACTTAGCGTACTACCTACTGTTCCTAGTTCTTCAAGTACTCAAGGGGAAATAAATGGTGATATTCAACGCCCTGCTGATAGCGATATCGTTCTTCCTGTTGCTGAGGTTTGTGATTCTCCCAGTCTACTGTGTGGGAGCGAGAGCTATAAATTCTTTCCTCCGAAACCGGAATCAGTAGACCTGACGACAGCACAGCAGGCATTCATAGACCTGCTACGTAAAGAGGGTGAGTTCGTAGCGCTCCGGGGGTTGTCGTCTGATGAGTTCCCCCTAACGCTACCAGAAGGCAACACCCCAGCCACATGGACTCCCCAACAGGTTCGTGATTTGCTACCACCGTGGGGCAAGTCAGCACACGGTAAATATCAGGCGGTTGGGGAGGAACATCGCACACGGGGTCGGGAATGGGCATTTGAGGTGGGTAAGTCAAAGGATGGCTACCCACTTTTGGTCAGGCGGGGATACGTGAAGGCTGCCTCAAAACTCATGATGGATGAGGCTTACAAGACAACGCTCGTTAAACGCACCGGAGATTGGGTCAATGACAGACATAACTGGGATTATTTTAATCATCTTGCTAACACTATTGATGGGGGGCTAGATGCCGCGACCAAAGGGAACGAGGTGCGAGTGGGAAGGGAACAGCTACCACTCAATCTACGAGATGGACTGCCACAAGCTGAACCCACAAATGCAACGCAACCAGAGCCTAACATTCAAGGCAGTCAAGACGGAGAGATACAAGCCGGACTTCCTGATAGGGGAGTGGGTAATCGAGACGAAAGCGGTGACGGATTCAACCTGGAGAGGGAAAATATTCCGCATCCTCAACCAAAACCCCAGCCTAAGAAAAAGGTACCTGCTAGTGCTGATGAAGCCGAACGTGCCAATCAACGGAAAAGGTGGGCAGAGCCACGAAGAGTGGTGCCAGAAGTACCGAATCCAGTACCTAGTCTGGAACCCATTGCGACCAAATCAACTAATCGACGAGATTGGTAGACTTGAATTCATCGAACGCTACCAGGGACAATATGAAGAAAACACTGAAGGAAAGGCTTGAGTCGAAGCTTGTGCCCAATGCCAGCGGGTGTTTGGAATGGACTGGATATTGTGACTATGGTGGATATGGTAGAATAAATTCTGGCAGGAACACTGAGATACTTTGTCACAGGGCTGCTTGGGAGGTTCACAACGGTTCAGTACCATCTGAGTGTGTGCTGCACCGTTGTGATAATCCGAAATGCTGTAACATTGACCACCTATTCCTTGGAACCCCTTCCGATAATGTCCAAGACATGGTGTTAAAGGGTAGGCAGCGCAGCGGTGGAACTGGGGGCAAACCACACAAGGTAAACGAAGACGTAGTTGATGCAGTACACCAACTTAGAAGGGAAAGCTTGCCACTACGTGAGATTGCGAAATGCCTAATCATTAGTGAATCCACAGTGTCACGCTGCTTAAGGGAAAAGAGGACTGCAAGATGATTTTAGTTGCGGATATCGAGACGAACGGGCTGAAGGGTGAGGTGACTAAGCTCCACAGCTTCCAGTATGCTACCAGCGAGGGTCTTAATGATGTCATTGTACTCAACCATAGTTTGGGGGGAAATTTTGAGCTTAACCAGGAAGTCCAAAATGTCCTAGCTTGGAGGTGCTGGTTTCACAATGCCCCATTTGATGTAGCTGTCCTGCGCCTGTTCGGGTACAAGGTAGACACCTACTACGATTCGATGCTCCTCTCCAATTGCTACCATGCCAACGTTGACCCCATCAAGGGCAGCAAGCACGGTCTGGCAGCGTGTGGTAGTCGGGTGGGGGAGGAGAAGGGTGAGTATGATGGGGACTGGGAAGAATTCAACGAGGAGATGGCTGTGTATGCCCGTCAGGACGTTGTTACCACCCTCGCTGTAGTATCTGACCTTTTGCCCAAAATGCAAGCCGATGCGGTCGCCTGGGAGCATTACCTGACCATCGACCTACCCTATTCTGAAATCCTCATGACACTGGAGGCAAATGGGCTACCCATCATCCCCACTAAGGTACTGGCAGCTATTCCCACCCTCCAGGGCATCATTGAGGACAGGCTTGCTAGGTGTCGTGAGATTTTCCCCCTCATTCCACAGGGCACCACCAAGAAACTGGTCAAAGAGAAGCCAACGGGTACCTCAAGGGGCGACCATCATTTTCTCGGACTAGAGGAAAATACTGGGAAATTTATGTACAAGGTCATTGATGACTTCAAGCCCTCCTCTACCCAACAGGTGTGCGAAGCCCTCACCCACCTCTACGGCTGGAAGCCTAATACAAAAACAAAAAAGGGTAACGTTCAGGTAACGGGTGAGATTTTGGAGGAGCTGGACTACCCCTTAGCTCAGTTGGTGGTGCAGTACACGGGTGCCCAGAAGGTGATGGGAACATTCCTCAAGGCTGCCGTCAACAACACCACCCCAGGACACAGGCTCCACTGCTCATACAACAACGCCCTGACCCTGACCGGACGGCTATCAACCAGCAGTCCTAACCTCCAGAACCTGCCCGCTGATGCCGATGATGAGGTATCCAACATCATCAGGGGATTCATCGGGGTAGAGGGGGATAAGCGGTTGGTGTCGTGTGACCTCCAGGCGATTGAGTATCGGATGCTTGCCGCACAGATGGCTGACTCGTTCCTTAGGTATGAGGGTGCCATACCACTTGATGTTCAGTTCATGATGGACGTGTTCATCAAGGGGGATGACATTCACACCGCAATGGCTGACCTGTGGTTGGGTGATGAGCCTGACCGGAAGCTAGCTCGGAAGCGGGGCAAGAACATCTCATACGGCAGGATGTTCGGGTTCAAGGCAGCCAAGGCAAGCGTCATGATGGGCATCACCGAGAAGCAGGCGCAGGATATCCTTGACCTGGCAGACAAGACCAACCCATCCTTCAACATCTTCCACGACAGGGTGCTTCAGGGGATGAGGGACAATGGTGGTGTGGGGCATACCCTCTTTGGTCGCCGCCTGTTCTACCCAGACCTACTGAGTAAGAACAAGTGGGACAGGCTACGTGCGGAGCGTCAGGCATTCAACGCTTCGGTTCAAGGCAGCGCTGCTGACTTACTCAAGATAGTACAACTGCTGGTGGTGCCCGTGTTGCCGGAGGGTTCCAAGCTGTGTGCATCAGTACACGATGAACTGCTGGTCGAGTGTGTTGACGAGGGGCAGGCAGTAATGGTATCATACTTATTAGAACAAGCATTCGCAGCCAAGCTTCTACCTTACCTGCCTTGTGCTGGCAGTGCCAAGATTGGACACACGTGGTTGGAGATTCACTAAATGTTTGAGTGGGTAAAAGGTTTCGTTGAATACTTAGGAGACAGAGACATGGCAACTTACACGCAGTACGTTGGTGAGCTGGAAGACTTTGAAAAAAATGATGGAAAATTTCAGGGGTTGCGTCCACCCAGCCAGGACGTAGTGGATGCGGACATGAAGGTGTTCGATGCCGATGCTGAGTGGCTTGACGGCTTTATCAATACCGGATACGTAGACGGTAAGTTTGTTGACCTCCGTGCGGATGAGACTATCACGAACGAAGCAGGCGGCAAGCAATCACGCATTGATACCCGCTTCGACTTGCTCCCCGCAGAGATTCATGATATGGTTGGGCAGGTGTTGGCTCATGGTGAACACAAGTACGGTGAGGGTAACTGGATGAAGCTACCTATCTCAGACCACATTGGTCACGCCCTGAATCACATCAGCAAGTACCGCATCCACAAGGATACGGACGACCTGACACACGCTATCGTTCGCCTTTACTTTGCTGCCCACCTACAATACGGGGGTGCACTATGACTGTTAAGGAACTGGTAGAGATTCTTGAAGATATTCAGGATGAGATTAATCAGAAGTACCGTGAGATGGATGAGATACGAAGTAGACTGCAAATCCTGGATTCAATGTACGAGTCAGCCTCAAATAAACTAGCAGAGCAGGTAAATAACTAATGTTAGAGATTCCATTTGAGCTTTACAAGGCACTAGATAGAGCATCCGAGAAGTTCGACCCCGTGATTAAGGATGCTACCAACACATTTTTCAAGAGTAAATACTCCACCCTGTCCTCTATCTGCAAAGCCATTGAGCCTGCACTGGAAGCTGAGGGCATCAGCCTAAAGTTTTTCCTGTCCAACGATGTCATCTGTTTGCGAGTGGTTCACATCCCTTCGGGGGAATACGAAGACCACACCGCCCCCCTGTATGGTGAGAACGCCCAGCAGTATGGCGCATCCACAACCTACCAACGACGCTACCTCTTACAGGTTGCACTCAACTTGGCAGCGGTGGATGACGACGGTGAGTCCACGATGGGTCGGGGCACTACACCGGACACCAAGACAGCAGCACCCGCCGCTAAGGTCAACCGCAAAACGTTCTAGTCCGTGCTACAATACAAAAATTATAAGGTATCATCAAATGGTTGATTTCAATAGTAAGCTTAAGTCTGCCGAAGCCAAGCAGGAGTACACAAACGTTGGTCGGTTCCTTGGTTACAAGGTTGAGGACAATGACAAGCTGGCAGTCAAGGGTCTGGTCATCATTGAAGACAAGGGTTATGAACTAGCCCTGTTCTACGCTACCGACAAAGACATTGAGTATGCTGAAGCCAACGGTTATGAAGCCCCCTTCGCCGGTGGTTCCGCCAAGGATAGTAAGGGTGTTGCCTTCTGGGTTAAGGCTTATCGGGGTAGTGGTTCCGTAACCCTGAAGCTACAACTGACCAACGCTGTCTTCAAGACAGAGAAGTATAACCTCAACCTGTTCTACGTCAAGGGTTCTGACATCCTCCTAGAGGGTAACGTCTCAGCCAAAGTCCCGTTCTAAACTGGTGTTGGGGGTGTTGTCAGAAGGCAGCACCCCCTTATTTTTTTTGTATTAAATAAGGTGAGCATTGTGTTTGAAGACATCATTAGATTTTGGGATGAGCCACTACACAGGCTGGATATGCCCTCGTCAGATGCACTGGCTATGGCAGCAGAGATGTACAGGCAGGGACTTATCAAGCAGTATGCATCACCCCCGCAGAAGGGAGGTCTTCGGCTGTCGGGGTTAGGTAAACCTGCCCTAGATATTTTTGCTAGAAAATTTCACCCCGAATGGTTCACGACTGACTGGCAGACTGAGCGCCTGACCCAACTGTTCCATGCGGGTGATACGTTTGAGGCTGATATGTACATCCACCTCGACCGCTTTGGGTATGAGGTTGAGGATACACAGCGGGTGGTGTCGTTCGAGGGGGTGACTGGACACACCGACTTCATCGTACGCAGCGCTGCGGGGGAGCAGTTTCTCCTGGAACTGAAGACGTGTGCGGGTCACAAGTTTACCCAGTACACAGAGGACAGTAAGGGGGTACTCAAAAATATTGAGTGCATTCCCAAGACCTACCGCACCCAGCTTGCCCTCTACCAGCAGTGTCTGGGTATGGATAGTTACTGGTGCTTCTACAACAAGGACACCAGTGATATATTTTTCAGACCATTTATACCGAGTGAGAATGCCCACCTCATCAGCCGGGCAGAGCAAGTCATCGCAGAGTACGCTAGGATTACGGAATGGGATGAGGTATTCAATGTCTTCTGCGCCCCACCACCAGAGGGGGAGAAGTATAAGAACGCCATGACGGGGAACTTCAAGGTGCCACAAGACATCGACAAGCAACTAGCCCCCCACATCTACGAGGTCATTGAGTCCAGGAATAATTATGGGAAGATGACCAGCTACGTGACGGGCTACCGGATGCCGGATGGTAGTGTGGAGCCACTAGATATTCCCTAGTCGGTTGATGTCTACCATTGACGCAGCAGCGATAGTCCTGAGTGCTGAACCCGTGTTGGTTTGGTAAGCCTCTATGATGAGGGTGTCTGCCGCTGCCAGGTATATTTTTCTACAAGTCTCAGCCCGGAAGTGGTCGTTTGCGGCGGAGGCGGCGGGGGCAGTGTTCCGGTACGTAACCCCATTGATGTTAAAGCGTAAGGTGATGTTTGTACACCCCAGTGTAAACTCCAGGAATGCATCAACCAGGTACAGCCCACCCGCGCCAGCAGGCACCGTGAAAATTCCTGATGCGAAGTTACTGTCCGTGTCGTGTGTCTCAGTAGCGAACAGTGTGGTGGCAACGGTGTTATTAGCTACCGTCTGAGAACCCGCCGCGAATGCCCTGATGTAAGGTCGGATAGACTTCCGAACCCAGGAGGCATTGACCATCTCCGTACCCACTGCCGTCAGTTGGTTGGGTGCTGTCGTCAGGGTGTTGGTAGACCCGTTGAGTGTTGTGGTGTTGGTGACCGTGGCAGAGTGGAGCGTCGCTAGGGCAGAGGTACTCAGGGTTCCGGTGACTGCCGTGTTCCCACTGGCTAGGGTGTTCAGCGTTGCTAGACCGGATGTGCCTAGTGTACCCGTGACAGTTAAGTTCCCCGTGCCCACCGCCCCACTGAATGTGCCCGTACCCGTGACGGACAGGTTACCCGCACCGACTATCAGGTTCCCAGTCGTGATGTTGACCGCCCCCGCGAACTGACTGGTGCTACCCACACTGAAGGTGCTGGCTGTAGACAACGCCCCCGTGAATGCACCCGTCGTGCCTACTGTCAGGGAGGTGGACACCGCAAGACTGGTGGGTGCAGCCGCACTAGCAATAGCCGAATCAATGGCAGCGACAACAGCCCGTGCCGTGGGTGCCTGGAGTACGTTAGCTACCCAGGTTGCCCTAACGTAGGTCAGGTAGTCAATGAGGGATGGGCTGAGGAGGACGGGTGGCTGTATGCTCCGGTCGAACATCATCTTATGTAGTGAGTTCAGTTCCCCCTCATAGTTTGCCGTGTTCAGGCGGCTCCCATAGACTAGCTCCTGAACCCGGACGATGGGTGTGCGGCGAACGATTGAGATGGGGGTGGAGGCAGCAAGGGAAACACCCGTGTAGGTCAGCAGCACTTGACTGGTCTTAGTCCAGTTGGACAGGAGGTTGATGCCCCCATTGGTGTACGGGTCAAAGTCCTTCTCGGCGAGGGAGGCAGACAGGTTACAGAGGGTGACATCAATAGTCCACCCCGTACCTGTGCGGAATCCAGAAACTAAAGCTGTGGAATTGTTCGTAACCATCAGACGGCACCACCTAATTTTTTTTTGTATTACTCTGACTTCAACTCTTGCATAATTTTCTCGTGTTCATCCTGCGGGGACAGCTCAGTGGGTAGGTCACCCACCTTTTCCCCTCTGCTCTGTAGGAAAGTTAAAGCAGAGTCAGGGGTCATTCCATTATTGCGCGCATATTCTTGTAACCTCATGCGGTCACCCGCGATTTGGTAGAAGAACTGTACGGAGTTATCCAGGTATGTCTTCTGTTTGTTGTAGGCATCGCTCCCCTCATCCATCTTACCCAGCTCCCGGTACCCCTTCTGGAGCCAGCTCTTCCCCTCTTTGAGTGAGGTGTACATCTGGATTAGGGTGTTGCCCGTGTTGGCTGCCTCATCCACTGGGTACAGCTTGACACCCACGAACCTCAGCACGTTGTTAAGGGCTAGGTCTGGAAACTCATCCACGTTGGCATTGGGGTTCCGGTCTGTCCGGGCTACACCACCAGACCCGGGCATCCGGGAGTTGAAGCCTTGCCGCACAGCCCCGGTACGAGGGTTGCGGTAGTCTGCCTTGCCGAAGATGTTCCCCGGATTCTCGTTGTTGATTGTCGCCAGGATTGGGAGGAAGGTACGCAACCACATCTCGGTACGGGGTGTCATGGCATAACCGAGGAAGGTGTTCTGCCTGTTCTCCGTCCCGTCCAGTGGTCGCTCGAAGTCCGTGGTCAGGTCGGTGTTGGATAGCTCGGACATACCCGCCCGGATGTGTGGGTATAGCTTGGAGAGGACGGCATCCTGGAGGTAGTTGGACTTGTCCTCCGACCAGGGGGCATCCTCCAAAATCTGTCCCGTGGTTCCCGGTCTGGTGTAGTCACCCCACAGACCAAACTGCTTCAACACTTCTTGGGTCAAGCCCTTGGCATCATTAAGCACGGGGGTGTAGGGGTCAATGGAGCGGAGGGGCATTGCCATCCACGCATCAGTCCCATCCTGTCGCTTCATCTTAATAAATACGGGGACTGCCTGGAGCATCCATGAGCTAGTGTTCCCCTCGTTCAGGTCTTGTGACTGCACCGCATCGCTGTTCATCATGGCGTAGATACGGGCGAAGGTGGCGTATCGTGATGGGTGGTTGGCTACGTGGCGGAAGGTTGCCGGGATATTCTTGGATGCGAAACTCCAGAAAGGGATGACAAACTTGTTGAGGGTATCATTCGCCCTGGTCACATCGTCATACATATAGAAATAATTCTGCCAGTGCTGGTACGCCTCGTCGTATGTGCCGTGGTACTTCTGCACACCAGACACCAGATGACCAGCCCCATACACCCCATCCTCAATGACGTGCAGGGGATTGTGCCAGGGGTCGGTGTCACCATACCGCTTAGTGGTGGAGAGCAGACCGTTGAAACGACCCATGATGTCAGCCAGGTTGTTGCCTACCATGATGGGGGTGAGCATCGTCTGCACTGCCCTATTAGCCACCCCACCCATCTCACCTATCAGGCGACCTATACCACCACCCTCAGTGTTCAGGACGTTCTGTGCATACCGGAGATTCCGGCGGAGGTCAGCCGGGTGGAAGCTGGAGGTATTAGCTGCCGTACCACCACGAGACATACCCATCTGGGGGTCAATGTCATTGATGAACCCGGAGTCGATTGCCTTGTACCACATCTCCAACATCGTCAGCTTCTCATCGGTGTAGATGCGACGGGTGTTGTCAAAGGCTCCTTCCGCTGCCGACCGCATGTTCCCCCCACCCGTCCACAAATCTACCTGGTATTTGGTCAGTCGTGCCATAACTTCCGGGAGGGAGAGGAGATTCCCCCCACCCGCGAAGGTCATGAAGGTAGTGGCGGCTATCTGCCGGGGAATGAAGTCAACGGTGGCAAGAGCCAGCCCACGCCACAGACTATTCGCGGTCTGTATTAAGTTACCCGTAACACCCAGGGTGATAGGGTCAGTCGAGGCTTTGTGAATAGACTGCATCAGTTCAGCCACGATGGGGTGAACGTAGGCATCCTCAACCAACCGACCCACGGGGACACCCATCCGGGTAGTCTTATCCAGGTAGAACTTGTCCATCTGCGCTTGTGTCATGGCACCGGGGGTATCCTTCCTCCCCAGCAAGGGGACAAAGCCCCTGTACTTGTCCGGGTCTGACCTCACCAAGTCACCAGGCACACCCCAGTTCCCGTTTGTAACATTGGTTACAATCTGACCTACGTAGTTCGACTCTCGCGCCAGACCCTCAAGCTGCCGAACGTATGTCTCGTAACCCTTCTGCCAATCGGTTGCCATCAGCTCGTCTAATCCCTTGAAGGGCATATTGAACTTACTCGTGACGAACTTACGTACCTCGTCGGAGTTCATGGCGACCCGACCCAAGATACCATTGTCAACCAGGGCAACGATTGTATCCTCCCCCAACTCACCAGAGAGGAGGGTGTTCATGTAGCGGTGGTCATCAATAATGTCCCCAAGCAGGGCACCCGCACCACCCACCTTCTCATAAATTGCAAGGGGATTACCGTAGGCTCTTTTGGACTGGGTACGGATGACGAAATCCAGTATCACCTCATTCTCTACCACGGTGTCGAAGGTCTGTCGGGTGCGTGTGAGGATAGAGCCAACGCTCTCACCCGACCCATCTATCCACTCTACCGTACCCTCTGTTAAATCAGCGTGCTTCCAGTTGATTCGCTTCTGGGCTTCGGCACTAAAGATTCTGGGGACGTAACCAATACCAGCCTGGGTAGCGTCACCGACTCGGATGCCTGCCTGGTTTGCAATGATGCCCGTCTGATTGTAAACACGATTGACATCAGCACCCATTGCAAAAATTTCATCAACCTGCTTGACAGGAATACCCATATCCAGGAGTTCCCGGCGGAAGCTATCTGCCTTCGCCTGGTTTTGCATACGGCTGACACGACCAAGCCCACCCACATTATCAAGGTATGGTAGGGCACCGTACTCGACTGCGAGGGAAGAAATGTACCCCCGCTTTGCCCTGTCCCGGATGCCGTTGTCCTTGAAAATTTTCTTGAGTCGCCTGTTGTTGTCCGTAACCTGCTCATATAGTCTCTGTTCCCGTAGCGTTTTGTTCATGAACCCAGCACCGTCACGCCCCGCCTGCTGCAATGAGAAGCGCGCCCATCCCGCATCGGTATACTCCTGACCCAGCCCGAACTGTCTATGCACCACGCCTAGCTTGGCAGAAGCCCACGACTCTAAGCTCTTGCCTAGGTCGGAGGATAGGATGGTTGCCTTGGATGCCTCAGCCATACGCACTGTATGGTCGTAGAGGATTCGTCTACTGGCAGCTAGCTTATCGGAGGCGGTCAGTCGGGAGGCAGCCTCACTGGATTCAATGTCAGCAATGAACTGCCCGTACCCCTTCTCCAGGTCAGTCATCTGGGCGGACGAGTAGTCCAGGTTACGCATGATGGTATCCTGTGCAGCAGACGGGAGGGCACAACCGAAGGCAGCACCCAGGGGATTCAGCTTACGCTCGTTCTGGAGGTTTGCCTTGGCTTTGGCATTCTCCTTGGTCATCACAACATTGGATTTACCCTTGACCCGCTCCGCCTCAACCTTCGCCCGACTCTTCTCCGCAGCAGCCTTGGTACTAGCCGCCTGCTTAGCCTTGAGTTCCCCTACCTTGGAGTTTACCTTTGCCTTCTCTGCCTCTCGCGCAGCCTTAGCCCGTGCTTTGATTTCTTCCTTACTAAGTGCCATCGTAACTCCGTTGGATAATACAAAAAAAAATAAGGTGAGGGGGGTGTTGCCGTCTGATTACAAACAGGGTGAGTCGCGGTTAGTACGTGTCGCCTCTATCTTATTCTTAGCCTGCCGTTGTGCTATGGTTGGTGCCTGCTCTTGTTGGATGCCCTCCACGATTCTCCTCTGGCGCTCAACCATCTCAGCCAGGACTTCAGACTGCTTGACGTAATCACCCACCTCGGTCTCAGCCTGACGGAGGGTCTTGGCGTACTGCTCGGAGAGGTCTTGGAGGTGCTGCCCTTCCACCTGTAGCCTGGATTGTAGCTCGTTAGCCTTGGTGTGCTTGGTACTGTCGAGTTCATCCATCATCGAATCAACCTGGTGTCGGGCAATCTTTGAGTCCAGTGAGTCGGGGGTTCCGAATCCTTCCGTCTTGGTGGTGGTGTTGGCTGGTAGGGGTGAGCCATCCAGCGTATCTAGAACCAGCAGGTCGCCAGCCATAGAAGACTTCTTGAGTCCGATGTCTCGTTGGATGCCGTCCAGCCCACTACCCTTCAGGATGGTTGCCACCTCTGCACTCAAGTTCTGGTAGGTCAGGGCACTTACCCCGGAATCCTTAAGCTCCTTCCAGATATCGGCGAAGGTCGATGCCTTGGTCAGCTTACTCAATCCCATGACCTGCTTCAGTTGGTCGAGGATGGGTTTGGGGATAACATCAGAAGACAACACCACCCTATCAAGATTCACTACCACCTCGTGTAGGTTCCCGGTTGGAGAGTGTTCAATCAACTGGTCTACCGCTGACTCTGTGTGCTTAGCTGCCCGTGCATACAAACCGCCTACCTGTGGGTCTGGTGTCAGGTATAATCCAGCACCCATATCCAAGTTGGAGCTGGAGCCAGCATTGGGGTGCATATTAGTCACGTCATCCATGCCCACCCTAGTCCCGTGATACCAGGTAACTTTATTAACCTCTTGTGCTGTCTTCTCTGCCGCTTTCCTGAACTTGGGAGTCAGCTGCACATCACTTATTTTTTTTGTATTGCGCAAATAGGCGAGGGCTTCAGGTAGGGAGACGGGTGTGGGGATATCCTCGATGCGGTCATAGTAGATAAAGTTGCTGGGGTTCTCCGCAGTCCCGGTGCTGGACTTCAGAACCCTGTCCTGGACTTGGTGGAAAATTTGGGCGAATGGTTGGTCGAGTGGGATGCCCCCTAGCTCACCAGCCTTCGCCATAATCTGCGCGTAGGGAACCGTTGCCAAAAATTCAGGGTCTTCCCGCACGATGGGGAATGGTGTGTCAGGACTAATCCCAACAGGTTCCCGTTTCCCGGAGGCTATGTCCTGGGCATACTCCTGTAGTTTTGTGAAGTCAAAGGGCTTCTTGTTCTGGTACGCCTCATACTGTAGGAGGGATACAGCTTCAGATACGTCGTAGGGTGTGTAGCCTGCGGGTGGTGCCTTCTTCGGCTCAACGCCCATGACACGGTGAGTTAGTACCTCATCCGCCACGACCGCTCGACCATCGCCTACCACACGCTGAAGCTCTTTCGTGTCCTGCACCAGTGCCGCCTGAGCGAAGGCAATCTTATCCTCAAGCTCGGAGGCAATCTGCCCGGACTCGTGAACCTTGGCTCGTGCCTTCAGCATTTTGGATGCCTGCTTCTTAGTGCCCGGTTCCGTTGGCTTCAGGTGGGTGGGTGCATTCTGGGCAAACTCCTCCACTGCCACTGCCGAACCTGGCTCCGTCGAGAGGTCATCAAGGGCGTGACTCGCCTCCTCCGACTGGCTAGACATGAAGTCAGCCCGTGCCTGCTCCCGTGCCTTCATCACCTCAGTGATAGCCTGTGGGCTGCCCGGTGCGGCATACTCCTTGTCAGCAAACCGGGGGTCGGGTGCCTGTTGTGTGACCGTGACTGCTGGTTGTCTGGCTTCGGGTGTCTGGACGAACGCCGTCTTGGTGGGAATCTGGCTGGAGTCTACCGCTGTCTCTACCCGCATCAGGGGGTTGGCTTCGAGTACGGCTTGGGGGATTGGCTTCCCTACCTTATCGAACACGAAGCCATACATCGACCGGAGCTTCTTCAATTCCGACGTGTCGAGGGGACGCTTGCGGGTTAGGCTGACGATAGGTTTGCCATCATTCCCTGTCAAAAATTTTCCGAGTGCGGTCAGGTCTTTCAGGGTACGGGGAACCTGAGCCATATCGCGTGAGGTGATGTCACGTTGGGTAGAACCAAGGTAAGCATCCAGGGTCATGCCAGGGCGCATATCAACCGCAGTCACCACGGGGGATGCCGTATCCAGCAACGCCTTATCCTCCGGCATGGACTGGCGCATCTTCCCTATCTCAAACTTGGCATCCTCAATCTGGGATTGCAACGCGATGCGCTCTTTAGCAATGGGGGTGGTGTCCAGTCTACGCTGCCTGGCACTCTGCTCCTTAATCTTCAGGTTCTCTACCTGTCTCTCCAATCTCCTGACCATGCGGTTCTGTTCCCGCACGGTAGCATCGGTGTACTGAAATTCCCCACCCCCAACATCATCCAGGATTTGTGAATCGATTGACTCCTTAACGACTGCTGCCCGGACTACGGGGTTGGCTGCCTCAAGACTGGTGGGGTCATTGGCTACGGCGCGTAACATCGTCTGTTCTGGGGTGACCGGAATAACGGTAGTGGGTGGGGTGGAAGCCTCTGGTGGCTTGGGTTTGAGGGTGACCGGAATCTCTGGCTCAACAACCCGTGGCGCAGGGGTGATGATAGTCTGCCCGGATGAGGGTTCGGGTGTGATGAGGGTACGCTCTGCCCCGGCGGGTAGTTGGGGTTGTTCCATCTGACCAGGCAGCAACTCCTGACCAGGCAGCATTTCTTGACCAGGTAATAATTCCTGACCAGGTAGGCTGGCTTGACCGGGGAGCAGTCGTGTGGGGGATTGCGAAGGAAGGTATGTCCCACTATCTTCCGGTATAACCTGGGCATAAACCTGTGGATTGAACGCCGCCATGTCAGCATCAACCTGTGAGTCAGTACCCAGAAGGGGTTGACTACCATCCAAGGGTTGAGCGTAGACTTGCTCATTAAACGCCGCCATATCAGCATCAATCATTCTCTGATTGAGGGCACGGGGGGGCATCAGACCGGGGTTGGTAATGATGCTCACAGCCAGGGCATCTGTACCGTTGGAGAACACTGCCTCCCCCTGTGCGACTATGGCAGTGGGTTGGGCTACTGAGTGGGGTGTTGCCGTCTGACTGGGTGGTGACTGTCCCCAGGGGTCTGGCTCGGTAGGTGGTTCCACTACCCTTCCGACTCCGGGTTGTCCCCCGCGACCGTAGTTGGGTGGCTGGATAACAGTGGCGGGTGATTCCGGTGTAGTCCAGGGGTCGGGTACTCCGTTGATGTCAGTCCCTAGGGTTGGTGCTACGGCTGCACGACGAGCCTCACGTGCGGTACGGCTGGCAACCTGCTCCGTTGTCTCGACGAAGGGGATGCGTAATCCCGTGGGAGTCCTGCCTGGTCTACCAATCCGGGCGATGCTGGTGCGTAGTGAGGGGTAGGGAATAGCAACCCTACCCACCGGTGCCCCCCGGACTCCGATACGAACGATGTCATCCACCCCACCCGTAAACAGGTCTAGTGCCATGCCCACACCGAACCGTGCCCACCACGCCCCACCCTCAGCTTTGGGGTCGAGGATGTTTAGGTAGGCGTTGGATTGCTTTGACTGTAACGTATCCCGGTCTTGGGTGAAGGATAGGTCGGCACCCCCAAACGCCTGGTAGTAGCGATACCCAAGCTGCTGTAGTTCGGGTCTATTCACAAGGTCAGACCCAAAGTTGTTGGTCACTTGGCGGATAGATTCACCCACGATGGGCAGTCCAATGAGGGCTTGGTTGGCTACGGCACCAGCATCCGTAATGGAGTAGATGCTTGCCCCTACGAGGTTCTGGAAGATAGAGAAGCCGTACAGTGCAGCACCACCCAACCCTGAACCCTGGGCACCGAACCGCCCATCAGCGGGGTTCATAATGTACCCACCATTGATATTCTCGGCGGGGGCTATGGACTGTCCTAGTGCTGTTGCTGCTACATCGATAGCCTCACCCTGTGACGTATCGGCTCGACCCCGTGTACCCGATACGTTGCGCCCAATGGCAGCACCAAACTTGAACGGGGCACCGAACAGAACGTCGGGCAGGTCAGTAATGGAATCAAACTTACCATCCAGGGGGGTGAACAGACTACCGACGAGGTTAGCAACTGCGGAGGCTTGACCCGTGATTGAACTATACCAGGCACTAGCACCCGTCTGGACTTCGGGGGCTGCTGCACCGGGGGCAATCTCACCGATGGGGTTGTTGAGTGAGTCGGGGGGTGATGGCATATTCGCAATCTGCTCACCCCTAGACTCTGCCCAACTCTGACCCGTACCGAGGGAGGCAATGCTGGCAGCACCCTCAAGTCGTCGGGCGTTGGATGCGGTCAGGCTCTCCCCCAGCATCAGCATACTCTGACCCACACCCGTGTTTGACGTGGCGTAGTTCCGGTCTATGATGGAATCTCGTGAACCCAGGAAGGAGTCAACAAACTCACCTTGCCTCTGGGCATCAGCCTGTGCCTGTAATTTATACGGAGCCATCACCTCTTCAGCAATGTTCCGACCAGGCTGCATACCCGGAACCAGTGCTTGACCCGTCCTACTGGTGAACAGGTCGTCTAGCATCCCGCCCTGTGTGGAGTGGGTTATGGGAGAGGGTAGGTCATCCCCGAATGTAGAGGGTGGGGTAGCCTGGGATAGGTTGGGTGGGGTTGGCTGTTGCTCTGACGTGGGGGCGAACCCAATAGTGGTGGAAGGTATCTCATCACCAAACGGTAGACCCTCCGTAGCGCCCATCAGGGGGGGTTGGGGCTGTTGTTCTGACGTGGGTGCATACCCAATTGGGTCGGGGTCACGGGCTGGCAGAGCCTCACCGAAGGGCACGGCAGGGTTCTCTATCCAGGGTCGCTTAGGGGGTGGCTGGATAGTCAGCTCTCTACGGGTAGCATCAGCGTTAGCCTGAGCCTCACCGATTAGGTCAGAAGACATAAAAATACCTTATTGCATTGTTTTCTGATTAGCCCACAGCGGCTAAATGGAAGTAGAGATACAAAAAAAATAAGGTGGTGTCTTCTGATGGATAGGAAGTACGATGTCAACAGAGTAAAATACTTTTCACAATGGGATAATAAATATGAACCTCAAGGAACCTGCAATTTCACGTCAGCGGCGAGCGCTCTTACTGGGTTCGGAATTGTGGGGGGAGGCGGAAGGCTACCAGATGAGATTTTTCTCAAGTACAACCCTAACTACTCTCGCCACGCGCCTGAAACAATTGTCAAGATTTTCAGTGACTACGGTATTAGTGACGTATTTAGCTACGCGACTGACTTTGAAGACGTGCTATCTCACCTGGCAAAGAAGAAGCCCGTAATCATCCACGGGGATTTCACGGCATCGGGTCATATCATCCTTTGTAAGCAGGTGTTGTCGTCAGGACTAATCCAAGTGAACGATTCTAACGGGAAGTTTAGCGCTCAAACGGGGCAGTACAACAAGTGGTTGTCAGGGGAGAATGACCTGTGGCGCAGTGCCAGCCTACTGAAATGGACTAACTACACCTTGCCGGGGGTTCGTTCGGTGTGGGCACACAGGATTGGCTAACCAGAAAAAGTGAGGAATCTATGGAAGAAGATGATTTTGATTTTAAGGAAGAGGATGTGGTCTATGGCGTAATGGTCACAGAGCCAGTACTCCGACTCCTGAGAAAGATAGCGCGAGATGTGCGCTATGGCAACGAGCATATCCTAGATTTGGAGTATTTAATGACTAAGTTTTCAGTCTATCAAGAACAGGTTGATGGGTCTAACCGCGCCATCTTGGAAGCCATCAGCTCCCAGGGTGTTGTGATTAAAGGCTTACTGGACGCTGCCCTCGCGGGTGACGTTCCCGGTATCGACCAGGCTATTGCTGACCTAAACCTCAGTCGTGGACAAATCCTTGATGCTATCGCTGGACTGGTTTCGACAGTTCCCTCGCCCACCGTCCCCACTGAACTACCCGCACCCACTCCTGAAGTTCCGGTTCCCCCGTTAGAACTGCCTGAGCCTGTGCGTGAAGTTCCTGAAACCATTCCTGAAGTTGTAGCCGTCCCTTCACCCGAAGGAGTTGGTCTAGAGAACGCAGTCAACGTAGGTTAATCAAGACTAAAATCCCCTCTTCTAGCATGAGCCGGAAGGGGGGATTTTTTAATACAAAAAATTATAAGGTAGGGGGTGGTGCCGTCTGCTCTGTGCAGGGAGGCTGTAACTTGGACTCAACCTCGGCACCTAGCCAGAACGTACCAGACAAGACCACCAGACAACCGACCATCCCAATTAACGTACTAATCATTTAACTTGCTCCGTAGGGGGGACTGTTGGGGACTGGATAACCCTGTGGTCTGGGTCGAGCGCTCCGTTAGAGAGGAGCTTGAGGACTATTAACACACCGATAAAGCTTAGGATGTATCGCGTTGACTGTGGCATCTAACTTTGCTCCATAAGTACTCTGTCCTAGTTACCCGAAACACGAATGGCGGCATCCAGAATCCCTCTAATCGCCCGGAGCTGGTCGTTGCTGACGTTGTAAGT
>Ga0335394_10001686_pt1 | contig 24882 bp, 10 predicted proteins | sample MAT03_FD_205741 | JGI IMG/M metagenome (GOLD analysis project Ga0335394, IMG submission 205741) | Freshwater microbial communities from Lake Fryxell liftoff mats and glacier meltwater in Antarctica - MAT-03 (spades assembly) (version 2) ...
CCGACATATCCGAGCATTGCAAATGCCTCGGATATGTCGCGATCGAGTTTTGCGGAGTTGGTCACTACCAAGCATACCCAGCGCCTAACGCGAATCCAACAAACTGTGTCCGAAGATCGTTCGCGTCGGCAGTCACTGATCCCTGGCTACTACCTGAGGCGCCTGCAAACGAAGTTGAGGTGGCCGCAAGATCTGTCGTATCCCAATATTGGTACTCAAACCCAGCGCGAGCAAACATCCGTCCGCCTTGTTCCTTTAAACATCTTGACCACATGACGCCCGTCTGAAGTTGTGCAATGAACAATGCATCATCATCCTGGTTGATAGCGCCATTGCTAGAAAAAGCGCCTCCTGCGGGACTAGCAAGCACCGCTGATGTCTGTGCAATAGCGGAATTTTGACCAAAAAGATTGCTGAGTCGACCACCGCCATAAAGGGAAAAGCACTTGTTGGCGATAGGCCTGATCCCTAGCAAACTGTAGGTCAGCCCTGTGCCATGAAAACCCGATTCCGTACCTGAGGAAAGGGTGTATACGTCGTTGAGTACAGACTGCCCAAATACCATCGACGAACTAGAATTTTCGATGGATCCGTGCCTTACTCCCAAGGTTCCCATATACAGCGTATCGCAGATGCTAAATCGTTTGGTACCTTCAATATCGAAGGTGTAAGCCCTAGTTTGGGCATGCCCGTTGACAATGTTCAGATCCGGTACCGTCGCTGGTCCGATCAAAGGCCCCGAAAAAGCATTCCCGCTGGTTGCGTTGAAGTCCCAATAGCTAGTCTGGATTCCCCATCCGCTACAGTACGACTTACCAAAGGTGAGGCGCGGCGATGCGGTCAATTGGTCGGATGCAATATTGAAAGCGAACGGTGTTACTGTTGCAGGTGCCGCGAAATCATTCAAAAGATAGTTTGGTGTAGAAGTGGTTCCAACGGCGGACAATGCCGTTACTTCCGCGTTGAGGTACCAGAATGCACCTTTTTGGTATATTCCGCCTCTATTGAAGTGTCCCGGCCCGAACGTTTCGCAGGGAGCTTCCAATTTTTTGCAAGTTTCAATCGGTAATTCGCATGGGATCGCTACTTTAACGTAAGGGTCGATCGGCTTATCGCTTCCAACCGGTTGATTCGCGCAACTCATAATCGACGCATATCCAATCGATTGAATCGGACTTGTTTCGTCTGCCTTCACGGACTCCGCAGCAGCAACAAACGCAAGAGAGAGAAACAACTTGTGACGCATTCCTTGATTTCCTTATCAACAGAAGTAACTGATTAAAACCATGTAGAGAGAACCAAGCGATTCGCTTTCACCCTCGTTGCCGCAGTTCCATCGCGGCTTCCTTGTCTTCGACGAAATGGATTACTTTTCAACGACCTTTATTGTTTGCTAATCGCAACCGGCAATTCACGGCAAACCGTAAAAACGTGAATCTTCGATCTTTCAGGCCCGTTTGATTCGACCGGCGCTTTCGGTCGTTGCAGTCAAAGAATAAGTATCGATGCCTGTGCGTCTTTTGTTGTTTGCGACGATTCTAATCGTGACGTCGTGTCACCTGCATCTTAATCTTGCAGCCACCATGGAACCGTGCAAAAGACAACGTGCTTCAAGCGAATTCAATGAAATACGAATGGATTCGCCCAGTGCCGGACTTATCGGTTACTCCGTAAAGTGCGGTTTTGCAAGCATTTGCTATTCCAGTTTCTTAAAACCAGACAGACCGTCGATTCTAAGCCGCATGTGTGCGTCTGTGCCATTACCTAGTTCAATTAGGTTTGTGCTTAGACTTCAATTCAGGATAAATGGAGTTGTCCCTCTAGAGGAGCTAAAGCGATGGATCGCGCTTCACGTTCGTTTTTTGTTTTTGTTAGCTGGACACTTGCCAGCTTCTTGGCCCTAGAATTCGACGTTCGTGCGCAGTCGGATCAAGAGTCGACCCGAAGGGATTTTGCCCAGCAAAATCCTTCCCCGCTCTCGCCTGCAAAAAGCAGTGATTCGGAAATCTCGCCGCCACAGCCAATCGAGAATTTAGAGGCAGCCGAAAAAGCGGAAGTGGCTGAACCAACAAAGGATGATCCTGACTACACTACCGACGAAGAGTACAAGGCATTGGGCGCTGATAAAGTGGCCCGAAAACAAGAGTATGGTGAACGAACCACAGACAACACTCGAGCTTTTCTTCGTACGCAAACTCCATTGCTTTTACCTAAGCAATGGCAATTTGATACCGGCGTCAGTTACACGATTCTAGAGGCCGATCTGCCAACAATATCCGGTACAACTCTCACAGAAGCGAATGTAGCGTTTCGAAGTTTGGACACACCCTTTGGCTTTCGCTACGGTGTTACAGAACGGCTACAATGGTTTGGATCGAGCGCCATCGGTTGGCAAAGCACCGAGTACGCAGATGGATTCACCTATTCTACAACGGACAAGGCTGGCATCGGAGATGTCTTAACCGGGTTCAACTATCTTGTAAGGCAAGAAACCAGTTGCTTACCTTCGATCATTACGTCGGTCGACATATCCGCTCCGACAGGAAACGCGCGCGACCCAAGGCTTTTGGTGGATTCGGGGACAGGGTTGGGGGCCTGGACCGCGTCTTCGCGATTCTTGATGGTGAAGTCCCTCGACCCAGTCGTTGCTTTTTGGGGAGCCGGTTATCGATGCGTTCTCGAAGACACCTACCTGGGCGATCGAATCGATATCGGGGACCAAGTGCAATATACGTTTGGAATTGGTTTCGGGGTAAGCGACAAAGTTACGTTGAGTTCCGCGTTGATCGGATCCTACATCACAGACTTGAAAGTCAACTCTACAACTCTCGATGGAACAGCTGGAGATATCATTGCGGTTCGATTGGCTTCCACCATCTTACAAAGTAAACGAATCATTGAGCCATTTGCAACCCTAGGTGTTACGGAAAGAGCACCCAATGCTACGTTTGGCATTGTTTGGACGAGATAACGACTCACCGAACACACACCAGCTTCCGCCATCGATTCATGAAAGGGATTTTTCACATGAGACGCATCTTCAACATCTTGGGCTTCCTCGCATTAACCCAACTACTCACGCTCAATCAAGCGACAGCTCAGTCGAACAACTCACCCGTCCGCGACCCAAATCGGACTTTCGCACGTCCAGTCTTAAACTGGACAGAAATCCGAAATCAGAACATTGTTATGCAGGAACGAGATTATTCCTGCGGGGCTGCGGCGCTCGCGACAGTTATGAAATACTATTGGGGAAAAGATGTTGGCGAAGAAAATGTTCTCGATAGTCTCGCTCGCAGCTTGAGGCCCGAGGCGCTCAAGGATCGAACGGAAAACGGGTTGACCATGGCAGACCTCAAGGTCGTATCGGATAGGATGGGTTACGATGCTGCTGTTGGCAAACTGGACAACCTCTCCAAACTGACGGAATCAAAGATTCCAGTGATCGTGACCATCAAGGTCGGAGGAATCAACCACTTTGTGGTTTTTCGTGGTACAGCCAATGGCTACGTCTACCTAGCAGATCCAATCCGTGGCAACGTTCGGGTATCTGATGGTGAGTTTGAGAACGCCTGGGTGGAAAACGCGATTTTTGTTATCACCTTACCTGGCAAAACTTCATCCGCCGTTTCTAGACTTAGCATACGCCGGGACGAAATCATGCTGGCGAGCCTCAATCACCAAGTCATTCGTCGACAAGTCGCTCCCTCTACTCGCTAGAGTCCTTCTATAGAACCCAGAATAGGAAGTAGCCACATTCGCCAAACATGCGAGTGTCTAAAAAACTCTTTCATGTCAGCGAAGGTGGCTACATTAACCTGTTAGGCTTGAACATTTGCCAGTCATATTAGACAGTCGACACTTCACCTGATTCGGTAAATCAAGACTGTCTTTTCAAGCGGAAGCGAAAACTATCGTCCGCCAGCGATAGACAATCCACCCGCGAAAACTGTTCGTCCACCGGCGTTGGCTACTGAAATATTGATACCGCCAGCGATGGTTCTTCCCTGTGCGAAGTAGCCGTTGCTGCTGGTCGCAAAGCTATTGCGTGTCAGTGCCGTGGCGGTCGAACTACCCCATACGACAGCCCCTTGACCGCGAATTTGCTTGGCGGCGGGTTGCGCAACCGAGGACATCGACCCAAGGCCAAGCGCCTTCAAGTTAGGTTCACCAGCCGACAGGTTCGATGCAAAAGCCGATACACCAACAACCATCGCTACCATCAACGCAATTTTCTTCATCGCTGTTTCTCCAGTTTCTCATCTGATCAAGGTAAGTACATCACTCACCCAATTGGCTAACACGTTAACCGGCAAAATCCGCAGTATCAAGCTTTCCAGTACGATTTTTTTAATTTTTACCCCAGATTCTAACCCTGCCAAATGGCAATCGCTAACCCAACTTTCCCAACAACTTTGATCGGAACAATGAAAACATTGGGTTTTGGCTTTTTCGTTTCCACTACATTTTTGCTATACGAATTCTGGTTGGCAGTCGAAGACCGAGCTTTTCCAGAAGTATGCGTTGGTGTTCAGATGGTCTTGCGACGCACCTATTGCGTATCTCGTGCCCCGTTTCCGTCGGGAGCACCACGTCCACCAACCGAATCTCGGACAGTTCCGATATGACTCGTCTTGGCTCGTCTCCCAAACCAGCCTTCTTGCATAATTGCCCAAGCGTTTTCCAAAGTACATACGACAAGGAGCAAAGACAAGGGAGCAAAGGGACACACGTAAATGCTGGGGGTTGGTAGCCCCTTATTTCGAGGGGTGTAGTTGATTTGCCGATGGGTACTTGGTTCAATCTGGTTGGTAGTGCAGGGTAGTTTGAAATTCTTTTTGGGAGGTGCTTGCTGTGGTCCGACTCGCACGTGCTGAATTGTTCGATCCTTCCGAGGTTGCAATCTTGCACTTCATCGGTAGGGTGACACGTCGCTGCTTTCTTTTTGGATTCGATCCCGTCTCGGGAAAGAACTTCGACCACCGCAAGGTTTGGATTGAAGAGCAGTTGAAAACGCAGGCTGCAAACTTTGGAATTGACTTGCTCTCGATGGCGATTCTTTCCAATCACTTCCATTTAATTTTGCGGTCCGGGCCGGATGAGTTCGAACTGAACTCGATTCGAAATGATCCTGAGAAAGTCACGACCATTCGAACTCGGCTGAGCGATGTCGCGTGGTGGATGCGTTTGCTCGGCCTATGTCGATCTCAACCAATCTTCGAGCGGCTGAAGCTAGATGTGAGGTATTGGAAACTGCTGGTCAAGGACTTTGGACGACTGTTCAGTTTGGTAGCAGGGGCACCAACGAATGTGTACGAAATGCGGAATCTGATATCGAAACGCCGATTCAATCTGAAGCGTCTTGATCGGCAGCTCGCAGCGACAAGCTAATCATCGTCTGATCACACCCAATAATGATGATCGGTTAATCCTACTGGCTAAAAGTCTGCGCTGTGAGTCAGGGTGTAGCCTAGCAGAAATGGATACCCCCCTAGCATTACGTGTCTGCTCTAGAAGGTAGCGATTTGACTGCTTTTCGTGTGAGCTTTGCGTCCGCCATGCGGCAACTGGAATGCTAAAGAGGTGTGTCCCCCGTCGCTCCTAATTACTGCCAGCCAACTCGCTTTCGATAACATTCAGAGTGTTCTAGACGGAACGGCCGGATTGCTCGCCCAGCCGGAACCGCACATATTCGCGAGCGATGAGCAGAAGGTGAAGCTCGTCATTGATCCCGAATGGAAAGCAGAAACAGCCCGTCGCATTGTAAATCAAATCGGTTCGTTGCGCCCGCTTGCAATTCAGCTCGGCAATCGCAAGATACTTGTACGCGGTTGGAAAGAAACACTCGGGGAACCTAGCGGCGTCGCGCCTAAGTTAAAAACGCGGTGGATCGAATTCGACATGGCAGATGCCCGCATTCGCCTATGGCGAGAACGATTTTGGACCAATCGCCTACGACGTATCGAGACCGTTGTCAGCTATCGGCAGGTGGGATGAACATAATAAGCCTCGCAACATGCGAGCTCGTGCCCAGTAAACACCGGTTCCAAATCAATCTCAGAGCCCTGACGATCAAATAGTTCCGACACCTTTTCCTGACAAATAGCCCTACCCTTGGCTGTTAAAAAACCGGTATTGAAACCACATTGAGACGATTCGTTTTTGTTCCCCTCATTTTGTCTTGCCCCCAATTGGCTTGTCCAACTGGTGCAAAAGGTTACCGGCTAGAATCGGTCGTCCCCACTCCACTCGTCCCCAGTTGGCTTGTTCGACTGGAACGCAGACTTCGTTAGCTAATGGACCTGATTCATCCATGACGCGTTTGTCACAGGTGTCTTCGAAACGGTCGGTCTCTTGCTAGAATACGATCTTTGTTCGCCATGCGGCACGAGGCCGCCGGGGACTCTCACGGAACAAAAGCGGCGCAAACAAATGCTGCTGCAATTCCAATTCTTTAACAGCCTAGACCTGCCCCATTTTGTTTCTCAACCTTTTTTTCCTTTTTCATCTATCGCCCTAGATGTGCTGTGTCCCTTTTCTTCAGGGCTGCGTTTTCCCTCCTCTGAGGGCGAGCAAGCCAGTGCTCCAAGACAAATCAAAGAGTCCTCACCCCTTTGTTACTGACCCGCCACCTTTGTTGCGTGCCCGGTTGGAAGTGCCGATTCAGCTCAAGACATCGCTCGTCAAGGCTGACGATTGTCTGGAGGGAGGACCGAACTGAGGGACGTGACAAACAAATCCCCTCCGTAAACAATGATAGAAAAAAGACCTGCTAAACTTGACCCGAAAACCGTTAGACTCCCGACACTGGTTAGGTTTATTCCTTGTGTAAGGGAAATAGTGGACTCTGCCATGAATGTCCCTTCAAAAAAGGGGACGAATTTAGAAATTGCTAACACGTAGGTTTCTTCGACCCCCGCCACTACAGCTGTACTCCCTGGAAGAGTTAATAGGTAACCGGCTCCTAACACAGCGGCGACCCCCACCCCAGCACCCACCAAGGAGTAGAGGAAGGTTTGCGCGACCACGTTGCCACCCAGTCGCTTTGTTTTTTGGTAGCCATAGTATCCTCCGAGCGCCGCCGATCCGCCGATGATGGCAGTTGCAACCACGGTTTCTGCAAGCGTTATTTGACCGCTTGGATCCTTGGAATTCACGGGATCAGCAGAAGCATATAAATAACTATTTTGGGTGATGGGTTGACCGAGCAGCCCAGCCAACGGATCACGTGAAAGAAATCGCCCAGTTGTCGAATCGTAGTACCGGGCTCGGAGGTAATCTAGGCCCGTTGTGAAGTCTCGCGATTCGCCAACGTATAAGGCTCCTAGCGGCGTAATTCCTGTGCGTTCCAGTATCACCCCATGGGCGGTGTATGTCATTCGATCGCTTATCACTCCGACAGCATTCGTGGCCAAACGGACCGAGCCCGTGGAATCCATATGCAAAACGATCAGTATACCATTGTTTATTTGTGCAATCATGCCCTGGACGATTGGCATTCGGACATAGCTTACGGTTGTTGTACCATTGACTTGTTCCGCCAATATGTCGGAGTATTGTCGGTTGGAATCGACAATGAGCCGTGTTGTTGCTTCATTCTCGGTCACTGTCTCGCGTTCGCCGTCAGGTGTATAAGTTGTCCTGGTAACGGAAGTGCGAGCTGGACCGATGATCTTGACTTCAGTGAGCCGTCCCATGGAATCCCATGTATAGGTCGTCGATTGATTTGGGGGCCTGTTGCTGGACAGCAATCTACCGTTATCGTCGTAGGCGTAACTCCGAATTTCGTTGCCGTGCGTTTCAGTCATCAGCCGATTGCTGGCATCGTAAACGTACCTGGTCATGCCGTCTAAGGAGTCGAAACGCTGCAAGCGGTTGCCCACGGCGTCTAGCACATCGGTTATGGTTCGATCAAGCGAAGACGGCTCGCCTATTGCTTGCTTCGTTAGCCTTCCAGCAGCGTCGTAACTGTAAAGCGTTGTGCGACCAGAAAGTTCAGTCATTGAGGTCCGATGGCCTGTTTTATTATAAGTCGTTACAAATCGTTCTAGTAAACCGTTAGGCCCGGAAAGAGTTTGCGTAACGATACGGCTGCTAGCATCATAGGTTCTATCTTCCGCTGTCCCATTCGGGAACTCGCTGCGTACGATCCGACCAGCGACATCGTAGAGGAAATGAGTCGCTTGGCCGTTCGTCGCCGTCACGGTGACGGGTTTCCCTGCGAAGTCATATTCATAACTAACCGTACCGGCAACGCTTGTCGTGGAAAGTATCTGTCCGGAATTGTCGACAACATAAGTGATTGTTAGTCCGTCCGGATCGGTTTTGCTGAAGAGCCGATCGCGGACGTCGTATTCGTACTTGTTGACCAATGCTCCTTCGGCAATTGTTAGTGGCAAGCCATTGGGCGTGTATGCACGGTCGATAGTACGTCCATCGGCATAGATGGTTTTCTTTAGCCGACCAAGTAAATCGTAGTCGAACAGAGTCTTTTGACCGTCGAAACCTATGAGAGACGAAAGTTCACCCGCCGCATTAAAACTCTTGGTCTCCTTTTCCCCCGTGGGCAAAATTCGCGCCGTCGGCCGCCCCGCCAAGTCATATTCAACTCGTGTCGTGTGACCTAAAGCATCTGTCACCGAAACTATCCTTCCAAGCTCGTCGTATGAGTATCGGGTGGTGTGGCCGACTGAATCGGTGACAGTATTCAAGCGACCAGAACTATCATATCCATAGCGGGTTGTTTCTCCGCGTATATTTGTCGAAGTTGATAACCGACCTGAGGGGTCGTATGTTTGAGTCTGCACGCCGCCGTCAGGGTTCGTAATAGTCGACGGTTTTGCAAACAAATCGTATTGATATTGAGTTGTATTTCCCATGGGATCGATCTCGCGAAGAATTCGACGTAAAGGATCGTACTCACGAACACTGTTTGAACCCAACGGGTTGATTTCCTGCGTCCGGTTGCCAGCGGCATCATAACGATACTCAGTCCGACGCTTGAGTTCATCAACGCTCGCAGTCAATTGACCTGCCAGATCATACTGGTTCGTGGTCGTCGGGTTGTCGGTCCAATCGTTCGGCGTTAGGTCAGGAAGGAGCGTGCTGATCCTTCGTCCCGCTGCGTCATACTCATATCGCGTTTCTCTACCTGCACGATCGGTCGATGCGATGAGTTGCCCTTCAGTGTCGTATTGGAACCGCAGCATAAGTCCGTCAGGATCAGTCTGGCGAATGCGTCGATTGCGACTGTCGTACTCGTACTGCGTGAATCGACCGAGAGGGTCGGTTACTCGCGTTACATTGCCTGCTGCATCGTAGGCTGTTGTAGTGACAGCCCCAGTTGCATCCCCACGTCCAATCAATCGGCCTTCTGCATCGCGTTCAAAGGAGTGTACGACGTTTACAAGCCCATTGGCTGTCGTCACGTGCGATTGCACGCGAATAGACTTTCCATTAGCATCGTAAGTAGCTGAAGACGCAACGCCATCTGGGAACGTAATGTCCTCCAACAGATTGCGGCCAAGCAAAACTTTGTAAGTCTGGCCTTCCAAACTCACGATGCTGGTCATGTTCCCAGCCGTGTCGTATTGGGCCGTTGCTTGGTTACCCTTTGGATCTATACCACCTATGATATTGCCGACTCTATCATATTGTATACGTGTTGTATGACCGACTGCGTTCGTTACGCTAAGCAAATCACTGAGGCTCGAGTATGTTCTGTAAGTTGTATTGCCAAGTGGGTCAGTGACCGCGAGTATGTTACCATTACTATCGTAAGTACTGCCAGTTGTTCGACCAAGCGGGTCGGTGCTATTGATGAGACGATCCTCGCTATCGTATGTACTCGTTGTAACACCCCCAATCGCATCTGTGATCGCGACAACATTACCGCGGGTATCGTATTCTATTGCTCTCCGACGACCTAGTGAATCGACGGATGTGACGATATCGTTGTCGGGGTCGTATGCTATCGATGTGATTGCGCCATCCGAAGTGATCGATTGAACGAGTCGACCAATAGAATTGTAGTTCGCGCGAACTCCTGTTCGATTTAACGGGTCGATCACCTTCTCTAAGTAGTGAGTCGGAGTAGACCGATAGGCATACAACGTCGCGTTTTCAACACGATCCGTGACCCTGACCAGGTTTCCAGACGCATCGTAGTTGTATATCTTTCGCTTGCCCGCCGGATCAACGATACTGGAAATTCGCCCTTTAGCATCGCGCTCGAATGTGAGGCCAAAGACACCTGCTGAAAATATCCCGTTTTCGGTAAAATTGAGCGTGTTATTGCTGCGATCCGAGAGTGACGACATCAATCCGCTTTTGCCATCAATGTGAAACTTTATGCCATCTTGCGTCGTCAAAGTATACCCTACAAAATCGAGACTCGCGGGATTCCATGGTGTCCCTCCTGCTGCAAACATTTCACCAAACTCGTTCACAAACAACTGCCCACTGCCCGCGCTGAGTGTGCTCGTCACGCCACGGTCCGGTGTGAATTTCGGTGAAGCCAATACGAGATTGTTGTTTCGCCCAAATCCTGGCAGCACCTTTATCTCAGGTGTGAACGTGAAGCCTTGACGCGTTCCACCTGGAAGCGTGAGAAAAACCTTAGTTCCTCGCTTGAACGGTGTGTAAATGCCGATGTCTTCTAATCCGCTCTTGGGCAGGCTTGTCCTTAAATCGGTATTGCGATACTCGAGCCGCCATCCATATCCGAAATCGCCGTCTCGATCGGCCCGCAATGTGTCGTACGTTCGTGTGATAGTGATCGGAATTCCCGCAACCGGGATTGTCATGTCTTCAAACGACAAGCGAAAGTTGCCTAACTTGAGATTGCCCGTTACGCTCACCTCCACTTCGACGGCTGCGAAACTGCCAAACGTGTCGAGCACCTCTAACTTGAGGACGTAGCTTTCGTTTTCTAACAACGTTGTGTCCCATTTCCCCAGCGAACCGGTCGTGACTGCCGTCGTGCTATTGAGAATCGTTTTGTAAGTCGTCTCGTCGACGCGACGATAACTAAGAGAGTAACTCGCAAAATCCGGGGCTGCCGCTGTTCCGATCACGTTGACAAAGCCGCTGACTCCGTCTTTATCCGATACGCTAGTAATGGTTGCTGCAGGTGCTGGGTTGCCACCGCCGTCTTCTTCACCGCTTCTCATACTGACTCGAGCTAAGGCTGTGCCGCGGTTTCCAGCTGCATCGGTTGCGATCGCTTCCAATCGACCATTGCCTGGTGCTGAAAAATAAACGCGGGCAGTGCCGTCTGCCGCTAACTCAACATTCTGACCGTCGACCTTTAGCTGAACACTTGCCAATCCAACATCATCTGCCGCGATGACTCGAACAATCGCTGGCGCCGAAGTCCATGGATACAAGACAGGTTCACCTCCCACGACGATGGTGATGCGCGGGGCCAACGTGTCCGGAACTACGCCGAACGTGAACGACTGCGTCGCCCCGCCGCCCAAGGCATCGACAACTCGAACGACCACGTCACGTCCGCCTAATAGCGTATCCAGTTGCGTTTGCCAACGAATGCGGCCCAACGCATCGATAGTCATACCCGCCGGAGCCGTTAACAAGGAATAGAACAACAGCTCGCGATCCGGATCGGTCGCTACGAAGTCGTATTGATAGAGAGCTCCTTGCGAGACCTTCAACTTAGGATTCGAACGGACGACAGGCAAGCGATTGGCGGCTCGGACGTCAATCTGGATCGCTTGAACCGCGATGCCACCTTGCGGGTCTGTCGCTGTCAACACTATTGAAACCGTTCCGATATCCGTCGCGACTGGAGTCCAAGTGACAACCCCCAAGATTGGATCGATCGAGAAACCGCTCGGAGCACTTCGCACCGCATAGGTAAGCGTTCCACCCTCGGGATCATTCGCAACCATGTTATAAAGATATGGCTTTCCAACGACCGCATCGATCGAAGGAGTTGATGCAGCAAAGGGTGGTTGATTGGCCGCTCCTGCTGAGACAAGAACAGAGAAGGTCTGCGACGAGAAATTACCGACCGCATCGCGTACCTGGAACGAAACGACGGATGGCCCGATTTGATTCGAGTTCGGAGTCCAAGTGATCACTCCTAATGCTGCATCGATTTGCATGCCTGCAGGTGCAACTCGCAACGAATAGGTCAGAGGGCTCTTGGACGGATTGGCGACCGCGACTGCATACAGATAGGTCTGCCCTACTGCCTCTTCGGTTAGTGGAGCGCTTGCGATCGTTGGGACCAACGAAGTGCTGCGTACCGCGACCACAAAGGATTGCTCGGCCATATTGCCTAGCACATCCGAGACTCGGATTTTGACCGTTTGTATACCAAGCTGATCCTTGGTCGGTACCCAGCGAACTGTTCCTCGTGCGAAATCGATAGACATGCCTGTAGGACTCGTCACTAGCTCATAGAGCTCTCCGTTGTTGGCAACAATATCGTATGCGAATAGATCACCAACGACGGCTGCCGTTGTTGGGCTGGAGGTAATCTTCAAATCGGGCGATGGTGCTCTTGAGACCACGGTCAGCGTATAAGATTGTTCGTCTGTGCCCCCTCGGCTATCGTTGACTCGCGTTAGAAAGTCAAACGACCCTATGAGCGACGGTTTCCAATAGACTTCTCCACGAGAGGAGATTGTCAAACCATTTGGCCCGCTGACTAAGGTGTAGGTCAGGACATCATTGTCATTGTCTATAGCAGCGATTCGGCTCGCAAATTCGCGGCCTAAAACGGCCTTTGGGCGAGGCCCGCTGACCAACTCAGGAGCACGATTCGTTTGGGCCGCTTGCACGGCGAGCGAGAAGTCTTGCGTAGCGACTCCACCCCTTTGATCCTCAATCTTCACCGCCACATTTTCTGTTCCCAGAGACGACGGAAGCCAACGGATTAATCCCGAAATGGCGTCGATCGACATGCCCATAAGAGCCGACGTGAACGAGTAACGCAAATCCGTTTGTTCGGCATCTTGGGCGCGAACCTGATACTCAAATGGGATACTCTGCAAGGCAATCGTAGGCGGTAGGGACGTTACGATCGGGATCGTGTTGACCTCAACCTTGATCGTGTATCTTTGCAATGTCAGTTTCCCATCGGCATCGGTTGCCTTTAGGATGACTTCATTGTCACCACGATTGGATGCAATCGGATTCCATCGGACCAGACCGCTGGATGGGTCAATCGACATCCCCTGCGGTCCGACGGCAAGTGCATAGGTCATCGGTTTGCCAGTCGGTGATTGCGCAAAAGACTGATAACGATAGGAGTCAGGTGCAAGCGATTGCATGACCGGTTGTGTCGTAAAGCGAGGCGATTCGGTCAGTACGATGTCGCGAGAACCAAAATGAATTGGGAAAACATCGGATTGAACGTCGAAAGTACGATACGGAATTCCCGGGGCTGTTTGTAGTTCTCCAGCTTTGCCCACTAAGCCGAGTTGCGCGGCTGTTCCGGGGATAGGTAAGGCGTATACTCCACGCGAATTGGTTTGCGTCGAAGCCTCTGAGGCATCCAGACGACCGTTGAAGTTGCTGTCCACAAAGACTTGACGATTGGCCTGAACAGGTTCAGAAAATGAATCGAACACCTGGACTTCAAAATCTCCGCTATTGTTGTTCCAATTGCTTGTGCTGGAGTTGGCGAAAAACAATCGCGTCGCGCCCGTTGGTACCGTTATGGCTTGTTCCAATCCATCCGCGGTTCGACCATCACCGATGAAGAACACTTGACGCAACACGGGTTGTAGGGAGGTGTAGTCGATTCCTCCTGGGGCGTTTCCGGTTGCTCGGAAATCGAGGGCTGCCGGCGGAGTTTGGCCGACGGGAGCGCTATCGTCCAAGAAGACTCCAATCAAGGAACCGTGCCGAGGGGCCGAGAATCGGGAGATTCCATTGAGTGCACTTTGCGTCGTAAGCCCTGTGCTACTAGAGACAATTCCATCCGGTGATCGAGAACTGATGAAGCCCTCAGCAGTAGTATGACCCGAGGCGACAAAGCGTAGCACCTGACCTGCGGATACGCCAACCGATGGCGGCGACGCCAGGGGTGCTGTGCCTCCGAATGCAGTCGATCCATTGGGCATTCCTGCTAAATAGGGATTCGCTTTGCCAGACACCACGACGCGACGCGACGAGCTTGGAAGAAGAAGAACATCATCGATACCGACCACGTTTTCGGCACCTCCAAGTCCTGGGTTAGGAGCCGTCACGCTTGCTAAGAGCACGATCTCCACCATCGTCGTACTCGAGTCCGCTAGCAGGTTGCCCATGAACCGCTTCCATCCATTGAGACCGATATCGTTTAGGGAAAGTGTGCTTCCAAGCTCTTGCCCGTTCACTCGTACAGCGAGCCGTGGCGCCTCGTAACTGTTCGCGCGAATGGCCCAGAAACTGAATTCGTACGATTGGCCAATGACGGTTGGCATCGATTGACGCCATGCAACTCGATCTTGAGCATCGCCATTGGCTAGTAGCATCAGGTCGGTCGAAGTACCGTCTGTGTGAGGCGTATAATCCGACGTGACTGGGAACACTCGCGTTGAATTGGAGACCGTTGACTGCGAGTTTCCTAGCCAACCAAATGTGGTCTGGTTGCTGCGATGTACAAAGTCTGTCGTATACCCGGCGCTGCCGGAACCGAAGTCGCCATTGAAGACCAGGCTCTCACCACTACGACGATCCCAAACTCCGTTGCCATTCATGTCGTCGTATACGGTCCCGGTCACTTGCGTTGTCGTCGGAGCCTTTACGGAGACATTAAACGACTGCTCGGAGACACCACCTTTTCCATCTTCGACGCGGATCGTAACGGGATAGCTACCTTGGCTTGCAAGCGCAGGCACTCTGACGGGAAAGTTAACGTAGTCCGGGGTGTTGATCAAGCTGCCGTGGTTCTTCGCGGGCGATGCATCGAGAATCGTGCTGACGTCTTTGGACTCTTGCAATTTCAGATCGAGAACTAAGCCAGATGTATCGCTTGGAATGTTTGCCAATGCTAGAGCTGCGATTTCGGATGCCGACCTAGCTGTGTTCCAAACTCTGACACGCGACACCGTGACGAGACTGGTACCCAAGAAGAGACGTTGGTCGTTGTAACCTATCGACTCAGGACTGATTGCAGATTCTACGCTCTTGCCGTTTACATAAAGAGTCAATAACTTCGAGCTATCGTCAAACGTCAAAGCGATATGCGTCCACTTATTGAACTCAATGGGTGCCGGTGCCGTGATAGTTGCGAGGCTTGCAGATTGCCCGGGTTTGCCAACGTGCGCTCGTAGTGTTCCATAGAAATATTCCAATCCCCATGACGGAGTCGATGACCCAGCAGTTGAAAGTTGCTTGGAGAGCAGTTGATCCCAAACAGCACCTTTGGGATCTTCAAAGTTGAACCAGCCCTCGGCCGTTACGTTTGCTGAGCGAAGGCTTGGCGAATCAGGAATCTGGATTCGACCATTGTTTCGGTTGGAACCAGGGCTTACCGGATCGGCATAGTTTGCGAAGAGCTTTATGCCTTGCGAGCGATTGTCCCATTCGAGCACACCTGTTGTTGGATCGATGGTCATTCTGGCTGGACTTTCGACGAGCGAGAATCGTTTGGGTCCATTTTCTTCTGCTTGTACGTTCGGTTCATATCGATAGACCGAGTCTGCTCCAAATGTTGTCACAGGAGTACTGGTGAAGATTGGGGGTACGACCGTGGCAGGAGCCGTTACCGTTACCACGAACCCTTGGTCGGTCGAGCCTCCGTTGCCATCGCTAGCTGTGAGTACTACTGAGTTGCTGCCGATCTGCTCTGGCATCGGTGCCCAGTAGATGGTGTTCGAAGTGCTATCGTACAGCATTCCCCCGGGTGCATTCGTTAGCTCGAACGTGACCGCATCGCCATCGGGATCCGTTGCCGTCGGCTTGTACGTCCAGACTTGGTTTGGATCAAATCGATTGAGAATCACGCTGATCGTGTTGTCATCTTGGTTTGGAACCAGGATGTCAGGCTTTTTATCGCCGTTGACGTCACGGATTTGAATCGCAACCGGTTTGTCACCGACTTGGATGAACTGAGGCGAAGTGAATCGTCCGCTACCGCGATTGTAGAAGAGGGCAACGCGATCGTTTTCTGGTTGTGCAACTACGATGTCTTTACGGCCATCTTCATTCAGATCTGCGATGCCGATGGCTCCGGGGGCATGGATTGCTGGAATAGCAAACGGAGAGAGAAACGTTCCGTCTCCTCGACCAAGCAGAACCATCAATCGATCTCCTGCCGAATCGCTCAGCACAAGATCCACTTTTTCATCGCCAGAAACATCTCCAGCGGCAACTCCGCTCGGGCTAAATCCCAAAGGCAAGACCAAGTTGATGCCGAATGCATTGGCACCAGCCAAAAGCCCGACCAATGTTTGATCGATCGAGCTAATTGCAATAACATCCGTTTTGCCATCGCCGTTGAGATCGCCGAGAACCAAATTTGTCGGACGAATCGGTAGTTCAATGTCGGTACGGGCGAACGACTCGGGACTTGTGTGTTTGAATAACGACAAAGATCGACCCACTTGATTTGCCGTCAAGATGTCGAGCAGAGCGTCATTGTCCGCATCCACGAGTTCTACGGCTACAGGAAACAAGTCGGTAAACAAATCGGGCTGTCTCGCAAACGTCTCATCGACCACTCCGTGAAGAAGCTTCACTCGGTCCAAACCCGCAACAACACTGACGGTATCTGGCCGACCATCGCCATTGATATCGCCCGTCGCAATGTCAGCCAATGCTTTGGTTTTACCGATGAAGGCCTCGTTATGCTTAAGCCCACCTAAGCCCGTTAGGTCATCAGTACCATCGCCGTTGAAGTCCCCGATGAACAACCCGTTGGTTTGTGACGTTGCGGTGGTAAACCCATGGTACTCCGAAAATGTTCCATCGGAATTTCCTAGAAGGACACCATTGAAGGGTCGCTGGCTATAAGATAAGAATCCATAGCCCCATGTCGTTGCCAGGTCCGTTAGACCATCGCCATTAAAATCGCCACCGTTAAGAACGAAACTGTTGGTAAGGTAGCTGGTTGGATCGCGGAACGTAAAGTCGCCGTTGCCGAACATTACCACCGTAGTTGTGAGTCCGGACGCGTAAGCGATATCGTTCTTCCCATCGTGATTGAAGTCATCCACGACATAACTATAAATCGCTTGATCGGCGGGAATGAACGATGGGTTCTCAAGCACTGTCTTTCGGAACAGAACGGAGGCGTCATTGCCGACGTTACCGGTTTCTTCATAGATTGATAATCGTGAAGGGGTAGCATTATTGGGATTGTTTCTGCTGAAGGCAAAGAATTCTTTGACACCATCGTTGTTGAGATCGCCCATCCCCAAGGCTTGGTCATGATAGAAACCGTAGGCTCTCGGTGTGAACGTGATCAAGTTAGATGCGTCAAGCAGCTCGCGGTATCGTCGATTGGCGGGATCGTAGATTAGAACGACGATTTTTGTGTTGAGGTTCGAATCGATGTTGCCGGTTTGCAGTCGATAGACAAGGTCGGGATACCCATCGCGGTTAAAATCGTCCGTTTGAAGAAGCTGTTGGCTGGCACCCCCTGCGCCCTGCGAAGTGACCGTCGGTAGATACTGAAATGCACCGTTTCCTAGCCCAAACGCTTGGCCGAAACGCCCTCCGTCCATCCAAGCAAGATCGAGGATTCCATCGCGATCGATATCCAATGCAGTCAGGGAAGCATCACCTTGAATCCCGCCGAGGGCTGCTTGGTAAGGGGCAAAGGTTCCGTCTCCTTTACCTGCCGCAAAAAAGAAAGCGGCTCCAAAGCCGGCTCCACCCATGGTCACGATATCGATGTAGCCATCGCCATTGAAATCGCCCGTCACTGACTGGCCCGAGCGCGCCTTGTTGGCCGAATAATCTTGGGTATACGAATAGTCATTTACAAAGCTGGGAGCGCGAAGTGTACCGGGCAGGTCTCCAAGCAAGATACCAACCGAGCCAGGTTGTTGGTCGCGTTGACTAGCACCTGCAGCCAAATCGATCACACCGTCGCGATTGAAATCCGCGACTGCGATGTACTGCGTGGTCCGCGAGTTGCGTTCGATCCCTTGGCCGATGTCATCTCCAAACGAAGCATTGTATTGTCGTAGTCCGAAGGTTCCGGTCCCGCTCCCAAGACCGATCATGATGTTACCTGCGCTTTGAAGATCGCCGAAGACGAAATCAAGTTTGCCGTCGCCATCGAGATCCTTGCCTCGTCCATCGGAATTGGCGATTCCCGGCCAGTTGGGATCGTCGAAGTTGTTGTTGACGATGACCGCGTTACTTGACTGCGTACCATTTCCAAACTGACCGTTCCCTTGGCCCTTTAGTAGGATGACCCCTGAGCCGGTGCTCACAAGTGCGTCCGCTTTTCCATCGCCATCAAAGTCATCAATGTACGCAGTTGTGGGATTGACGTTACGTGCGCCAGTATTGCTGCTGTTGAAGTAACTTCGGGCGATGGTATAGATGGTATCGCCAAATTGTCCGCTGCCATTGTTCAAACGCACTTCTAAGCGAGTGTCGTTGTAGTTGAGCCGAATGAAGTCTGGTCCATTGACGCCATCTACATCCGCAACGTATCCGTAGCCGCCGTTGTTGTTCGCCGCCGCAAGTAAAGTCGTTCCCGAAAAGCGTCCTGTTCCATCGCCAAGCTGAATTCCGATTCCTTGCCGGCCACTGATTGGATTTTGAATTCTTTCAAATAGAACGAGATCCAGCTTACCGTCAGCATTGAGGTCTGCTAGTTGTGTGTTGGCAACATAGTTACCCTCGTTTGCAGAGACGATCGGCGTCGTTTCGAATAGGCTTGTGGCGTTGCCCGAATAAACGAGGGTTTGGTTCGTGGCGATCGTAGTGACGATCAAATCGAGTCTGCCGTCACCTGTCACATCCTTGAGTTGCGCCGATGCGGCTCGGCCAATCCTGCCCGCGACGACGGGCAAGCTGACTTTCCATCCTTCGCGAAAAGTTCCTTCTCCGTTGCCCAACCGGACGATAACAAAACCTCGATCGTTGGAGTCGTTCCAATTGCCACTTGCGGAAAGATTTGCCACTACAATGAGGTCCGGGTAATCGTCGTCATTCACATCTTCAGTGAGAACACCTTGAATGTCTCGTTGATAGTCGCCGAGCGTATTCGGTGCGAGTCCGAGTTCGACCGGGTAGCCGGTGGAAAATGGGGTACTGAGGACGGAAGGGTTCGGTTCGCCAAGGCTGACGGGTTGGGTTGTTCCAAAGCGTCGAGAATTGCCAGCCAGATAGCCAAGTTGCTGCTCGCCTCCGTTGGCGGTAACGAGGCTCGATGAACCATTGGTTTGAACCAAAACGTCGACTGCAACTGGTCCTATTCCTGTTGCGTAGGTTTGCAATTCAAAAGGGCTGCTCACGGCAGCGTCCGTTTCAGGAATGCTGGTGATGATAGGTGGCCTGTTGACCAATACCCCGCGCACCTCCACCGAGAATGATTGGTCCGCGATCACGCCAACCACATCCGCAGCTCGAATGGTTACCGAGTGCCGTCCCACATCGGACGCTTGAGTGTTCCATTGGAGCAGGCCGGATTGAGCGTTGATCGACATGGACGCCGGACCGGAAAGCAATTTGTATTGAACGATTGCATCATCGCCGGCTTTTGCAACTGCTCGGTACTGATAACTTCCTCCCGCCTGGATCTGCGAAATAGGTGTCGAAGAAAACTCAATGGAAGCGCGACGCAGGACCCCAAGTGTTTTGATTTCAAAGGTGAATTGCTTCCCTGTGGGATTGGTGAATCGAAGTTCGCGAGATTCTGTTTTTTGGCCGGAGGGCAAAATTCCGGAGGGGTCAATCGAGCGCATACGAAGGAATGGGCGACCGTCGGGCAGATATCCATCGGGCCGAAGTAATTCGATCGTCGGATCGGAGAGATTGTCGATGACTGCGAACAGTTCTCCGGTCGAGATCGCGTTGCCAATATTGGAAATGGCGAGCTCGCTAACGAGGGATTGCCTATTTTCGGTCAGCGTTGTGCGTCCGTAACTAGGAACGAAGCTGGAACTGAGCTCTTCCAGCCGATCGAATGGAAGAGGCGTGCTGGACGGACGACTGCGTTCGTTCCAAGTGGATGACGAGGGGTTAGGGCCGATCGCATTGACAATCTCGATGCTGCGGACGACAACGCTGGTCCCGCTGTCCCGGTCGTTGTTGACGAGTCGGACGACGACTTGGACTTTGGTGCCGGCGGCAACACCAGTGAGATTGACGGTCGCAACTTGCAAATTGGCATTCACACCGCGAACGACAGACGGTCCGAAGGTGCTGTCGAAATTTTCAGACCAGTTGAAAACCGAATCGAGTTGGGGAGCATGCGGTAGTACGATTGCATTTCCGGTGGTATCACGGACCAATATTTCAAAAGCGTCACGAATCGAGTTTGTGCTCGAGGTATCGAATGCCGGTGATTGAAAGGAGACTCGGATCGCAGAGTTGGCATTAGGTAGCGTGACGTCGGAAACCAATTCGGTTTTATACGAAGCGCCTTCATTGATTTTTGGCGAACAAGCCGAAGCAGACACAAAGCCGCTTGTGGTACTGCTTTCGCCGCGAAACTTCCAACCCGTAGGAGGCGATTGGCCGTTTAGAACATTGATCACATTGAGTGCATCGAGAGGGCCAACAAATCCGTCGCAATCGACATCGAAATAGGGAGGCCTAGTGTCTGGCAGCGGATTCTCCGGCAATCTTCCATTCACCGGATTGCTATAAGCAGGGGCATTGATCTCGTTGATGATGGACAGAACATCGAGCGGAGAAATTTGCTGAGCCTCCCCCCCGAGCACGCTCAACGGCTGAAGTACATTGTGCCAGCCGTCGATCGCCAACATCTCTCGGCGTTCGAGCTGCTCGTAAAGCGAAGCTCGAAAGCGACGTCGCTGCGAACGCTTTGCAAACCATTTTCTCGCCCATCGCCATTTTTTTAGGAACATCAGCCAGTCTCGCAATCGTTAGAATTATCGCACCTACGATTGAATAACGGTGGTTTTACGGAATCTTGCAAAAAACGATCGTTTTCCAAAAGAATCATCGTGTTTCTAGTTCTGGCCTGCATCATTTCGTTGATCTTGAAAAGATAATGAACGATAATTTGCAAGAACTCTACTCGTCGCCGTTAATCCATATGAGTCCTATGTCTCACGACCTGATCACTCACCCTAGTCTTTTGCTTCGTCTAAGAAGTGGCGATGACAACTCAGCCTGGGTTGAATTCGTGCAAGTCTATGGACCGATGGTCTTTGGATATTGTCGAATACGGAAACTTCAGGAATCGGATGCGGCGGATGTTTCGCAAGAGGTCTTGGTACGATTGGCAAAAGCCATGGCGAATTTCGAGTACAACCCAGAAATTGGGCGTTTTCGCGATTGGCTGGGCAAAGTCATTCATCGCGAGCTGCTTAGGTTTTGGGAAAAGCGAAAAGCACTTTCAAGGGTTCAAAATGGAGAAAGGACGAACGAGGAAGCCATTGATGAAAGCCCCATTTGGATCGAACACTTCCAATCGGAAATCCTTCGCAAATCGTTGGCAAACATCCAATGCGAGTTCCCACAAGAGACATGGAATGCCTTCACGTTTTCATGGCTGGAAAATCTCCCTGTCGGCGACGTCGCCACGCGGCTTCAGATCCCAATCGAAAATGTCTACGTTGCCAAATCTCGCGTGCTCAAACGACTGCGTAACGAAGTGGCTAGACTTTCCGAAGATCTGCCGATCGCAGACTCTCGCTAGCTACCAAGCGGCTTCGATTGTCAAACAGGGAGTCCTATTGTGACCTTTGTCGAGGAACAGTGCCCTAGTCGACAGTCGCTTGAGTCCTTTCTTAACGAGAGTTCAGATGCGGGAAACGCAGTTGGAGTTCATATTCGAAACTGTCCTTTCTGCCAGCTACGCTTAGAGGAGCTTTGTGTGGATGCGGACCTGGACGTTTTAAAGGGCCAGCTTTCCACGACGCTAAACTACGATTCGGAGGCAAAGTGTGTCCGGCTTGTTTCGCAGCTTTCCGCTATGGACACATTGCATAACGAATACTTGCAAACTCCTCATCTAGCAACTCTCGAAACTGCTCCCATATTTTCACCGGGAGTCGAGGGAGACTTGGGGGCAATCGATCACTATCGCGTGATCCGCGAAATTGGCCGCGGTGGCATGTCCATCGTGTACGAAGCGATCGATACTCGCATGCAGAGGTCTGTGGCCATCAAGGTATTGCGACCCAACGACAACGACCTCACCGCGAATGAGAGATTCATCCGTGAAGCCAAGGCAATCGGAGCTATATCGCACACAAACGTGATCGCTATCCATCATGTAGAAGTTCAAAGTGGCTCGACAGCTCCGTATCTGGTCATGGAGCTAGTCCGTGGCCCCACTCTTCAAGATTGGATTAGGGACAACGGGATCGTTATGCCTCGAACCGCTGCGATTTGGATTGCGCAAGTTGCTGGAGGACTTGCGGCGGCGCACGCTGCTGGAATCGTTCATCGCGACATCAAGTCCAGCAACATTTTGCTTTCACCGATCGATTCGTTAGACTCAGCCACAGCCTCTTTCCAGCCAAAGCTAGCCGATTTCGGCTTGGCTCAAACAGAACAAATGGATCTGCGATTGACGCGAAGCGGCTATCTGACAGGTACTCCGGCTTACGCTAGTCCCGAACAAGTTCAGTCCAACGAAGCGAGCCCGCTCAGCGACATCTACTCGCTTGGGATCACACTATACGAAGCCATTTCTGGTGAGTTACCTTTTCGTGGAGCGCCTCTGGCTGTCATCAAACAAATTTCGGAAGGCGAACTGATCAACCCAAGACGATTGAATCCGAACATTCCCGCGGATCTCGAAGTCATTTGTTTGAAAGCCGTAAACTATCGAGCCTCCCAACGATACCAGACCGCAAATGAGTTCGCCGAAGATTTGAATCGATGGCTGGAGGGAAAACCGATTCTGGCCCGGCCTGCATCGTCGATAGAGCATGCTTGGCGCTGGACACAACGAAACCAACGGGTGACAGCACTCGCAACGACCATTTTTGGCCTTTTGTTGGCTATCGCGATAGGCGGAGTTCTGTCAGCTCTCTCGATCTCTAAGGCGAAAAATGAACTCGCTGTACAAGCGGCTAAGGCGATCAAGTTTAGCTCGGAAGCACAGCAGGCTAGTCGCGAAGCCATCGCTGCAAATCAGTTGGCTCAGCAGCAACGCCAGCTAGCCGTGGATTCACTTAATTCGCTCGTGGAACAGGTTCAAACAAAGCTTGCGAGCCGCCCGGGGACCGTCAAGCTACGGGAAGAATTGCTGCGAACCGCCATCGCAGGACTCGATCGTATCACGTCTGGAGAGGATCAGATATCCATCGACCATGCGTCCATCAACGCGCGGATTCAGATGGCTAGTCTCAAGTTCGTATTAGGAGACAGCGAGGGTGCGGTTGAAGCGACGGAAAAAGTGATTGGACTAGCAAGCCAAAGAATGGATCGCAATCCAGAAGATCCCATTGCACTTAGGGACTATGCCCGCGCTCTGGGACTCAGAGCAGACGCGAAGAAACGGGTGTTTGCTAACGAAGAAGCAAATCAGATTTATCAGGCAATCCTCGGTATCTATCAGCGAATTCGGAAAAACACGCCAGACGATTTTTTGTTGCAGCGCGAGTGCATTTCGATTCAGCAGAAGCTGGCGGAAACCAATATGCGATTGTCGCAACCAGAATTGGCCAGAGTGCTGTATCAAAGTGCGTTGGACGAAATAGTTGCGATCAAAAAACACTTTCCGGATAAGTCGGAGTTAGAACGTGATCATTATGTTTCACTCACGCTTCTTTCCGGCGCACATGCCGCGTTGGGGCGTTCCGACGTGATCGAATTACAGACTCAGGCCATCGAAATCGCAGAGCGACTATCGAATCAAGATCCTGAGAACACGACGTATGCCAACGACGTTGCAAACCTACTAGCGCGGGTATCTCGGCGTGAGCTCGCGCAAAACAATTCGGCCAATGCGATCCTGTTCTCGAAGCGGGCCTTAGAGAAGTATGAACAAAACGCTGCAAGGGACCCAAACAATCTGAACGCTCAAATGTTTGTTGGAACGGCTTGGGATGCATTGTCTCAAGCGTATCTAAACGGCGAACAGCTCAAACAGGCAGAAGCGGCTGAGATAGCCAGCTTCAATAAGCATGTTCGAGCCGCGGAACTTGATTCAAAATCAACGCTTTACCTTGTTCTAGCCATGGAAGCGGCAGAGCGAGTATCGGGACTTCAGTTTCGACAGGCTAAGTATCCGCAAACGATCGAATGGAGTGAAAGATCTATCGAATATTTGGATAAGTGCCGGTTGAGAGAAGACTATGTACCATCGACTTTTGACCCCTTGCGAAAGATCTATGTTGCTTTCTTGGACTCGTTGCGATCGTTGACTTTGGATGGTTACAAGGACAGCACTACCTCAAGTTCCCCATGGATTCCATTGGTCGGCCTTTCTGCGGAGTCCTATATTTGTATGCAACGAGGAGATCATGAAGGGGCATTTTCACTTGCGTCTCGCGTACTCGAAGCGGGTAAAAATAGTGAAGCGCCGACTAAGTCCGATTTGCACTTTCACTTTCCGACATATTGTTACGTACTAGCGGCACGATCTATAGCTGTTTCGCATCGGCAAGTACTTCAAGGTGATGTTGGCGTAGAAACACGGACGTTGCTTCGCAGCGAGGATGTCGCAGAGAAGTACAAGGCTCTTGCACTCGCGTTGCTAGATTGTGCAATGAAGAATCAACCGGGATTGGAATCTTCGTTGCGAACGGAACCCGATCTAGC
>Ga0335394_10001692_pt1 | contig 24843 bp, 29 predicted proteins | sample MAT03_FD_205741 | JGI IMG/M metagenome (GOLD analysis project Ga0335394, IMG submission 205741) | Freshwater microbial communities from Lake Fryxell liftoff mats and glacier meltwater in Antarctica - MAT-03 (spades assembly) (version 2) ...
ATAATCGGCAACGAAAGCACTCTGCTTTGGGTTATCAAAGTCCAGACCAATTTGAACAACAATACAATAAAAATATAGTAACTAACTTGCAAAGTAAGCTGTCCGCTATTTGAGGACCACTCCATATTGATGGGGTGGATAAAATTATTGATAATACTGATGTGGATTTCTTTATTTCTAACAATTGGGAAAAAATTAAACTTCAAGAAGTTTGTGATAGAATATTTACAGGAAATACCCCAACTAATAAAGTAAAAAATACAGGAGAAATACCATTTCTAAAAATCAACAATTTAGATTTTAATCTATCAATAAATTCACTTAAGGAGTTTTTTATAGACAAGGATGTGTTAGAAAATGAAATGAAGAACTTTATTTGCTACCCTAATGATGTTCTTATGAATATTGTTGGACCACCAATGGGTAAAGTTTCAATTATTTCAAATAATCTAAAAATTAGTACTACTAATCAAAATGTTATTTGCTTTCGCACCTCTGAAAAATTAATGCCAAAATTTCTAGGATATTACTTGCTTAGAAAGGATACTATCAGCACCTTGATTGAAGATAAAAGAGGGGTTGTTGGTCAATGGTTTGTTAATAAGACGATGTGTTCAAATATTGAGATTCCAATTCCTAATATCGAAACTCAAAGCCAAATCGTTGCGGAATTAGATGCCCAAATGCAAATTCTTGAGGGCTTACTCAAAATGAAAGCCGAAGCAGCAAATAAAATTAGTCAAATATTAGCTGATGTTTGGGGTGTTGAGTTTATAGAACCTGTTGCTGAAGAAGTAGTTGAATATGAGGAATAAATAGGTAGCTTTTCAAGAAATACGGATACCATGAGCGATTTGAATAGTGTAGCCCCTTTGTTGAAAAAAGTCAGCAACCTTATAGATGGGTCTAAAAGTCAAGTAATTAGAGCCATCAATCAAACCATGGTATTGCTTTACTGGAACATTGGCAAAACGATACAGGAAGAGTTTGTGCAAGAAAATCGAGCCGCCTATGGTAAGTTCATCATAGATACGCTTTCGAGCCAGCTTACCTTACACTATGGCAAAGGATACAGTCGTTCAAACCTGAATAGAATGATAGAGTTTTATAAGACTTATCCAGATTTTGAAACAGGTGCGACACTGTCGCACCTGTTGTCTTGGAGCCATATCGTAGAATTCTTGAAATTAAAAGACTCCTTACGGCGAGATTTTTACATGACCTTGTGCCACAACGAGGGTTGGAGTGTACGCGAACTCAGCGGCAGAATAGACTCTATGCTTTTTGAACGCACTGCTATCAGCAAAAAAGGCGAAGACACCATTTACAACGACTTGCTTATGCTCAGAGAGCAAAAGAAAATGAGTGTAGAGTTGTTTTTGAAAGACCCCTATATGCTTGATTTTCTGGGTTTGAATCAAGTCTATAACGAGCAAGAATTAGAGGCAGCCATATTGGTAGAATTGCAACAGTTTATTTTGGAGTTTGGCAATGATTTTGCCTTCATGGCGCGGCAAAAACGCATTACGATTGACCAAGAAGATTATTACATAGACTTACTTTTCTACCATCGAAAGCTCAAAAGATTGGTCGCCATCGAATTGAAAATAGGCAAATTTAAGCCCGAACACAAAGGGCAATTAGAGTTGTACCTACGTTGGTTGGACAAATACGAGCGGCAAGAAGGTGAAAACCAGCCGATTGGAATTTTGCTTTGCTCAGAAAAAAGCGATAAAATGGTAGAATTGATGGAGTTAGATAAGTCAGGCATTCATCTGGCTACTTACCTGACCGACTTGCTACCCATAGAGTTATTCAAACAAAAGTTGGAACAATCGGTAATAGAAGCACAAAAACAATTAAATTCAAAAAGCAATGGCAAAGAAAATTAACGAAGCTACTTCAACTGATTTGCCAATTATACAACGCTTGGTTAATGAATTTGGTTGGAAAGTTGGCGATACTTTGCTCTACCAACAGCAATATGAATTAACCGAAGATTTAAAAAAAGAATACAATAAACCATTTATAAAGCCCGATATTGTATTGCAGGATTTGAATGATGAAATAATAGCAGTAATAGAAAACAACCTTGACAAGGAAAATAAGGATTTGTTGAAACTGCGTACCATCATTACGCAAATGCTCAAACCCCGTTTTCTATATGCTTGCAGTGCCGAACGTATTTTATTTTATGACAACGCTTGGCGTGGCTTAGATGCAGGTGAGTTTAAGCAAGTGACTGAGTTTATGAGTTTGGAAGAAATGAAACTCAAAATTGAGCAACAGAAAAAAATTGCTTCCAATAAAGAAATAATCATTGATACAACTATTGCAGGTGGTTTTGACACAACAGTTGGTAAAGAACGTTACTATCAATTGCAATGTATTCGCACCATTATAGAAAACTACAAAGCAGGTAAACAAAAAATGCTCATACACATGGCAACTGGTCTTGGTAAAACAAGAACAGCAGTTGCTTTGGTAAAAGCATTATTAGGAAGTGGTTTAGCCAAACGTGTTTTGTTTGTAGTAGATAGAAGAATGTTAGCCAAACAATCGGTTGATGATGGCTTTGCATTAATCAGCAGAGAACACACAAGCAGTTGGATAACTTCTTCAAATTTTAGAGCAAGAAAACACGCCAGTATTCACGTTGTAGTAATTGACACCTTAGAATTAATTCATAGTGATTTGCCTTCTAACTTTTACGACTTAATTATTGTAGACGAATGCCACAGAAGTATTAACGTAAATAGAAAACTAATCTTCGACCATTTTCTTTGTCCGAGAGTCGGCTTGACAGCCACGCCAAGAATTGCAGCAGCCAAAGAAGGAACAGAAGTGGACGAAGAAGATTTGGCAATTATTGATACTTATAAATTGTTTGGTTGCGAAACAGGCGAACCCGATTTTCAATTTGATATGGAACGAGGCATCAGCGAAGGTTTCCTTGCACCTTATAAACCTATTGAATTACTTTCATCTCTTATACAAGAAGCCGAAGAAAACGGCATTTCGTTTGACCATGTTTTAGACCCAAAAGAAAAATATCAAATTGCTTTAGGTGCGGAAAAGAAACTGAAATTAGAGCAACTCAACCGCAAATTTATTTCAGAAGAAAACTGTTTACGCATTGCAGAGGAATTAAAAAAGAACACACAGTACGGAGAAAAAATAATTTTATTTGGCGTAAGTCAAAATCATTGTATTGAATTAGCCAAAGCAATAAATCAAGTATTTGATAAAGATTATGAGGGCGGTATTCATTATTGCGAATCAGTAATTTCTATAAATGATGCACTAAATGAAACTCAAAAAGCGTGGTTTAAGAAGCCATATCAAAAACCTTATGTTGTTACTTCGGTTGACATTTTAAGTACAGGCGTTGACATTCCTTGTGTTCGGTTTATAGCGTTTGCAGCCTTGACAAAATCTGTTGGCAAATATGTTCAAATGGTTGGACGAGGCACAAGACTTGACCCGAAAACAGGCAAGTTTAGTTTCACCGTTTTGGACTTTGTTGGTTTGTGCAGACGAATGGAGGACAACGGAAAAGGAACTTTAAAAGAAAATAAAAAAATTGTAAAACCTGGCGATCAAACACCAAAAGTGCCGGGAACACCACAACTCAAAGGCGACTATTTTTTAATTGACAATCCCGACCCTGCTCACTTAATTCAACGGGTAGAAATTCACGGAGATTCTATTTCGGTAATTGACAACATTCCAATTGAAGAAGCAAAAAGAATATTTGAAGAGGAATTAAAGAAAACCCAAGAGCCAGTAATGGCTGACTTGAAAACAAAAGCAGAACAAGCCGACTATCAACCCACAGACGAAGAAATGGCAAAACTGCTTGACTGGTTAAGTAAGCCAAACACATTCTTAGACGAAGGACATTTACAAAAAATGTATGACTTTCCAGAAGGTTCGGCTTGGGACTTTTTGCTTCACGCCTTGGGCAAAAAGAAAATCCCTACACCAAAAGAACGCATTGAGAAAAATTATCTTTCCTACTTGCACACCTACGACTTTACAGACGAACAAATTTTGGTTCTTAAAAAAATCAAAGATGTGTTTGCTTCAAACATTGCATCGAAACGCAACATTGACGTAAAAGAAATATTTGGAAACCCCATCTACGAAAGACTAATCGGTTCGTATGACGACATCAACAAAAAATTTGACGGGAAATTTAATTTAGTAATCAACGACTTAAAGACAACATTCGGTAACAGACCAACTGCCTGAACATGAGATACAAAGCCTTAGCCTTGCAGGTTACTTGCCAAACGGTAAATGCCTGTAAAAACCGCGCCGAAGCGCAACCCATTATCAACCAAACCCTCGAACGCCTCGAAGGGCAAATTGCGGCATCAATGGCATTTTTGGGCAAAGACACCAAGCTCGTTGTGCTACCCGAATATTTCTTGACGGGCTTCCCGATGGGCGAAAGCATCGAAGCTTGGAAAGCCCAAGCCAGTATTGACATAGATGGCCGCGAGTACGCGCGAATAGGGCAAATTTGCCAAAAATTGCAGATTTATTTATCGGGCAATGTCTATGAAAACGACCCGCATTTTCCCGATATTTATTTCCAAACCAGCTTTATCATGTCGCCCAGCGGCGAAGTGGTGGTGCGTTATCGGCGGCTCAATTCTATGTTTGCGCCCACGCCCCACGACGTGCTGGACAAATACGTGGAAGTTTATGGCTACGAGGCACTTTTTCCAGTAGCCAAAACAGAAATTGGCAACTTGGCGTGCATTGCCTCCGAAGAAATCTTGTATCCCGAAATAGCGCGCTGCCTGGCCATGCGCGGTGCCGAGGTGCTGTGCCACTCGTCGAGCGAGGTGGCTTCTAACCTGCTGACCCAAAAAAACGTGGCCAAACTTGCCCGCGCCATCGAAAGTATGGCCTACGTAGTGTCGGCCAATTCGGCGGGTATGGCGGGTATTGCCATTCCGTTTGCCAGTACCGACGGCGCATCAAAAGTAGTTAATTATGAGGGACTTGTGCTGGCTGAGGCAGGCTACGGCGAGAGCATGGTAGCCAACGCAACGATTGATTTGGCGGCCCTGCGCGCCCACCGACAACGCCCCGCGATGAGCAATTTTTTGGCGCGGCAGCGTTTTGAGCTGTACGCTCCCAGTTATGCTAAGTACTCGTTTTACCCCGTCAATTCGTTGTTAGACAAAAAGGCCGAACGCGCCCATTTTGTCCAAACCCAAGTAGAAACCATCAAGAAATTGACCGAAACAGGTGTAATCCAACCTTAGATTGGCAACCATGAAAGCAATGATTTTTGCCGCTGGGCTTGGTACCCGCCTGCGCCCCCTCACCGACAACCGCCCCAAGGCGTTGATTGAGGTGGCCGGGGTGGCACTGTTGGAAATAAATATTAGGCGGCTGATACACTTTGGCGTACGCGAAATAATCATTAATACACACCACTTTGCCGACCAAATAGCCGCTTTTATTGAAGCCAAAAAACAATTTGGGATTCGTGTTGTGTTGTCGCACGAAGTAGAAAAACCCCTCGAAACGGGCGGCGGACTCAAAAAAGCCGCCTGGTTTTTCGACGATGGCCAACCGTTTTTGGTGTGCAATGCCGACATTTTGAGCAATATTGACCTGCAAAAACTGGTGGCATACCACCAAAACTCGTCCGCTTTGGCTACCTTTGCCATTCAGCAACGCGACACCAGCCGCTACATGCTCCACGGCCCCGATGGGCGCTTGGGCGGGTGGTTGAATGTAAAAACCAAAGCGGTCAAAATCAGTCGAGCGGTGCCAGAGTTGGGTATGTACTCATTCAGTTGCTTTCACGTTATTAGTCCTGCTATTTTTGCCACTGCACCCCTTGAAGATTATTTTTCAATGATTGATTGGTACTTAAAAATAGCCGCTACGTACCCAATAATGGGCTACCGCCACGACAACGACCTTTGGTGCGACGTGGGCAAGCCCGAAGCATTGGCCGAAGCGGCACAAATTGCTGAGAAAATTTTGACACCATAAAAAAACGATTCCCCGTTGGGTGGGGTTGCATGAAAAATTACCAATTGCTAATTACCAAATTGTTTCAAGACTGGGCGGGCGAAGATGCTGCCCAAATGGACCAACTCGCCCAAGCGGGCAGCGACCGCCGGTATTTCAGAATTCACGGGGCCACCAAGTCGGCCATTGGCACCTACAATGCCGATTTTAAAGAAAACAAAGCCTTCATTCGGTTTACGCAGCATTTTTGGGCAAAAGGCTTGCCCGTGCCCGAAATTTATGCCGAAAACCTGCTCAATGGCGTGTACTTACAGCAAGATTTGGGCGACTTACAACTCTTTAGTCTGTTGCCGCCCGTGGGCGAGCCGTGGCGCGACGACCTGGTGGGCTTGTACAAAAAAAGCATCGAGTCGCTGGCCGACCTGCAAATTGTGGGTGGCCAAGATTTGGATTATTCAGTCTGCACGCCCCGTGCTGCCTTCGACAAGCAGAGCATGATGTGGGACCTGAACTATTTCAAACATTATTTTCTCAAACTGGCGCAAATTCCTTTTGATGAACAAGCCTTAGAAGATGATTTTCAGAAATTTACCAACTACCTGCTATTGGCCGACTGCAACTACTTTTTGTTTCGCGATTTTCAGAGTCGCAACATCATGATTAAAGATGAGCAGCCCTATTTTATTGATTATCAAGGGGGCAGAAAAGGAGCGTTGCACTACGATGTAGCTTCGCTGCTTTACCAAGCCAAAGGCGGCGTGCCAGATGCCATCAAAAAACAGGTGCTGGAACATTACATGGACAAAGTGCAGAGTCTGATTTCGATAGACCGTACCTTTTTTGGGGACATGTACTACGGCTACGTACTTATACGCTGCCTGCAAACCCTGGGCGCGTACGGCTTTCGGGGGATTTACGAACGCCGCGAGCATTTTTTGAGCAGTATTCCGTTTGCTATTGACCAAATCGAGAACATTCTGGGCATGATCAAACTGCCCGTCAAGCTCCCCGAGCTGTTTAGGTGCTTGGCGCTTATCGTGCAAAGCGAGCAATTTGAAGGTTTTGACAAAAAGAAATACAGCAACAGTCCTTTGTTGGTAAAAATTAACTCGTTTTCGTACAAAAAAACGGGCTACCCCGCTGACGAAACGCCCAACGGCGGGGGCTTTGTATTTGATTGCCGATTTGTAGAAAACCCAGGCCGCCACCCAGACTACAAGCACCTCACGGGCCGCGACAAGCCCGTAATTGAGTTTCTGAAATCGAATACTGAAATGGACGTATTTTTGCAAAGCGTATATGCCATCATTGATAAAGCCGTCGAAAACTACTTAGAACGCGACTTTGAGCGTTTAATGGTAAACTTTGGCTGCACGGGGGGCCAGCACCGCTCGGTTTATGCCGCCGACCAGCTGGCCAAGCATCTCAAAGACAAGTATGGCGTGCGCGTTGATTTGGTGCACATTGAGCAAGAGAAAAAGGCGTGGCAAAATTGAGCCTATACGTCGCGAATCAATTTGCGGTTTTGGCTGTTATGGCCACAAAAGAAGGTAAAATATGTACTCATAATTGCGCAACATAAATGACAGGTTTTGGTGAATTGGCGCAGCAAACGGCGATGTACCCGCAAGAAGCCTTGGCTGCTGTAAAAGAGAATCGGGGGAGTTTGTTTATTGGCTTGCCCAAAGAAATTTCTTTGCAAGAAAACCGCATCGCGCTCACGCCCGAAGCCGTGGCCATTTTGACCCGCAACGGCCACCGCGTGCTGTTTGAGCAAGGGGCGGGCCACGGTGCCAAGCTCGCCGACCACGAATACAGCGAAGCGGGCGCCGAAATCGTGCTGTCGCCCAAAGAAGTGTATAACGCCGACGTGATTTTAAAAATAGAACCCGTAGTAGCGCAGGAGTTTGTACATTTAAAACACGGCCAAACTATTATTTCGGCCTTAAATCTGCCCAGCCACGACCGCAGCTTTTTTGAAAAACTCAACGAGAAACAAATCACGGCCATCGGTTACGAATACATCGAAGACCCCGTGGGTGGGCTGCCCATTATTCGGGCCATGAGCGAGATTGCAGGCAGCACCGTTATGCTCATTGCCGCCGAGTACCTAAGCAGCGTCAATCAGGGGCGGGGTATTGTTTTGGGCGGTATTACGGGCGTGCCACCCACCAAAGTCGTAATTATAGGCGCGGGCACGGTAGCCGAATATGCCACGCGCATGGCCTTGGGGCTGGGCGCCGAAATAAAAGTGTTTGACCAGTACATTTACCGCCTACAACGCCTCAAATATGCCATTGGCCAAAATATATACACGTCCATAATCGAGTCGGATACGCTCACCGAAGCCGTTCAACGCGCCGACGTGGTGATTGGTGCCTTGCGCCCCGAAGACGGCCACAGCCCGTGCGTAGTTACCGAGGAAATGGTGGCCAAAATGAAACCCAACTCGGTCATCATTGATGTTTCGATTGACCAAGGCGGCTGCTCCGAAACCTCCCGCATGACCACCCACAAAAACCCCACGTATAAGGTCTATGACGTGATTCATTATTGCGTACCAAACATTGCCTCGCGGGTAGCACACACAGCCAGCATGGCGCTGAGCAACGTTTTTTTGCCCATGCTGCTGCGCACGGGCGTTGCAGGGGGTATCGAAGAAATGATGTTTACCAACCACTGGTTTACCAAAGGTGTTTATGCCCACCGAGGCACTCTCACCAATGCCATTATTGCCAAAAAATACGAAATGCGGTACAAAGATTTGAGCTTGCTGATGGCCGCGAGAATGTAAAAGTTGTTGCGGGTTGAGTTGTTGCGTACTCCATAACTCAACCCGCAACCCTCAACAATTCGCCCCTCAGTAATTTTACAACTGAAAAAATGATAAACAATAGCAACGAAAATATGTTGATGGACGATGCCAATTCGCCCGAAATCAACAAGCGATTGATGGGCGTAGTATCGTCCGATTTTGTGAAAGTATCTGAGCCACTTCGGGAGGCTTCTTACCAAATTCGGAAGCGAGGCTTTTCCGACAACCCTATTTTTGTGGCCTCGCAGCGCGAAATAGAACTGGGTATTACGCTCATTGGCAGCGGCGAGTTTGACAACCAATGGAACTACCGAGCGTCGTATTTAGATGAATTTGTGCAGCGCGAGCTCGTGAGCGAAGAGGCCGTGGTGCATTTTCAAGAAAACTACAAAAACCCCGACGAATATTGCTGCCTGTTTGTAGTGGAGGCCGACTTTGCCGGGTTTATTTTTGTGCCTTTTCCCGAAGACTAACCCATGTTGTGAAGTTTGAATGATCAATTTGCTGCGCAGTTCTACCAAACAGTATTTTATGTATGGCCTGCTCGATTGGAATGGTGATGTAGCGGTCGGCTTTGGCCAACAGGCCATTGATAATAATAAACCAACCGGAAAAGCAAACATAAGAGAGACGCAACTTGTTAATGAAAATATCAACAAGGGCAAAAACGATGACAACCAACCAAAAACCAACCCAGAAGAAAACATTTTTAAGGGCCGAGTGGCAGAATTTGATTTTTGCTAATTACGAAATTGACCCCCAAATTCTGCAAAAATACCTGCCTTTTGGCACCGAATTAGACCTTTGGCAAGGCAAGTGTTTGGTGAGCATGGTGGGTTTTGATTTCAGAGAAACGGCCGTGCTGGGCGTTAAATTTCCGTTTCATACTCATTTTGAAGAAATAAACCTGCGTTTTTATGTTCGATACAAAGACGCAGACACTTGGAAACGAGGCGTTGTTTTTATCAAAGAAATTGTGCCCAGATTCCTCATTACGTTCGTTGCCAATACGCTTTACAAAGAAAACTACGCCACCCACCGCACCCGAAAATACAGACAAACCACTGGCAATGACCTGATTTTTAGGTATGAATGGCTCAACAAAAAGCATTGGAACTACTTGGAAGTAACGGCCGAAACCCAGAAGCAAGCCATTGTGTGGGGAAGCGAGGCCGAATTTATTACGGAACATTATTGGGGATACGCCCGCGCCAGCAGCGCGCGCACCACCGAATATGAGGTAGTACACCCGAAGTGGCAAATTTATCCCGTAAAAGACTACCGAATTGAAGCCGATTTTGTTGATTTGTACGGCCCCGCGTTTTCGTTTTTGGCCATTGCCAAACCAAGTTCCGTCTTTCTGGCCGATGGCTCGGCTGTGTCTGTTTTGGGGGGGCAGTCAATCCGCGCCTGAGGGGATTCTGCCATTTATCAGGCATAAAGACTAATTGACCAATGCTGCTACCACGTTTTAATTGTTTGAAACAATTTGATTAACTTTGTTGAAAAATAAAATGCTACGGAATTAACATATCGCCTCAATAGCCAAGAAATGAACATGGCCTTTCTTGATTCTCTGAAAAATTTATTTGTCAAGCAAGAAATAGAGATAACCATACGACCTCTGAGCGACATTGACCAAACTACGATGCTGTCCCAACGTACGCTTGCCGAAGAGTGGGACAGTGCCGAAGACCAACGCTGGGACAAACTCCTGTAATTTATGCCAACCTACGAGCAAGGTGATGTTGCTGTTGTAAAAAATGATGCTCTGTCTCTTCCCATTTTCACAACCGATTTTGTTCAAGATCCTTTGCCTTTGACAAGTTTTGTACGGCTTCACAAAGTCTTTTTGTTGAACGAATCGCTCATTATCAAAAAATCAACGGCCATTACTTCGGCTTTCCACCAAGGCTTAATCGGTAAGATTAGAGCCTTGGTGGAATAATTCCTTTCTTGATTGAATTATCCTTATTGTATTTTCCATTGTTTTGCTGTGGCTACTACCCCGTTTAAATTGTTTGAAAAATTGACTAACTTTGTAAAGAACTACAAATCAATAAGTAGTTGAGCAGAATTAGGCGGTTCGCCGCTGCGATTATATTATTTTTCTCAATAAAAACGATATAACTGTTTGATCGTAAATACATTGCAAAATCCGCACGGGCACGGTACGCCGCTGCGAGCCCCATCAATACTCACTACTAAATACGCACTACTACTTACGACAATGGTACACTCAAAAAAAAAATGCGTCGTTGGCAGTGAAAGTTTATGAATCGTACAGACCAGAAGAAATCATAAGCGTGGGCGGAACAAGTAATCATGCCAAAATAAAAGGGTATAAATATTCTAATAAAAAATTTGAGTATCTACCAGGCGAACCGATTTCTGAAATCAAATACGAAACAGCACTAAGAGACTTGCATAATTAGATGAGCCTATTACGCCCATGTTGGCTTTATCACCAACATGACAACAACACACAAGGTAAAGCAACACGCTCGAGAACAGATTGTCGGTGAAAACACCAACAAGGGCTAAAAATGTTTTGAAATTTAATTAACTTTGTTAAGAAAATCATAAAAAACGATGCCCGAAATTTTTCGGTTTGCTGGAACACGATTTTTCTTTTTTAGCGATGAGCATTTACCAATTCGTATTCACGTCAAAAATAGTGATGGAACGGCAAAATTTACTATTAATCCAGTGCAATTAATTGATAGTACAGGCATGAAGAATAAAGATCTCAACATTGTAGAAGATATGATTCGGGAAAATGAGGATTTGATTGAACTACGTTGGAAAGAATATTTTGGATAAATAGAAAAGCAATGATTACAACAAATAAAATTTGGTTTGAGAATGAACGAATTTTTGCAAGCCTCAATGATGGGCGAATAGTAGAAATGCCGTTGAACTGGTTTCCTCGTTTAGCAAATGCCACCGAAACCCAAAAACTAAACTACGAACTGTGGAATGACGGTGCTTGGATACACTGGGACGAGTTAGATGAAGATTTATCTGTTGAAGGCTTTATAACGTTTAGTAAGAATAACGTAGCGGTAGCTCTGTAATAAACAACTCAACAACATTCACGGCCTACCAAACTGGCAGGCCGTGAATGTTGCAATTTAATTTACGACAAAAGCAATTCTCCTACTTAAAATTATAAACATTATCCTTCGTATTGTCTTTGAAGATATTGTCTTGTTTGATTAATACCCCGCTTTTAAACTATTTGAAAATTGATTAATTTTGTTGAGAAATTTGGAATTAAACCATACAAAAACATGACTTCTATTCAATTAGATACACAGAGCGATAAGTATTTAATCTCGCTTGATAAAGCCTCTTTCAGTATAGAATGGCTACAGAATTTGATTCAGAAACTCAGAACCGAAGAATTAGCCAAGCAATTTGATTTTGACGAAAACATAGAAGCCATTGGCGAAGAAATAAAAGCAGATTGGTGGGCAAAAAACAAGACTCGCTTTATCCATGAATAGGCAAGCTATTGTTGTTGATACCAACATTGTTTTTAAAGCACTTCGCCTCAAATACTCTTTTGTTCGCTCTGTTTTGAGCGAAAATCGTTACCACTTCTACGCACCTAAGTTTTTGATTGTCGAAATTTTCAAGCACAAAGAAAAACTACTCAAAAACAACAAGCAATTAGAAGATGAACTATACGAATACCTCAATAACCTCCTGCAACACATTACGTTTATCAACGAAGACATCATTTCGATTGGCAATTATTTAGAAGCCTACCGACTGTGTAAAGACATTGACGAAAAAGATGTTCCGTTTGTGGCACTAACCCTCGAACTCAATTGCCTATTTTGGACGTATGACCAACCTATCAAAAATGGACTTATAGTAAAGGGTTTTGATGCTTTCTTTGAAGCAAATAGTTAGCCCTCTAAACCGTAGTTTCCATTGATAGCTATGCACCAAAAAAACACGGCCTGCCCAACTGGCAGGCCGTGAATGTTGCAATTTAATTTACGACAAAAACAATCCTCCTACTTAAAAATTTAGTGCGTCAGCATTTGAATTACGCCCATGTTGGCTTTATCACCAACATGACAACAACACACAAGGTAAAGCAACATGCCCAAAAACAACAACAAGGTATGAAAATTGATTAATACGAAAACTCTATAACATTTGCCTTAGTATTGTCTTTGAAAGAGTTATCCTTGTTCGTTACAGCGTTTTTGCTGTAAACAGAATAAGCAATACCATAACCCCCACTATTTGTAACCGTACAGTTCGTGACCGATGCCCGGTAACTTTCTTTATAGCCAACACCGTCCATAGTAACTGCGGCAGTGGCTGTTTTCTCAAACCAAAAATCAAAATTTGTTGGGCTTACTGCCTTGCTGCCTGCACCATCAATGATGCAATAATTGAGTTTGTTTTCAATATTGTTGCTCTCAAATAATATACCTGCCCAAACGCCCTTGGTGTTGGGTAAGTAGCCGATTAGTTTAATGGGGTCTGCGGCCGTGCCATCGGCAACCAAAGCCCCCGTTTTTTGATTAACATCAATACCGGCATCATTCCCAAACTCAATCACCACACCAGGTCTTAAAACGAGTTTTTGCGGCATATAGATTATTTCTTGTATTCTGTACGGCACATTCAACTTTTGAAAGGTTATATCTTCGGTAATATCAGCTTGAAAATTAACTTTCTTAACAAGTATGTAGTTATTTCCGTTGTTACTATAGCTACTCTTGCTATCCAAAAAACCTACTTGAGTAAAGAGTAATTCTAAGGCCGATTTTGTATTATTGGTAAAAGTATTGCTCTCAAATGCCTTGAAACTTGTAGATTGATTTGTTACTGAAATACCAAATCCCTTGTTATCACTAAATACACAATTTTTAATCCAAACATTGCTATCATTAATTTCAAGACCTCCCGTTAAGCCGTCACCCGCGTGTCTAATAGTTACGTATTCCCACTGATTTTTGAGGCTTTTATTTTGAGAAAATTCAAGTCCCTTCCAAGCCCCTGCGGTAGCTGTTTTTCCTTCCAGTATGATAGGTTTATCCTTTGTTCCCACCATATTCAGCGAAAAGTTTACTCCTCTGTAAACCCTAAATCCAGCTCCTGCTTCAAATTGAATTTTAACACCTGGTTTTATTACGACATCTTTCTCAATTCTAAGATTACACGTTACTACATAATCTACTCCATCTCCTAAATCTTCCCAAACTTCAGGAACGTTGTTGCAATCAATTGTCTTAGTTGTGAGTTTCGGCACAATTACATTCACTTTATAAACCACCGTACTGGCATCCCCCGCCGTAACCGTATAACTCACTTCTTTGGAGAAATCCTGCGCCGTGCCACTGGCTGGGTTTATGGTGGCTTTGTCAGAGAGGGTAATAGTCGGTACGAGTTTGGTAAGGTCGGTGGCGGCAGGTAGCGTGGCCGAGATAGTCTTGGCAGTTTCGTCAATGGTGGCATCTACGGCGGGGCTAAGGGCAGCAAAGCTAAACTTGGTAATGGCCTTGGCGGTGCTTTTGGTTACGGGCGTGGGTGTAGGAGTGGGTGTTGGGGTTGTTTCTGTTTTACAAGACCAAACCACGCCCAACAACAACATGAGGGCGAAAAGCGAGCGAGAAATTGTAAGATGTTTCATTGTGTTTGCGTTTAAATTGTTTGTTAAAAATTTACTATTTTTGTTAAAAAATTGGGAAAAGATGAATATTTACACTGACTACATTGTAACCGACCATCGAGTAATGCTGGGTAAGCCCGTTTTGAAAGGAACACGCCTCACGGTTGAACTCATACTCAGAAAACTCTCAGAGGGTGCCACCCACGCCGATATGCTCAATATGTATCCTCATCTTACTGAAAATCATTTATTTGCCGTACTCGCCTACGCTGCCGACGTACTGGCTAATGAGGAATATCTACCTGCTATCGCATGATACTGGCCGATGAGAACATTGACCGCAGCCTCGTAGAAACCATTAGACAGTTGGGCATTGACGTTTTTCCATTTATGAACTTCAACGTGGTACACCCGATGTTTCAATTATTGAACTTTCGAGAAACCCTCCCAGAATCATCTTGACCGAAGACAAAGATTTCGGCGAATGGGTCTTTGCCCATCACATTCAAGACATCAGCGTTGTGTTAGTTCGCTATCATTTTAAAGACACGGAACAAATCAGACAAATCTTATCCAAAATACTTTCTGAAAATCTGCCCGCTTTGTTCGGTAAGTTTACTACCGTTACAATCCATAAAATCAGAACGAGAGTACTATAAAACCCCAAGACCAAACCACGCCCAACAACAACATGAGGGCGATAAGCGAGCGAGAAATTGTAAGATGTTTCATTGTGTTTTTGCGTTTAAATTGTTTAAATTGATTTGAGAAAAAATTAGTATATTTGTTAAAAAAAATTGAGAAAACCAATGACTGAGACATTAGAATTGCCTACCAAAGAACCAAAGCTCAATGACTTGCAAATAAGCATGTTACGATTGTTTGGCCAAAAAATATCTACACAAGAAACACTGGAAGTACGCCAGCTTTTAATGAACTATTTTGACCAAAAACTCAAAACAGAACTCAACGAAGTATTTAAAACCAAGCAATACACCGATGCCGATTTTGAAAGAATGTTGAATGATGATAGCTTTCCTTCAAAATGATGCGTGTCGTTATTGATACCAACTGTTTGCGTGCGTCCATTCCCCCTCAAAGCCCTTTTTATCAACTTTACCTCGACTTTCAAGCCTTAAAATTTGAGTGGTGGGTCAGTACAGAAATCTTGCTCGAATACGATGAAATTATTTCTAATACTTATTCACCAAGAACGGCTCAAATTGTACTTCATCAGCTCGCCATTGCGCCCCATGTCATTTTTGCGGAGCCAGCCTTTCGTTGGCAGTTGATTGAGGAAGACCCAGATGACAATAAATTCGCTGACTTGGCCCTAAGCTGCAACGCCGACTACTTGGTGAGTAACGATACAGACTTTAACATCTTCAAAACTCTTATCTTTCCACCGCTTCGAGTCATTACTTTAAAAGATTTTCTATCGATACTTTCTAAAATCGAAACGGCGTAAACCCTTGACTCCAAACCACGCCCAACAACAACATGAGGGCGATAAACGCGGGGTGTTTTCATTGTGATAGTTGTTTGAATTGTTTATGTTTGTTAAAAAAATAAGAAAATGCACACTTTATCAAAACAGCAGATTGGCCATTGGATTTTGTTAGATTACCTAAGCCAACGTCAAATACTTGAATCGAAAATCAAATTTCTTTCTTCAAAGTATCATCTTGATTTTAAGACATTTGAAGAAAAAGTAAATCAAGCCACCACCGAAAACTCCGAAGAGTGGGACGACTATATCGAATGGACTGCCTACGGGCAATTTCTATCGGAACTGACCTCTAAAATTGACGATGTAAAGCAGGGAGATTTTCAAATGGCTTGACGATACCTCGCTGGTAGCGTCTTATGTGGTCAGTGATTTTAGAAAATCAGACACTGCCTTTTATCTCAATCTCAAAATCGTCTTTCTAAACGATACCGTGTTGTATGTCAGAGAATATACCGACAGCACGCATCGTAAATACTCTTTTCAGTGGCAATACCTGTCAGGTAATAGAATTGCCCGTTGGGACAATGCCCCTCATTACCCAAATCTCCCCACTTTTCCACATCATGTACACTTGGCCAACGGCGATGTAGTCGAAAGTCACGACATTTCGCTTGAAGAAATAATGCTGTTTATTATTTCAAAACAAGTGCCATAATCGGGCGGAGAAAGAGGCCTGTTTTAATAACCATACGACCTCTCAGCAACATTGACCAAACAACTATACTTTCTCAAAACACATTATCTGAAGAGTGGGAGAGTGCCGAAGATCAACGTTGGAACAAACTCCTGTAATTTATGCCAACCTACGAGCAAGGTGATGTTGCTGTTGTAAAAAATGATGGTCTGTCTCTCCCTATTCTTACAACCGATTTTAGTCAAAATCCTTTGCTTTTAACGAGTTTTATCCGATTACACAAAGTCTTTTTGTTGAACGAGTCGCTCATTATCAAAAAATCAACGGCCATTACTTCGGCTTTCCACCAACAGTTAGTCAGCAAAATTATAGCCTTGTTTCAATAAATATCTCCCTAATTTCTGAGTTTCTAACCGTGGCCTGTGCTGGCAAGTGGTTCGACAGCGTGTAGCGGTGAAGATACAGACCACGGTTTAGAATTGAAAAAATGAATTAAGAATGGTGAATTTCTGATACAACCACTACCCAACTGTGCCTTCAAAACCAGATTCAACTATTTCTTGGCCTTTGGCAGTAATACCAGCAAATTCCCCAGCGAGGTTTTGCTTGGCATATTGCCCAAGCACTGCCGCAAGAATGATGCGTTCGTTTGGTTTCATTACCTGCTTCAACCAATCGGGCTGGGGACCAGGCTCTGGTGGAAACGGGCCTTTTTTGAGTTTTTTCAATAGGGCGGCAATGAGTTGCTCGTATTTGTCGGTACCACAATCGTCCATTAAGTTTATCATAAAATTGGTAGTTTCTTGGATTGCCGCCCGAGATTGGTTCTCTGGCAAAAACCGCGCTACCTCAGCGCAAGCCTCCAATTCGTTGATGAGCATACCCAACACAAAGGGCATTTGGAGGGGCGGAAGTGGCTTAGAACTCGCAAATGCCCAATTATCTTCTTGCTCAAACCCTCCTTTTTTTGGCTTTTTCCACGGCCAGCTGCGTAGCGGCGGACACAGTTGGTCGGGGTCCATCATGGCGGCATTGAATATCACTTCGGATATTGCCGCCCAGTTGTTCTTGGTTTTCATAAAAGTATTGTCTTGTGTTTTGCCCTACTCTTTACAGGATTTTCGGTATCTCATTCCATCAGTAATATTGGTACGTTTCTTTACAAATCCTTGTCCATTCAATTCATAAGTATTATAAGGACTTGTAATATTGGTAGTCTTTCCATTACTAAAAAGATAAACTTCTCCATTGTCGTTCATTTTGGTCAAATTGCCGTTGCCATCGTATTCATACGTTACTAAGACATCAGAAGGAGCCGAGTTAGAGGACTTAGCAGTACCTTTTTCACTCACTCGTCTCCCGTTTTGGTAAGAATAACTGCTGGTAGCACTGTATCCAAGCGATGTATATGAATAATCGGTTACGTAATCGTTTTCTACTTAAACAGTTACCTCAGTTTTTATAAGAAAGCCCTGATTCTATTATTCATTTGTAAGTAATTTTATTTCATCAGATGTTAAGACCCTTTTGTAGATTCTTACATCATCAATAGCTCCTTTGAAAAACCTGGGGAATGGCCCACCAGTAGTTCCAGAGCCAATGGTAAAGTTGGAAGGGATTTTTGTTAATGGAACAAAGTTACCTTGTTTGTTGGTAAGTTTATCTTGATAATATTTAGAGCCATTAATATAAATAGTTGTTATATCTCCACTCTTTGTAAATGTATAGAACTTCCATTCATTAAGAGTATTAACATCATTCGCTAACCCCCAAGAAGCGATTCCGTTATAAGTAAGGTTGAAATAGTTTCCCGCAGCCGCCATATTAGCCGATTGTCCCATGCCAAAAGAAACCCCATCACCTGTTTTACCATCATCAAAACCTAAGCTAACAATAGTACCTAATTGATTTAATGAAGAGAATTTTACCCAAAAACTAATCGTCCAATCTATTACTCCAGTTGGCGGAACACCTGAAAAAGTAATATTAGATTTACCATCGAATAAATATGCAGAATTACTTCCTTTTCTATCTGTCGTTAATGTTGCTCCATTCACAATTCCATCAATACCATTACCACTTTTATCTTTGGCGTTACCATTGAATGGATAATAAGCCAAAAGCCCATTAGTAGGATATTCATTAGTTACTGTTACTGTAAAATTTTGCGAACTCGCATCTTCCGCTGTAACTGTATAAGAAACTCCCTTAGAAAAATCTTGAGCCACACCAGTAGCAGGCGAGATAGTCGCTTTGTCAGAAACTGTAATCGTAGGTATTAATTTGGTAGCATCCGTTCCTGCGGGTACGGTGGCCGAGATGGTCTTGGCCGTTGCATCAATCGTTGCTTCAACTGCTGGGCTGAGGGCTGCAAAGCTAAACTTGGTAATGGCTTTGGCCGAGCTTTTGGCTACGGGCGTGGGCGTTGGGGTGGGTGTTGGGGTTGTTTCTGTTTTACAAGACCAAACCACACTCAACAACAAAATGAGGGCGATAAACGAGCGAGAAATTGTGAAATGTTTCATTGTGGTTGTGTTTAAATTGTTTGTTAAAAATTTATTATGTTTATTAAAAAATTGGGAAAAGATTATGACATATATCCATTTGCGAATTCCTGACGATTTACAGGAAAACCTGAGCCCAATAGCTGAGAAAGAAATAGAGTAGTTTGTGATTAAGGCTATTCGACACGACTTAGACCGAAACCCGATTGCGACTGATTCAGATATAGAAAAATCAAGCGTTTTAGATTTATCGTCAGATTTTCTAAGTCCTACTGCACTCCGTTATTATCTCAACTTGCCAAACCATGTATAAACAAGGACAAATTTGGCTTATTGACTTCGACCCCAGCGTAGGCAACGAATATCAGAAAGTTCGTCCTGCCTTTGTTGTAGAATCTAATGTTTAATGCCTCTGGGAAATTTGATTGCTGTCATTCCCATTTCTTCTCAAATAGTTCAAGAATGAATTACAATCGGTCATTGTAAACTTTGAAGTACTGGTAACTTTGGCATCATCAACGTCGGTAATCTCGGTGAGATAGCCCTTTGTATTGGTTTTCGCGACCGTAGTTTTGTATTTACTATCAAAAACCAACTTGCCATTGTCTTCATAAAAAACCTCAGAAACAGTACCCTCACCACCTTCTGCTACCGACCAGCCGTATCCCGTGAGAGGGTCGTGGGGGAGGCCATACTTAGCCAATAATTGCTCTGGTGATTTGGCCAAACCTACGGGCTTAGTTACTATTTCAAAAAGTTTTAATCCTGCCAAATCTGCAAAACCACGCTTTGTTGTAATGCCATTGGCATCATATTCAAAATACTGTTTGCCATCGCTGTTGGGGTTTCCTGTTTCAAAAGTAAATTCAATAATGCGTCCAGCCGCGTTGTATTTGATGTTATTCACCCCTTTTGAACCGTCGGAATAAGCGAAGCTCACTTTCGAGATTTTACCGTTGGTATAAGTGTAGGTTTCGGAGCCGTCGGCTTTGCCGCCAAGTGTCCAAACCGACTTTGAAAGCAAGCCAGCGGCATCGTACGTGAAGCTGTAAACGTACTTAGAAATCTTACCAGAGCCAGAGCCGTCAAACTCACGAGTCATTTGCATTAGCTTACCATTGGCATCGTAAGCATAGGTGTGTTTGTTTTCATTGCCACGGTCAATGGTCGAGAGTTTGCAGGTTTCAGCGGGAATTGGGTCGTCTTTTTTACAAGACCAAACCACGCCCAACAACAACATGAGGGCGATAAGCGAGCGAGAAATTGGGAGATGTTTCATTTGTTTTTTTGTGTTTAGTCGTTGGGCGGCATTCCGCCACGGTTGTTTTGGTTGAAAAAAATAAAATGGTTTCAAGTACTTAGTCGCCAAGCGGGGAACAGATGGAAACAAAAAGCAAAAGTTTTTTTTTACCATTGGTTTGCGCGGCGGCAGTTGCCAATGCAAACATAGATGCAGAACGTGTAACATTTTGAGCCAGACCCGCCACCGTCGGGTTTTAGTAGGTGAACGACCGGTTTTAGTAGGTGAGTGATTAAACGGTCAATAAAAACAGCGACCCAAACCCTGTTTTGGCGCTTACCTCACATTTTTTGTCGTTCACCTACTAATACCAGTAGCTGGCTGGTTATTGGTTGCTTGATGTTAGAATTGTGAGTAATATTGAAATTCATTTAAAGATGCTATTGAATCTGTCTTGGAATTATGTAGAATGGTTGTTAAAAAAAGAAATACATTTTTCTTGCTGTTGTCGCTTATAAGTTTCCACACTTCTATGTGCCAATCTAAGCGCATTACGAGCAGTGCTGGGCAGCACTACCCCATGCCTGCTTTTGATATGAACCGTGCCAAAGACTCGGTTTATATCAAAAGCATGGCCACCAAAGCCCATGAATTGCTTTGGAAAGAAAAACAAAAGCCTTTTAGCTTGAGGCGAGATTCAACCGTTCTCAGACTATATAATTATTTGGGGTCGTTGTACAGAGAGACTAAAAACTACAAAGACAGTTGTTTGTATTATGGCAAAAAAATGGTAGAATATGCCCAGGCTTGCCACAATGTTGAGTTTGAAGTAAAAGGATTGTTTCAACAAGCATATTATTATCGCAACATAAAAATCAACGCCGAAGAAGGCCTAAGGATATTTTTAAAAGCCTATAAAGTCATTGAAAATGCAGACCATGACCCACAGGTTTTTTGGCGAATTTGTTATAACCTCGGCGACTTATACATCAACGTGCGAGAATATGACAAGGCGCTCAACTACTACCAAAAGGCAGAAACGTTGATTAAGGCTGGCACAGGGCTAAGTGCTGGAAGTACGCAAGCATACATCGTTGCTATTTGGCAGGGCGTTGCTGCCATATATGCACAAAAAAAACAACTTGAATTGGCTCAAAAATACTATCTTTTATGTCTTGAACACCTCAAAAATGTACCTATAATGGCCACTCATGCCAATATTTATGATGATTATGCCAATTGTCTGCAAATTCAAAACCGCCTTAACGAAGCCATTGAGTATAGAAAAAAAGCCGAAAAAATATGGATAGAACTTGAAAAAAGTGAGAATTTATGCAGCACTCAATCCATTACAGCAATTTATTATCTGCAAGCAAATAACATTGAACTTGCCCAACAATATGCCGAAAAAGCACTTTCAATACCCAAAAAATCACTAATAGGAACTCGAGATGCTTACCAAGTATTGTACCAAACAGAATCAAAAAAAGGGAATTGGCAGCGTAGTTTATCCAATTTTGAAAAATATGTATCTGTAAGAGATTCGCTCGAAGCTATATTCAATAATGAAGAATTATATAAAATCCAGAGTCGTTTTGATATGGAACAACTGGCGATAGCCAATAAACAAGCCCAAGATTTGCAGGCAAAAGAACTGTTGAATATTCGCCAAAAAGCCAAGTTTGAGCAACTGAAATCACTGGTAGAAAGGCAACGATTTTTAGACCAAGCAACGAGCGAAAAACTGAAGTCCCAAATAGAAACGCAAGCACTCAGGGAACAAGCCATCAAACAAAAATCGCTGTCGATAGAAGAAAAAGGAAGGCAAGAGAGACGCATCAACGAATTAAAAATCAAAGAGTTAGAGCAAAATAAAGTCATTGAAAGCCGCACATGGAATGTCTTAGTTTTAGGACTGTCTATGGCAATTCTTTTAGGATTGATCTTATTTTGGTACAACCGCAAGCTGAGGAAAAACATTGGAGAGTTGAAAGAGAAGAATAGAATCATTGAAGAAGTAACGCATAAAATTCAGGCAACCGAAATCACGGCTTTGCGGGCGCAGATGAACCCGCATTTTATTTTTAATTGCCTCAATTCCATTCAGCTCTTTACGGCCCAAAACGAATCAGAAAAAGCATCAGAATACCTCAGTAAGTTTTCAAGGCTCATCAGGTTGGTTTTAGAAAACTCTCGCTCTGAGAAAGTTACGCTCGAAAACGAACTCGAAACCCTGCGGCTTTATATTGAAATGGAAGCCATGCGGTTTAGAGGGAAAGTGGTGTATCACATCAACATTGCCGAAAACATAGATAGTTCTTACGTTCAAATTCCACCGCTTTTGATTCAGCCTTTTGTAGAAAATGCCATCTGGCATGGCCTGATGCATAAAGAAGAAGGCGGCACCATAAACGTAGAAGTAACGCTGCCGAGCGAAAACCTGCTGCACATTGAAATCAGCGACGACGGCATTGGTCGAGCAAAAGCGGCAGCATTTAAGAGTAAATCGGCCACCATAAACAAGTCTTTTGGCATGAAAGTAACCAACGAAAGAATAGAATTGATCAATCAACTTTATAACACCACCACCAAAGTCCAAATCTTTGACCTACAAAACCAACAAGGCCAAGCCACGGGGACAAAAGTGGTCGTAGAAATACCTGTATGAAAGCAATAATCATCGACGATGAACCCAATGCGGTTGAACTACTGACTTTGCGGTTGACGCAAAAATGTCCGCAAATAGAGGTTGTGGCGGCCTGTACGAGTAGTGTAAAAGGCGTTGCGGCTATCAGAGAACTGCGGCCAGACATTGTTTTTCTGGACATAGAAATGCCTCAAATGAACGGATTTCAGGTTTTAGAAGCGGTAGAAGACCTATCGTTTTCGCTGATTTTTGTAACGGCGTATGACAAATTTGCCCTAAAAGCATTTCGATACAGCGCCATTGATTATTTATTAAAACCAATTGAGACCAATGAACTGGTTGAGGCCATTAAAAAAGTTGAAAGACATGCCCAAACTTCAAAAGAACAAGTGGGGCTTTTTAAGCAACAGTACGCAAACAATGCTAAATCATTTCCCGATAAGATAGCATTGCCCTATCAAAATGGTGTTACGTTTGTGGTTGTCAGCGAAATTATCCACTGCGAATCAGACGACAACTATACCAAATTTTATCTTCAAAACGGCCAGTGTTATTTGGTTACAAAACCGCTCAAAGAAATACAAGAATTATTGGAAGAGCGCGCATTTTTAAGGGTTCACAAGCAGTATTTAATTAACTTAAACCAAATCAAGAAATTTGTCAAGGGCGATGGGGCGCACGTCATAATGGCCAACGGTCAATCAATTCCGGTTTCTCGCCTACACAAGGAAAAGTTGGTAGCGCATTTCGGATGGCTTTAAACAGATTTATGAAAGCAGCCTCGAAATGAGCCAGCCCGACTTTGAAAAAGACGCGGCTTTTGAAGATGCCAAGGCCACGGTTTCTAAGCATCCCGTTTTGCCACAAGTATACAAATCGCCGTCGGGGCGCACTTGCACGTGGCCCAGCTCACCACTAAATCCCGCCGACCCTTGAAATACCTCGCCATTGATCAAAATGCCCATGCCTATTCCCCAGTCAATATTAATGGCCAGCACATAATTGACTTCCTTGGCCAAACCAAAGCGTTTTTCGCCCAGTGCTGAGGCTTTGGCATCGTTAAAAATAAAACAAGGAATAGCCAGTGCTACCTGAATCAGAACACTCAAAGATTGATTTTCGGCAGTAGGGTAGGTGTAGTTGAATTCGGTGGTGGCATCTATTAAACCAGGCATACTTACGCCAATACCCACCAATTGCGATTGCTCAATGCCATTGCTTTGTAACACTGCCAGCGTTTGGTCAATTAAAAAGGGGGGGTAAAATAAATTGTTTACCAGCGGTAAGTTATAACTCGTTTGGCAAACTAACTTGTGTTCCAAATTGAAAATTACTGCCCGAGCGGTGTATTTGTCCAAGTCCCATACCAAAACGTAACGTTCGGTGGGAGTGAGGCCATACAAAGCAGGCTTTCGCCCCGACTTGGACGCGCCTACCCCCAAACTCAATGACCCAATTTTTGCGTATTAAGTCGCCAATTAACACCGTCATGGAGGGTACGCTGGTGTGGTAGAACCTGCTCAGATCGGCCAAAGATTGCGACCCGTTGAGGTGCAATTCTTTCAAAATTAACCGTTTTAAACGATTTTTTTATTTCAACAACCGATTCTTTCGTTTCTATTAAATATTCGGGGTTCATTATTTTTTAGCAAATGGATAGGTATCACCCAAAAACGCGGCAAATTGTTTTAAAAAAATTGGATTTTTGCAAAAAAAACTACGCAATTTCATTAGACTTCTTGCGAAAGTGCTTTTATGCTGCATTGGCATTAACGAATGCGGCAATGAGAGTAACTCTAAGCCCAAAACGAGAATGGCTACGATAGTGGTTCTTTGCTAACTTGAATACTTT